>Ga0224512_10004870_pt1 | contig 11206 bp, 9 predicted proteins | sample SF_May12_sed_USG_4_FD_169103 | JGI IMG/M metagenome (GOLD analysis project Ga0224512, IMG submission 169103) | Sediment microbial communities from San Francisco Bay, California, United States - SF_May12_sed_USGS_13 | ecosystem: Environmental > Aquatic > Marine > Sediment | place: USA: California...
TGACGCTGGTGGTGGGCTTCCTTCGGCGTCTGTCGAAGGAGGATCCGGGCCTGGCTGCCTGCGCCGCGGCCTTGTACTGGAGAGGGGGGGCTGAGGAGAGCCGCCTTCTGGAGGACCGGGCCCTTCAGGAGGCGGACCAGGTCGTCGTCTACGGCGGGTGGGAGGTGGTGGACAGGGTTCGCCGGGGCGTCAGGTCCCACGCCCGGGTCGTTCCCCACGGCCCCCGTGTGGGTGTGGTGGTGGCTGGGCGGGCCACCAGCCCAGAAGCCGTGGCCGATGCGGCCGCCGTCTTCGATCAGCGGGGATGCGTCAGCCCCCAGGTGGTGTTCTTCCTGGGGGCCATGGAGGCCGCCGAGGCCTGGGCCCGACGGCTCCAGGAGGCCCTGTCAACTCTGGAAGCCGAGATTCCGCCGGGGCCGGCCGACCCGGACCTCACGTCTCGCCTCCATCAGGTCCGTGGGGCACTGGAGCTTCGTGCCGCGGCAGGCGAGGAGGTGCGGGTACTGGGCGGCGGCCCAACCTCAACCGTGGTCGTGGCCGCCCTGGAGGACGTGGAGCCCCTGGGGGGCCGGACGGTGTGGGTGGTACCGTGTCCCGACCCCTCGGCCCTGGGCGCGGGCCTGGAGGCCATGGGTCCGGTGCTTCAGTCGGTGGGCGTGGACGAACCCGACCTCAGGAAAATGGTGGCCGTCGGTGGGGCTGCCGCCGGCGCCAGCCGGATCGTTCCCATCTGCGAGCTCGCTTTTCCACCGGCGGAGTGGATCCACGACGGAAGCCGGCCCCTCCTCGAGCTGGTTCGGTGGGTTGAGTGGCGCTAGGACCCCGCGGCGCCAAAACCCCTGGGACCTGTTGAGGCCTTCTCTAGTCCTCAGACTCGGGCTCGGCGCGCCAGATGACCATCTGGCGGGTGCCGTTGGGATTCTCTTCGACGCGGACCGTGAGGGTGTCGCCTTCTTCGATACCGCAATCGTCACGCATATCCTGAGGGATCGTAATCCGCCCTCCTACGCCCACGGTCACGTCGGAATAGTAGAGCGTACGATAGATCGCCATTCAGGCTCCTCTCCCCACACGGCCCGATCTCAGGGTCCTGGAGGTCTTGGATGATTGAAAGCACATCCTCAAATCTAAGAGCCCCCGGAAGGCGTCTCCAGGGGTTGAAGGGTCCACCCCGCGGCAACGTAGAGCCGGGGGTGGAAGACCGGTCGGCCGTTCCCCTCGGGTCTGAAGAGGGATCGGCCACCCACCTCCGGGGAAAGAGCACCCATGGTTGAGTTCGCCATTCACACTCGAGGGGTCGGAAAGACCTTCGGGAACCATACGGCCGTGTCCGACTTCGACTTGGACGTACCCAGGGGGACCATCTACGGCCTCCTGGGGCCCAATGGCTCGGGGAAGACGACCATGATCCGCATGATCATGGGCATCCTGCTGCCGGACCAGGGCCGGATCGAGATCTTCGGTGTCCCGTCCGACTTCCGTTCCAGGAGGCGGGTCGGATACCTCCCCGAAGAACGGGGCGTCTACGAGAAGATGCGTGTCCTGGACCAGCTGGTCTTCCTGGGGGAGATCAGGGGCGTGGATCGGTCGGTGGCCCGGGCCCGGGCCTCGGAGTGGCTCGAACGGCTCTCCCTGGCCGAGTGGGCCGGACGAAAGGTCGAGGACCTGTCCAAGGGGATGCAGCAGAAGGTCCAGTTCATCGGCACCGTCCTCCACGATCCGGATCTGCTGATCCTCGATGAGCCCTTCAGTGGTCTCGACCCCATCAATCAGGAGGTCCTGGAGGCCATCGTTCGAGAGGAGCAGGCTCGTGGAAAGACGATTCTGTTTTCTACTCATCTCATGGAGCAGGCCGAGCGCCTCTGTGAGCGGGTGTGCCTCATCTCCCGGTCGAGGAAGGTGCTGGACGGCGAATTGAAGATTCTGCGCCGCGAGGAGCGATCCGGTGTCGTGGCCGTGGAATTCGATGGCGAGGGGTCGTGGCTCGACGTGCCCTGGGTGGAGTCGAAGGCCACCGTGGGTGAAGGCATTCACGTCACACTCGCCGAGGGGACGGATCCGAAGCGACTCCTGGGCGCGGCGCTGGAAGGGGGTGTCCAGCTCCGCCGATTCGAACTGGTGGAGCCGAGCCTTCGGGAGATCTTCGTCCGACACGCGGGGGCGGGGCCCGAGTCGTCCGGGCCCGAGTCCACGGGCCTCAAGTCGTCCGGGTCCCTGGAGGCAGCCTCATGAAGCCCGTCTGGACGGTGGCGCGACGGGAGTTCCTGGAGCGGGTCCGGTCCAGGGGCTTCATCATCGGCACGGTGGCCCTGCCCCTGGTGGTTCTGATCCTGATCGGAGCCAGTGCAGCCCTGGGCTCCCGGGGGCAACAGGCCCGCCGGAACATCGCCCTCGTGGACTTCACCGGGTATCTGGGGGAGAGAGTCCGGACTGGCCTCGAGTCGTCTGGATACCAGGTCGAGGTGGTGCCCCGGGATGGCGTGGACGGCCTCGATGGTCGAGTCGCCGACGGGGAGTTCTTCGGCTACCTGCTCCTGGACGACCTGACCCTCGAGGAGGGAGCCGCGGTGTTTCGGGGGAAGGAGCCTCCCGGGACCCTGTCCGAGGGGCTCATTCGCGCCACGATCGTCCAGAGTGCTCTCGCGGCCCGTCTGAGGGGCACCGGAGACGGGAGGGATGCCGACGCCCTGCTCCGGGGCGGCTCTCTCGAGTTCGAGTCCACCTCCGGCGAGTCCAGCGCCGAAGATCTGAGGGCCGCCACCATCGCCGGCTTCGTCGGGGCCATGCTGCTCTACATGAGCATGCTGGTCTACGGGACCTTCGTCATGCGCTCGGTGCTGGAGGAGAAACGGAATCGCGTGGTGGAGGTGGTGATCTCGTCCATTCGCCCCTGGCAGCTGATGCTGGGGAAGATCCTGGGCGTCGGAGCGGTGGGCCTCGCTCAATTGACGATATGGGCGTTGGCGTTCCTGCTCATCCTCCTGCTGGCCCTGCCGAATCTCGTGGCCATGTGGCCGCTGTTGGACGAGCTGGGAGACATGAGCCGATTCGTTCCGGGGGTGGGGACCGTGGCCCTGTTCGGTACCTATTTCCTGCTGGGATACTTCCTCTACTCGTCGCTGTTTGCGGCAGTGGGCGCCATCTGCACGCGGGAGGAGGAGGCCCAACAGGTCCAGTTCCCCATCATCATGCTCCTGGTGTTCCCCCTGATCCTTCAGACCAGCACCCTCGAAGGGAATGGCTTCCCGTGGCTGGACTGGGCTGCCGTCTTCCCCTTCTTCAGCCCCATTCTCATGTTCCCGCGGGCCGTCGCAGGCCTCGTGCCGGGCTGGATGGTGGCCTTGTCCATCGTGCTGATGATCCTGGCCCTCGTGGGGACCGCCTGGGTGGCCGGGCGGATCTACCGGGTCGGCATCCTCATGCAGGGCAAGAGGCCCACGCTGCCTCAGATCCTACGGTGGGTGCGGGAAGCCGACTGAAAAGCCGGTCTCAGCTGGGCGCTTTCCGGACGGATCGCAGCATGGCTGACAGATGATGCTGGTCGAATCCACCGGCCCGGACCATGGCCTCTTCGTAGGTCGGCTCGATGATGATCACCGTCGTCCGTGCCGGCTCCTCGTGACCTGCCTGGTCCGTGGGGACGAAGCAGAGGCGGCCCCGGCAGGAGGCCGGGCGGAGGGAATCCTCGACGAACTCGAGGTAGACATCCCAGAACCGCCCCTCGTGGGTGAACGTCGTGAGGTGTTGCCCCGTAGACAAGCGGTCGCTCCCGGCTCCGCCATGCGGAGCGGGAATCGGAGAGCCTGGGGGGGGAGGGCTGAACTGCGATTCCATGTCGAAGTGTAGCACGGTGGTAGTGCCTGACCAAGGGACCCTCGCACGGGCCATCCAAACGGATCCGGGGGCCTCCAAAACCGGCTTCGGCGCCGTGTTTCCCGTGGCTTCCGACAGGGTTGGGAGCTTCATTGACATGCCCCTACCCCAAACCTAGCTTCCGGCGGCTTGTTCATACCGATCTCGACTCCCCTGAATCGACCCGCAGGTTGGGTCCCGGACGCCGACCTTATATGAAACGGTTGTGGCTGACGGCTGCATTGGGAGGAGTGCTGATCCTCGGCACGGTCGCTTTCGTAGGCGGCCAGGGCGAACAGGACGCGGAGGCTGCGGCTTCCGCCACGACTGTCGAGGCGGCCTCTCAACCCATCCAGTTCCCCCACAATACCCACGCCGGCCAATTCCAGATCGACTGTCAGTACTGCCATTTCTCGGCGGAACGCTCGGTCGACGCCGGAATTCCGCCCGTGGAGTCATGCATGGGCTGCCACCGGGTCGTCCAAGGACGCAACAACCCCGAAGAAGTGGCCAAGGTCGTCGAGCACTACAACGCCGGAACCCCGATTCCGTGGCGGCGGATCTACAAGGTCTCCGATCACGTGCGCTTCCCCCATCTACGCCACGTGAACGCCGGCGTCGACTGCCAGACCTGCCACGGACAGGTCCAGGAGATGGGTGTTCTCGAAGCCGTGGCGCCCGAGGCGCGCGACCTGAAGATGGGTTGGTGCATCAGCTGCCACGTGGAGCAGAACGCATCTCGCGACTGCACGGTATGCCACTACTAGCCCGGACGCCCCAGGTGGGCCACCCTGCCTTCGGCGGGTCCGGAGCCGTCCCCTCTTCCAATCTGCGTTTGCACAGAAATACATGAGCGACGGACTGAAGCGACGGGACTTCTTGAAGGTCCTGGGAGTGAGCGGAGCAGGGGCGTCCATCGCCGGCTGCTCCACACAGGAAGTCGAACGCCTGATTCCCTACGTCGTACCGCCTGAGGACATCACCCCTGGCGTGGCGACCTGGTACGCCTCGGTCTGCCAGGAGTGTTCCGCCGGATGTGGGATCCGGGTGCGGACCCGCGAGGGCCGGGCCGTGATGATCGAGGGCAACCCGGAACATCCGGTTTCAGCCGGCGGCGTGTGTTCCAGGGGGGTCTCCGCTCTGCAGTCCCTGTACGATCCGGATCGCGTCGCGACACCCATGCGGCGGGGGGAAGCCGGTCTCCAGGGCTCGACCTGGGATGACGCCATGCAGGCCCTCGTCGGGGGCCTCCAGGGCGCGGCCAACCCCCTTTTCCTCACGGGCATCCTCGGCCCCACCGAAGAGCTGCTGGTGAGTCAGTTCGTGGCGGCCGTGGGGGGCCGGCGCGTGGTCTTCGACCCCCTGTACGACACGGCCCTCCGGGAAGCGACCCGGATTGCCTTCGGCGTCGACACCCTGCCCCAGTACGACCTCGCGAATTCGGCTCTGGTCGTCTCCTTCGGAGCCGATTTCCTGGAGACCTGGGGATCGCCCGTGGCCATGAGCCGTCAGTTCGCCCACATGCACGGGGTGGATCACGGTGAGAAGGGTCGGTTCGTCTTCCTGGGCTCCCGCCTCTCCCTGACGGGCCAGAACGCCGACGAATGGATCCCGATCCCGGCTGGATCCGAAGCCGCGGTGGCCCTCGGAATGGCGGCCCATCTGGTGCAGGCGGGCGCCGACGCCGGGCCCTACGCCGATCTCCTGTCGGCCCACAGCGCCGAGTCCGCTGCCCAGGCCGCGGGGACCGAGGCCACAGCCATCGCGGCCCTGGCCAACGATCTCGCTTCGGCGCCCAGCGTCGTGTTGGGCCCCGGTCTGGCCGGCAGCCACCGAGGCGCGGCGGCGGCCAACCTGGCCGTGCTGGTCCTGAACGCGGTCGCAGGCAACGTGGGCCAGACCGTCCGGATACAGCAGACCCAGAGCCCCCCCGGCGGCGGATTCGGATCGTTGCTGGACGCCATCCGTAGCATGTCGAGCGGAAGCCACGGCGCAGTGGTCGTGGCCGGAACCAACCCGGCGTACACGGCGCCGGCAGGCGCAGGATTTGCCGAAGCCTTCCAGTCGGTGGGCTTCAAGGTCGCCTTCTCGGCGGCCCTGGACGAAACGTCGGAGATGGCGGACCTCGTGTTGCCGGCCAGCCACCCCCTGGAGTCCTGGACGGACTCCATGCCCCGCGCGGGTGTGTACGCCGTCGGGCAGCCGGCCATGCGCCCCGTCCCCCACTCCGATTCGCGTCCCATGGCCGATGTCCTGCTCCAGGCCGGCGCTCAGATGGGCCACGACTACGGGGGCGCCACGACCTTCCGCGACTACCTCAGCCGAGCCAATGCGGCATGGTTGGCGGCCAACGGCGCCCGGGTCGGCCTGACCGGCGATCCCGAAGACCGCTGGCGGGAGCTCCTCCGGACCGGCGCCGTCTCGTACGACGATCAGCCGCCGGAGGTGTCCGCGCTCCAACCCTCTGCCACGGCGTTGAGCTTCGATTCGCCTCCGGTGGACGGCGCAGGCGACCTCACTCTGCTGGTGTACCCGTCCTCCCGGTTCGGCGACGGCACCCAGGCCAATCGGCCGTGGCTCCAGGAGCTACCCGATCCGGTCACGAAGCTGATGTGGCACTCGTGGGTGGAGATCCACCCCGATACCGCCGAGTCCCTGGGCGTGAGAACGGGCGACGTCGTTCGCGTGACCACGGATCATGGCGAGGTAGAGGTACCGGCCTGGATCTACCCGGGAATCCGCCCCGACGTGGTGGCCATCGCCATGGGAGGCGGGCACACGGCGTACGGCCGGTTCGCCAATGGGAACGGCGTGAACCCCATGGTCCTTCTGCCCGCCGTTCAGGACGACGCCTCGGGGGCCATGGCCCTCGTGTCCACCCAGGCCACCCTCACGCCGACGGGCGCCTGGCGCCGCGTGGCGACGACCGAGGGTTCCAGCGATCAAGACCAGCGCAACATCGCGCCGGCGGTGGCCCTGGCCGCCCTGGGGCATGCTGCCGAGGAAGAAGCCGGACACCACGAGCAGCTTCAGGAGCTCCAGGAGATCGGCGGGTTCAAGCCCTCCGAAACCGAAGGCCGGGCCGAGGACTACCCCCTCCCCGGCGCGGAGTACGGCGACTACACGCGGGATCAGCCCCGGTGGGCCATGTCCATCGATCTGGACAAGTGCACCGGGTGCAGCGCCTGCGTTACGGCGTGCCAGGCCGAGAACAACGTCCCATGGGTCGGGGAGAACCAGATCCTGATGGGCCGGGACATGCATTGGATGCGTATCGAGCGGTACTACGAGGCCGTCGATGCCACCCACGCGGGAACCGTCGACATACGCTTCCTGCCCATGCTCTGCCAGCACTGCAACAATGCCCCCTGCGAGCCGGTGTGCCCGGTCTTCGCGGCTTATCACACGCCTGACGGACTCAACGGTCAGGCCTACAACCGTTGTGTGGGGACGAGGTACTGCGCCAACAACTGCCCGTACAAGGTCCGGGTGTTCAACTGGTACAGCTACACCGACCTGATCCCGGAACCGATGACGTGGCAGTTCAACCCCGACGTGACCGTCCGTGAGAACGGCGTCATGGAGAAGTGCTCCTTCTGCGTCCAGCGAATACGGGACGCCGGGAATCGGGCCTCGGTGGAGGGCCGGGACATCCGCGATGGAGAGGTGCGGCCCGCCTGCCAGAACAGTTGCCCAACGGGCGCCATCGTCTTCGGCAACGTGAGGGATTCGAGCTCGGCGGTAGCCGGATTGGTGGGAGACGAGCGCACCTATCGGGTACTCGACGAGCTGATCAATACCCAACCCGCCGTCCACTACATGAAGAAGGTCACCCATCACGAAGTGGACTCGGGCGAACACTAATGGCGACTCACGCGTAATGGCCACAGCTGAATCGGAACTGAGACGCCGAGGGGCGCTGACCCACCCGGACGTCGGTAAATACAGCGATGTCAACCGGGACGTCCTCAAGGTCCTTTCGAGACCTGGGAGGGGTTGGTGGGTCCTCTTCGGCATCGCCCTGGCCGGGGTGGGGATCTTCTTCCTGTCCTGGTTCACGCAGATCGTCCGGGGCATCGGCGTGTCGGGCCTCAACGCCCCCGTGGGCTGGGGCGTGTACATCACCACGTTCGTGTTCTGGGTCGGTATCGCTCACTCCGGGACCCTGATCTCGGCGATTCTGTTCCTGTTCCGCGCGCCGTGGCGTCAGTCCATATACCGGGCTGCCGAGGCCATGACGGTCTTCGCGGTCATGACGGCGGGCCTCTTCCCCCTGATCCACGTCGGACGCGTCTGGTACGCCTACTGGCTCGTACCCTATCCCAATTCCCGCTTCCTCTGGCCCAACTTCCGGTCGCCCCTGGTCTGGGACGTCTTCGCGGTCACCACCTATTTCACCGTGTCGGCGGTGTTCTTCTATCTCGGGACCATTCCCGACCTGGCCGCCGCCCGTGACCAGGCCCGGGGACTCCGGAAGAAGTTCTATCATGTGATCGCCCTGGGATGGCGCGGTACAGACCGGGAGTGGCACCACTTCTCCAAGGCCTACATCTACCTGGCGGCCCTCGCGACGCCGCTGGTGTTGTCGGTCCACTCGGTGGTGTCCTGGGACTTCGCCATGTCGATCGTGCCGGGCTGGCACACGACCATTTTCGCCCCGTACTTCGTAGCCGGAGCCATCTTCTCCGGCGTGGCCATGGTCATCACCCTGGCCGTGCCCATGCGGAAGTTCTTCCGCCTCGAGGCGTACCTGACGGTCAAGCACTTCGAGGCCATGGCGAAGCTGTGTCTGCTCACCGCCACGATCGTCCTCTACGCGTACATGACCGAGTATTTCCTGGCCTGGTACTCCGGAGAACCGCCGGAGCGGGGTTCCTTCTGGAACCGCGCTTTCGGGCACTACTGGTGGGCCAACTGGATCATGCTGACGTGTAACGGCCTCGTGCCCTTGATGCTCTGGTTCAAGCGGGTCCGCCGGTCGATCGCTGCCCTGTTCGTGATCTCGATCTTCATCAACATCGGCATGTGGTTCGAGCGTTTCGTCATCATCGTGACCTCCCTGTCCCACGAGTACGAGCCGTGGGCCTGGGGCCTGTACCGTCCGTCGGTGGTCGAGATGGGCATCCTGCTGGGCAGCTTCTGCTGGTTCGGTTTCTGGTTCCTCCTGTTCACCCGACTCCTGCCCCCCGTGGCGATTGCAGAAATGAAGGAAGTCATTCCGCCGCCCATGCGCGGCGCGAAGGAGGCGTCATGAGCAGCGGCCGACAGGGGTTCTTCGCCCTGTTCGAACACCTCGACTCGACCATCGAGGCCTGCAAGGCCCTCCGCGCCAAGGGGCATAAGGGGTTCCGGGCCTACGCACCGCTTCCCGAGCACCACCTGCTCGAAGAAGGCCTGGGGCTGACCCACAGCCCGGTCCGCGTCTTCACCCTGGCCGGGGGCCTCACGGGGGCAGCGACGGGCTTTGCCTTCACGTCCTGGACTTCGGTGGACTGGCCCCTCATCACCGGAGGCAAGCCCATTCTGTCCATCCCGGCGTACGTGGTGATCGCCTTTGAAATGACCATCCTGTTCGGGGCTCTCGCCACGGTGATCGGTCTCTTCATCAATTCCCGCCTTCCCAACTTCAGCCCCATGGTGGCGTACCACCCCGAATGCTCCAACGGCAGCTTCGGGATCTATGTGGCGGCCCCCGCCGGGCAGGCGAACGAAGTCCGCGACCTCCTCAAGGGGTTCGAGCCCGCCGAGCTGAGAGAAGATCCGGAGGGGTTCGATGTCTAGATGGACCAAGGGGACATGCGTCATCCTCCTCGCCCTGAGCACCGGTGCCTGCGTACCGCTGGACGACTTCATGGCGGCGGTCTTCGGACGGAGCATGAGGGATCAGCGGTCGTTCGATCCCTATGAGAACGCTCAGCAGAACCTCATGCTTCCCCCCGAGGGCGCCGTGCCCTTCGCCAGCGGCAACATGGCCGCCGGCCCCTTCGAGGTGAACCTCGGGCAGGCCGAGGGCGCGACCGACGTGCCGCCTCCCTTCACCCAGTTGGACATGGTCAACGATCCGGCGCTCCTGGAAGGACTGGTCAACCCGGTTCCTGCCAGGGCCGAGTCCCTGGCCCGCGGTGAGGAGTTGTACACCCGGACCTGCAGCGTCTGTCACGGTCCGGACGGGGCAGGCACCACCGGAAACATCTTCGAGGTCCACCCGGCCATGGCTGCATATCCCCTCCGGGGGGAGCGGGCGCTGGCCTATTCGGACGGCTATCTCTACGGGATGATCCGTGTCGGTCGGGGCCTCATGCCCCCATACGGACACCAGATCGGACACTACGACCGTTGGCACATCGTGAACTACGTCCGCCAGCTCCAGGGCGGCGCCGGGAACTGAACAGGCTGATCTGAATCCATGGCACATCACCACATTCCCCACGAGGTCCCGACCCGGTACCTGAGCCGGGAGCTGACCGGCCGGACGGTGAGCGGGGTGCTCTTCCTCGTCGGAGCCGTGGCGTTCTTCGTCACGCTCCAGCAGGACTCGGGTCTGGCCTGGAAGTCCTACGTGGTCAATTGGAACTACTTCATGTCCCTCTCCATGGGGGGTGTGATGGTGGCGGTGGTCACGTGGATCACCAAGGCGAAGTGGAACTGGTCCCTCCGCCGCATCCATCAGGCTTTAGGCGCCTACCTCCCGATCGCCTTCCTTTTGTTCATCCCCATGCTTCTGGTCCTTCGGGAGGATTACTTCCCCTGGATCGACATGATGGCGTCGGATCCCATCGTCCAGAAGAAGGCGGCCTACCTCAACATTCCGTTTCTGGTGATCCGCAATCTGGTTGGCGCCATGGCCCTGTTCGGCATGGCGCTGGCCTTCATCTACCTCGCCGTGCGGCCGGACATGGGTCAGCCGGTGGGCTCGGACGACGCGGGTCGTAAGAAGTGGCGGGCGCGCCTGTCAGGGGGCTGGCTGGGCCAGGCCGAAGAGGAGGACCGGAGCTATCACCGGATGACCACTCTCGCTCCGGCCATCGTCCTCGCATTTGCCATCGTGATGACCGTCTTCGCCTTCGACTGGGCCATGTCTCTCGAGCCCCACTGGTTCTCCACCCTGTTCGGCGGGTGGTTCTTCATGGGCGCCTTTTGGGGTGGCCTGGCGACGACGGCCGTGACCGCCATCTGGCTGAAGGGCCAGGACGCGTTCATCGACGAGCACGTGGGTACCCAGCAACTCTGGGACCTGGGCAAGCTGACCTTCGCGTTCACCGTGTTCTGGACCTACCTGTTCTGGTCCCAGTACCTCCCCATCTGGTACGGAAAGCTGCCCTGGGAGCAGGCGTGGATCATCCGCCGGTCCGAC
>Ga0224512_10004872_pt1 | contig 11204 bp, 8 predicted proteins | sample SF_May12_sed_USG_4_FD_169103 | JGI IMG/M metagenome (GOLD analysis project Ga0224512, IMG submission 169103) | Sediment microbial communities from San Francisco Bay, California, United States - SF_May12_sed_USGS_13 | ecosystem: Environmental > Aquatic > Marine > Sediment | place: USA: California...
AACGACATCCCGGGCGTCGGACTCCCGTTTCACCTTGACCGGAGTGGAGAAATACACTTCCTCGCCCCAGGTATTCGCCTTGGAGGTGAACGGCAAGGCATTCCAGATTGCCTCCGCCGTGGGCGTCTCGAGGAGTTCGGCCTCGAGCACAACGGAACCGATGGTCATTTTGATTACCCGCATGGATAACCCCTTATATTTCCTGAGGAACCAGGAATGACCTGCCCCCAATTTTTAGACCAGCCGCAATAGGGGAAGACCGTCGTTTTTTCCCTCCGGAATTCCGCGTCCTTATTCATTTCTTTTTGCGATTAAATATATATAGGGAGAAAACGTTTTGCTTTCTTTTTTGACCCGAAATTTTTTAAAAATTATATCCAAAATCAAATTGGTTACTACAAATAATTTCGCGAGTGCATTACTTAGCGCGTTAGAATGCACAAGTCCAATATTAAAAACACCTGCATAGCCGCAGAATAACACCTCCAGCCGATTATCCTTGGCTTGCTTAATTAATTCATCCTTATCAACATGCCTATAGCCGGTATAACCAATTGCATCCTTTTTGGCAAAATAATCATAAAACCATGATTTTTTTATATTTGGCACGCAGATTATCAACAAGCCATTTTTTTTGAGACTTTTAACGTGATTGTGAAATACAGTCCCGAAATCTCGAAAATGCTCGACCAAGCCATCCGACAAAACCACATCGTATTCGTATTCCGGTCGATATATCTCGCTCTCTGCGTCCATTACGATCGCCTTGCCGGGGATACCCAACAGCTGGTAATTTTCCTGGATGATTTTGGCATTATTGGCATCATAATCCAAACTGTCGCACTGCTGAAAGTGGTGCCGGGTATAAAAATAGTCCGCCCAGCGACCGGGGCAGCCTCCGATTTCAAGGAAACTTGAATATCCCAGAGAAACAAATCTGCTGATCAGGCGGTCAATAACTTGGTGCGCATAATTAGCATAAAAATAGCGCGCCGGCAGCGGGATGTCCCGCCACAGCCCCGACCCGTATTCTTTTTGCGATAAGCTATTCGAATCTTCCATACCACAAGCTTCCCACAATACCTATCCAAGAGGGAATTTTCCTCCGGTCGGCCGTTGTGTTTCGGGGGCCGGGTCGACCTGCCCGATATCACTGAATCTGCCACACCTCCCGCCATTACTTCGGGATGGGTTCGCGGTTCTGTTTCGAAACGATTTCGGACGGAAAAGCATCGGAGTTGCATCCTACCATCGAGCGGAATTTTTGATTCTTCCGTTCAGAAAGGAAAACCATGGGACTCATCGATTTCGTCAGGGATGCAGGGGAGCACATTATGGATACGGTCGGAGTTGTCTTTGGAGGAGGGGAGGCAGCGGAGAAGAAGGCCGCGGAAGCGCTCGTCAAATCCGTGCATGCTCTCGGGATTCCGGTCAGAGACCTTTCGATCCAGGTGAAGGGGGATGTGGCGACGGTCTCAGGAACCGCGCAGACGCAGGCCGATCGCGAGAAAGTGGTCCTCGCGGTGGGAAACACAAAAGGAATTGCGAAGGTGGACGACCAGATCACGGTGGAAAAGAAGGAGCCGGAGGCCACCTACTACACGGTCCAGCGGGGCGACACGCTTTCCAAGATCGCAAAGGCACACTACGGGAACGCAATGAAGTACCCGGTGATCTTCGAAGCGAACCGCCCGATGCTGAAAGACCCCGACAAGATCTACCCGGGGCAGAATCTGCGAATCCCTCCTCAGTAGAGTAAGGTTTCCGTACTGTCTCTGCAGGGTAGTACCATCCTGATGCGAGGAGGGAAGTGCAAGAATCTACGGGAGATGATCCTTAACCCTGAGAACAGGAATCTTGTCCGCGAGGCGGGGCAAAGATTCGGGATTGGTGAAGACGCGGAGGAGTAGGGAGTCCATCCGGCCCCCCGGGACTCCTCGGGACGCTACTCGACTCCGACCGGGACGGATCGATGCTGGATGATCTTTTGGGGGTTGCCAAGAAGTTCTTTTAAATGGCGACAAACGTGTCTTGCAGGACCCGGCGCCGACCATGGCCGTTCTGGCGCTGGGGATAGCTGCGTCAACTTTGCCGTTCGCCTCTGGTCCCCGGGACGGGATCCTTCGCCTTCCCGATCGGAAGTTTCTTCATCAACGCACCCAGGTCGGTTTCCACCAGTGATCGATGTTCTCAAAAGGACCAGTTCCCTTCGGGGCGGGGGCCGGGGAAGGAGCGGGCCGGGTCCGGGCGGGCAAGCGGGATTCGACCTGGTCGAGGAACGACGGTTCGAAGATCCCTTTCGAGGGGCATGGGAGCCAGCCGGTTAACGCATCCCCGGCGTACATCGACGCCCGGTACGCCGCGTCGATTGTCACGGAGGTCTGGTAATCGCCTCTCTTGGTCAGCGAGATCTCATAGGTTCCGACCAGCTGGCGGAAGACGGTGCCTCGCTCAGGCGACCCGCAGAAACAGTATTTCGAGTCGTATCTCCCGCGTTCAAACGGACGCAGTTCGATCGATCCGTCTTCCGCGGCGATCGTTCCCGCCCACTTCTCCATGGACGTCGTCGCGATGTTTACATCGGACAGGGAGGTCAGAACCGCTTTCCACACGGTTTCGTAGTCGTGTGCGTAGGTGCGGGAATTTGCGATCGCCTCCTTGGGAGGAGGGAAAGTTGCGCATCCCGCCAGCGAGGAAAACCAGACGGCCGCCATGACTCCGGCGGCGAAAAGACGCGCGAATTCCCTCATTGCGACTCCTTACCTCCCCCTGCTTGGGTGGCCTTTCGCCGTCAGTATACCCACCCTGGGATGGGAATCAACCAGAACCCCATGCATATGTCCGACATCGAGCCGAGGGAGGTAGGGGGGGCGATCCGAAGAAGGGGCCAATGGGTGTGAAGCTCCCCGCGTCCGGGTGCTGTAAAGGAATGAACCCGATTTAGAAATATCCTCCTCCCGGTCTCCTTACACGGTATTGTTGTTGTATAGGGAAGAAGCCTAACCACCGACGCTGCCGGGGATCGACCTGTGAAACTGCGTACCATTCTCCTGGTTTTATCGATTCTGGCCTTTCTGTCCGCATCGATTGCGGGCTATTTGTATCACTCCTCCCTGAAGGAAACGGAATTCAAGGAGGCGGAGAGACAGGTTGCCGTTCAGGCGGAAAGAATCAAGAACAGCCTCTCTGCCTATCTGTCCGAAAATCTGAAATCGGTCAAGGCATTGGCGGGATTACAGGAACTGGAGCAGGCCTTGTCCGGGACGGATGAGACCGCCCTGGCAAAGGCGAATTCCCTCCTGGACCATTTCCGGGAATCCCTGGATGCCGACGTCTGTTACCTCATGGACCGGGCGGGAAACACCGTGGCTTCCAGCAATCGCAATGCCCCGGACAGCTTCGTGGGGCGGAATTTCTCCTTCCGTCCCTATTGGCGCCAGGCCATTCGGGGGACCCCTGTAACCTACATGGCCCTGGGGGTGACTTCGGGGAAAAGGGGAGTGTATTACAGCCATCCGGTCTACCGGAACGGGAGAGATGCGCCGATCGGAGTCGCCGTGATCAAGGCCCCCATCGACCCCATGGAAGCGGGGTTCCGCCGGGACTTCGAAGGGATCGTCCTTCTCACGGATCCCCATGGGGTCGTGTTCCTTTCCAACCGGCAGGATTGGGTCTACCACACCTTGTGGAAACTGTCCCCCGAAGAGATCTCCGACATTGTCGATTCCCAGCAATTCGGCGAATGGCCCTGGGAGTGGATCGGCGTTACGGCCAAGGATGAAAAGACCGTTGTCGATTCGGCAGGGAATGAATATTTGATGTACCGGATGGATCTCGATCGCTATCCGGGTTGGCAAGTTATCTATCTTCACAGCCTCCCGGAAATATCGAAGAAGGTCTCTGTTCCCTTCCTCAAGGTTTCGGGACCCATCGTCCTGGCCTTATGCGTTCTCATCGGGTTGTCGGTTTTTTTCCTCTACAAGAAGGCAAGTTTGGACATCCTCAAGCGGAAAGAAGCCGAGGAGGCGTTGCGGAAAAGCGAAGAGCAATTACGAGGTGCCAAGGAAGAACTCCAACGCTATTCCCGGGATCTCGAACGGCAGGTGGGAGAGAGAACCCGTGAGATCACGGGCATTCTCCGAAATACCCCCTCCGTGGTGTATATCAAGGACAAAGACGGTCGTTACACGCTGGTAAACTCCCGGTATGAGGAGTTGTTCGGAATACGGAATGAGGAAGTGCAGGGGAAATCCGACCACGATATTTTCCCGAAAGAGATTGCCGACCAGTTTCGGGGAAACGACTTGGAAGTATTTGCCGATGGGCATCCCCGCCAGGTGGAGGAGCGCGTCCCCCAGGGAGACGGCATCCACATCTATCTTTCCGTGAAATTTCCCCTTTACGATCAAGACGGATCCGTCAACCGGGTCTGCGGGATTTCCACGGACATCACCGAACTGAAAAAGGCACAGGATCAATTGCGGCGCCTTTCGGACGGCATCATGGCCAGTCAGGAGAAAGAGCGCACCGCCGTCGCCCGGGAACTGCACGACGAACTGGGTCAGGTGCTCACCGCCCTGCGCATCGATTCGGTGTGGCTGCGGGATCGACTGGACGGGACCGATGAGAAAGGCGCCGAGCGAGCCTTGATGATGTGCGCCCTGATCGACAATGCCATCGATGAGGTCCGGGGCATGGCGACCCGGCTGCGCCCGGGAGTCCTGGACGATCTGGGCCTCGTCGATGCGCTGGAATGGTTTGCCATGGATTTCGAAAAGCGGACGGGGATCAAATGTGATTTTTCACACCGCGATGTGCCCGATATAAACGATACCGTCGCCACGGCCGCCTATCGGATCGCCCAGGAGACCTTTACCAACGCGGCGCGCCATTCCTCCGCCACCCGGGTGGACGTCTCCCTTACGGCGGAAGACGGTCGTTTGTCTCTGGCCGTGGCGGACAATGGCCGCGGATTCGATACGAAGAACCTGTTGGATTCCCGGGGGCTTGGGGTGGCCGGCATGCGCGAGCGCGCCGCCCTGGTCGGGGGCGCCCTGGAAATTCACTCGCGGCCGGGAAAAGGCACCCGGGTGGTGTTGCATGTGCCACTCGGTCGCGCGAGCGGAGCAGCCCATTGATCCGGGTACTTCTCGCAGACGATCACAGCATCGTCCGGGCCGGTCTTCGTCGACTGGTGGAAGACGCAGGCGACATGGTGGTGGTCGCCGAAGCCGCCGATGGCCGCGAGGCCATCAAAAAAGTCCGGGAATGCCCGCCCGACGTGGCGGTCATCGATCTTTCCATGCCCGGAATGGACGGGTTGGAAGTCGTCGGCCGGCTTCTCTCCCACGATCCGAAACTGCCCGTTCTCATACTGACCATGCACGAGGAGGAGCAGTACGTCGTCCGGGCCATTGAGGCGGGGGCGATGGGATATGTCACCAAACGGTCGGCGGCGGAACAGCTGCTCCAGGCCATCCGCAAGGTCCACGCCGGCGGGCGCTTCTTGAGCGAGTCGGCGTCCGAGGCGCTGGCTACCCGCATGGCCAAGGGGGCCGCGGCCCGTTCCCCGCTGGACACCCTTTCCACCCGGGAGATCCAGGTGCTCCGCGGTCTGGCGCTTGGGAAGAGCAACCGGGAGATCGCGGAGACCTACCACATCAGCACGAAGACAATCGATACCTACCGCGCGCGTCTTCTCAGGAAGCTCAACTTGAGGAACAACGCGGAGCTGACGCGGTTCGCGATTCAGAACGGAATTGTGGAATTGTAGTCCCGCCGCCCTGTATCACAGAAAAATTTCTGACGTCAGAATCAAAATCGGCCCGATATTTCGGTTCCCTCCTTTTCCGGTATCCTTTATTCTTGAACCATATCAACAGGTATGGTTCTATAAAAAAACCGCACCTCGTGGGACGCAAGGTCGGAAACATATCTCGAGAACGCAAGGAGAAATCTCATGTCTGCCCAAGTTCCTCTCAATGGCAAACGCGGCGTCGATCTGCTGCACGATCCGGTATTGAACAAGGGCACAGCCTTCTCCGAGGCAGAGCGCGATGATTTGGGCCTGCGCGGTCTCCTTCCCTCGCGCGTGTTCACGCAAGAGGGACAAATGGCGCGTGTGCTGGAGAACATCCGCCGCAAGACCAGCGACATCGAGAAGTACATCTTCCTGGTCTCGCTGCAGGACCGCAACGAGACCCTTTTCTACCGCGTGGTCATGGAAAACATCGAGGAGATGATGCCCCTCATCTACACTCCGACGGTCGGCCAGGGCTGTCAGGAGTTCGGCCACATTTTCCGGCGCCCGCACGGAATGTATATATCAAATAAGAATCGCGGTCGTGTCCGGCAGATTCTGCGGAATTGGCCGTACGACGATGTCCGCATGATCGTCATCACCGACGGCGAACGGATCCTCGGCCTCGGGGACCTCGGCGCGAACGGCATGGGCATTCCGGTGGGAAAGCTCTCGTTGTACACCGCCTGCGCGGGCATCCATCCCACGAAATGCCTGCCGGTCACGCTGGATGTCGGCACGAACAACGAGACCCTTCTCAAGGATCCGCTCTATATCGGCCTGCCGGAGCGACGCCTGCGCGGCCAGGCGTATGACGAACTGGTGGAGGAGTTTGTCACCGGCGTGCAGGAGATCTTCCCGAAAGCCTGCATCCAGTTCGAAGACTTCGGCAACGCGAACGCCTTCCGGCTGTTGCATCACTACCGGGACCGCGCCTGCACGTTCAACGACGACATTCAGGGCACGGCAAGCGTCTCGATGGCGGGGGTGTACTCGGCCCTGCGCATCACCGGCAACAAGCTGTCCGATCACAAATTTCTGTTTCTCGGCGCGGGCGAGGCCGGCATCGGCATCGGCGACCTGATCGTGATCGGTATGATGCGGGAGGGGATGACGGAGGCCGAAGCCAGGCGCAAGTGCTGGTATGTGGACTCGAAGGGCCTTGTCGTCAAAAACCGGACGGACCTTGTCGAGCACAAACGGCCTTACGCCCACGACCATGCGCTCGTCACCGATTTCCTGGCGGCCGTCGAATCGCTCAAGCCGACCGCCCTCATCGGCGTCTCCGGCATTCCGCGCACGTTCACGAAGCAGGTCGTCGAGGCGATGGCGCGCCTGAACCGGCGCCCGATCCTCTTCGCCCTCTCGAACCCCACCTCGAAATCGGAGTGCACGGCGGAGGAAGCCTATACGTGGTCGGAGGGCCGTGCGATCTTCGCGAGCGGCAGCCCGTTTCCGCCGGTCACGTACAAAGGCAAGACCTTCGTGCCCGGGCAGGGCAACAACGCATACATCTTTCCCGGCGTGGGGCTTGGCGTGGTCGCCAGCGAAGCCAAGCGGGTGACCGACGATATGTTCTTCGCGGCCGCGAAAACGCTGGCGGACCTGGTCTCGGAAGAAGATCTTGCAGAAGGCCGCATCTATCCCAGCCTCGACCGCATCCGGGAGGTGTCTGCCGCCATCGCCACGGCCGTCGCGGACGTGGCCTTCCAGAGTGGTCTGACAACTATGAACCGGCCGGCCGATCTGGCTGCGCATGTCAAAGCGCAGATGTACGAGCCGACATATGTGGAGTACGTGTAGGAACGCAACAGGACTGCTTTGACCGCCCGGATCGACGCAGCACGCTAGAGCCGGGGGGAAGTATTTGGTTTTAGCGCCACTTTCCCTCGCCAAGGGGTCGTACCCGATCCCTGTGGTTTGCCCTACGTGCAAGCTCGATCTGGTGCGGCGATACTTCACCTGCCGCCTGTAAGAAAATCTCTGATAGCAAAATACGAGTTCTTCCAATATTCAATCTCTGCCCGCCTGATATATCTACATTAGGGGATATTCCATTCCAATTCGTACAGCCGCCGATCGAGAGGTGAACCATGAACGACACCTCCACGCGTTTCCGGATTTTTCTCGCCGTATTTTTTCTCGCCGTCGTCATCATCCTGCCCACAGGCAATCCCGCGTCGGCAGCAGCCGAGCAGGCATCGACAAAGGAGTCGGCCGACACCACTCCGGTAGTCATCGGGATTGCCCATTACGTGAAATTTTCCTTCGCGGCCATGATGAAGGATGCCTTCGAACTGGCCCGGGAGAAGATCAACAAGGAAGGGGGGATCAAGGGCCGCCCGGTAACGCTTGTCTACGCGGATGACCAGGGGAAGCCGAAAGCGGGGGAAAAGGCCGTCAGTGACCTGGTTGACAAACACGGTGCCGTCATGCTTGTCGGGGGCTACAGCAGCAGCAACACCTTGCAAATGGCCGGGATGGCGGAGTACCTTGATCGGCCTTTCCTGATCAGTACTGCAGCCGACGACCGGATCACGCAAAGGAAATGGAAAAACGTGTACCGGATCAACCCCCCGGCGAGCGAATACACCCATGGGCTGGAAGAATTCTTCCTGAACACCATCAAGCCGGAATCGATCGCCATCGTCTACGAAAACAGCCCCTACGGGACCGGCGGGGCGCTCCGGATGATGTGGTTCTGCAGGGAGAACGGAATCGTGATCCGGAAGATCCTCCCCTATCACCGGGAACGAACAGACCCCGCCCATATCCAGCGCATCATATCCCCCTTGAAAGACGAGCCTCCCGACGTGATCTACATGGTCTCGTATCTGAAAGATGCGATTGCGATGGTAAGAGAGATCCGGGCAATGAAGATCAAATCGCTTCTCGTCGGCGGCGCCGGGGGGTTTACGCACCCGGACTTCATCGCCAAGTCCGGGGAGGACGCGAACCTCGTGCTGACGGTAACGCTGTGGTTCCCGGAACTGAAATATCCCGGGATAAGAGAGTATTGCGACGAATATACGAATGCTTGCGGCTTGATACCGGACTACCATGCCGCAGAGGCGTACGCGGCGCTTTTGGTGGCAGCCGATGCGTTGCGGAGGGCGGATTCCTTGAGCCCGCAAAGCATTCGGGCGGCATTGGACAAAACCGACATGATCACCCCGTTCGGCCCGGTCAGGTTTTCCTCCTTCGAAAAATACGAGAGGCAGAACAACCTGCCTACCCAGGTCCTGCAGGTCATCAACGGCAAGCTCAAGTGCGTCTGGCCCAGGGATTTGGCTTCTGCGACCTTTGTCCCGCCGCCGGAATGGAGGATGTCCACGAACAAATAAGGAGAATCGGTAACCAACCGAAACAAATCTATTCACGGGAGGTATGGCAATGAAGAACGTTTTTCGCGGCATCACGATCGGTTTTGCTTCGCTGCTCCTGGTCTTTTCGTTTCCCCACGACTCGTTCGCAAGGATGTTCAAGTTCTCCGGCGGTCCGTCGGGGGGGACCTTCCAGTACTATGCCAGCGCCATTTCCACGCTGGCGAAAAAGAACAAGATAAACGTGCTGTCCAGTTCCTCGGGTGGAGCCATCGAAAATATTCGGCTCGTCGACTCCGGGAAATCCAACTTTGGGGTCGCGTATTCGGGGAATGTCTTCCAGGCCAGAAACGGGAAGATGAAAGGCGATACCAAGAAATATGAAAACGTGCTGGCCGTGGCATATTTCTACGGCGCTCCCGCCCAGTTGATCGTTCAAGCGGATTCCGGCATCAAGAGCGCGAAGCAGCTTGCGGGGAAACGGGTCGGCGTGGGAAACGCGGGGTCCGGCGCGGCCGCCAACGCCGAGCTGTTTTTCACGGAGCTTGGCATCTGGGACAAGATCGACAGGAACTTTCTCGGGTACCGGGAAGCGGCGGGGGCCTTCGGCAACAATCAAATTGATGCCTTCTGGGTGTTCGTCGGCTTTCCGAACGCGTCGGTGATCGAGGCGGCGATGCAGAACAAGATCGACCTGGTGGACATCTACAAGGATGCGGAAAGCATCGGGATGTTCAAAAAGTACCCGTACTTTGCGAAAGTCGTCATTCCGGCGAACACGTACAAGGGCGTAGCGACGGATACGAACACCTTCCAGGATTCCACCCTTTGGATAGCCAACAGCAAGGTGCCTGCGGACACGGTCTACAACCTGCTGAAGGCGACCTTCAGCAAGGAAGGACTGGAATACATGGTCAGCGTCCACAAGTCGGCCAAGGCCATGAGCGTGGAAAACGGAATCAAGGGAGTCGTCACCCCGTTGCACCCCGGAGCGGAAAAGTTCTGGAAGGAGATGGGGGTCCTAAAATAACGGAAGTATCGGAAACGGAGAAGGGGCGGCGGTTCCCTCCGCCGCCTCTTCCCGCCATGAGGCGGAGGAGACCCCTCCGGAAGAGATGAGGTGAGGAGATGTACGAAAAGCTGCACAAAGTCGAGAAGATCATCTTCGATGCCCTGTCGGTGGCGCTGGTCGTTTTCTACTGCTATTCGGCGGTGTTGAAACCGGCCTCCACCGAGTACCACCGGGGAATCTACTGCCTCATCACCTTCATCCTCGTCTTCCTCTTGTACAAGTCGAAGCACTTGCTTCTGCGGGTCTTCGACTACGTTTTGATCTTCCTCTCCGTCGGCGTCATCGCGTACTGGATTCTGAACTTCGAAGCCATCAATTACCGCGCCGGTGCGGAGACACAAATCGACCAGATCATTGCGGTGATCGGGGTCCTCGTCGGGATCGAACTGGCCCGAAGGGTCGTGGGGTTGTCGTTCGTCATCATCGGAACCCTGCTGCTGCTCTACGGGGTCTTCGGGGAGTACATGCCGGAACTGTTCGCCCATCCCGGAGACTCCTTCGTGGGGCTGTGCACGACCATCTTCTACAAAAGCGACGGGATCTTCGGCATCATGGCCAACGTGCTCGCCACGTACGTCCTGCTGTTCGTCCTTTTCGGGGCGTTTCTGGAAAAATCCGGGGCGCAGCGGTTCTTCATCGACTTTCCCCTCGCCGCGGTGGGGCACAGGACAGGCGGGCCGGCCAAGGTGGCCGTCCTGGCAAGCGCACTTTTCGGGTCGATTTCCGGCAGTGCCATCGCCAATACCGTTTCCACCGGGACGTTCACGATTCCCATGATGAAAAAGGCGGGGTTCCGGCCGCACGTGGCAGGCGGCATCGAGCCGGCGGCCTCCATCTCGGGGATGTTCATGCCCCCCATCATGGGGGCCGGGGGCTTCATCATGGCGGAGCTCACCGGCGTTCCGTATTCCCGCATCATGATGATCGCCATCTTCCCCGCCATCATGTACGTCTACAGCGTCTACAACATGGTGCACTGGGAGGCCAAGATCCACAACATCAAGGGCGA
>Ga0224512_10004873_pt1 | contig 11203 bp, 5 predicted proteins | sample SF_May12_sed_USG_4_FD_169103 | JGI IMG/M metagenome (GOLD analysis project Ga0224512, IMG submission 169103) | Sediment microbial communities from San Francisco Bay, California, United States - SF_May12_sed_USGS_13 | ecosystem: Environmental > Aquatic > Marine > Sediment | place: USA: California...
ACGGCCTTTGCCCATCCTACGGGAGACCAAACCTTGATCCGTGTACAGTTGGTAGGTTGGGCAAAGCGCAGCGTGCCCGACACACGGGATTTGACGGGCACGGCCAGACGGCCTTTGCCCATCCTGCGGGAGACCAAACCTTGATCCGCGTACAGACAGAGGATTTCGATCCGGGCAGCGAACTCGAACGGCTGCGCGACCGCTGCGCCGGGCGGGCCGGTGCCGTGGTCAGTTTTGTCGGCCTGGTGCGTGACCTGAACGCGGGTGAGGTCATCCGCGAGATGACGCTGGAACACTACCCCGGCATGACCGAACAGGCATTGGCCGACATCGAGCAGGAGGCACGCCGGCGCTGGGAACTGACGGATGCGATCATTATCCACCGGGTCGGCCCACTCACACCGAACGACCGCATCGTGTTCGTCGCCGCCGCCAGCCCCCACCGGGAGGCCGCCTTCCGGGCCTGTGAATATCTGATCGACACCCTGAAGACCCGGGCACCGTTCTGGAAGAAAGAGACCACGCCCGGCGGGGCACGCTGGGTTGAGGGTGACTGACCGGACCCTGTCCGGCACGCAGTGCACCGACACCCCCGCGGAACCCTGTCATATTTAAGGGAAATCTGATCAAGCCGTCATTCCGGGCGGGGCGTAGCGGAGACCCGGAATCCAGTCGTTAGTAATCAAGCTGCTACTGGATTCCGGCCTTCGCCGGAATGACGAAAGATGAGTTAATCAGCTAGTTGCGCGCCATTTCGGCTGATCACCGGCGGCCCCGCCGTGCGGCCGAGGGCCACCCCTGTCCCGCCTGCCGGCACTGTCGGTACATGCTTTTCATCACCTCGTGTACGCCCTCAATCGACTGCATGAAACCGCTCAAGACCCGTCAACGAATGCCGATAGATCTGGCATCTACCAATAAATTTAACTTCATAAGATCAAGGGCCTGCGCTAATGAGCGATATCAATGCCGTGGCTGATGTCGAGGATGAAGGCAAACACCTCGCATCGACGAAACGTATCAGTACCATCAATCTGATGGAGGGCATGTACGTCCAGGAACTCGATCGTCCCTGGGTGGAAACGCCGTTTCTGTTCCAGGGATTCAAACTGGAAAAGCAGCGTGAGATCGAGATTCTCCAGGAACTGTGCGAGTACGTTTATATCAATGTGGAACTCGGTGTCGATGCACCGGATGTCTACCACCGCCATGATCCAAGCCGCAAGGTAACCATGCAGGAAGTGGTACAGGTTTCCAAACTCCCTCCGCCGCAGACCAAGTACGAAGACAGCACCGACGTGGAGCATGAACTGGAGGTAGCAAAGGATACCTACCAGAAATCACAGCGGCTGGTTGATGATCTGTTCAATGACATCCGCAACAAGGGAAAACTCAATGTGCCTGCCATCAACGAGGCCGTTGACGAGATAACCGACAGCGTCCTGCGCAACCCCGACGCATTCATGCTGCTGCGCCAACTGAAGAGCAAGGACACCTACAGTTATTCCCATGCCATCGATTCCTGCGCACTGGCCGCCTCGTTCTGCCGTCACCTCGGCTTCCCCAAGAACGAGTTGAAGGACGTGGCCATGGGCACCCTGCTGCTGGATGTTGGCAAACTCAAGGTCCCCGAAGGAATCCTCGAAAAAAATGACCGGCTGACAGAAGAGGAATTCAGGCTGATGCAGCGTCACGTCACCTTCGGTGTGGAAATGCTGGTAGGCGCGGGCAATATTCCCAAGACCACCATTGAAATGGTTGCCACCCACCATGAGCGCCTCAACGGCAAGGGGTACCCGCAGAAGCTCAAGGGCGAGGCTATCCCCGTAAGCGGCCGTATCGCTGCCATCATTGACTGTTATGACGCCATGACCAGTGAGCGGCCCTACAAGAAGCCCGTTTCTGCACATGATGCAATACGTGAGCTCTACAAGTGGCGCGGCAACGATTTTCAGGAGGAGCTGGTGGAGCAGTTCATACAGTGCCTGGGCATCTACCCGACAGGCACTCTGGTGGAGTTGAATTCGGGCCAGGTTGCGATTGTCCTCTCCCAGAATCGAGTCCGTCGTCTCAGCCCGAAACTGCTGCTCATAATGAATGCCGACAAGGTACCCTACGAGAAACCGCATATCCTGGACCTGATGAAATATGAAGAGGAGACCCTGAGCGAACGGCTTACCATTAAGCACGCCCTGGACCCGGTAGACTTCGGCATAGACCCAAGCGACTACTATATCTAGGATGCATGACCGCGCCTCACACGACAGGCACAAGCGGCAACAGCAGACTCATGGATACATCCACAGGCATGGCCAGGCGCGCGGACTTTATCGCCGCTCTTGACGAGGCGCTGCACGAGCATCAACAGCAGGACACCACCCTTGCCGTTGTCCTGCTGAATATAAAAGGCTTCAGGACGATCAACTCCATCTACGGTTACAGTGCGGCTGACCGGATCCTGCAGCAAATGGCTGACCGCATAGAGTCCGTCAGGCGACAGCAGGATCTTGCCGGTCATATTGGTGTTGATGAGTTTGCAGTGGCGTTGCTGAATCTGAAGAGTCCGCACCTTGCCGAACTGGCTGCCAACAAGATAATCACATCACTCGGTGAGATCTGTCTGGACGACATCCCCATCGACATCAAGCTGCATGCAGGCATTGCGGTCTTTCCTGAACATGGCAGCACCAGTGATGCACTGCTGCAACAGGCGGACAGGGCCATTTACACGGCCCGTGAAACCTACCAGGACTACCAGATGGCCGACAGCAGCCTGCAGCCGGATGCTTCAAACAGCGGACTGGTCCGCGAACTCGAACATGCAATCACGAAAAGCGAACTCGAACTCTACTACCAACCCAAGGTCGACCTGCAGCATAAGCGCCTGTACGGTGCCGAGGCACTGATCCGCTGGAACAGCCCCGATCGCGGATTCATCGGTCCGGATGAGTTCATTCCACTGGCGGAGGATAACGGCCTGATTTTTCCCCTGACCTTGTGGAGCCTGAATACTGCATTACGCCAGAGTGTTGAAATCAGGCGCCTGTGGCCGGATTTCAGGATGGCAGTCAACCTGTCCGCGAGCACCCTGGCCGAAATTGAACTGATCGAGCTGGTAAAGCGCGCCTTGCGGACCTGGGATACCAAGCCCGACAGGTTGATGATCGAGGTGACCGAAAGCGCGGTTATGAAAAACCCGGAGGCCAGCATCGAGACCCTGCGGGGACTCCGCGAACTCGGCGTCAGGTTGTCCATCGATGATTTCGGGACCGGCTATTCCTCGTTCGGTTACCTGAAACAACTGCCTGTCCATGAGCTCAAAATCGACCAGTCATTCGTCAAGGGGATGGCATCGGATGTCAACGATGGTCGTATCGTGCAGACCATGATCAACCTGGGGGAGAACTTCGAACTCAGCGTGATTGCAGAAGGGATCGAGGACGAGGAGACCCTGTACCAGCTAACAAGCATGGGCTGCAACCATGGGCAGGGGTACTACATCGGCAGGCCAATGGACCGGGAGAAGTTCATGGACTGGGTACGCGATTCCGAATGGACCCGGACCGGGCTAACCGAGCCGTCATCCTGAAAATGGGGACATTCTTCTTTTTTAATGAAATCGGCAATAAAAACAAGAAAGTGGAAGTAAAAAAGAAGAATGTCCCCATTTAATCAGGATGACTTCTTGTTGACGATATGGATGGCCCTGCGGTCAACACACAGTGCAGCCTCGTGCAGCGCCTCGGATAACGTCGGGTGCGCGAACACGGTGCGGGCGATATCTTCACTGCTTCCCTCGAACTCCATCGCAATCACAGCCTGACCGACCAGCTCCGAGGCATGTGCGCCGAGGATGTGTACGCCCAGCACCGTGTCGGTATCGGCATCACTGAGCACCTTCACCATACCCTCTGTCTGCTGCATGGCGCGTGCACGGCCACTTGCGGTTAGCGGAAACACACCGCTGCGATAGGCTACACCGGACTTCTTGAGGGCCTCCTCGGTCTTCCCCACCCAGGCGATTTCGGGATGGGTATAGATCACCGAGGGAATGGTATCGAAATTGACTGTCGCGGACTGGCCGGCAATGCGCTCGGCAACGGCAACCCCCTCTTCCGAGCCCTTGTGCGCCAGCATGGGACCGCGCACCACGTCACCGATCGCGTAGACACCGGGCAGGTTGGTGCAGCAATTCTCGTCCACATGGATGAAACAGCCCTCGTCGTAGAGCAGGTCTGTTTCCGGCGCGGCGATCCCCTCCGTGTATGGCCGCCGGCCCACGGCAACAATCAGACGATCGACATTCAGCGCATGCGTCCCCTGCGGATCTTCGTACACGAGCTCGACCACGTCGTTGTTTATCCGGGTTGATTTCACACAGGCATCCAGCCGGATATCCAGGCCCTGTCCTCCGAACAGTTTCAGTGCGGCCCGGGCCAGCTGCTGGTCGGCCATGGAAAGGAAAATATCCTGCGCCTCCAGCAGGGTGACCTCGGATCCCAGGCGCCGCCAGACACTCCCAAGCTCCAGCCCGATGACGCCGGCGCCGATAATGCCAAGACGCTTCGGGACCTCGGTCCAGTTGAGCGCGCCGGTGGAGTCAACGATTTGTTCACCCTCCAGGGGCGCCGCATCAATGGCCACCGGTGCCGAGCCGGTAGCCAGAATGACATTGCCGGCCGACAGGGTCTGCTCGCCACCGTCATGTGTGCTGACCTGCACCCGGCGATCGGCCAGCAACTGGCCGTGTCCCGTTATCCAGTCGATGCCATTGGCCTTGAACAGCGTCTCGATACCGCCCGTCAGTTCCCGGACGATCTTGTCCTTGTGGTCCATCATGGCAACGACATCGAGTCCGACATCCGCGGCGACGATACCGTGCGCATTTCCGCCCTGCCGGATCCGGTCGTAGAACTCCGAGCTCTCCAGCAGTGCCTTGGAAGGTATGCAACCCGCGTTCAGGCAGGTGCCGCCCAGCGCCGGTGCACCGTGCTTGCCGATCCACTCGTCAACGCATGCCGTCCTGAGTCCCAGCTGCGCACAACGGATGGCAGCGACATACCCGGCCGGCCCCGCCCCGATTACAATCACATCATATTTTTTTGCCATGGATACTCACTATTAAATATTGAATACGGATTACACGAAAACAATTAACCGCAAAGGCGCAAAGAACGCAAAGTTATCAACAAAGATTGTTCGCGCCTGCGAGGCGCTCCTACATCACTCCCTCTTTTCATCTTCGGACCGAAACGCTGCCTGATTTTTATGACCCTGGAATCATAGGTTTTCTTTGCGTTCTTTGCGCCTTTGCGGTGAGATTTCCCCTGGTTTTAATCATCGGAGCGGGGATTCTGTTTTGATATTGTTTCTCTGCATCCTCGGCGTCTCTCGGTAACTGCTCCATGCGTTACTCTACCTCCTGCATGGCCCAGGCCAGCCTCTCGACCGGTTCCCGGTCTCACCTTCTCCATGCAGTCGTGCGGTGAAACTGTTAGATATCCAGCAGCATGCTGGCCGGCTCTTCCAGCAGGTCCTTGATGGTGGCAAGGAAGGTAACCGCGCTGCTGCCGTCCACGATGCGATGATCATAGGTCAGCGCCAGGTACATGATCGGGCGCACGACGATTTCGCCATTCTCCACTACCGGGCGTTCCTGGATTTTGTGCATGCCGAGAATGGCGCTTTGCGGGGGATTGAGAATCGGCGTCGACAACATCGACCCGAACACCCCGCCGTTGGAAATGGTGAAGGTCCCGCCGGTGATGTCCTCCATCTCGAGCTTGGCGGATCGCGCCTTTTCGGAGAACTCCACGATATAGGTCTCGATCTCGGCCAGCGTCATGTACTCGGCATTACGCAGTATGGGCACGACCAGCCCGCGCTCGGTACCGATGGCGATACCGATATCGCAATAGCCATGGTAGACAATGTCATCGCCATCGATCGAGGCATTGATATCCGGATGGCGCTTGAGGGCCTCCGCCGAGGCCTTCACGAAAAACGACATGAAACCCAGCTTTACGCCGTGGCTCTTTTCGAACGCCTCTTTGTGTTTCGCACGCAGTTCCATGACCGGCTGCATGTTGACCTCGTTGAAGGTGGTCAGCATCGCGGTGGTCTGCGTCGCCTGCAGCAGGCGCTCGGCAATGCGCGCCCGCAGGCGGGACATCGGCACCCGTTTCTGTGGCCGGTCCTCGTCGAACTCGGGCAGACCGGGTGTCAGCCGGGGCTCGGCACTCACCGGTTCCGGGGCGGCAGCCGGTTTGGCCGCCTGCCGGTTTACGAAATCGACGACATCCGCTTTGGTAATGCGCCCGTCCTTGCCGCTGCCGCTGATCTGCCCGGGATCGATGTGGTGTTCAGCCACCAGCTTGCGTGCCGCCGGACCCATTGCGATGTTCTGCCGCGGGCTTTCATTCGCAGGGGATGCGGGTGCTGCAGCCGCGACAGGCTGCGCCTGCGGTGCACGCATCCCGCCTTCGCTGATAATACCAATGACCTGGTCTGCGGTTACCGTGTCACCGTCGTTCATCAGGATACTTTCCAGCACGCCGTCATCCGGGGCAGGCACTTCCAGTACCACCTTGTCGGTCTCGATATCGACCAGCGCCTCATCACGCCGGATAGGCTCACCGGGCTGCTTGTGCCAGCCAACCACCACGCCATCACTGACTGATTCCGGGAGTGCAGGCACCTTCACTTCAATGGTCATCAGCTTGTCCTTGTGAGTTTAATTACTCTGACCCCACCCTGTTCCTCGCTCTTTGTGTAACCGCAAGGACCCGGGCAAAATGTCGCGATGTTTTAGCAAACCTCTCTATCCATGCATGCCGAAAGCGGGCGCCGGGTCTTTCATTCCGCCAGGCCCAGGGCATCCGCGACCAGCGCAATTTGTTGCTGGGTATGCAACCCGGGGTAACCGACTGCCGGTGCGGGCAGTGCCGCGCGGCCAGTATAGTAGAGCCTGTTATCCTCGCCAATCACCTCCTGCAGCTTGTGGCGCGTGGCGTACCAGGCGCCCTGGTTCTTGGGTTCTTCCTGGCACCAGATATACTCCGTGACATTCGGGTAGCTGGCCAGTTCCTGGCGCAGCAGCCGCCACGGGAACGGGTACAACTGCTCGAGCCGGATGATCGCGATGTGATCCAGCCCGGCCTCGCGCCGGCGCTGCAGCAGATCGTAATAGACCTTGCCGCTGCACATGATCAGCCGGCTGATTGTTTCCCTGTCCTGTGCATCGACCTCGCCGACCACCGGCCTGAACTCACCGCTGGCAAGTTCATCCAGGCTGGATGTCGCGAGCTTGTGGCGCAGCAGGCTTTTCGGTGACATGACGATCAGCGGCCTGCGGTACGGGCGCAGCATCTGGCGCCGCAGCATGTGAAAGGCCTGTGCCGGCGTGGTCGGCACGCAGACCTGGATATTGTGGCCGGAACACATCTGCAGGAACCGCTCCAGGCGCGCCGAGGAATGCTCGGCACCCTGGCCCTCATAACCGTGCGGCAGGAGCATGGTGAGGCCGCAGAGCCGTCCCCACTTGGCCTCGCCCGAGGTGATGAACTGGTCAATGACGACCTGTGCCACGTTGGCGAAATCACCGTACTGGGCCTCCCAGATCGCCATACAACCCGGGTCGGCGGTGGCATAGCCGTACTCGAAGGCCAGCACGGCCTCTTCCGACAGCAGCGAATCGATCACGATGAAATTGGGCTGATCCTCCGCCAGGTGCTGCAGGGGTGTGTACATGCTGCCGTCGATCTGGTTGTGCAGCACGGCGTGGCGATGAAAGAAGGTGCCCCGCTCGCAGTCCTCGCCGGACAATCGGATGGGATAACCGTCATGCAGCAGGGTGGCGAAGGCCAGCGCCTCTGCACACCCCCAGTCGACCGGCAGGGCACCCGCGACCATCTTGCGCCGGTCATCCATGATCTTGGCAACCCGGCTGTTGAGTTCGAAACCTTCCGGCAGCTGCTGCAGACTGGCGGAGAGCTCGCGCAGCGTTTCCAGGCTTACGGTCGTGTCGGCGGGCTCGTCCCACTCGTGCCCGATATAGGGGGTCCAGTCCACACCGATGGTATTGCCGTTATGGTTATTCGTCTGCACCCCCGGTGTCACGCTTTCACCCGCGTCCAGCTTGTTCCGGTATTGCATGGCCAGCTCGTCCGGCTCGTCCGGCTTGACGATGTTCATGGCGATCAGCTTGCTGGCATACAGCTCGCGCGTGGTCGGCAACGACTTGATCTCGCGGTACATCAGCGGCTGGGTCGCCGCCGGTTCGTCGGCCTCGTTATGCCCGTGCCGGCGGTAGCACACCAGGTCGATGACCACGTCCTTTCTGAAGCGTGCGCGGTAGTCCAGCGCCACCTGGGTCACGAAATAGACCGCCTCGGGGTCATCACCATTCACGTGGAAGATGGGCGCATTAACCATCTTCGCGACATCCGTGCAGTAGAGCGTCGAACGCGCGTCCTTGATATGGCTGGTGGTGAAGCCGATCTGGTTATTGACCACGATGTGCACCGTGCCCTGGGTCGTGAACCCGCGCAGGTCGGACATGTTGAAGGTTTCCATCACCACGCCCTGGCCTGCGAAGGACGAATCGCCATGCAGCACCACGGGGATGACATTGCAGCAGCTCTTGTCGTGGTAGCGCTGCTGTCGCGCCCTGACGGAGCCCTGCACAACCGGCGACACGATCTCCAGGTGCGATGGATTGAATGCCAGCGCCAGGTGTACGCGCCCGCCGGGCGTCCTGATATCAGAGGAGAAGCCCTGGTGATACTTGACGTCACCGGTGGCAAGCAGTTCCTTGTGCCGGCCCTCGAACTCCGAGAACAGCTCGGCCGGCGACTTGCCGAGGATATTCACCAGCACGTTGAGTCGACCGCGATGCGACATGCCGATGACGATTTCCCGGGCACCCTGCGAACCGGCACGCTTGATGAGCTCGCCCAGCAGCGGAATCAGGGACTCGCCGCCTTCCAGCGAGAAACGCTTCTGGCCGACGTATTTTGCATGCAGGTAGCGCTCGATACCCTCCGCTGCCGTCAGCCGTTCGAGCAGCCAGCGGCGTATTTCGCTGGTATAGCCCGGATGACCCTGGACGCCTTCCAGCTGCTGCTGTATCCAGCGTTTCTCCGTGGTATCGGTAATGTGCATGTATTCCGCACCGATGGTCTCGCAGTAGGTACGGTTCAGCGCAAACAGGATCTCCTTGAGGGTCGCCTCCTCAGGTCCGAACAGGGAACCGGTCTGGAACACCGTGTCAAAGTCCGCCTCCGACAGCTCGTGGTAGTCCAGTTCCAGTTCAGGGATCGGACTGGGATCATGACGTTGCAGGGGATCGGTACGGGCGTGGCGATGGCCCAGGATGCGGTAGGCATTGATCAGCTGCAGCACCCGTACCTGCTTCTGCTCCTGCGCCAGTCTGACTCCGGTCAGGCTGGCGATACGGTGACCGCGCAAGCGCCCGGTCAGGCGGCTGAACTCCTCGCGGATTTCCGAATGGGGCAGATCCACGGCGTCGTGTCCGTCAATCTGCGGGAGGTTTTCGAAGTAGTTACGCCACTGCGGCGCCACGTCCCCGGGATTATGGAGCCAGGCCTCGTACAGGGCCTCGAGGTAGCCCACGTTACCACCGGCCAGCAGGGAGGAACGCTGCAGCTGTTTCATCAGCTGCCCGCTCATTGATAAATGCCCCTCGAATTTATCATCAGCCTTATTGGTGCTTACCCACGTTGCAAACCATATATAAAGATTAGCGTTTGTGCCAGCCAAACCTTGAGGCACGGGCGCTCGGGTGACCGGATTGTGTTGCGGGGTGACGTGCAGGAGCGCCTCGCAGGCGCGATCGGGTGGCGACGGATGGATTGATCTTTCGCGCCCGCGGGGCGCTCCTACGGGGTGGTTGGCGGATTTTGTTGTGGGTGCACGTGCAGGAGCGCCTCACAGGCGCGATCGGGTGGCGGCGGATGGATTGATCTTTCGCGCCCGCGGGGCGCTCCTACGGGGTGGTTGGCGGATTTTTTGTGGGTGCACGTGTAGGAGCGCCTCGCAGGCGCGATCGGGTGGCGGCGGGCGGATTTTTTTCGCGCCCGCGCGGCACTCCTGCGGGCGATCCCACCAACCCGACCACCCTCCCGCAGCCATCATAAAAAGACTTTGGAATCAGTTCCCTCTGCCGATATGCAAAGAGATAACGGGTAAAACGGGTCCTGACCGTTGCTGCCGGAGGAGGTCGGAAACTGATTCGACCGGTCCCGGAGAATACCGGCAGGACGTCAGGCTGAAACATATTTTTACAGGGATTACAAGGAGTTGGAATCGTGGAATTGGTAGCGCAATCCTGGCTGGAACAGCAATGCAAGCTCATCCAGGGCGTGACCAGCGGTGTCCTGATGCTGGGCGTACCGGAAAACGGCGCGTTCTCACCGGTTGCCTGCTGGCCGGAGGGCAGTACCACCTCCCCGACCCTGCTGGCCATCGCCAGGAAGGCCATGGAGAAGAAACGGGGCGTCGTCACCAGCACCCCTGACAAGAGTCAGTCACCGCGGCGCCAGCGTGACACCATCGGCTACCCGCTGGTCATCAAGGACCAGTTGGTCGGCATTGTTGCCCTCGAGATCGATGCCCTGCCCGAGGTCAGCCGCCGCTCGGTGACGCAATTACTGAAGCTGGGCACGGTCTGGCTGGAGATGCTGATCGACCAGCACACCACCACGGACAGGCAGAACCTGATCACGGTACTGGAAATGGCGGCACTCAGCCTCGAGCACAAGCGCTTCCAGGTCGCGGCCACGGCCCTGGCAACCGAACTGGCCATGCGCATGAACTGCACGCGCGCCACTATCGGCTTCCTGCACGGTGAACGCATTTATATCCAGGCGATGTCGCACAGCGCGCGGATCGACACCCGGACCAACCTGGCCAGGGGCATTGCCGCCGCCATGGAAGAGGCCATTGACCAGGACACGGTCATTGCTTACCCGGTAAGCCAGGACAAGTCCGTCATCATCACCCGTGCCCACGAGGAACTGGTGCAGCAACAGGGTAATGGCGCGATCTGCACCGTTCCCCTGGTCGACGATGGCACCATCATCGGCGCCCTCACCCTGGAACGCGATGGTGATCAGCCCTTCGATATCCAGACCATCGAACTTTTCAGGCAAATCGCCGCAATGGTCGGCCCGGCCCTGGAACT
>Ga0224512_10004874_pt1 | contig 11202 bp, 9 predicted proteins | sample SF_May12_sed_USG_4_FD_169103 | JGI IMG/M metagenome (GOLD analysis project Ga0224512, IMG submission 169103) | Sediment microbial communities from San Francisco Bay, California, United States - SF_May12_sed_USGS_13 | ecosystem: Environmental > Aquatic > Marine > Sediment | place: USA: California...
CGGAGAGGGCCGCCAACAGAGCCCGGCGGACGATATGGTCTTCGACATCCCTGCGCTCATCGCGCACATCAGCGGCGTCATGACGCTCGAGCCAGGCGACTTGATCGCAACGGGCACCCCGTCTGGCGTCGGACCGTTGGCCGCCGGCGACGTGGTCGAGGTGGAAATCGGCGGCGTCGGGTCCGTTTCGAACCCGGTGGTCGCCGGAGACTGACGTGCCGAGGACAAGTGAGCGGTTTGGGGCGCTGCCCGGGTATCCGCTCGCAGGCATGAACGAGATCCGCCGACGTGTCGAAGCGTCTGGCGTCGATGTCATCGATCTGGGCTCGGGCGATCCCGAGATCCCCCCACCGCCGGCGGCGGTCGCGGCCCTCGAGCGGGTCGCTGGCGACCTGGCCCACTCCCGATACGCGTACCAGTCGGGCCTGCCCGCCTTCCGTGAGGCGATCGCCGTCTGGATGAAGCGACGGTTCGGCGTCGATGTGGACCCGGCCACCGAGGTCTTACCGCTCATCGGGTCGAAGGAGGGCATCGCTCATCTACCCTTCGCGTATGTAGGCCCGGGGGACGCGGCGATCATCCCCGATCCCGGGTACCGCGCCTACCTCGGCGGAGTCACGCTCGCTGATGGAGAGCCCTATCTCGCGCCCTTGAAGCCCGAGAACGACTTCCTGATTCCCCTGGACGAGGTGCCGGAGGACGTCGCCAGTCGCACGCGCATCCTGTATCTCAACTATCCGAACAATCCAACGACCGCCATCGCGCCTGATGCGTACTACGACGAGGCGATCGCCTTCTGCGCCGAGCGAGGTGCCGTGCTGGCGCACGATCACGCGTACTCCGAGATCGCGTTCGACGGCTACCGGCCCCGGAGTATCCTGGAGTTCGACGGCGCCAAAGAGGTGGCGCTCGAGTTCCACTCCACCTCCAAGACGTACAACATGGAGGGCTGGAGGCTCGGATGGGCGGTGGGCTCGAAGGAGCTGGTGGGACCGCTCTCGACGGTGAAGACGTTCATGGACACGGGTCAGTATCTCGGAATCCAGGCGGCAGGCGTCGCCGCGCTGGAGTCTTGGGAGGAGTGGGTGCCCGGGAATGTGGCCACCTTCCAGAGCCGCAGGGACGCACTGGCGGGCGCGCTCGTCGAGACCGGCTTCGACGTCTCGGTTCCTCAGGCCACGATCTATCTCTGGGTGCCGGTTCCCGGGGGAGGGGACTCGGAGGGCTTCGCACGCCGCGCACTGGAAGAGCAGGGCGTCATCGTGCTGCCAGGGGCCGCGCTTGGCGAAGGCGGTGAGGGTTTCTTCCGGCTCGCGTTGACGGTTGACGAGGAGCGCCTCGGCGAGGCCGCGCGCCGCCTGGGCCGGCTCATTTGAGGAACAGGCCCCCCCAGTCGGTTTAGGAAGCACCATGAATTCGCAGGCCGGCGGGCAAGATTCACGCTTGGACCGGACCGGCCCTCGAGGACGGGGTCTCGCGTCCCCTCCCGTCGTGTGGGGAGCGTTCGCGTTCTCGGTCGCGATTCACGTCGTCTTCATCGTCCTCTACCCGGCGCTGTTCCAGCGCCTGGACCCGTCCGACTCTGTGTTCGTGCTCCCGTCCGGCGCGCCGCCTCTCAGCGGCATCGAGGTCATGCGGGTCGTGGAGATCGACGTCATCACCGAGGTCGAGCCGCCGGACGAGCCGGAGCTCGTGCCCGTGGAGCGACGCGAAGTCGCGACGGTCACGCCTAGCCTCTCTGGGACGACCGTAATTGACCTCTCCCGCCCCGGGATCTCCGCTGCCGAGCGGCTCCGACCGAACCTCAGGGACCGGAGGCTCTGGGCGCCGCTCCCGCCGGAGTTCGGCGAGTTGACACTCCAGCAGCGGGAGGAGCTCGCGGTCGCGGGCCGCCTCGCGGACTGGTACGACTCGGTTTCGGCGGTCGCCGCAGCCGAGGCGAGGTGGACCGATTGGACCTTTTTGGACGGAGACGGCCGCCGCTGGGGGATCTCGGATGGGCAGCTCCACCTGGGCGGGTTCGCCCTGCCGCTCCCCGAGTTCGGAGCCCCGAACGCGGCGGCGCGAGAACGCGCGTGGCAGTGGGACGAGATCGCGCGACAGGGCACCTCGGTCGCGGTACAGCAGACCGTACGAGAGCGCATGGAGGCCATTCGGGCCCGCCGCGATCGCGAGCGAGCCGAGCAGCAAGGCGACACCACGAGCCGAAGGCCCTAGCCAGCGAATAACCTGGTGGTGCCGCAGGAGTGGGCGATATAGTCCAATAGATCCTACCTCCCGCGACTCTCACTGGCGTCGACGCCTTCGTCGGCCGCACCCCCAGCATGAACACTGGCAACGCGTTCTACGCGGGTCTCTTGGAAGCCCTGACGAGCGTGATGGGCTCAGCGAAGGGGTACCTGCGTGACCACGGTCCCATGGTCGCCATGCTCGCGTCGCAGATTGGTCGGGAGCTCGGCCTTTCGAAGGCCGAATGCTCGGAAATCTTTTTCGCCGCGGTCCTGTCCGACATGGGCATGGTGGGGCTTGCCGAGGATGCGTGGGAGAACCCCGCCCCGACGCTCACGGCTGATGTGCGCGAGCGGGTGGAAATGCACCCGCGGCGCTCGGAGGAGCGCGTGCGCGGCATTCCGCATCTAGAGGACCTCGCGCCGCTCCTCAGGCACCACCACGAGTGGTGGGACGGCAGCGGATATCCGGACGGCCTCCGAGGCGAGGACATCCCCGTCGGTGCGCGCATCCTGCGTCTCGCCGACACGGTCGCGGCCTTGGGCCAAAAGCGGCCGCACCGCGGGCCCTTGGAGCCCGATGCGGTGCAGGAGATCGTGCAGTCGAGCCTAGGTAAGGAGTTCGGACCCGAGATCGCTGCGTGCTACCTGTCGCTTCACCGGGCGGGAGCCATTCCGCGCTTCGATCCGGAAGCCTACCGCCACACCGTGCTACGGGCCGCCGAAAGCCTGCTGCCCGAGGAGGTCTCTCCGCTCTCGACGAGTCAGCTGCTCACCATCGTCGCGAATCTGATCGACGCGAAGGATCCCTATACGGCGGGACATTCACGTCGAGTGTCCGTGCTGGCGGTCGCCGTTGCCGAGCAGCTCGACCTAGACCCGGCTACCCGCGCGGCACTGTGGGCTGGCGGGTACCTGCACGATCTCGGCAAGCTCGCGGTCCCGCTCCGGGTGCTGGCCAAGTCGGGCCGTCTGTCCGAGACGGAATTCGGCTACATCAAGGCCCACCCCTCGGATGGGGCGGAGATCCTGGAGAGCATTCCGACCCTCCAGCACCTCACGGCCGGAGTGCGGTACCATCACGAGCGGTGGGACGGCGGTGGTTATCCCGAGGGGCTCTCGGGTGAACGCATCCCGCTGGTCGCACAGATCATGTCCGTGTGTGACGCGTACGATGCCATGACCTCGAAACGGGCGTACCGAGACTCCTGCCGTCCCGAGGACGCGCTCGCCGAGGTGGAGCGGGAGACCGGGACTCAGTTCGGTCCTGTTGCCGCGGAGGCGTTCCTCAAGGTTCCGGAGTCCATCTTCCAGAACCTACAGGCCGAACGCCCCGAGGCCGCGAGCGAGGTGCCCGAACGGGTACAGACGCTGCGGAACATCGACCCCAGCTTCTTAACGCCGCAGGCGGTAGCGGGCCGCTGAACCACCGGTGGGCCCGGTTCCGCGTGCGCGGACGGCTCGCCATACTTACGGTTCGGCTCGCGTGCCGTCGTCCGACGTTTCCGTCCGCCCCACCTCAGAGACCTATTCGTGACCCAGGAGCTTGCACCCCGCCTCGATCCCCAGTCGATCGAGCCCGCGCGCTATAAGCGCTGGGTGGACGGCGGCTACTTCCACGTGCCGGCTTCGGCGGTGCTCGACGAGGGACGTGAGCCCTACGTGATCGTCATCCCTCCGCCGAATGTCACGGCGGCGCTACACATGGGGCACGGGCTGAACAACACGGTTCAGGACGTCCTCATCCGGTGGCGCAGGATGCAGGGCAGGGCCACGCTCTGGGTCCCTGGCACGGACCACGCGGGCATCGCCACGCAGAACGTGGTCGAGCGTCAGCTCGCGGCGGAAGGGCTTCGGCGGGACGACCTGGGACGCGAGAAATTCGTCGAGCGCGTCTGGGACTTTGTCGGAGAGACCGGCGGAACGATCCTCAAACAGCTCGAAGCGATCGGCGCCTCATGCGATTGGGAGCGCACGCGCTTCACGTTGGACGAGGATCTGAAGCGGGCGGTCCGCGAGGTCTTCGTCAGCCTGTACGAGAAGGGCCTCATCTACCGCGGCGAGTACATCATCAACTGGTGCCCGCGCTGCCTGACCGCGCTCTCCAACGAGGAAGCGGAGGGTGAGGAGACCGAGGGCACCCTGTGGCACCTCAGGTATCCGCTCCCCGAGAGCGCAGCCGGCGCGGCTCAGGCAGCCGCGCGCGCCGGTGCCGACGCGGTCGGTCAGCTCGAGGACGGCCGTTGGTACCTCACGGTCTCCACGACGCGCCCCGAGACCATGCTCGGCGACACGGGCGTCGCTGTGCACCCCGGGGACGAGCGCTACCAAGGGCTGGTGGGTGTCGAGGTCGAACTGCCGCTGACCGGACGCACGATCCCCGTGGTCGCCGACGATGTGGTCGATCCGGACTTCGGCTCGGGTATGGTCAAGGTGACGCCGGCGCACGACGCCAACGACTTCGACATCGGCCAGCGGGCTGGCCTCGCGACGATCGACGTGATGACCCCCGACGCGCACATGAGCGATGCCGCGCCCGAGCCGTTCCGTGGCCTCGAGCGCTTCGCGGCCCGCAAGGCCGTGCTCGCAGCGCTCGAGGCGCAGGGCCTGCGTGGAGGCGAGCGCAAACACTCGCATTCGGTCCCGCATTGTTATCGCTGCCATACGATCGTCGAGCCGCGCCTCTCCGAGCAGTGGTTCGTGGAGATGAAACCGCTGGCCGAGCCAGCCCTCCGAGCATCCCAGGACGGCACCATCACGTTCATGCCGCCTCACTGGAAGGGCGTGTATGAACACTGGATGGAGAACATCCGCGACTGGTGCATTTCGCGGCAGCTCTGGTGGGGGCACCGGATTCCGGTCTGGTACTGCGCGGACGGGCACCTCATCGCCGCCCGGGAGGACCCGACCGAGTGCCCGGAGTGTGGCGGCACCGACCTGGAGCAGGATCCAGACGTCCTCGACACGTGGTTCAGCTCGCAGCTATGGCCGTTCTCTGTGTTCGGCTGGCCGCAGGAGACCGACGACCTGAAGGCGTTCTATCCCGGACACACCATGGTGACGGCGCCGGAGATCCTGTTCTTCTGGGTCGCCCGCATGATCATGATGGGGTACGAGTTCCATGGGAGGCCACCCTTCACGGAGGTGTACCTCCACGGAACTGTGCGGGACATGAAGGGCCGCAAGATGTCGAAGTCGCTGGGCAACGGCATCGACCCGATCGAGGTGGTCGATGCGTGGGGTGCGGACGCGATGCGGTACACGCTCATCAGCCAGTGCGCGATGGGCACCGACATCAATCTCGATCACGAGAACGTCGAGGCCGCCTTCGCGAGCGGACGCAACTTCGCGAACAAGATCTGGAACGCGGGCCGCTTCGCCCTCATGAGCCTCGGCGACGCGCCGGTGCGTCGGGTCAGCGACGTCGCCGAGCACCTCGAACTCGAGGACATCTGGATCATCTCGCGGCTTCAGCGCGCGAGCGCCGATGCGACCCGGGGGCTCGAGCGGTATCGCCTGCACGAGGTGGCCGAGGGCCTCTATCACTTCTTCTGGGGTGACGTGTGCGACTGGTACCTCGAGCTGGTCAAGACACGACTGTCTCCCGATGCGGATCCCGACAGCCGGGAGGCCGCGCGCGCGACGCTCGTGACCGTGCTCGACCGGGCCATGAGGCTGCTGCACCCGATGGTCCCGTTCGTGACGGCGGAGCTCTGGGCCCGGCTGCCGTGTGCGCAAAGCGAGGAACGTGCCGAGGACGTCATCGTCGCCCCCTGGCCGGAGGCGGACGAGGCCTTCGTGTCCGCCGAGGCCGAGGAGCTCATGTCGGGCCTGCAGGAGCTCATCGTCGAGGTGCGGCGCCTGCGGAAAGAATACGGGATCACTGAAGGAAAGCGCGTCGGCATCCACGTGACGGGGGGCAGCGACGCCTTCATGTCCGCGGTGCAAGCGAAGACGCCTGCCTTCGACCAGCTCGCCCGCGTGAACCGCATCGATACGTCGCCTGGAGAAGGCGTCGGTGCGCACGCCGTGCTTTCTGGAGGAGCCGAGCTCTTCCTGCCCCTCGCCGACGTCATCGATGTCGCGCGCGAACGGGAGCGCCTGAGCGACGAGATCACCCGCTTGGACAAGCTGTTGGCCGGCACACGTAAGAAGTTGGAGAACGAAAGCTTCGTCTCCCGGGCGCCCGCGGAGATCGTCCAGAAGGAGCGCGACCGGACCCTGCAGCTCGAGGAGCAAGGGTCCAAGCTCCGGGAGAAGCTGTCGGGGCTCGCGTCCGAGGGCTCCTGAGTACGGAGCGCAGGTCGGGAGCAGTCGCGGCGGTCGCGGCGGCAGTCGCAGTCGGGCTGGCCGGTGGCTGTGCGAATCAGGCAGCGCCTCCGGGTGGCCGCGAGGACCGGCGGCCGCCTGTCGTGATCCGTACCGAGCCCGACACGTTCGCAACGATGACGGACCTCAACGGGCGAGTACGCTTCTACTTCGACGAACGCATCAGCGAGCAGGTACCCGAAGGAGATTTCGCCGCCGCCGTTACGGTATCGCCCGTAACCGGCGAGGTTCGCGCGAGCCACGGCCGGAGCACGATCACGGTTTGGCTGGAGGGCGGCTTCCGCCCGGGTCTCGTGTACCGCGTCACGCTGCTGCCCGTCGTCTCCGACCTATTCGGGAACCGCATGCGCCAAGCGTTCGAGGTCGTCTTCTCGACCGGCGGGGACGCGCCTACCACCGCGACGCTGGCAGGCGAGATCTGGGACCGGGTGAGCGGCCGAAGCGTGAACGGCGCGATAGTGCACGCGGTGGGAGCGGACTCGCTTGTGCACGTGGCCCGGACCGACGACCAGGGAGTCTTTGCCTTCCGATATCTCCCCGCAGGGGACTTCGTCGTCACCGGTTTCCAAGACCAGGACCGGGACCGGGCGGTAGGGCCGCGTGAGTCGCAGGGGTCCATGCCCGCTTCGCTGGCTGCGGGCGACACGCTCCTACTCGACATCCCTCTTCTCGCGCCCGACACCACCGCAGCCGTTGCCGGAATCGGGAGGGCGCTCGACTCCCTCACCATCGTAGTCGAGTTCGACGACTTCCTGGATCCGGGAGCCTCGTCGGACCAGATCAGCGTGCAGCTGACCAGGGAAGGGGGGCCGGCGCCCCTCGTCGCGCGTGTCTTCCACGAACCGGAGTACCAGCGATACGTCGCGCAGATCGCGGACTCGTTTGCCCGGATCGACTCGATCGCGGCGGCGGAAGCGGCCGCCGCGGCTCTGGCGATCGGACCCGACTCGGTGACCGACTCGGTGACGGTTGCACCGCCGGATTCGGTTGATGCGGGGGTGGCCGCGGAGCCGCGGCCGATCCCTCCGCGCCTGACCGGCTCTCCGGCCCTCCAGCCCGGTTCATCGGCACGCGCGCGTCCGGGCAGGCGCATCGTCGGTAGGCTGGACGGCCCGCTCGAATCGGGCGTCGAGTACCAGCTTCGCGTCACGGCGGTGGTGAATGTGAATGGCTTGCCGGGCGGCGGAGGGGACGTCACGCTGACCTATGCACCGCCTCCGCCAGACACGACCCGGCAGGGCGGAGATGCGGCGGTCGGGGACTCCCTCGCCGCGGCGGATACGCTCGGGTTGAGGCCATGAACGACCCGCGCAGCCTGATCCCGTCCGTGGACGCTCTGGTTGGCGCTGATGTGTTCACGCCCCTGCTCGGGCGGTACCCACGCGGAAGGGTCGTCGAGGCAACGCGCGACGCCGTCGCCGTTATCCGCGAACGCATCGGTCGAGGGGAAGGACCCGACGACCCCGCTGCCGCGAGCGCGTACGCTGCGCTCGCCGAGTCGCTGCTGGTCTCAGCGGATGTGCCGTCGCTTCGCCGCGTCATCAATGCGACCGGCGTCGTGCTGCATACCAATCTTGGGCGTGCTCCTCTCGCCGCTGAGGCCGTGGAGGCGATGCTCGCCGCGTGGCGTGAGTACACGAACCTGGAGTACGACTTGGAGGCAGGTGAGCGCGGCAGTCGCTATGCCCACTGCGTCTCCCTCCTCACCGAGTTGACCGGCGCCGAGGACGCCCTGGTCGTGAACAACGCGGCGGCGGCGCTCGTTCTGGCCCTGACCACGCTGGCGCCGGGCGCAGGAGTGGCCGTCTCGCGGGGCGAGCTGGTGGAGATCGGCGGTGGTTTCCGGATTCCCGAGATTCTCGAACGGTCCGGCGCTCGCCTCGTCGAAGTGGGCAGCACCAACCGCACACGTGTGCAGGACTACCGGAAGGCGCTCGAGGCGGGCGACGTGCGTGTCGTGTTGAAGGTCCACCGCTCGAACTTCCGCATCACCGGGTTCACGGAAGAGGCGTCGTTAGAAGAGCTGGCGGAGCTGGCCCGTGAACACGGCGTGCCGCTCCTACATGACCTGGGGTCCGGCCTCCTCGTCGAGCCCGAGCGACTCGGACTCCCGGGCGAGCCGCGCCCGCACGACTCGTTGCGGGCCGGCACGGACTTGGTGGCCTTCTCCGGGGACAAGCTGCTCGGCGGGCCGCAGGCAGGCATCGTGCTCGGTCGCCGAGATCTCGTCGGGCGTCTGCGCGGCGATCCGATGTGCCGAGCGCTCCGGGTCGACAAAGGCACCCTAGCCGGCCTCGAGGCGACGCTACGCGTGTATCGAGATCCCGATGCGGCTCTGCGCGTGATCCCGACGCTGCGCATGCTCGTCGCCGGCCCCGACGAGCTCGCGGAGCGGGCCACCTCGGTCCAAAAGGCCCTTGTCGCCGCCGGCGTTCCGTGCGACGTGGTCGAGTGTGCGGGTGCCGTGGGGGGCGGGACCTTTCCTGGCGTCGAGTTGTCATCCCGGGCCGTCGAACTCCGCGGCTTCAGGGCGGCTTCGCTCGCTACGGCCCTCCGGTCCGGCGAGCCTCCCGTTGTGGGCCGTGTGTTGGACGACGTGGTGCTCCTCGACGTCCGGACGGTGCTTTCTGGGCAAGAGGACGACCTCGTTCGGCGGGTTGTGGAAGCGGCAGCGAGCGGGCGCCACGCGACCTGATGGCGCTCCGTCCGGCAGTCTTCGTTGACCGCGACGGAACGATCATGGCCGAGCGATCCTACCTGGCCGATCCCGCCGGGGTCGTGCTCGTCCCAGGGGCGCTCCAAGCGCTTTCGTCGCTGAAGGGAGCTGGATTTGCGTTGGTGACGGTGACCAACCAGTCCGGCATCGCGCGCGGCCTCTACACCGAGGACGACTACCACGCCGTGGCTGCGCGGCTGGCCGAGGTGCTGGGCGAGGGAGGGGTCGTCGTCGATCGAACCGAGTTCTGCATGCACCACCCTGACGTGACCGGACCCTGCACGTGCCGTAAACCAGGGACGGGCATGTACCTGCGCGCCGCCTCGGAGCTGGGACTCGATGTCGAGCGTTCCTACTACGTGGGCGACAAGGCGACCGACGTCCTGCCCGCCATCGAGCTGGGAGGCCAGGGCATCCTCGTCCGCACGGGCTACGGGCGTGAACACGAGGCCGCGGTGCCGGTGGCGACGTGGGTCGCTGAAGACCTCCGCGAGGCGGCAGACAGGATCCTGCTCGAGCGCGGCCGTTGACCCCTTTTTTCGCGTCAGGTTAGCTTGGTTCCGGCACGGAGAACCCCGCGCCACCGCTGGGGGTAGGTAGTATGCACCGGGAGGAGCCGTGTGGCTCCCCGGCAAATGCATCGAGCGATACATGAGGAGGATGTCGGCGCTATGGTCACTTTGACGAGCACGGCGACAGCAAAGGTCCAGGACTTCATCCAGGATCACGGCGTGGAGGGCCCAGTAGGCCTTCGCGTAGCCGTGCTTCCGGGCGGGTGCTCTGGCTTTCAGTACGGTCTGAACATAGAGGACGCACCCGAGGACGACGACGAGGTCGTCGACGTGTCGGGCGTGAGGATCTTCGTCGATCCGTTCAGCGCCCAGTATCTCGAGGGCGTCGAGATCGACTACGTCAGCAGCATGATGGGACAGGGCTTCACATTCCGGAACCCGACTGCTTCGGGCGGCTGCGGATGCGGGAGTTCGTTCACCGTCTGACGCCCCTCTGGGGCTGACGCGGTGAAGGTCCGGACCTTCACCGGTGGGGGGTTCGGAGAAAACGCATACCTGGCGGTCTGTGCGTCCACCGGAGCCTGCGTCGCGATCGACCCCGGCGCCGATGCGCCGCGCATGGCGGCTTCGATCACCTCCGAAGGCCTCGACCTACAGGCCATTCTCCTCACCCATTCCCACATCGATCACGTCGAAGGTGTGGTGGATATAAGGCGTGCCGTCCCCGAGGCCCCGATCTGGCTGCATCCCGAGGCGCTCGGCATGTACCGGGCGATGCCCCATCAGGCCGCAAGGTTCGGGATGAGCCTCGAAGCGCCGCCGGAACCCACCGATCGTTTCGTCCCGGGTCAGGCGTTCGCCTTCGGGGCCTGCTCGTTCGAGGTGCGGTTCACACCGGGACACGCCCCAGGGCACATAACCCTTTTCGAGGCAGAGCAGGGCGTTGCGTTTGTGGGCGACGTCGTCTTCCACGGGTCGATCGGCAGAACGGACCTCCCGGGCGGGGACCTCAAGACGCTAATGAAGTCGATCCGCCAGGAGATCCTGACACTTCCCGACGACACCGTGCTCTACACGGGGCACGGTCCGCCCACGACTGTAGGCACTGAACGCGTGGGTAATCCGTTCCTCATCCCGCACTATGGGGGTGAGTTGGCGTGACACTCAGGGCGGCCGTCTTCGCATCCGGCGGCGGCACCAACTTTCAGGCCCTTCTCGATCATCAGCGCCCCGAGGGAAGCTGGGAGATCGTGTTGCTCCTCAGCGACCGCACGTCCGCCGGCGCCCTCGAGCGTGCCAAAGAAGCCGGAGTGGCGACCACGGTCGTTACCACCAAAGGGCGTCAGCTCGCGGACGTCGGAGCCGAGATGCGCGGACTGCTCGAGGGACATGCCATCGATGTCATACTGTTGGCCGG
>Ga0224512_10004875_pt1 | contig 11202 bp, 15 predicted proteins | sample SF_May12_sed_USG_4_FD_169103 | JGI IMG/M metagenome (GOLD analysis project Ga0224512, IMG submission 169103) | Sediment microbial communities from San Francisco Bay, California, United States - SF_May12_sed_USGS_13 | ecosystem: Environmental > Aquatic > Marine > Sediment | place: USA...
GCGGTATCGACGGGCCACTCGGCCAGGCCAGCGGAGCGGGGCGCGTGCGGCTCGCAGCGGCCGGGACCGGAACCCGCATCGACTATGACTACACCGTCGATGTCAGCGGCAAGGCTGCGGCAGTGGGCGCGCGCATGATGAAGAGCGCCGCCGATGTCGTCATCGCGCAGTTCTTCCGGCGATTTGCGCGGCAGCTTGGCGACGGCGTTGCGGAACAGGCGGGAGGCTCGTTCTGGCGGCGTTTTCTGCGCGCTCTGGGGCTGGCCCGGTGAAGCCGGCCAATTTCGACTATTTCCGCCCCGCTTCGGTGGACGAAACGGTGGCGCTGCTCGCCGAGCATGGCGACGACGCGCGCGTGATCGCCGGTGGCCAGTCGCTGATGGCGCTCCTGAACCTGCGCCTCGCCGCGCCGCGCGCACTGATCGATATCGCGCATCTGGCCGAACTCTCCTATTGCCGCGAAAGCGACGACTACATGGAAGTCGGCGCGGCGGTTACGCAAGCGCAACTGCTCAATCAACCGGGGCTCGGCCAGGCGGTACCATTGCTAGCGCAGGCGCTGCCGCATGTCGGGCATTTCCAGACCCGCAACCGGGGCACGGTTTGCGGCTCGCTCGCGCATGGCGATCCGAGCTCGGAGTTGCCGCTGTGTCTCGCCACGTTGGAGGGCGGGGTGGTGTTGCGTTCGGCGCGCGGCGAGCGGGTCTTGAAAGCCGCCGAATTCCAGACCGGACTGCTGGCCACAGCGCGCGAGCCGGACGAGCTGGTCATCGCCGCGCGTTATCCGTTGCGGCGGCTGGGTGCGGGCTATGCCTTTGCCGAGGTGGCGCGCCGGCATGGCGATTTCGCCATCGTCAGCCTGGCGGCGGTGGCGCACAACGGCACTCTGCGGCTCGGTGTCGGCGGGGTTGCCGATCGCCCGGTCGCGCGCGAGTGGCGGTTAACACCGGGCCAGAGCGACGACGCCCTCAACGAATTCGCCTGGGCGCTTGGCGGCGAGGACGACATTCACGCCAGCGCCCGTTATCGCCGCGACCTCGTCCGCAAGCTGGGCCGCAAGGTGCTGGAGGAGGCCGCCGCATGCGCAAGTTGAGCCAGGGTGAACGCCACAAGGTTAGCTTCACATTGAATGGGAAAAGTGTGTCGGGATGGGCCGCGCCGCGCATGCTGCTGACCGATTTTCTGCGCCGGGAGCTTGGCGAGACCGGGACCCATGTCGGTTGCGAGCACGGCGTTTGCGGCGCCTGCACTGTGCGGCTCGACGGCGATGCGGTGCGTGCTTGTCTCTGCCTCGCAGTGCAGGCCGATGGCCGCGCGGTCGATACGGTCGAGGGCTTGGCCGAGACCGGCGGCGCGCTCACGGCGATGCAGACGGCGTTCCGCAAGCACCATGCGCTGCAATGCGGCTATTGCACGCCAGGCCTGCTCATGTCGCTCAGTGACCTTTTTGAGCGCACCCCCAATCCAAACGAAGAGCAGCTCCGCGACGTCGTCGGCGGGCATCTCTGCCGCTGCACCGGCTATGCCGGGATCATGGCCGCGGCGCGTGAGGTGGCCGGGTTGTCGGGCAATGGCGAGGCCGAATAGCGCAATCGTGATGCGGCGCATTGGCGTTTGATCACCGCCCCGGTTTGTGCCAGCCTTTGACCTGGAGCGACGAAGCGGCGATCAAAATGCGGAGGGACACCGCCGATGTCGTATGTCCGCTATATCGACAAGACGCGCGACTATTACCTGAAGGAGGGCTACAACAAGCCCTACGAATGGGCGCATTTCGACGACGTGCCCTTCGCGCCGCTGACCAAGCCCTTGTCGGAATGCTGCGTCACCATCGCTTCGACCAGCGATATCGCGATCCGCGACGACGACAGCACCGGTGATCACACCGAGGAGATGTTCGTCGGCAACGCCTACGTGATCCCGTCCGACACGCCGGTTGATCGGCTCTACAGCTGTCAGGAGCATTTCGACAAACACGCCACCCATCTCGACGACGTCGACAGCTTCTTTCCGATCACGCGGCTGCGCGAGGCCGAAGCCTCGGGCCGCATCGGTTCGATCGCCAAGCGCCTGCACGGCGTCCATACCTCGTACAGCCAGCGCCACACGCTGGAGATCGACGGCCCGTTGGTGCTGGAGCGCTGCCGCGAGGACGGGGTCGATGTGGCGGTCCTGACACCGATATGACCCGTCTGCCATCAGACCGTGAGTCTGATTGCACGCTATCTTGAAGCCAACGGGATCCCCACGGTGATGATCGCCAATGGCCGCGACATCGTGGAGCATTGCGGCGTCGCGCGGATGGTCTTCGTCGACTTCCCGCTCGGCAATCCATGCGGCGAGCCCTTCGCGGTCGACCAGCAACGCCAAATCTTCGAGATGGCGTTGGGTCTTCTGGAAACGGCGACCGAGCCGCGCACCACGATCGAAGCTCCCTTTGTTTGGCCCAAGGGCGACGACTGGAAGCGCCTCATTTTCTCCGAGGAGCAGCGCTTCCTCGATGAGGAGGCCACAGAGCACTGGCTCGAGGCCAAGGCCCGCTACAAGGACCGCAAGGCGGAGGGCAAGGTTTGAACCAAGATGTGAGCGACAAGGACAGGAGCGTCATCGTCTACTCCACGCCGCTCTGCGCACCCTGCGAGGCGTTGAAGAGCTACCTCAGGGAGCACGATATCGCCTTCACCGCCAAGGATCTGATGATGGACGAGGCGGCGGCCGACAAAATGGCGCGGCTCAATATCCGCTCCTCGCCCGCGCTCGAGGTCGATGGCGAGGTGCTGGCCGGCCCGACCCTCACGCAGGAAAAAGTCAATAGCCTGCTGGGGATCGGGTAGGCGCGGTTCACCTCGCTCGGCCAGGTTCACCGCCCCGTATAGTTCGGCTCGCGCTTGTCGAGGAACGCGGCGATGGCTTCGGCGTGGTCGTCGGTGCCGTGGCAGAAGCTTTGCAGCGCAGCGCAGTAGTCGAGGAAATCCGGCAGCTCTGTGCGCTGGGCAAGCTTCATCAGGCGCTTGGCGTAACGCAGCGCCTGGGGCGGTTTGGCGGCGATCTCGGCGGCCAGTTCCTGGGCACGGCTCATGAGCATCGCCGGTTCGACCACCTCGAGCAGCAGCCCCATCTCGCGCGCCTCGGGCGCGCGGACGATGCGGCCGCGGAAGGTCATATCGGCCGCCCGCTGATAGCCGATCAGCCGTTGCAGGAACCATGCCCCGCCGTCGCCGGGGATGATGCCAAGATTGACGAAGGTCTCGCCGAAGGCCGCCGCTTCCGAGCCGAGACGCAAATCGCACATGCAGGCGAGATCGCAACCGGCGCCGATGGCCGGCCCGTTGACCGCCGCGATCGTGATTACCTCGGCAGAATGCATGGCGACCGGCATACGCTGGATTCCGGATCGATATTCGGCCTCGATCTCGGTCGGTGTGCCGGCGAACATGCCCGCCTTGCTGCGCAGCGCCTTCACGTCGCCACCGGAGGAAAACGCCTTGCCGGCGCCGGTGATGATCAGCACCGAGACCTCGCGGTTCGCATTCGCCCAATTAACCGTGGCCAGAATGTCGTCACACAACGCCGTCCCCGTGAGCGCGTTGCGCACGTCGTAGCGTTCGAAGGTCAGCGTGGCAACGCGGTTTTCGACGGTGAGCGTCGACTCGGCAATCGTGACCGGGGCGGTCTTGTTCTGGGCGGGCATGAGATCTCCTTTTGCAGCCGGGCTGGCGCACCGATTTCTGCACCGGTGACGCGTGGCGCCCAGTTTAACGGAGATCGCCGAGTGGAGCGCGTCTATCCGGTGGAGATATAGCTTCGGAGCGCGCCGGCCTCGGCCTCGAGCTCATCGAGGCGTTGCTTGACGACGTCGCCGACGCTGATAACACCGGCGAGCGCGCCGTCGACCACAACGGGCACGTGGCGGAAACGGCCCTCGGTCATGAGCTTCCTGACCTCATCGACAGCCGTCTCGGGCGTGCAGGTGATCACTTCCCGCGTCATCAGATCGGAAACCCGGCATTCAAGCAACTCCGCGCCCTTGTCCGGAATAGCGCGTACGATATCGCGTTCGGAGAGGATACCGGCGACCGAGCCACCGGCGCCGGTCACAATCACCGCGCCAATACCCTCGCGTTTCAGAAGATCGGCGACCGTGGCGATCGAATCGTCGGGGCTCGCAGTGACGACGTTGTCGCCTTTGTTCTTCAGTATGGCAGCGACTTTCATGGGCGTTTCCTCCAACGGCGCGAGACCAGGCGAAATTGCGCCCAGGAACGGTCCCCTACCCCCGTCGGACCCGCGCGGCTGGTCCCGCGCCTTTTGCTGTTTGCCGATTTTTCCAGCAAGCGCGCCGCGCGCCCCCTTTGGGTAGGATTATCTACCGAAACGTGATGCGCCGCAATTCGTATGATTAACCATAATCGCCGTTAACCTTAATTCAAGAAATGCTGGCTAAGGTTGTAATGCCGAAATGGGAGACAATCATGTCTCAGACACAAAGAACCGTCGAAGTCAGTCAAGATCGCAGGCATTTTCCGCGGGCTTCGGTGCTGTGGGAAGCCGCGATCCTCGATGGCGATCGCGCCGATGGCTGCGTGCTGCTCAACGTCTCGGAAAACGGCGCTTTGCTGCGGGTGCTCGATCCGTTTGCCTGCGCAACGACGCTGAACCTCGAGATCGCGCGCGTCGGTAAGCTCGCCGCGCAGGTCGCTTGGCGCGGGGCGGATGCGATCGGTGTCGTGTTCAGGGAAGACCCGCACGAGATAGCCGAGCGCTTCAAGGACGCCGCGCTGCCGATCTCAGCGTCCTAATCCAGCCGGTATCGCTTCGAACACGCTCAGGCCGGCTTGGCTTTGGCCTGTTGTTTGGCGCCTGGGCGCTCGCCCAGATGGCGGTTGATCCGCGCCTCGATGGCGCGCCAAACGCGGTCGAAGCCATAGACCATCACGAAATAGAAGACCCCGGCGATCATGTAGGTATTGAGGTCGAGGTTGCGTGAGAAGACCGCGCGCGCCTGGCCCATCAGATCGAGAACCGTGATGGTGCTGACCAGCACGCTGCCCTTGATCAGGAAGACGATTTCGTTGCCGTAGGCCGGCCAGGCGATCCTGAAGGCGCGTGGCAGGATGATCCGGCGGTAAAGTACGGGCGTGGTCATGCCGCAGGCGCGCGCGGCCTCAACCTCGCCGTGCGGGATCCCGAGAATGCCGCCGCGCACGATTTCGGCAGTATAGGCGGCGGTGTTCAGCGTGAGCCCGATGATGCCGCAGATCCAACCCCAATGTTCGCGAACATGCGGCCACCACCACGTGTCCTGGATCGCTTCGATCTGACCGCTGCCGTAATAAATGATGAAAAGCTGGATCAACAGCGGCGTGCCGCGGAAGACGAAGACGTAGGCGTAGGCGGGCCCGGAGATGAGGGGGTTGCGCGCCACCCGCGCCAGCGCTAGCGGTACCGCCAGTACGAAGCCGAGCACCGTGGCGATCACGACCAGCTCGATCGTCGTCCAGAGGCCTGATGCCAGGCGCAGTCCATAGGTGTCGAGGACTTCGATCATTGCCCTACGCCCGCCTCACGCCTTTGTCGGCCCAGCGTTCCATCCGGCCGATGGCGCCCATCGAAAGCGCGGTGAAGATCAGATAGATGACCCCCGCCGCGCCGTAGAGCAGGAAGGACTCGCCGCTGTTCTCCGCTGCCGTTCGCGCCTCGCGGACCAGCTCGTCATAGGTGATGATCGCCGCGAGCGAGGTATCCTTTAAAAGGATCAGCCAAAGATTACCCAGGCCCGGCAGGGCAAAGCGCCACATCTGCGGCATTCGGATGCGGAAGAAGATCTGGCGCCGGCTCATGCCGCAGGCCAAGCCGGCCTCGATCTGGCCCCGCGGCACCGCAAGGAAGGCGCCGCGAAAAACCTCCGAGGAGAAGGCGCCGAAGACCAGGCCGAGGGCGAAAGTCGCGGCGGCGAACTTGTCGACCTCGACGCGGCTCTCGTAACCGGTCATACCGATGATTCTGTTGATGGCGATGCCGACGCCGAAATAGACCACTAGCATGATCAGCAGCTCCGGTACGCCGCGGAAGATCGCGGTGAAACCGAAGGCAAGGCGGCGAATGACCGGTGAATGGGCGAGCTTTGCCGAGGCGAGACCGAGCCCGATGGCCAATCCGACCACGACCGAAGAGGCGGCCAGGATCAGCGTGTAGAGCGCACCGCGAATGAGCTCATCGCCGTAGCCCTGGTCACCATATTGCAGCAGGTCCCACATGGACTTCGGATCGGCCCCCAAATGAAAGAGCGCCGCCCCCGACCGGAGGACGGCGCCCTGTTCGCTACGTCAGCAGCGTCCCGCTACTTGTAGATGTCGAACGGGAAGTACTTGGCGTTGATCTTGGCGTACGTGCCGTTGGCGCGGATCGCCTTGATGGCAGCCGACAGCTTGTCGCGCAAAGCGCCGTCATCCTTGCGCACGGCGATGCCGATCTGGTCGTTGATGTCGATCTTGTCGCCGACGAAGGCAAAGCGCTTGTTCTTGCTGACCCAATCGTGGCCCGGATAGATATCGGCCAGGACCGCGTCGGTGCGGCCGGCCTTGAGGTCGAGCCAGGCAGCCTGCTGGGTGCCATACACCTTGATCTTGACGACGCCCTTATAGGCCGTCTCCAGATGCTTGGAGCTCACGGTCTGGCGCTGGGCGCCGACGATCTTGCCCTTCAGGCCCGCCTTGTCGACCATCAGCTTCTTGCCCTTGCGGGCGACGAAGCGGAGGTAGTTCTTGTAGTAGGGCGCGGTGAAAGCGACCTTTTTCTTGCGCTCTTCGGTGATCGACATCGAGGCGACGATTGCGTCGTATTTCTTGGCCAGCAGGCCGGGGATGATGCCGTCCCAATCCTGCGCCACGACGGTGCATTTCGCCTTCATCTGCGCGCAGAGCGCCTTGGCGATATCGACATCGAAGCCGGTGAGTTCGCCGGCCTTGGATTTCATGTTGAAGGGCGGGTAGGCGCCCTCGGTGGCAATGCGAACGGTCTCGGCTTGCGCGGGTAGGGCGAGCATACCGACGGCGAAGATAGCGGCCGTACCGGCGAGCGCGAATTTGCGTCTTTGCATGGATCTGCCTCCTTTTCTCAGCGTTGCCGAAGCTTCCCTGTTTTTCGCGCAAGGGTCAAGAATGGCCGGGAACCTTGGTTACCCGTCGAGCTTGAGGAACTGGCGGGTGCGTTCCGATTTGGGGTTCTGGAAGACCTCGGCCGGTGGCCCACGCTCTTCCACCTTGCCTTGGTGGAGGAACATGACCTCCGAGGAGACGTCGCGGGCGAAGGCCATTTCGTGGGTTACCACCACCATGGTGCGGCCTTCGCCGGCCAGATCGCGCATCACCTTCAGAACTTCGCCGACGAGCTCGGGATCGAGCGCGCTGGTCGGCTCGTCGAAAAGCATCACCTGGGGCTCCATGGCGAGCGCGCGGGCGATGGCCGCGCGTTGCTGCTGGCCGCCCGAAAGATGGCTCGGAAAATAGTCGAGCCGGTCGCCGATCCCGACTTTGTCGAGCAGCGCCTTGCCGCGCTCCACGGCCTCGGCCTTGGGTACCCCCAGCACGCGGATCGGACCTTCGGTGACATTCTGCAGGATCGTCATGTGAGACCAGAGGTTGAAGCTCTGGAAGACCATGGCAAGGCTGGCGCGGATCCGCGCGACTTGTTTGGGATCGCCGGGTTGGCGTCTGCCGGCGCGGCCGGTCTTCATGGCGATCTCCTCGCCGCTGACGACGATGCGCCCGGCATCGGGGATTTCCAGCAGATTGATGCAGCGGAGCATCGTGCTCTTGCCCGATCCCGAAGAGCCGATCACCGAGATGACGTCGCCGTCATGGGCGGCCAGCGAAACGCCCTTCAGGACCTCAAGATCGGCAAAGCGCTTGTGGAGATCCTCCACGACCAGCGCGGCGTTGTTATCGGCCTTCGGCTGCGCGGTCTCGCTCATGGCCCGGATTCCTCGGCGGGGTGTTTCGTTGGCCTGGGTTTGGCGGCGCGTCCGGCACGCTCACCCTGAGCTGCGTTGGTGGCCTTGCGCTCGGCGCGGTGGGCTCTCATCCGGTTAAGGACGCCGCGGATCGTGTGATAGAAGGCCCAGAACACCGCCAGCGCGAACATGAAGAGGATGACATAGCCGAAATACATATGCGCATTCTCGACCAGCTCCTTGAAGGCCTGGCCGAAGAGATACCCCGCAAAAGCAAAGCTGTTTGCCCACAGGCCGGCAGCGATGAAATTGAGGATCGCGAAGCGCTTATGCGAAACACCGGCGATGGCGAGCGCCGGTGGGGTGACGTTGCGCACGCCGTAGATGAAGCGGAAGCTCAGAATGAACCAGATATCGTATTTGAGCAGAAGCCGACTGGCGCGGTCGACCGGCCGTTGCGCCCAAGGAAAGCGTTTCAGCAGAAAAGGTCCGTACTTCTTGCCGATGGTGAAATAGATCTGATCGGATATGTACGAGCCGACCCACGCCACCAGGATGATCAGCCACAGCTCCATATGGCCCGCCGCCGCCGCCACGCCGGCGATGATCACGATGGTCTCACCCTCGAGCAGGGTCCAGCCGAGGATCAGCCAGTAGCCGTACGAGCGCAGCAGCTCGGGGACCGTCATCCCCGCATTGAGCTCACCGACGATGAAGATGATGCCTGTGACGACCGCACCGACGATGACGGCCAGGGCGATACCGAAGATCACGCGGGTCTTGAGCGACCCCGCTCCTGCCATCGCAGGGTTGGCCGCCGCTTCTTTCGGCGATCTATCCGGTGCGGAATTGGCCATGGATATCCAGTTAGGGAATGCCGCAAAATGGCAGCCGCGACGTCACTGTTTCTTCTTCATCTTCAGCATTTCAATACGTTTGGCAAGGGCGGCACGTTCCGGTGCATTCTCGGGCAGGCGCGCCAGCAGGCGCGTCCACAACCTTGCCGCCTTTTCCCGGTTGCCGGCCTCATACTCGGCTACTCCCAAGAACCACAGTCCGATCACATGGTCCGGCTGAAGGTCGTGAATGCGCCGGACGACGGCGATGAAATTGGCCGGCAGATCGCGGTCCTTGCCATGCACAGACAGCAGCGCCTGGCCGTAGTTGACCAGCACGCCGACATTCTTGGGCGCCAGCTTTGCGGCCTGGCCATAGGCCTCGGCGGCCTTGGGGTAGTCGCGCAGCACCATGTACGAGCGGCCAAGCCGCTGCCAGCCGGCCAAATCGTCGGGATTTTCCTTGAGCCGCGCCGCCAATCCCTCGACCATGCCGCGGATCATCGCCGCGCGCTGGTCGGGCGAGAGCCGCCCGGCGCGCGCCATGTCGTCACGGTTTGGCCCACGCCCCTTTGCTTGCGCAGCCTTGCCCGCATCCGCCCTCAGCTTGGCGAGGGCCGCAGGCGTCAACCCTGCCTCCCGGGCGGTTGTCTCGATGAAGCGCGCAAGCTGCCGGCGCCAGGCGGCCTCGGGGCGCGTTTCGGCCTCCAGCGTGATCCATTCGCGCAACGCGCCATCGCGGTCGCCGGCCTGCGCCTTGGCGAGGGCCAGATAAAAACGCGCGCGGACGTCGTTCTTATCGGCCTTCAAGGCGCGCTCGAAGAGCGCCTTTGCCGCCTTGCCGACGACGCGGCGATTGGCGAACACCAAGGCCTCGCCTTGCGATGCCGCGAAGGCGGCCGAGCCCGGTTCGATCGTCAGCGCCCTCGCATAGATTGCGGCGGCGTTCGTGTAGCGACCGAGGACAAAATTGATGCGCCCTAGCCGTCCCAGAAGGGCGGTGTCTTTCGGTGTTTTCTTTAACCGTGCCTCGATCGCCTTGGCGGCGGCTTCAAGACGGGCAACGGTCGCCTTGTCCGGGCCACCCCGGTCGCGCTCGGCAAACGGCTGGCCCGGAAGATCAGGCGAGCCAAGGGCGTAATAGAGCGCGCCCGCGCCAGCCGGCAGCAGGATCGCCAGCGCGATCGCCGCCGCTTTCGTTCGGCCCGGTGCAGCGCCTTGTTTGGCGGCGCTCGTTTCCGCCGTCTCTGACGTGCTTGCCGCATCGGCGGCGAGCAGACGGCGGGCGATTTCGGCCCGTGCGGCCTTGGCCTGCTCGGGCTCGACAAGACCCCGGGAAATATCGCGGTCGAGCTCGGCAAGCTGGTCGCGATAGACCTCCGCGTCGTAGTCGGCCCGCGGCCGGGTCTTGCCGACGCCGCCGATGAGCGGCCGCAGCAACAGCGCCAGCGTGGCCGCCGTCAGCGCGCCGAGAATAATGCCGAGCGTCACGGGCCGGACCCGTCATCGGTGAGAAGGGCATTGAGGCGTTTTTCTTCGGAAGCGTCGAGTGGCTGGGCTGCGACGTTCGCGCTCTCCGGGCGCCGGCGCCTCAAAAAGATGAACACACCGAGGCCGGCCAAAAGCAGGATCAGCACCGGACCGAACCAAAGCACGAAGGTGGCGGGCTTCACCGGCGGGCGCAACAGCACGAAGTCGCCGTACCGCGCCACGACAAAGTTGACGACCTGCTCGTCGCTGTCGCCGGCGGTGAGACGCTCGCGAACGAGCACGCGCAGGTCGCGGGCCAGGCCGGCGTCGGAATCGTCGATCGATTGGTTTTGGCAGACCAGGCAACGCAGGCGCTTGCTGATATCCCGCGCGCGTTGCTCGAGTGCGGGATCCTTCAGGACCTCGTTGGGTTCGACGGCCAGCGCCGCCGGCATGAACGCCGCGGCCAGCGCGAGTGCAAAAAGCGCTGCGAGCACCTTCATTTCTGAAGCTTTCGGATGATCGGCAGCAGCTTGTTCTTGAGCGTTTCGGGCCGGATGATGCCGACATGCTTGAAGCGGATGCGTCCGGTCTTGTCGAGAATGAAGGTCTCGGGCATGCCGTAAACGCCCCAGTCGATCGCCGCACGGCCCGCATCGACGCCGATGCGGGCATACGGATCGCCGTGGCGCGTCAGCCAATCCTTGGCGGCCGCGGGGCGGTCCTTGTGGTTGATGCCGACCACTTGGATGCCCTTGATCTTGGAGAGCGCCATCACCTGCGGGTGTTCGGCGAGGCACGGCACGCACCATGAGGCAAAGAAATTGACCACCGTGACCTTGCCTTTGAGGTCGGCGGTCGCCAGGCCGGGCTTGCGGTCCTCCCAACCTTTGATGGGTGGAAGGTTGAATTCCGGCGCCGGCTTGCCGATCAGCGTTGAGGGCA
>Ga0224512_10004876_pt1 | contig 11201 bp, 11 predicted proteins | sample SF_May12_sed_USG_4_FD_169103 | JGI IMG/M metagenome (GOLD analysis project Ga0224512, IMG submission 169103) | Sediment microbial communities from San Francisco Bay, California, United States - SF_May12_sed_USGS_13 | ecosystem: Environmental > Aquatic > Marine > Sediment | place: USA...
TCCATGTTGCCGAGCGGGACCAACCCGGTATTGAGCGCGATAGCCGCGCCCGTACCCTCGTTGATCGTCGCGTTGGTCGTGTACTTGCCGTAAATTCGCCCGTAACCGCCCGTTGCAATGACGGTTGCCTTGGCAACGATCACGAAGTGCTTGCCGGTCCTGAGGCAGCGTGCCACCGCCCCCCAGCATCGGCCGCCGTCGTGAATGAGCTCGACGGCCTCGGCGCGATCCCTGACCGTGACGCCCAGCCTAATGACTTCGCCATCCACCGCGTAAAGCGCGACGTGGCCCGTGCCCGCCGCCGCGTAACAGGTACGCCATTTCGCGGTGCCGCCGAAGTCGCGATGCATGATCAGGCCGTCGTTCTCCATCAGTTCATCGATCGTGACGCGCTCGCCTTTGATGATGTAGCTGTTCGTGCCGCCCCGGACGCGCGTCCACGGTGCGCCGAAGTGAGCAAGTTCCCGGATCGCAACGGGTGCTTCCTCGACGAAGATGCGTGCCACCTCCTGATCCGCGCCCCAGTCCGAGCCGCGTACCGTATCGAGGAAATGCACTGTCGTGTTGTCGCCTTCGCCCTTCACGCAATTGCCGAGCGCCGCCTGCATGCCGCCCTGTGCCGCACAGCTGTGGCTGCGTCGCGGCGGGACGAGCGACAGGATCAGGGCGTCGTGACCCGCGGTGGCGGCTTCGATCGCGCAGCGCTCGCCGGCGAGTCCGCCGCCGATGACGAGGATGTCTGTGCTGATCAGTTCTGCGCTCATGCAGGTGCCCCCGCTGACAGGAAACCGAGCGGCGGCGGCAACACGCCGGCAAGCACCAGAAGGATCAGAACGCCGAGGCCGAGAAAGACCCAGAGTAAAACGCGCTCCAGATTACGCAGCGTATCGCGCGACAGGCGACTGCCGGAACCCCACTTGATCGCCAGCCGGTACAGGCCGATGCTCGCGTGAAACTCGACGCACACAAGCAGGATCGCATACGGCAGCCACAGACCGGCGCTGACTCTTTCCATACTCGAGCTTGCCTCGATGCCCTCTGCCTGTCCGAACAGCGGTGTCAGCACGTCGAGTCCCAGCAGCATTACGTGAAAACTGCCGAGCACGAGAATGATCATGCCCGTGCGCACCTGCCAGATCCACAGCAATGATTCCAGGTGCGGCTGGAATGCCGTGCTGCTGGCGCCCTCCGGCGTATCGCGACCGGAGCGGCTGAGGTCCCGGCCGAGATCCCGCATCCGTCGGCGTTCGGCCAGCTGCGCGGGGATCTTGCGGCTCGCCAGCGCGGCGTGGACAAGAAACAGCAGGAAAATGAAGAACACCGTCGGCTGCGCGATGTAATAGTCCTCGAGCATGCCCGCGAGCCAGTCGAAGCCGCGTTCGCCGGTCAGAATGGAGCCGACGAGGATCAAGTGGCCCCACATGAACAAAGCGAGCACGAGGCCGCTGGCGCCGCTTGCCAGCTCGAAGTAGAGCTGATTGCGCGCTTCCCGAACTCTTGCTTCAGCAGACTTTATTGATCCGGTCAATGGAGGCAATCGCTATGCTTGTTGTTTCATGAATACAGACAGACCTGGTTCCGAGATTCGCAACGCATCGTAGCGTTAAATTGACGACAATTGACTCCGCATCAGTGAGTAAGCAGCGCCCAGATTATTCCAATCGCAAGTGCGATGCCAATTATCAACGCAATCGATCCGAACACATAAGCTCTGCGCCTTTCGGTAACGGTCGGCGCCGTGACCAAATAATCGTTTAGTTCGCCGTTGTCAAGAAGTCGCTGATACTCGAGTGGTCGTTCGCTCTTGAATCGGCCGAGCGGCATCTTGCCGGTGAAGATCACCACGTCCATCGGAAAGCTCTCGGGTTTCAGGTGGGTGTGGAAAAAGTGGAAAACGAAAATGAAGCCGGTCGCGAGCAGCGCCTCGTCGCTGTGCACGACATACGCCGCATTCAGCGTCCAGCCGGGCAGAAAACCCGCGAAAAATCCGGGGAACCACAGCATCAGACCCGACAGGCCGATAATCAGGACGCCCCAGAATACGGCGAGGTAATCGAATTTCTCGAAGTAGGTCCAGCGGTCGCCGACAGGACGGCTGCCCAGATAGAGAAAATAGCGGATGTTGGCGAAGAAGTCCGCGAAATCCTTCGGCTGGGGCACCATCGAGCCGGGACCCCAGAGCAGGCCGCGTTCCCCGCTGAATGCGCGGCGGACGAACAGGTTGCCGAGATGAAATATTGCGTAACCAAACGTTCCGACCGCCGCCATCCGATGCAGGAACCTGGACGAGTCGACACCACCGAGATAATCCATTAACGCCTGCGCCCACGGCGCCCAGTGGAATTTGAGCGGCAGCCCGGTTGCGGCGAGTAACAGGAAGGTGACGATGATGACGATGTGCATCCATATGTTGATCTTCGAGAAGCGTTTCACGTACTGACCGTCGTCGCCGAGTTCTTCTTTGTACTCTCCGCGCAAGACACCGACCAAGGATCTTTGCAGCCAGAGAACGTCGTGCACACCGAAAAAGGTGAACACGCCGAGCAGCAATCCGGTCATGAAAATCCAGACCACGTACACCGGAAAACTGTCATCAGGATTCGTCGGATCGTTGTGCGGATCGAAGCTGACGAAAGATGCGGTTACCGCGTCATGGCATTTACCGCAGGTGGTTTCGAGATTATTCGGGTTTACGCTTGAATCCGGATTTGCGGCCGCCGTATTTTTATGCGGCGTGTGGCAGTCGGAGCAAATTGCGCCGGATACGAAGCCGAGGTCGTTCGCTTTGCCGTGGAAAGAGTCCCTGAAAGTCGTCAGAAACTCGGCGTGGCAGCCGCCGCATTTATCCGGCGAGGTGAGGCGGGCCTCGCCAACCTTCGGGTCCGCGATGGCATGCGAAGTATGGCAGCTCGTGCAGACCGGACCGTCCTCGCCATTTTGCCAGGCTACGCCGTGCGCACTTCGGTTCTTCCAATCCTCCAGCAACAACGCGTGACAGCTGCCGCAGATCTCCGGCGAATGCGGGTGGGCCGTTGGCGCGCGATCGTCACTCACCGCGAGAATCCCGTGGCTGCCATGGCAATCACTGCAGCTCGGAGCATTGATCAGCCCGGATACCAGCAGCGCTCTGCCATGCACGCTCGCAACATACTTATCGACGAGGTCCGGAGGCTCGTCATGACAGCCGCCGCAACGGCTGATCTGGTTGACCGGAGACATTGCGGACGCGAGATCGGTGTTATTGCCTACCGAGTGCGGATCGCCGTGGCAGTCGTTGCACCCCGCCTGGCCGCCGTGGACGCTGCGTGATACGGCCCTGAGGACCGAGCGGTGACATTCCCCGCAGCTGTTCGCATCCGAGACCTCCACCGGCTCGGAGCGCGGGTGCCCGGCGGGGACTTGCGTGTGGCAATCCTGGCAGCCGAGCTGCGGGTGCGCAGTGGAAGAGTACGCAATGTCCGCATGACAGGCAGTGCAGTCCAGTTCCTGGGCCCCGGCAACGTTCAGAACTGCGGACAAGGCACCAAACGCCAAGAATGCGCCGATGCGGCCCACAAACCCAACAGCTACCGCCATGATGACGAACTCGTCGGCAAATCTACACGCTCTTGATACGTCCTCGTGGTATGCAACGCCATTGGTGTTTTCCGAAATGGTGATTCGGCGATCATTCGAATACAAAGAAATTAGTGGAGCCCGATCGTGCTCCGGTATTTTCTACGCAGCGGTCCGACGCGCTTCGTTGCCCGGCAATATCATGCACTGATCGGGCGGCCATTCGAGGCCGATACGCCGATGAAAAGGCGGATCGAATCGACAGCACGAGGCTCGTTCATGAGAAGTCATTTTTTCGCAAGCATCACGCGCAACAAAACCAGCATGGTCGGAACGGCGCTGGTTGTCGGCAGCCTGACACTAATCGCCACCTTGTTCGTAGTGCAGTCACTCGGACTCAGGGGCGGCGCCTATCTCGGCATCGTCACCTTCCTGGTGTTACCGATGTTTCTTCTTGTCGGGCTCATTCTGATTCCGCTGGGCATCCGGTGGGACCGCAGGCGCGTCGCGGCGACGGAGGGAGAGGGTGCGGCGCTGCGGTTTCCGGTTATCGATCTGAACCGGGAACGCACCCGCAAACATCTGGCGATGATGCTGGTATTTACGACGGTCAGCATTGTCGTGCTGGCGGCGACAACCTACAAGGGCGTCGACATCATGGATTCCACAGCGTTCTGCGGTACCGTGTGCCACACCGTGATGCAGCCGGAATTTACCGCGCACCAGCGCTCACCGCATGCACGGGTTGCCTGCGCGGATTGCCACATCGGTCCGGGTGCGGACTGGTTCGTGAAATCCAAGCTCTCCGGTGCCTGGCAGGTCATCGCGGTGGCTCTGGATCTCTATCCGAAGCCGATACCGACCCCGATCCATGATCTCAGGCCCGCGCGCGAGACCTGCGAGCAATGCCACTGGCCCACGACGTACGTCGGCGATCTTCTGAAAGTGAAGACCGTGTATACGGACGATGAGCCGAACACGCCGCTAAAGACCGCGGTACTGTTGAAAGTTGGCGGTCTCGCCGGACGTGACACGTCCGGTATCCACTGGCACGTCAGCCCCGACATCACGATACGTTATCGCTCCGACGAGACCCGCGAAACAATCTATGACGTTGAGCTAACGACCGCGGATGGTGAGGTCAAGGTTTACAAGACGACCGACACCCCTGAGGATGCCATGCCGTGGCGCGTCATGGACTGCGTGGATTGTCACAACCGGCCGACGCATCGCTACCGGCTGCCGATGGACGAGGTCGACAATGCCATGGCCAATGGCTACATCGATAACACGCTTCCCTACATCAAACGGGAATCCATGAAGCTATTGAAGAACGGCTATGCGACTCATGATGAAGCGAGAGAAGCGATCCCCAGACTGTTGTTCGAGTTCTATGCGGAGAATTATCCGGTCCTGCTCGATACCCGGATGGATTCGATCAGGACCGCTGCGAACGAGCTCATCGTGATCTATACGTCGAACGTGTTCCCCGAGATGAACGTCGACTGGGGTACCTACCCCGATCACAGCGAACACATGGATTCCCCGGGTTGCTGGCGATGTCACGACCGAAAACACCGCGCCGAAGGCCGCGACAGGATTTCACGCGACTGCGACATGTGCCACACGATACTTGCCCAGGAGGAAGAGAATCCTGAAATCCTCGAGACATTGAATCCGTGATTACGAGCAACGCAATGAGCACAAGTAACTCAATGTCGTCGCGGCGCCGGATAATTCTGCAGTGGTGTGCATCGGCCCGATCGGGGAAAATACAGGCAAAGGTTAAGCCAATGAACACATTATCAAGAGCCGTGGCTGCTGCAACGCTTGCGGTCGTACTGATGTTGACCTGCAATTCGGGTAACGCCGAACTGTCCGAGTTACTGAAAAAATGCACGATCTGTCATGGCGAGGAAGGCATCAGCGATGAACCGGCGTATCCGAGCATCGCGGGCATACCGACCGCTATTCAGGTCGATGCCATGCACAGGTACCGGGAAGGCACGCGCGACTGCGGGCCGGTGCAGCGAATGTGCAAGATCAGCGAGGATCTCACGGATTCCGAGATCCTGGAGTTATCGGAGTATTTCGCGGCGTTTCCGTTCGTTCCGGCGAAACAGGCATTCGACCCTGAAGTCATTACCTGGGGCATGCATCTGCACGAGGACTACTGCGAAGTCTGTCACGGCGACAGCCCCGAGGATTCCGACAGAAGCATCCTGCACGGCCAGTGGAAAGAATACCTGCGCTATTCCCTGCACCAGTACAAGATCGGAGCCCGCAAACAGCCGCCGAGCATGCGCCGCCAGACGGAAAAACTGTCCGCAGAGGATATCAATGCACTGGTGGATTACTATGCGAGCTACGGCGCGCGCTGACAAGCCGCATATCCGATAGGTAGTATCCGCAATGAGAAAGGAATCCTGCTTTTGCTACAAACAATGGGGCTAGCGGCGGTCGCCCGGGACAGGCAGAGGTGTCGATCATGTCACGAAATCGGTTCAACCTTGGGTTCCTTCTGATCGCATTGTCCGTGCCGTTGCCGGTCAATGCGCAGTCGGCCGAGAATAGCTGCATAAACTGTCATCAGAATCCCGCGTTCTACTCCCAGTATCCAAAGCTGTACGAGTACTATCGGCAATGGGTGGCCTCGCCGCACGAACAGGCGGGCGTCGGCTGTGAGGACTGCCACGGCGGCAACGCCTCTGCCGCGTCAATGGATAAAGCGCATGTTGGCGTTCTGCTGATGAACGACAAACGCAGCACCCTGTACTACCAGGAGCAGCCCAAGACCTGCGGTCGGTGCCATGCCGACAAGCAGCAACAGTTCGTGCAGAGCAAACACTTCGCGGCGCTGATGGATCAGCGCGCGGCACCGACCTGCACGACCTGTCATCCCGCAATGAGTCGCCGGCCGGAGCTTCGGAATATCGTCCTGCACGCCTGCCGGAACTGTCATGGTGAAGGCAACAGCGAAAACCTGCCGCTGATCGCGGACAGGGCCGAACGCGTGTTCAGCCAGCTGAATATCGCGGGCGGACTGCTCGGCTGGACGAGGATCCACTACGAATCTCATGGCTGGCCGGACGACAGTCAGCAACGCGTGCGCGACCTGGATAATCGCTACAATACGATACTGAATCGGGTGCACCAGTTCGATCTGCAGCAGACCGAAGATTCGGTTGTCGCGATCCTCGTAGAACTCAGAAAGACATTTGACGCGGCCCGGCGCGCCTACGAGCAGCGGTCCGTGGAAGACCCGGACGACTTATAAGGTATATTTCACGTCGCTCGCGCGATAGCGAAGTTTGCCCTGTTCGATGGCAATCACGGCTTTCGCGAGCAGCGTAAAAATCAGCACGCCGAACGCCCAGATTGCGGCCGCTACGCTGAGTTCGACTTCGGTCGGCTTGTACTCGAATATTTCTCCGAGCGGTGTCGGCACGAAGCCCGGAATAACGAGACCCATGCCTTTCTCGATCCAGATACCGACAAACGTCAGCACGCAGGCGATGTTCAGCGTCAGCGTTTTTTGCCGCAACGGATGAATCATCAGGATCACCAGGGCGGTCAGGTTGAGTGCGAGCGCGAACCAGATCCAGGCCCGCAGCGAATCGAAGCCTCCGAGTCCGAGGAACAGGTAGTGAATCGACGCCGCGTGTGCGCCTTCATTATAGAAATCGGTGAATAACTCTGCCAGCACGAAAAACAGGCTGATCTGCAGCGCCGTCGTCATGATCAGCGCCAGCAAGTCGATAACCGTCTGACTGACATGATAGGAAGTCAGCTTGCGGATGATCTGCAGCGTGATGATGATCAAAGCGGGACCGGAGGCAAACGCCGATGCGATAAATCGCGGGCCAAGCAAAGCCGTGTGCCAGAACGGTCGCGCGGGATTTGCGGAAAACAGAAACGCAGTAACCGTGTGGATCGAGATCGCCCAGAACATCGCGATTACCACGAATGGAAAATACAGCCGGAAGTTCGGTTCTTTGCCCCGGTAGTGGCTGAATAGCACGTAGAACGGAATCGCGAGATTCAACAGGAAATAAACACTGAGCACGAGAACGTCCCAGGCGAGCAGGGAGATCGGCCAGTGGAAGCGGCCGATGACCGGAATCATGTGCCACAGCCGATCCGGCCGGCCCAGATCCGCGATAACGAACAGGATCGCCATCGTGACTGCCGCCACCGCCATGCCTTCACCGACCAGCACGACGTCCTTGACGTCTTTTCGATCGAAGATATACGCCGGAATCACCAGCAGCACGGCCGCTGCTGCGATGCCGACCAGAAACGCGAAATTGGAAATATAAAACCCCCAGGATACCTGGTCACTCATACCGGTAACGACCAGGCCGTCGATAAGCTGTTTTGAGTAGCTCCAGACGCCGAAGAGTATGACGAGGCCAAGTGCCAGCAGCCACAGCCAGTACTCGCGCGGGCCGCGGAACATTTCGCGGAGGCCATCAAATATGAAACGAATCACTGCCATCATTAAAGATCAGTCGCTGAAGTACCAGAATTTCGGCTCGGTGCCGAGGTCTTCCTTGAGACGAAACACCTGCTTGTTCGCCAGCACATAACGAATCTCGCTATCCGGATCCAGCAGGTTGCCGAATATGCGGGCGCCTGTCGGGCACGCTTCCATGCACGCAGGTTGCTGTCCTTTTCGCGAGCGATGAATACAGAAATGGCATTTCTCGACAACGCCGCGGGGTCGGGGACGATTACCGAGGTAGTGCGTATTCGTATTCATCTCTTCCGCCGGAATTTCCGGATCCGTCCAGTTGAAATGCCGCGCCCAGTAGGGACAGGCCGCCATGCAGTAGCGGCAGCCGATGCACCAGTCGTAGTCGACGACGACGATGCCGTCGGGCTCCATCCACGTTGCCTCGACGGGACAGGCTTTTACGCACGGCGGGTCGTCACACTGCATGCACTGAACCGGCATATAGTGTTTGCCTTCCACCGGCACCGTCTCCGGATCGTAGTAGTGATCCGAGTGCTCGAGGTTGAAATCGCCCTGGTCCATCTCCAGTACGCGGATGTACTGGACCTGGGAGTCGCGACCGAGGTTGTTCTCCTTGACGCAGGCGTGCACACAGTCGCGATAGCCCTTGCAGCGCGAGATGTTGATGGCGTAACCGTAAACAACGCCCGGCTGCGGCGGCGTGTTCTGACAGTCGATCTCCACGCCGTACCGGTCTTGTGCCTTACGCTCGATTCGCCCGAGCGCCGCCTCGATTTCGTCGGCCGACATGCGCCGATAATCTTTCTGGAAGAAATCGGCGAAAGCGTCCTGAAAAGTCTGGCCGCCCCAGGCGGGTTGTGCGACGGTGGCCGCACCGATGCCGAGGCCACGCAGGAAATTCCGGCGGGCCTTGTCGAATTTGCCGCCGCTATCTCCGGAGCCGGTGTCGCTACTCATTCTGCTTCGTGCTCCTTTTGAGTCTCCCAAATTGCGCTCTTCTCGTGTTCGATCCCAGGCTCGAGTGTCAGGCCGGCACGAACGGGAGGCGCGGGTTTCGGGGCCCGGGCCTTGATTGCAGGGCTATGCGGATTATGGCAATGCGTGCAGTTGTAGAGCGTGCGCTCACCCTGCCAGTTGGCAACGCGCTTACCGTGGGCTCCGAAATACCAGTCCTTGTGCCGGTTCGCGTGACAGCCGCCGCAGACGAGATGCGCCTCGTCGAAATCGACAGGTTCGTTCAAAAGCGTCTTCAGGTAGTTGCGGTTTTCGAGATCGTGACACGACAGGCACCAGATGCGCCCGCGGCCGTGCTCGATCTCGCCATCGTGCATCGTATCCAGCGTGCGGATCGTGGGGTCGGGTTCCATGGCCGCATGACACTGTTCGCACGGGTAGAAAAACAGCTCGCTCTTGCGCGGTACTACACTGACCGAAGGTGCGCCCGGATAGCCCTCGAAACGAAGCGGCGCCGGCGCCTCCGCCGGCTCCTGGGCCCGTGCCGACAGCCAGAACACACAGAGCGCGCAGGCCGCGAGGCCTGCCCAAACCGTGCCAACAGTGACAACGCCCGGGTTGACGACGGCAGCCTGCGCCGTCCTCGGGCGTTTCCTGTTTGTTGCTGTCTTGCCTGGAGACATACTTTCGCCCCGGTCTCCAATCATTGGTAATCAGGCGGGTGGAATCTCAGACGATCAGTTCTTGTAACTCGCGTAGAAATTGACCAACGCTTCGATATCGTCCTCGGAAAGCGCACTGGTTTGTTTTTCCATCGCCGGCAGCTGCGTTCGCGTTCCTGCCGCATAGTGCTTCAGTGCGTAGCGCAGGTAGTTCTTGCGCTGTCCATGCAGAATGCCGTACTCATGGTTCGGTTCATCGGCGCCGTGGCAGATTGCACAGCTCGCGTCGTGCAACGCCTTGCCCTTCTCTGCGAGTGCCGGATCGACCTCCTCGCCGGCCGGCGCATACGGCATGGCCGCAAAGTGCTCGGCGAGCTCGGTGACCTGCTCCTCGGAAAGTTTCGATACCGCCATGCACATGAACGGTTTCACATCGCAGGTGCGATCGCCATCGATGTAAGCGTAGATCGCATCTTCCTGCACGATTGGAGGTATCCCGCCGATGATCGGCGTGTCGGCATCGACGCCCACACCGTCCTCGCCGTGGCAGCCGACACACATTTTCATCACGCCGGCGTCTACTGCCCAGGTTGGACCGGCAACAGCCAGCAAAGCGGCGATCGCGGTGAATCGGATTCCCGTCATTAGCGTATTCACATTCAAAGTCCTCGTTGTGGCGATACGCAACGATGTCGCGTTTTTGCCGTCTGGTCAAATAGTAAGTTAAACGCACGGGCAGACGATACGTAATCGCCGCAAGTGAGGGCCGTTACCGATGCGGCAGTCGCTTGCGGCGCATGCCGTTTGCCGGGCGCATTATTGAGCATACAGTGGCGCAATGTCTATGTAGATCCTGTAATCCGAAATAAGCCCATCGTCGAATTCGAATACGTTCACGAACGGCAGCGTGATCTGCGTCTCGTCGTGCCGCGTGTAGGTGACCTCGCCTTCACAGACGAGCGTCGTTTCATCGGCGACGGTCTTGTTCAGTACGTGCTTAAGACCGCCGATCGTGGCAAAAAATCCGTTCACCGCCTCGCCGATTGCGGCGTGGCCGACCACGGCCGGCGTGGAGCCGAAGCGGAAACTCGCGCGTTCGGCGATGCACGCCAGAAACGCGGGCATGTCCTGCCGGTCAATCGCGGCAAACAGATTGTCCCGCACACTGCGTCTCGCTGCATCAATACTCATTGCTGACTGGCGTAGTAGTGGAGCAGTGCTTCGACGTCGTCGTCGCTCAGCGCGGCCAGCTTCTTCTGCATCGGCGCGGGTTGGTCGCGCTCGCCCGCACGATACTGCGCGAACGTCGTGGCCATATAACCCGTCCACTGTCCGGCGAGGATGCTGGCCTCGTCGGCGGGATCCGAACCGCCGGCAGAATGGCACAAGCCGCAGTCACGCTCGTGAATTTTCTGGCCGGCCGCGGCCAGCGTCGCATCGAAATCCTGTGTCGCGGCAACGAACGGCAGCCCGGCATAATGCGCGCCCAATGCGTCGATAACTTCATCGCTGAGATCGGCGGTGACGGCACACATGCTCGTAGGTGCGCGATC
>Ga0224512_10004877_pt1 | contig 11201 bp, 12 predicted proteins | sample SF_May12_sed_USG_4_FD_169103 | JGI IMG/M metagenome (GOLD analysis project Ga0224512, IMG submission 169103) | Sediment microbial communities from San Francisco Bay, California, United States - SF_May12_sed_USGS_13 | ecosystem: Environmental > Aquatic > Marine > Sediment | place: USA...
AACGGCCGCCGCAAGGCGGCCTTCGGTCTTTTCTGGGACCATATAGGTGGCCATTACCCTCGAAGACATGCAATTGTGGTTGGCCAGGCACGCCGAACCCCAGTGGGCAGTCGACGGCATCAATCAGCGAGACCCTCAGCTCACCGAGCGGGGTCATCAACAGGCAACACTGCTCGCCAAACGACTGGCCGAAGTCGAGGAGCCGTTCACCGAGCTCCTGGTGTCTCCGGCACGCCGGGCGCAGCAGACCGCGGCGCCGATAGCCGATGCGCTAGGCCTGAGTCCCCACACCATCGACGACCTCACCGAGATCCGGATGCCGGACTGGAGCGATACCCCGGAAGAAACCGTCCAACAGATCTTCAAGGCTTCCTACCAGCGGCCTCCCGCGCAATGGTGGGACGGCTTGGAGGGAGGCGAATCCTTCCGTGACTTCCACGATCGGATCACCGGTGCTTTTGCCGCCATGCTTTCCGACCGAGGACTGAAGCGACCCTCTCACGACGAACCGACCCAGCTATGGCAGGTGGCGTCCCATGATGAGAAGGTCCTGGTGGTGGCCCACGGCGGCACCAACGCGGTAGCGCTCGGCTTCCTGCTCGGTGCAGCCCCGACTCCGTGGGAGTGGGAGCGATTCGTCCTCGGACATGCCTCTTTGGCTTCGCTTGTGTCGTTCCCTTTAGGCGGTGAGCACATCCTTTCGATGCGCACCTTCAACGACTGCGAGCACCTGGCGCAGGAGATGCGTACCAAGTAGCGGCTCCGTTTGCCGTAGGGTCAGCGGGTGCACATCCCATTCATCGGCAATTGGAAAGAGAGCGAAGCACCGTTGCTGACCAAGGTCGGCATGGTGTTGAAGAACAACGCCAAGAAGGCGGCGACGCTGTCCAGTTGTTGTGGCAATCACGGAGAGCCAGGCTGTTGACGAGGTCCTGACGAGCCCGGTTCGGGCTCACACGATCACAGCCACGGGGACCACGACCACTAGGACCCCTCACCTGGCCGGCTACAGCCCGTATCGGCGTTCTCGTCGGGTGAAATCGCGCAGCGCCCGGAGGAAATCGACACGGCGGAACGCCGGCCAGAACACATCAACGAAGCTGAACTCCGAGTAGGCCGACTGCCACAGCAGGAATCCCGACAGCCGAGATTCGCCGCTGGTGCGGATCACAAGGTCGGGATCCGGCACGTCTGTGCTGTAGAGATGGGCAGCGATGCTGTCGGCGTCGATCTTGCCAGCCATCTCCTGTGGATCGAGTCCCTCGTTGCCCAGCCCGGTTACCAGATCGCGTACCGCGTCGACGATTTCTTGACGACCCCCGTAGGCCAAGGCGATCGTCAATCGGTGGTCACCACCCGAGGTCGCCTCTTCACATCGTTTAGCTGCTTCGACGACGTTCGCCGGCAACAGGTCGAGGCTGCCGATGAAGCGGATCGACCATCCGAGCCGTCCAGCAGTTTGCGGAAGCCTCTCGAACAACCCGACCAGCACCTCGAAGTAGGGTCTCAACTCCTCTGCCGGACGCTGCAGGTTCTCCTTCGAGAGCAACCACCCCGTCACGGCCGGGATCCCGAAGCCGTCGCACCAATTGAGGAACTCGACAAATCGGTCCATACCCATGCGGTAGCCGGCGGCGTAATCGATCAGCCCGCTCTCTCTGACAAAGCGACGGTGGCCATCGAGGATCACCCCAACGTGGCGGGGTAGGCGGCCGTCGTCGAGGTCTCTGGCCAGGCGATCCTCATAGAGGCGATAGAGGGGCCTCAACAAACTGCTGCGGATAGTCATGCTGATACCGATGGTAGAGAGACAACAACCGCCTATCCTGGTCTCTTCCCCTGATGAACCCTCCCGAACGAGTAACACTCGGCCCCATCCAGAACCCAGTGCGGGGTTTCCTCAATGGAACCGCTGCCATCGTGGCATGGGTCGGCCTGGCGTTCCTCGTCACCACCGGCTCCGGATTGTCGGCTCGACTGTCGCTTGCCGTTTTCGGTGCTGGGTTGGTGATCCTGTTCTCAGTCAGCTGCCTCTATCACGCGGTTCCCTGGAAGCCCACCGCCAAAGCCATCATGCGCAGGGTGGACCACTCCGCCATCTTCATTCTCATCGCGGCCACCTACACCCCGCTGGGGATAATCGTGTTCGACGGGTGGGCCAGTTGGCTGACGCTTGGAGTTGTGTGGGGCATCGCCGCCTTCGGCATCGGCCAACACGTCTTCTTTCCGCGCTCGCAGCAAGTTCTATCGATGATCCTCTTCCAGGTGATGGGCTGGTTGGCGGTCTTCATCATGATCCCGATGGGTCAACGAATTGGGTGGGAACCCGTTCTGTTATTTCTGGGCGGAGGCATTCTTTACACGGCGGGCATGATCTTCATGGCCACCGGGCGCCCTCGCCTGTGGCCGCGGGTCTTTTCTGCTCACGAGTTGTTCCACGTGCTCGTGATAGCCGCCGGCACTCTGCACTTCGTAGCCACCATTCGCTGGGTGGCCCCCTACAGCGCCTAGCTGCGCTCTATCCCCCGCTGGGCGGCCCATTCATCCAGCAACCGGTGTGCCTCTTCGACCTCGAACGGACCTTCGTCGAGGCGGTATTCCATCAACATCTCCATCGCCTCGCCAACCGCTGGACCAGGCGAAATACCCAGGTAAGCCATGACCTCGTTCCCGTCGATCGGCGGACGCAGCTTGTCTAGCTCCTCTTGCTGTCGCAGCTCGGCGATCCGCTGCTCCAACTCGTCGATTCGCCGCTCGATCTGGCGGGCGCGCTTCTCGTTGCGGGTGGTGACGTCGCACCTGACCAATTCGTTGAGGTCGACCAACAAGTGACCGGCGTCGCGTACGTAGCGCCGCACCGCCCGATCGGTCCAGCCCAACGCATATGTATGGGGGCGCATGTGTAGATAGACGAGGCGGGCAACGTCGGTGACGATCGGCTTGGGGTATTTCAGTTCCTGGAGCCTGGCCTTGGCCATGCGCGACCCAACCACCTCGTGGTGATGAAAGGAGACCTTCCTGTCCTCGATCGACAGCGTGTCCGGCTTTCCGATGTCGTGCAGCAGTGCGGCCAGGCGGAGCTCGAGCGCCGGTGAGGTCTTGGCCACAACGGCAACCGTGTGGGCGAGCACATCCTTGTGGCGTTGGTGAGGGTCATGAGCATCGGCCAAGGCCGTGAACTCGGGCAAGAACTCGTCGGCAAGACGGCTCTCAACCAAGCCCTCTAGTGCGATCGTGACGTGGTCACCGACGATGAGTTTCGACAACTCATCGCGTATCCGCTCTGCGCTCACGATGGACAGGCGGTCTCTCATTGTCGCCACGGCCGCCAGCGCCGCCGGGGTGGCTTTGAAGCCGAGCGTGGACATGAAGCGGTAGAGACGGAGCATCCGCAACGGGTCGTCTCCGAAGGAGATCTCAGGCCCCAGTGGAGTTCTGAGTAGCTTGGCCCCGAGGTCGGTCAGGCCATTGTGGGGGTCCACCATCTCTGGCTCGGGGAGACGAAGCGCTATGGCATTCACAGTGAAGTCGCGCCGGCCAAGGTCGGTCTCTATGTCGGAGGCGTACTCGACCTGTGGCTTGCGACTGTCGTCGCGATAGACCTCACTCCGGAAGGTCGTGATCTCCATTAGCTGACCGTCTTTGATCACCCCGATGGTTCCAAAGGCTTCCCCTGTGCTGAAGACCTCATCGGCCCAGCCCAACACCGCCTGCTTTACCTGCTCGGGGCGGGCATTGGTTGCGAAGTCGAGATCGGTGTGGGCGTTACCCAACAGCAAGTCGCGCACCGTTCCACCAACCAGGAACACCTGGAATCCAGCGCTGGCCAAGAGGTCGGCCAGAGCAGGTGCAAGAGCATCGCCGCTGAGTATCGGCTCGAGACGGGCCGGGATCATGGCTCATCGAGGATAACGATTGACCGCCAGGCGGTTTAGGCGGCGATTACGCCCTCGTGTTGTGCCTGCAGCTTGAAGTCCGACGGGCTGGTAGCTGAGGCCTGGGCGGTCTGGAAGGTGATCTGGCCCGCTTTGACCAGCTTGAGCAACGCCTGATCGAAAGTCTGCATGCCGTAGAAGTGTCCGTCGGCGATGACCTCATTTAGCTGCCATGTCTTGTCTGGATCGATGATCCTCTCCTGGGCCCTTTCGGTGTTGACGAGTACCTCTACCGCAGGGATGCGCCCTTCACCGTCACTACGCAGCAACAGGCGCTGACTGATGACGCCGCGCAGCGATCCAGCCAACATCAATCGGATCTGGCGTTGCTGGTGAGAAGGGAAGAAGTCGATAATGCGGTGGATGGTCTCGGTGGCATCGATGGTGTGGAGAGTCGAGATGACAAGGTGGCCGGTCTCGGCAGCCTTGAGGGCTGCGTCAGTGGTCTCGGCGTCTCGCATCTCCCCAATCTGGATGACATCGGGGTCTTGGCGCAGCACGCGGCGCAACGCTTCCGCGAACGTCATGGTGTCGACACCAACTTCGCGCTGACTGACGATTGAGAGCTTGTCTGGATGCAGAACCTCGATCGGATCTTCCAGGGTGATGATGTTGCAGCGTCGATTCGAGTTGATGTAATCGATGATGGCGCCCTGGGTGGTGCTCTTGCCGGAGCCGGTCGGACCGGTCACGAGAACCAGTCCTCGAGACTCGGCACCCAAGGTGCCTAGGACATCTGGCAAACCGAGCTCATGGAAGTTCTGACTGGCGGGTGAAACAGAGCGCATCACGAGGGTGACGGAGCCGCGCTGTGAGTAACAGTTCACGCGGAACCGGCCTAGCTGAGGCAAGCCGAACGCGAAGTCAGCCTCGTGGGTGTGGGTGAACTCCTCTGCGAGGTGGTCCGGGATTATCTCGGCAGCGATTCGCTCGGTGTCGGCTGCGGTCATCTTGGGCAGGTTGGACAGATGCAGCTCACCATCGATGCGAAAAACAGGGGGAGAACCCACCTTCAGGTGCAGGTCTGATCCGCTAACAGCTACCAGCTTCCCTAGAAGCTCTTCAACGCCAGGTTGTTCGGACAAGATGCCGTCCTCTCGTGCAACGGAGTGGTCAAGCCCTTTATCGGTAGAGGAGCCTCGCCCTTGAGAGGCTCCTCAACGAAGCCCGTGGGCCTCCAAGCTCTCTCCAACCTGGTCGATAATGCGCCAGGCAGAGTCGGGCGACCTACCGGGGGATAGCGGCGAGTCGCCACCGTCGATGGTGGCAGTCACAGAATTCTCGAGGGCCTCGAGGTTGTACCCCCCTTCGAGGAAATAGATCGTCCTCTTGGCAGGTACCGCCGCACGGAGCGCCGACGCCATTACCCCGTAGTCGCCATCCGACAAGCGCAATCCTGCCAAAGGATCTGCAGAATGGGCGTCGTAGCCGGCACTCACCAACAGCCAGGTGGCGCCAAAGCTTCTAATGGCAGGCACGATGAGATCGTTCATCGCGGGTCGATAGGCGTCCCCGCCGGTGCCCGTGGGCATGGGCAGATTGATCGTAAGACCCTCGCCACGGCCGCTGCCCACCTCGTCCAACCACCCGCTCCCTGGATAGGCGGGGAACTCGTGCAGCGATGCATAGAGCACTCGACCGTCGTTGTAGAAAGAGTTCTGGGTGCCGTTTCCGTGGTGCACATCCCAGTCCACGATGGCTACTTTCTCTCCCTCTTCGACCAGCGCCGCCGCCGCGATCGCGATGTTGTTGAACAGGCAGAATCCCATAGCTCGAGCGGTCTCGGCGTGGTGACCGGGGGGGCGAACCGCCAGGAACGCACCAGCGGTAGCGGTGGCGCTCATCTCCTCGATGGCGCTCAGCCCAGCACCGGCCGCCCGCAGAGCAGCCTCCCAAGAGGTCTCGACCGCCACCGTGTCGGGGTCGAGGTGGCCGCCGCCTTCCTCGCAGAAGCTCCGGATGAGATCTACGTATTCCGGACTGTGAATCCGGTGTAACGCGTCGAGGTGGACAACCGGAGCATCGCGGCGCTCGACCGTTGCAGTCGAACCCGATACCCCGCCTATGGCGGCGCCGAGGCGCGCCGGCCGCTCGGGATGCCCGGGCCCTGTGTTGTGGCGCTCGAAAGATGGATGGGTGTACAGAAGCAAGTCCACGATGACACTCTGGCAGGCGGCGGCGCGGCCTGCAGTACCCTTGGCTGGTGGCGAAGACTGCCCAACCCGGGCCCGCAGCTCCCAAGGTCCGCTTGTTCGAGACATGGCCCGGTCCAGTGACCCTGCGCAGAGGTTGGGCCAAGGCCGCCGCTCGACCGTGGAACCAGGATTACAACGACGCCCATCTGCGGATCATCAGGGGCGGCCCCGGGTTCATTGCTGGCTGCGCAGAGAGGCTCTTTGCTGCTGGGGCCCCTTCCGTCATTTCTATTCCCCTGCCCTACGCTGCGGCCCGGCCCTGGAGGGCGGCAGGTTTCGAGCCGTACCTCAACCTCGCTCTGCTGCGATTGGACCTCGGATCAAGTCCCCGCACCCCAGACCACCTGGTTCAGCAAGGTTCTCGCGACGATGTCGCGGCCGCAGCGATCATCGACTCGGAAGCGTTCGAGCCTTTCTGGCGGCTGGATGCCATCGGGTTGACCGAGGCACTTGATGCCACCGCCAAGTCGACCCTTCTGGTGATTCGGGACGATGTTGGCGGGTTGGCCGGCTTCGCCATCCTCGGCCTCGGCCATGCTCTTGCCTATCTGCAGAGGATGGCGGTGTTGCCGCGCTGGCAACGACAAGGCATGGGTCGCTCCATGGTGCGAGCATGCGCCCGCCAGGCGCGCCAGAACGGGGCCGGAGCCCTGCTGCTCAATACCCAGACCGACAACGGATCTGCACGCTCTCTGTACGAGCAGGAGGGCTTCATAAACCTGACTGATTCGCTTGGCCTGCTGCGTCTCGCCGCCGTCTGAGCTGACACTGCCACCACACCTGCACAGTTACTCTCGACCTCGGTGGCCCCACTTCTTCCCGATCGATTCCATATAGAGGTCAGGTTGGGGCGCGTCGACGATGTCGAGGCCTGGCTCGCCACCGATGAGATGCTCGATAGACCGGTCATGGTCGAATGGCTCGGACCGGAGGCATCTCCGCAACGGAAAGCTCAGTTCCTTGCGGCATTCAGGGCCGCGGCGGGGGTTTCGCACGATCATCTGGCTTCGGTATTCGCCGCCGACGACACCGGCCAGGGAGCCTATGCCGTGAGTGAATGGACCGGCGGGGTGAGCGTGGCCGATCGGATCAAGGCGGGGGAGACCATACCCGTGGAGGATTTCCTTCCCAACGCCGCCGGCCTCGCCGATGCTCTCGCAGCGCTCCACGAAGCCGGAGTGGTGCACGGTGCCATCGGTCCGGACACCATCCAGTTCGCCGCGGCCCACCCCGGCAAGATCTCCGGCTTCGGCAAGAGTCACCAACGCGGTGATCAACTCTCCGATACCAAGGATCTTTCCCTTGCCCTTATCGAGGGGATCGTGGGCGGACCAACCGACCTGCCACCATCCCAGGTGGCCCAGGGGCTCTCTTCGGCGGTTGACGAAGCGCTGATCGCCGCGGCCGATGGCCGCATGAGCGCGACCGATCTCGCTGCCGCTTTGCGAGCCTCGCCGAGCAGCGCTCCGAGCCGGGAACGCCGCGCCGGGTCACGGCTGTGGCTGGCCATCGGCGCTGGCTTGTTGGTGGCGGCTGTTGCGATCATCGTGGCTGGTTTCCTCATCGATACTGGCTCCGAATCGCCCTTCCTGTTCCCGGCGGGCCCGGTGGCCACGACCCCCGAACTCGATCCGACATCCGCCGCCCCCACTACCTCGTTGCCCGCTTCTGCGGGGCAACTGATCACGGTCGCGGCCGCATATGACCCGTTCGGCGACGGTGTAGAACGAAATAGCGACATATTCCTGTTGGCCGATGGGGACACCTCCACGGGCTGGCGCACCGAGCGCTACTTCGACCCACTTCGCAGCATCAAGGGAGGCGTTGGCGTGTCGTTCGCCACTACCGGAACACCGACAGTTTTGGATATGACAGCCAGCGACGGCCTGCGCTATGGGATCCAGTGGGCGGAGCAGATACCAGCCGACTTCTCCGTGTGGGAGGAGGTTGCCTCTGGCACGGTGGTAGGCGGTAGCGCCACCATCCAGCTTCCAGCGAGAGTCGACGGACACTGGTTGATTTGGCTCACCGACCTTCCAGCAAACGATGAGTTCTTCTTTGGCTACCTATACGAAATACAGTTCCGACCATGACTCAACCCTCCGACTTCGATCGCGGGTTGATCGACCGGTTCCTCGGCGGCGACCAAGCGGCGTTCAACGACCTCATGGCGGCGCACGAAGACAGGGTCTTCGCGGTTTGCCTGCGAATGCTGCGCGATCGCGAGGCGGCGCTCGATGCAACGCAGGAAACGTTCATCACCGTGTTTCGCAAAGTGGGTAGCTTCGCCGGAAAGTCAGCCTTCAGCACGTGGCTTTATCGGGTCGCCGTCAACACTTGTTACGACTCATTGCGGCGGCAGAAGCGTCATAGGGCCGATCCACTGCCTGAACACCACGACCCACCAGATCGCACCAGCGGTGACGCGCTGGCCGCGGCCGAGCTTCGCCCAGACATCGAAACCGCTCTCGCCGAAGTGCCTATCGAATTCCGCTCAGCCATCGTGCTGGTCGATCTCCAGGGGCTATCTCTACAGGATGCCTCGGACGCCCTGGGAGTGGCGGTTGGCACGGTGAAGAGCCGTTTGTTCCGAGGAAGACGAATTCTGGCTGAATCTCTCGGGAACCTTTTACCCGCGCCGCACACTCCAAGAGATGAAGAACATGCATAACCACGACCACGACCTAATCGCAGCCCTGGCCGAAGGGGCGCTCGACGCCGCGGAAGCGGCCAGAGCTTCCGCTGACATCGGCGGGTGTGCCGAATGTCAGAGCGAGCTCGACGCCCAGCGCCTTGCGCTGTCGGCTATGAGCGAAGCACCAACACCAGGTCTTTCGATGCAGGAGTCCGCTCAGATGCGCCGCGGCGTTGCCGATGCGCTCGGCATCGAGAACGCCCCAGCTGCTCGCCGGGAGCGACGATTGCCCTGGGCCGGCTTGGTCACCGCCGCCGTCGTCCTGGTCACAGTGGTGGCAGCCGCCCCGTTGCTCAACCTGCTGTCCACCAGTGGGGACAACTCAGCAGATGGGCCATTAGCCCAAACCGAGGCTCGTGCCGACCTGGAGACCCCCGAGCTTGGCGCCGACGACCTCGCCAGCGGAGATGCAGGCACGGCGGCGCCTGCGGCCGAGGCCCCAGCTGCTGCCGAAGCTCCGGCCACCACCAACTTCGCCGCCGCCACCGAGGAAGACGGCGCTGCGGGTGTGCCGAAACTGCTCGCATTCGGCGAGATATCGCCTGAGGACATCGAATCCATTCGAGACGCCTACGCCGCCTATCGAGCGTCCGGGTTATCGCTGAGCCCAGGAACCCTTCATTTCTCAGACGAGCAGATCGACCAACTGAACGATCAGCTTGGCGATCTCCAGCTGACCGATGCAACGTCGCTGACGCCATACTGTGAGATAACGGCGACGGACAGTTGGGTCTACCAACAGATCGGAAGCGGGACATTGGATGGCCGTCAGGTGTTGGTTTTCGTCGGCCCGTTCGCCGACGAGCCGATGGTTGTACTCCTCGATGCTGAGACCTGCGAGCAGGTAACGACAAGTAGCGACCAATAGCACCTTCGCTAACCTGATTCGTTAATGGATGACGAAACGCCGGAGCAGGATTTCCCCACCAAGATCGCCGATTCCATCGAAATGGCCGCCGGGAAAGTGCGGGCTCTGACTATCGATCGGGTGGACGGGGCCGCCAAGTGGGCAGCGCTAGCTGTGATCTTGTTCGTTCTCGCCATCGTGGTGTTCGTCTTCCTCGTCATCGGTTTGCTTCGCCTCGGTGGCGAGGTGGTTGGCACCGAGTGGTCCTACGTGATTCTTGGGGGATTATTCGTCCTCGGCGGGGCGTTGGTGTGGAGGCTCCGCAACAAAGTGCCTCAGGAGGAATCCGAATGAGCGAAAAGCTGATCATCATTGGCTCGGGTCCGGCCGGTCTCACCGCCGCGATCTACGCAGCCCGTGCCGATCTCGAACCTCTGCTCTTCGAAGGCGCTCAGGCCGGGGGTCAGTTGATGCTCACCACCGACGTCGAGAACTACCCCGGTTTCCCCGACGGGATCACTGGTCCCGAGTTGATGCAGAAGTTCCGCGAGCAGGCTGAACGGTTCGGCACCCGAATCGTCACCGACGACGTGACCGCGGTCGATTTCTCGGTGGCACCCTTCATCGTGCGGGTGGGAGAGGACAGTCACGAGGCCGACGCCGTTGTCATCTCAACCGGCGCTTCAGCCCGCTGGCTCGAGATCCCCGGCGAAGAAAAGCTGCGCGGCCATGGCGTGTCAGCATGCGCCACCTGTGATGGATTCTTCTTCAAGGAGAAGGAGTTGGTTGTGGTCGGGGGAGGTGACTCCGCCATGGAGGAAGCATTGTTCTTGACCAAGTTCGCTTCGAAGGTCACCGTCATTCATCGCCGCGATGAGTTCAGAGCGTCGAAGATCATGGCCGACAGGGTCATGAAGAACCCCAAGGTCGAAGTCATGTGGGACAGCGTGGTAACCGAGGTACACGGTGAGACCTCTGTGACCGGTGTGAGGGTGCGCAACACCAAGACCGCCGCTGAGTCGGACTTTGCCACAGAGGGGTTGTTCGTTGCCATCGGCCACACACCGAACACAGATCTGTTCAAAGGTCAGCTAGAGCTAAACGACAAGGGCTATATCGACGTATTCGAGGGAACTACAACGTCTGTGCCGGGTGTCTTCGCTTCCGGAGACGTCGTTGACTTCGTATACCGTCAGGCCGTGACCGCGGCGGGAACCGGCTGTGCAGCAGCTCTCGACGCCGAACGTTGGCTCGAAGCCCGAGAGGCCTGAAGGAACACAAAGGGCTCCGCGGCGGTTATAGGTCGTGCAATTCAAAAAGGAGACAATGAAAATGGGTGAGAACACGGTCACCGTTAGCGACTCTGACTTCGAAGCTGCCATCTCGGGCGATAAGCCGGTGTTGGTTGACTTCTGGGCCGAATGGTGTGGGCCGTGCCGCATGATCGCTCCGGTGCTCGACGAGGTCGCTACCGATCACAGCGACAAGATCACCATCGCCAAGCTCAACGTCGACGAGAACCCCCAGTC
>Ga0224512_10004878_pt1 | contig 11201 bp, 12 predicted proteins | sample SF_May12_sed_USG_4_FD_169103 | JGI IMG/M metagenome (GOLD analysis project Ga0224512, IMG submission 169103) | Sediment microbial communities from San Francisco Bay, California, United States - SF_May12_sed_USGS_13 | ecosystem: Environmental > Aquatic > Marine > Sediment | place: USA...
CCGCGGTGGCTGGCGTGGCCCTGGACGCTGCTGGGAGCCTTCCCCGTGCTGGTGGGGGTGACGCTCAACGTCATCGCGGATGGTCAGTTCAAGCGGGCCGGCACCACCGTCCATCCGTTCCAACCGTCGGCGGCGCTTCTCCCGACCGGCGTGTTTCGTTACTCTCGCAACCCCATGTACCTCGGGCTCGTGCTCATACTGACTGGCGTGGCTGTGGGACTCGGGAGCGCCACGCCTTTGGCGGTCATCCCGGCCTTCATCTGGTGGATCACGCGCCGATTCATCATCGTGGAAGAGCGGGCGCTGGCCGAACGATTCGGTCAGGCGTACGCGGACTATCGGCGGCGGGTGCGGCGCTGGCTTTGAGTCGCCCGTCGGACTATCCGGGGGAGCCCGTGACGGAATCGTGGATCAAGCTCGCCAGCTACGGCGCCGAGTACGAGGCCGACCTGGCGGTCGGTCGATTGACGGCGGCGGGGATCGAGACGCGCGTGGACCACCGGGGCGGCGTCGGCCTGTTTGGCGCGGGCCACGGCGGCAAGACGGTACGCGGAGTGGAGGTGTACGTTCCCGCCGCGCAGGTCGAGGCCGCGCGCCGGGCGCTCGACCTGGAGTGACCCACCGGTGCGCGGAACCTTGGACCGCTACGGAGCGCTTTCCCCCTGAGGCGACCGCTCGTCGGTCACGGTGTCGGGAACCCGCGTGCGGGTCGCGACCATCCACGCCACCAGCATCACGCCCGCCGCACCCAGGAATGCCGCCGCGGGACCGAGCCGGTCGAACAGCCAGCCGAACAGTGCCGGTCCGGAGAACCGACCCAGCGCGCTCAACGACTGGGCCGCCCCGAGCATGGCCCCCTGCTCGGTGGCGCCCGCCAGTACCGAGACCAGCCCCGTGATCGCCGGGGCACCGAGGCTGTTGCCGAACGCGAGCAGGATGACCCAGGGGAAGATGAGCGGCCCGCGGTGCACGAACGGGATCGCGGCAATTCCGACCACCATCGCGAAGATCCCGACGATGATGAGCGGCCGATCGCCCGTGCGCCGCTGGATCTTGCCGAACAGGTAGCCCTGCACGGTGGCCGCCACGACCCCCACCGTGGTAAAGAACCAGGCCAGCTCCCGTGTCCCCCAGCCGAATGCCCGCTCGGCAAACAGCGGCAACGCCACGATGTAGCCGGAGAACGCGAACGGCACCAACCCAAACAGCAGAAAGGCCGGACGGATCAGCGGGTCGCGCAGCCCGCGGATGAGATGCTCCTGGTCGATGAGCGGCCGCGCCGCCCGGTGCTCGTGCGGCAGCGACTCGGCCAGGATGAACCACGCGAGCGTGAAGTTGATCAGGTTCAGGGCCGCGGCGACGAACCCCACCGCCAGCGGTCCGCCGTAGTGCCCCGCGACGCCCCCGATGGCGGGGCCCACGATGAAGCCGAGCCCGAAGGCCGCCCCCACCAGCCCCATCCCGCGCGATCGCTCCCCCGGTGAGGTGATGTCGGCGATGTAGGCCTGCGCCACGGAGATGTTACCGCCCGCGAACCCCGCGATCGCCCGCGCCGTGAACAGGGCCGCGTAGCTCCCCGCCAGCGCGAACATGACGTAGCCCATCGCGCCGATCAGCATGCTGACGAGCAAGATCGGCCGTCGCCCCACCCGGTCGGACAACCGCCCAAGCAGCACAGTGGCCACGAACTGCATGATCGAGAACACCCCGATCAGCGCGCCGAACCCCAGTCCCGCCGCCCCGAAGTCCTGGGCGTAGAAGGGGAGAATCGGCAGGATCAGACCGAACCCGGCGAGGTCGATGAAGACGGTGAGAAAGATGACGCCCAGGCGGGCGCGCGAGGCGGGCATGGTCGGGCAATCTACATCGGGACCGTTCCGTGCGCGGCGCCGCGACCCCGCGTACGTTTCGACCGGGCGACTCTACACACCGACGGCGAGGAGGGAACGATGGTCTGGGAATCACTGGGGAAGTACCGCGACCTCGGACTCCTGCTGCTGCGACTGGGTGTCGGCCTCGGCTTCACCTACTTCCACGGCTGGAGCAAGCTGGTCGGCGGCCCGGAGCGGTGGAACGCCGTGGGCGGGGCGGCGCGGCACTTGGGGATCGACGTCGGGCACACGGCCCTGGGGTTCGGCGCGGCGTTCGCCGAGTCGGTGGGCGGCGTGCTGATCGCGGCCGGGTTGCTGTTTCGGCCGGCGGCCCTGCTCCTCGCCCTCACGATGGTGGTGGCGACCAACTCGCACCTCGCCACCGGCCAGGGATCACCGGCGCACGCGTTCAAGAACGCCTGGCTCTTCCTGGGCCTGCTCTTCGTGGGCCCCGGTCGCTACAGCGTGGACCACTGGCTCCTGACGCGTCGGTCGCGGCCCGCCGGCGCCCCGGCCAGAATGGTCGACTGATGATCCGCGCGATCCTGTTCGATCTGGACGGCACGCTGATCGACACGTGGGACCTGTACCTCGAGACCTACCTGCGCACGCTCGAGCCGTACGTCGGACGCCGACCGACCTTCGGGGAGCTGCGCGCACTGCATCCCACGTCCGAGGTGCGGGCGCTGCGGCGGGTCGTCCCGCCTGGGGAAGCGACGCAGGCCCACACCGTGTTCCTCGATCACTATCGGCAGCTCCACGTCGGACTGTTCGGCGGCATCTACCCCGGCGTGCCCGGGTTGCTCGACACCCTTCGCGCGCGGCGGCTCCCGCTAGGCATCGTGACGGGCAAGAGCCGCGCTGCATGGGACATCACCCGCACCATGGCCGATCTCGGCACGTTCGACGTGTTCATCGGAGACGACGACGTCCAGGACGCCAAGCCGTCTCCCGAGGGATTGCTGCTCGCGCTCGAGCGCCTGGGCGTGGCCGCCGCGGAGGCGATCTACGTCGGCGACTCGCCGAACGACGCGGCCGCCGCCGGGGCCGCGGGCGTGCGCTACGCCGCCGCGTTGTGGGCGAAACCGGCGGCGGAGCGACTGGGCTTCGTCGCGCAGGTCCGGGAGACGGGACTGTGGGCGGAGCTGCCCGAGCCGTCCCACCTGCTTCCCCTGCTCGACGCGCCCTAGACCGACCAGCGCGGCGGCGCGGTCTACCCGGAGACGGTGGTCTTTCCGGCGAAGACGATCACGGCTATTGTCGTTGAGTACGGTCGAGCGCCGCCCCGCCCGGCGCCGGAGGACTACGCACGTGCCGAATCCCGGAGATCTCGACAGGGGTGAGACGACGCACCTCGAGGATCAGGTGCGCCTGCGCATGGCCCTCGAGGCCGCGCGCGCCGGTGCCTGGGAATGGGAGATCGGCTCGGATCGCACCCTCTGGTCCCCCGAGAACTACGCCCTCATGGGCCTGCCACCCGGCAGTGGGCGGGCCAGCTACGATGACTGGTTGGCCCGCGTGCATCCGGACGATCGCGAGCGCGCACAGGCGGAGGTCGCCCGAGCCGTACAGGAACGAGGCGACCTGGACTTCGAGTACCGGGTCGTGTGGCCGGACGGAACCGTCCGGTCGCTCCGAGACATCGGGAAGATGATGCTCGACGCGCACGGCTCCCCGATCGGCATGTACGGCATCCAGATCGACGTCACGGAGCGCCGCTCATTGGAAGACCGCCTCAGCCGGGCCCAACGCATGGAAGCCATGGGGCGCGTCGCCGGCGCGGTGGCTCACGACTTCAACAACCTGCTGACGGTGATCGCGGGCAACAGCGAGCTGCTGGAAACCGATCCCCTGCTGCACACCGACCTTCGTCCGATGGTCGAGGAGGTCCACCGTGCCGCCCAGCGGGCGGCGACGCTCACCCAGCGTCTCCTGGCCTTCGGCCGTCGCCAGGTCCTCAGCGCCCAGGTCCTCGATCTGAATCGCCTGATCGCCGAGCTGGGGAGCATGCTGGTGCGCACGCTCGGCGAGGACATCGACGTGACCATTCGACTCGCACCCGATCTCGGATGCGTGTGGGCGGACCCGGGACAACTCGAGCAGGTGCTCCTCAACCTGATCGTGAACGCGCGCGATGCCATGCCCAGCGGCGGGCGCCTCAGCGTGGAAACGTACGAGGCCGACGGCGGGCTCCTCCTGGGGCCCAACGCCGCCGCGCTCCCACCCGGCCGGTACGTGGGCGTGCAGGTGCAGGATTCGGGCTGCGGGATGGATGCCGCCACGATGGACCGGATCTTCGATCCATTCTTCACGACCAAGCCGGCCTACAAAGGCACCGGACTCGGCTTGGCCAGCGTTTACGGCATCATCAAGCAGAGCGGCGGGTACATCAGGGTCGAGAGCGCCCCGGGGGAGGGCACCGCGTTCACGGTCTTCCTGCCGCGCGTGGATGAACGGGAGCACGCCGCCAAGGCCGGTGGCGACACGGTCCAGACGGACCGCGGGAGCGAATCCATTCTCGTGGTGGAGGACGAACCCGCCATCCGCGAGATGATCGAATCGAGCCTGCGGTCCCGCGGCTACTCGGTGCGGTCGGCCGCAAGCGCCGAGGAGGCGCTCGCCCTCGTTGACGGGGGGGAGCACGGAATCGACCTGCTGGTGACGGACGTCGTCTTGCCGGGATTGACCGGGCCCGCGCTGTCGGCCCAGCTGACCCAGATCTATCCTGGCATCAAGGTCCTATTCCTGACCGGCTATGGCTACGACGCGCTGGGCGAGCACGGCGCGGTGGAGGGCATGGAGATCGTCCACAAGCCGTTCTCCCTCCGGGATCTGGCCCGGAGGGTTCGCGAAGTGCTCGGCGAAACCGGCGGAGACTAGACCGTCCCCGTTACATGTGGCGCGCCGTCACCGGCACCCGCACCCGCGTCCGCTCCCACTCCAGAATCAGGTGCACGCTGCCGTCCGCCTGCGGCTCGGTGCGGATCGTGAACGTCTCGATCGGTTCTGCGACCCGCTCCACCGCCGCCTTCGCGCGGCCCACCTCCTGCGCCTTCACCTCATCGGTATAGGTGTTCTCGCGTCCCCACTGCTCATAGGAGCGGTTCACGATAATCTGCCATTCCCGCTCCCCCGGCACGGTATAGAGCGCGTACGTGCCGGCCGGTACCTCGATGCCGCCCACCGACACCGGGCCCGAGGTCATCAGCTTGGTGGTCTCGTTGGCGCCCGTGCGCCACACCTGCCCGAACGGAACCGCGCTGCCACCAAGCATGGTGCGTCCGCGCGCGGACGGGCGGCCGTAGCAGATCTTGGCGGCGTGCCCGGCCACGGCAAACGTCACGGAGTCGAGCGGGCTGCGACGGGTCGCCAGCGCCATCTGCGCGTTGTAGGGACAGGCCATGTCCTGCGCGACGGCCGGGGGGGCGACAACCGCGAACGGGACGACGAGGGCAAGCAGCGTGAGTTTCATGCGACACCTCGGTGAAGTGAACGAGAGACTCGGGAATCGTCGGGGCTTGGGCACGGTTTCACGCGATCATCATTCTATATTCAGCGTCTCGCGCCGAGCGTTCCGCGCAACCGGCGTCCCGGCCACGCCACGTCCTGGAGGCATCGTGCGCAGCCCCGTCCCGACTGCTCTGATTCTACTCCTGACCCTGGGGGCAGTGTTCCCCCATCCGGGATCGGCCCAGGCTCCCGCTCCCACGATCACGCCGCACGGCGAGCTGCGGCTCCGCGGTGAGGCCGATGCCCGCACGGCTAATTTCGGCGACGACATGGCCACACTGTCGCGGATTCGCTTCGGCGCCCGAGCCGAGCTGATGCCCTGGGTGCGCGCGTTCATCCAATTGCAGGACTCGCGCGCCTGGGGCACCGAGACCAACACTCTGACCGACGCCAGCGCCGACCAACTCGACCTGCACCAGGGGTACGTGGAGCTCGACGCCCTCGGCTTCACGGGTCGACTGGGGCGCCAGGAGCTGCTGCTGGGTGACGAACGGCTGGTGGGCGCGGTCGGCTGGACCAATACCGCCCGCAGCTTCGACGGTGCGGTCATCTGGCGGACGATCGGCAAGGCCGAGGTCCGGGGATTCTGGATGAACGTGGCCGAGCGCGACGCGCTGCTCGCGACGGGCCTCGACCCCCAGGCCAACCAGGGGTTCGACGACGACGGCTGGCTGCTGGGCAGCTGGGCGAGCGTGCCGGCCGGACCGGCGACGGTGGAGTTGACGCTGCTCCACGATCGCAACGCCGCCACGGACGAGTCGTGGACGGCGGGTGCGCGAGTGCACAGCCGCCAGGGTCCGATCTTGGTGGAGGCGGCGGGGGCCTATCAGTTTGGGCCGGACCGCGCGGCGTATTTCCTGAGCGGCAAGCTCGGGACGGTCGTCGGGAAGGGATCGGTTGCGGCACAGGTGGACTGGCTCTCCGGCGATGACGACCTCATCGACGCCGAGCGCACGGCGTTCACCACCCTGTACGCCACCAATCACAAGTTCTACGGCTACATGGACTACTTTCTGGCCCTCCCGGCCCAGACGGGCCAGGCCGGACTGGTGGACGCCATGGCGCGGCTCACCGTGCCACTGCCCCAGCAGTGGCGTGTGCGGGGCGATCTGCATTATTTCCGGACGCACCGCGCGCTCGCAGGCGAGACCTTTCTCGGCGTCGAAGGTGACGTCGTCGTGGATCGTCCACTCGGCAAGTACGCAGGGCTCGAGATCGGCGGGAGTGTGTTCTCGCCCGGTGATCTCGCGGCGACGCTGCTGCCGGCGTTTGCGCGCGGCACGGACGAGGCCACCTGGTGGGGCTACGTCCAGCTCACCGTCCGCTGGCCCTGATCGGAGATTCTGATCGATGGCTGCCGCCACGCCGTTGTCGCAGACCTGGGGCCGCCGCGGCGCCGTGCTTGCCGGTGTGGTCGTGGGACTCGCCGTCGGCGCGGGTGGCTTCACGTTCTGGTACGGGCGCGGCGCATCCTACCTGACCAACGACCCCGCGGCCTGCGCCAACTGCCATATCATGCAGCGCCAGTACGACGGCTGGCTCCAGGCCAGTCACCGGTCGGCGGCGACCTGCAACGACTGCCACACGCCCCACAACCCCATCGGGAAGTACTACGTGAAGAGCAAGAACGGCTTCTGGCACTCGTTCTACTTCACGACCGGCCTGTTTCCCGAGCCGATTCGCATCACGCCGGGCAACCGCACCGTGACCGAGGCCGCGTGCCGCCAGTGCCATGCCGAGATCGCCGCCGTCGTGGATGGACCGGGTGACGAGCCCCGCAACTGCCTCGCGTGCCATTCGACCGTCGGACACCGCAAGTGATCGCCAACTCCATCGCCGCATTGACCAGGAAGTCGCATGACTGACGTTCCCCAGACTCCCGGCGCCGCGCCTACCCGCTGGTTTCTCGCCGGCGTCGGCCTCGCGGCCATCGTGGCCATCGTCGCCCTGGCCGTGCTGATCAACATCTTCGAACGCAAGCAGGAAGCCCGACTGCCGTACTTCCGCGTGGTCGCGGTGACGGACACGACCGAGGATCCGGCCGTTTGGGGGCAGAACTTCCCCCAACAGTACGACCTGTACCTCAAGACCACGGATCAGGTGCGCACCCGCTTCGGCGGCAGCGAGGCCCTGCCGCACACACCGACCGAGGCGGACCCGCGCTCGGTCGTGGCGCAGTCGAAGATCGAAGAGGACCCGCGACTCAAGACGATGTGGGCGGGGTACGCGTTCTCGCGCGACTTTCGTGAGGAGCGCGGGCACGCCTACATGCTCGACGATCAGACGTTTACCGAGCGCCAGCAGGTGCCCCAGCCGGGGACGTGCCTGCACTGCCACGCCTCGATGTACCTGCCGTACATGAAAGCCGGCAATGGTGACCTGATCAGGGGGTTCGAGATCTTGAACCCGCTCCCTTACGCGGAGGCCCGCAAGCACGCCAACCGCGCGATCGCGTGCATCGACTGTCACGACCCAGAGACCATGCGGCTCCGGATCACGCGGCCCGGCTTCATCGAGGGCATTCGGGCCCTGAAGGCGAGCGAGGGCGTTGCGAACTACGACGTGAACGCGATGGCGACGCGCCAGGAAATGCGCACCTTCGTCTGCGGCCAGTGTCACGTCGAGTACTACTTCCAGGGACCCGAGAAGCGGCTGGTCTACCCGTGGGCCAAGGGGCTCAAGGTCGAGAACATCTACGCCTATTACCAGGACGCGCACTTCAAGGACTGGACGCACCAGGAGACGGGTGCCGACGCGCTCAAGGCGCAGCATCCGGAATTCGAGCTGTGGAACCAGGGCGTGCACGCGCGCTCGGCCGTGGCCTGCGCGGACTGCCACATGCCGTATCTCCGGGTGGGCGCACAGAAAGTGACCGACCACTGGGTGCGGAGCCCGCTGCTCAACATCAACAACGCCTGCCAGACCTGTCACCCGCTGGCGGAAGCTGAGCTCCGAACGCGGGTCGAGCGCATCCAGGAAAACACCTTCAACCTGCGCAACCAGGCGATGGACGCGCTGGTCGCCTTGATCGCCGACCTCAAGGCGGCGCGGGCGCGTGGGGTCCCGGACGCGCAGCTCGCGACCGCCCGCGAGCTGCAGCGCCGCGCGCAGTTCTATCTCGATTTCGTGGAGGCCGAGAACTCCACCGGGTTCCACGCGCCGCAGGAGGCAGCCCGGATTCTCGGGGAAGCGATCAACTACGCCCGGCAGGGGCAGATCGCCGTGCGCGAGCCGGGGTATCGGCCGGAGATCGCGGGGGTCGACCGGTAGGCGCCCGCGGGGGAGACGCTAGGGAATTCGCAGAAACGCGGCGGCGGTGGTGACGGCCACGAGGACGGCCCCGACGGCCGCCATGGCGAGGAACCGGCGGTCTCGCGAGCCGGTGCGCCGGCCGTCGCGCACGTAACGGGTCGTCGCCATCACCGCGGCGGCAAACGGGAGCAGCAACAACAACAGCCCCTGCGTAGCCACGGGGGCGCGGTCGAGCAGATCGGGCAGTGCGGTCCGCAGACCGGTGGCGTGCAGTCCGGCCATCACCCAAACGGCGACGGCGGGCAGACACAGGACCACCGGCATCCACAGTGGAATGCGCCGGGCGCGCGGACGGGGCTCAGGAAGGAGAATCTCCACAGTCTAGAATAAAGTACTTTGCATTGCAAAGCAATGGTCTCGGGATACCCACCGCGGCCTGCCAAGCCGACGGGCGCCGCTACCTGCGCGCCGCCTCACCGCTTCAGCTCCCACAACACGTTCACGATCTTCCACTCGCCGTTCCATTTCGCGATCTGAAGATAGTTTACACAGTCGGTGGCCACGACCTTCACGACGGCCGCATTGCGAAACACGTCGAGGATCGTGACGTCCTGCTGCCGCTCACCTTCGGGCGTGCGGGTTCCCCCGCCCCGCCGGGTCCCATCCACCAGTTGCGGGGCCGTCATGTGTCCCAGCGAGCTCGTCCCGTCCCGCGTGCGCACGATGCGCTTGGCGAGGTCGGGGTGCAGCGCCCGCTCCATGCGCGCCGCGTCACCGGCGTACCAGCCCTCGATGTAATCGAGCGCCGTGGCGCGGATGGCCACGGAGTCCGCGGCGGACTGGGCCGTCGCACTCGACACCACTGCGCCAGCCAACGCTCCAGCAACTAGTAGGGTCAACAGTCGGCTCATGCGCTCTCCGGTGGGGGGTGGGGTCGTTTCACGTTTCACGTTTCACGTTTCACGTTTCACGTTTCACGTTTCACGTTTCACCCCCACGAGATCCTCGAGATCCTTCCCCGCCCGATCCAGGATCTCGCTGATCGCCTTGGCGCGCTCGGCATCGTCGGCGAGCTTCCAGGCCGCCCGATACGCCTGTGATACCACGCGACCCACCGCGCGGTTCACGTCGGGCATTGGCTCGCGCACGACGCGCTCGATCGTCTCCGCGACGCGCTCGAAGATGTCCTCCACCGTGCCCCGGTTCTCGTCGAGGAAGGCCCGGCCGGCGTCGGTGATCTCGTACACCTTCTTCCCCTCGACGTCGCGCCCGGTCACGAGCCCCTCGTCGTCGAGCCACTGGAGCGTGGGGTACACCGTACCCGGCGACGGCTTGTAGCACCCGTGGGTTCGCTCCTCGAGGGCCTTCATCACCTCGTAGCCGTGCATCGGCTTGTCCTTGAGGAGCTTCAGGATCACGTACTTCATGTCGCCCGACTCGAACCACCGCGCGCGCCAGCGGCGGTGCCGCCCGCGGCCACGCGTTCCTGCTGCAAACCCGAAGCCAAAGGGGAATCCAAAGAAGTCCCAATCTGATCGATGCGTCATCGTTGCCTCCCTGGCGCGATATTACGTCGATGTATCGTACGATATATCGTGATGGCCGTGCGGTCAAGCGGTGCGCGGGCGGTTGGGCGCTCTTGCTGCTACCGTCGGTCATCTAAGCCACTGTCAATAAAGGGATTGCAAGGCAAGGGGAGGGGACTTGCATCTGGGATTTCAAGATGATATCATATAGCTATTACTCAACACGAGGTCCCCCATGATCCGCGAGATCAAGAGCGAGGCCCACTCCGGCCTGGCGTGGCTCTTCGGACTGCTGCTCCTCTCGGCGGCCGACATCTGGTTCTTCGTCCGCGCCATCCCCACGGAAGACCCCTGGCAGATCGGTGCCGCCGTCACCGGTATGGTCGTGCTGCTCCTGCTGTGGGTCGGCCTCTTCATCGTGAACCCGAACGAGGCCAAGGTGTTGCAGCTGTTCGGCAAGTACGTCGGCACCGTGCACGAGCAGGGCCTCAAATGGGCCAACCCGTTCTACTCGAAGCGGAAGATCTCCGTGCGCGTGCGGAACTTCGAAACCACCAAACTCAAGGTGAACGACAAGCGCGGCACTCCCATCGAGATCGCCGCCGTCGTGGTCTGGAAGGTCGTGGACACCGCCGAGGCCCTGTTCGAGGTGGACGAGTTCGAGGACTACATCCACGTCCAGAGCGAGGCGGCCGTGCGTGGCATGGCCACGAACTACCCGTACGACACGTTCGACGACGTGGAGATCTCGCTCACGGGCAACATCGGCGACATCGCGAAGGAGCTCCAGCGGGAGATCCAGGACCGGCTGGAAAAGGCGGGGGTGAAAGTCCTGGAGGCGCGGATCAGCCACCTGGCGTACGCGCCCGAGATCGCGGGCCCGATGCTTCAGCGGCAGCAGGCCTCGGCGATCATCGCCGCCCGCCAGAAGATCGTCGAAGGCGCGGTGGGCATGGTGGAGACCGCACTCGACATGCTGTCGCGGCAGAAGATCGTTCAGCTCGACGAGGAGCGGAAAGCCGCCATGGTGAGCAACCTGCTG
>Ga0224512_10004879_pt1 | contig 11200 bp, 12 predicted proteins | sample SF_May12_sed_USG_4_FD_169103 | JGI IMG/M metagenome (GOLD analysis project Ga0224512, IMG submission 169103) | Sediment microbial communities from San Francisco Bay, California, United States - SF_May12_sed_USGS_13 | ecosystem: Environmental > Aquatic > Marine > Sediment | place: USA...
CCGGATCGCCGACCGAATGCCGACGGCTCGGCATCGAATACCGTCGAGTGATGCCCGCCATTGCCGCCAGTGATAGTTCCCGAAGCCGGTTCGGCCCCTCAACAGCTCGACCGTTACTGTATGTCCAACGGGTCTGAACCGTCAGCTTCCCCTGTCGAGGTCTATCCTCGAAGAGCGGATGCCGATCCGACAGCAGTCCGAGACAAAGTCCATGAAGTGACAGAGCCACGAAGGATGGGACCCACGTGCAAGGCGTCGTCAAATCGTATGATCCGGCTACCCGTGACGGGATCGTCATCACCGATACGGCCGAGTTGGCCGAATACGAGCTGGCCTCCGACGCGCTGGAAGGTTCCGTCTTCCGCATGTTGCGGCCGGGCCAACGGGTGATCTTCGATCTCGACGGTCATTCCAAGGCCACGGCGCTTCGTCTGGGCAGCGAGGTCGATATGGCCACACCGGAGTGGTCCGAACCCGAATCTCAGCAGACGTAGGGCGGCAACACGGCCGTCATCCCTCAAACAACGGAATTCGGGGTCATGACACTAGCAGTAGTACCGACGACCAATACCCGACTGATGGCGTGGGTCAGCGAGTGGGCCGACGTCCTTCAGCCCGACGACATCTACTGGTGTGACGGCTCCGCCGAGGAATACGACCGCCTGGCCGCCGAGCTCGTCGAGAAGGGCACGTTCGCGAAGCTGAACGAAGACAAGCGGCCCAACAGCTACCTCGCCCTCTCCGACCCGGCCGATGTGGCCCGGGTCGAGGAACGAACCTTCATCTGCTGCGAGAACGAAGCCGACGCCGGTCCCACCAACAACTGGCGTGACCCGGCCGACATGAAGGCCGAGATGCTGGAGCTGTTCAAGGGCTCGATGCGGGGCCGGACCATGTACGTGGTGCCCTTCTCCATGGGTCCCCTGGGCTCCCCCATCGCCCACATCGGCGTGCAACTGACCGACTCGGCCTATGTCGCCGCCTCGATGCGCACGATGACCCGCATGGGGGCGGGCGCCCTTGAGGTGTTGGGCGACGGCGACTGGGTCCCGTGCGTCCACTCCGTCGGGTACCCGCTGGTCGACGGTCGCACCGAGGTTCCCTGGCCTTGCGATGGCGAGAACAAGTTCATCGTCCACTTCCCGGAGACCAAGCAGATCTGGAGCTACGGCTCCGGTTACGGCGGCAACGCCCTCCTTGGCAAGAAGTGCTTCGCCCTCCGGATCGCCTCCACGATGGCTCGCACCGACGGCTGGCTGGCCGAGCACATGCTGATCATCGGCGTGACCCCGCCCGGAGGCGAGAAGCACTACGTGGCCGCGGCGTTCCCGTCGGCCTGCGGCAAGACCAACATGGCCATGCTGATCCCTACGATTCCCGGCTGGAAGGTGGAGACGATCGGCGACGACATCGCCTGGATGAAGTTCGGCGACGACGGTCGTCTCCACGCCATCAACCCCGAGGCCGGGTTCTTCGGTGTCGCGCCCGGCACCTCCGACGAGACCAACCGAAACGCCATGGCCACCCTGTACGCCAACTGCGTGTTCACAAACGTGGCCAAGACTGCCGACGGCGACGTCTGGTGGGAGGGCATGACCGACGAGCCGCCGGCCCAGCTCACCGACTGGACCGGCAAGGGTTGGACGCCCGGGTCCGACACCCCGGCCGCCCATCCGAACGCCCGGTTCACCGCACCGGCCGACCAGTGCCCATCGATCGCCCCGGAGTGGAACGATCCGAAGGGCGTGCCCATCTCCGCCATCCTGTTCGGCGGTCGCCGGGCCACGAACGTGCCGCTCATCACCGAGGCGAACGACTGGAACCACGGCGTGTTCCTGGGCTCGATCATGAGCTCGGAGAAGACGGCCGCCGCGGCGGGAGCCGTCGGCCAGGTCCGGTTCGATCCGTTCGCCATGCTGCCGTTCTGCGGCTACAACATGGCCGACTACTTCGCCCACTGGCTGAAGGTCGGGTCGGCCACGACCGCCGACAGGCTACCGAAACTGTTCTGGGTCAACTGGTTCCGTCGAGACGACGACGGAGGCTTTCTGTGGCCCGGGTTCGGCGAGAACTCCCGCATCCTCAAGTTCGTATTGGAGCGGATTTCCGGCGAAGCCGAAACGGTCGAGACGGCCATCGGCAATATCCCCGCGCTCGACGCCATCGACATCGACGGGCTCGACATCGATGAGACCACGATGGCGAAGCTCCTGGCGGTCGACAACGAGTCGTGGATGGCGGAGATTGCGTTGATCCGTGAGCACTTCGCCCGGTTCGGCGACAAGCTGCCAGCCGAGTTGGACGCCCAGCTCGACTCGTTGGAGAAGCGGCTGATGGCCTGAGAATCAGGCCGAGTCGCCGTTGCCGTCGGGCACGCTCGACAGATGCCGTGGACGGCGCTGGAAGATCCGGCCGCCGGCAGGCAGCAGACCCGCCGCCTCATTGAAGAAGTCCCGCGCGTGGCCGCCGACCATGCGGACAAAGCCGTAATTGGCCGTGCCGCCGACGACCGCGCCGACACCGAACGGCAACAACTTGCCGATCGCCAGCGCGCTTCGGCGGGTTCCGTACTTGGCCACCACCTGTCCAGCCAGATCGGTGTTGATTCTCCGGAGGGCGTCGAGAGTCAAGGCGTCGCCGCCCACCATGCCGGCCGCCCGCTGGCTCAGGACGTCGGCTGCGTCGGCCCCTCCAACCTCACCGAGCAGCGAGGTGAACTTCTGGGCCGACTCTTCACCGAACGCAAGGACGGCCAACACCCACGCCCGGCGCTCCTCCCCGGTGGCTTCGGTATGGCCGTTGGCGGCGCCGATGGCCATGATCAGATCGGTGGCCCGCATGGCGAACCAGGCCATGTCAGCGGCCAGGGCACCGGCGGCGGTGGCGGTTCCCACGACCGGAGCGGCGGCGATGGCCCCGGTGGCCGCGCCGACCAGGGTCAATTCCTTCTTGAACCGGGAGATGATCGACGCCGTCCGCTCCTCGGGGGTGTCGCCCTCGGCCTCGGCGGCGATCTCCAGCGCGTCGTCCCACCGGCGATCGACGGCAAGGTCAACGGCCTTGAGCACCGCCCTTCCCACGGCGTCGAGCGCCGGACCCGGCACATTCTCGACCGCCTTCTTCTGCAGAAACTTCTTGACCTTCGACATGTTTTCCGCTCTCCCGACTGGATCTCACGATAACCGCCTCGGCCCATCCAGCGTTACCCGCGATCAACTCGGAATGAACACCGCCCGTAACGCCAGTCCCATGATGAACAGGCCACCGAACCCGTAGAGCAGGTACTGCCAGCGCCCGATCTGATGCCGGTAGGAGTAGATCAGAGCAACCGACATCAGCGCGATGAAGCCGTAGAACTGGTGGATACCGGTGACCTCGATGCCGCTGGTTCGAAGGTAGACGACGCCGAGCACCACCTGGACCCCGACCAGGACCTGGGCCACGGCCGTCGCCGGCCACAGAACCCGACTCCGCGCCGCTGGTACCCAGTGGGCCACGAGCGCCCAGATGCCGACCAACCCGTTGGCGACCACGACCACCCATCCCAGCACCGTATGGATCGTGCCCAATGACATCGGCCCCACACTATCGGCCACGTCGAAAAGCTCGCCCCGGGCGATGAGGCCTCGAGTCATGAGGCATGACAGAGTGGTAAGGGTGCGTCACCGCCGGTACTACATTCAGACCCTCTCGGCTTCCGGCCGGGCCGTTCCGTCGACCGGCGGTGATCTCATCGTCGCCTCCAAGGACCAGACCGGTGATCTCGACTGGGAGCTCATCCACCGTTCGAGCCGGAATTACCCGATCCGTCAGGAACCCTACGATCTGGAGATGTCGGGTCCCGAGGGTACGTTCTGCGGTCCGGCCATCCTGGTGCGCTCCGATGGCCGATCGCACGTTTTCCGCGGAGTCGGTCATCTGGAGGGTTTCGACCCGGCTGAGCTCAGCGAGCGCCACGGCCACTCGAGCTGACCCCGATACCCTGAGATGGTGTACTCGACCGACGAATTGGTCTCCGGTGCCGTTCGCCCGAGCCCGATCTTCTACCTGATCGTCGTTCTCACGGCGGTGACGGCATGGCTCACCACCACGACCTTGATCTCATCCGGTGTCGCCGTGTTCCTCTTCATCCTCACGGCGTGGACGTTGTCGCTGATCTTCCACGAGTTCGCCCACGCATTCGTGGCCTGGCGCAGCGGTGACCACAGCATCGAGCAGCGGGGCTACCTCACGCTCGACCCCCGCAAGTACACGCATCCGCTGCTCTCGCTCGTACTGCCCGTCGTATTCATCATGATGGGCGGTATCGCCCTTCCAGGTGGAGCGGTCATGATCAACCGGGGTGCGCTCAACAACGCCCAGGCAACGATGGTCGCCCTGGCCGGCCCGTTCACCAACCTCGCGTTCGGGGCGGTGAGCCTGCTGGCGATCGCCAACGGGCTGATCGATCCGGTGGCCCAGCCGACGCTGGCCCGCGCCGTCGCCTTCTTCGGGTTCCTGCAGATCGTGGTGTTCGTGTTGAACATGTTGCCCATACCCGGTCTCGACGGCTACGCAGCGGTCGAACCGTCACTGCCCCAGTCGACCCAGCAGCTGATGCGGCCGGTCAAGAATTACGCCTTCCTGATCCTCATCTTCCTGCTGTTCTACGCCGAATGGGCGCAAGGGCTCTTCTGGGGCCTCGTGCTCGCCGTGCTCGACGTGTTCGGGGTCGACGCCCAGCTGTTCCAGGACGGCCTCGACCTCTTCCGGTTCTGGGGCGACCTGAGCGTCTTCTAGCAGGACTGAACGCCACTCCCGCCGTCAGGACACAGCGCCCGACGCCCGGAGGGCCACCACGTCGTCGGCGCCGAAGCCGAAATCGGCCAGCACCTCGTCGGTGTGCTCGCCGGCATGGGCGGCCGGGCCGGCCACGGCGGGCTCGGTCCGGGAGAAGCGGGGCGCCGGCGCCGCTTGGGTCATGCCGGCGTTGTCGATGAAGGTTCTGCGGGCGACGTTGTGCGGGTGACGGGTCGCCTCCTCCATCGACAGGACCGGGGCGAAGCACACGTCGGTGTGTTCCATGATCTCGCACCACTCGTCACGGGTCTTGGCTTTGAACACCTCGGCGATCCGCTCCTTCATCTCCGGCCACCTGGCGGGGTTGTTCTGGTCGCCGAACGTCTCCTCGTCGAGTCCGGCCAGGCGCTTCAATTCGGCGTAGAACTGGGGCTCGAGCGAGCCGATCGACACGTACGTTCCGTCGGCGCATTCATAGACGTCGTAGAACGGGGCGCCGGTGTCCAACAAGTTGGTGCCCCGTACGGGTCCCCAGACACCGGCGGCCTTGAGACCCCAGATGAAGTTGATGAGCACGGCGGAGCCGTCGACCATCGCGGCATCCACCACCTGACCGCTGCCCGACCGGCCGGCCTCGAGCATGGCGCAGACCATACCGAACGCGAGCAGCATGCCACCACCGCCGAAGTCGCCGATGAGGTTGATGGGCGGCGTGGGCGGCTGCCCTTTGCGCCCCAGCGGTTCGAGCGTGCCGGCGAGCGCGATGTAGTTGATGTCGTGTCCGGCGGCGTGGGCGTAGGGGCCGTCCTGGCCCCAGCCGGTCATCCGGCCGTAGACGAGCTTCGGGTTTCGTTCGAGGCACACGTCGGGCCCGAGCCCGAGGCGTTCGGTCACGCCGGGCCGGAAGCCTTCGATCAGCCCGTCGGCCTGCTCGATCAGCTTCAGCACGGTTTCGACCCCGTCGGGGTTCTTCAAGTCGACGCCGATCGAGCGCCGACCCCGGGCCAGCACGTCGGGTGGTGGTCGATCGGGCATCGATTCCCGGACCGCGGAAGCTCGATCGATGCGGATCACGTCGGCCCCCATGTCGCTCAACATCATCCCGCAGAACGGCCCCGGTCCGATTCCGGCCAGCTCGACGATCGTGACTCCATCCAGTGGTCCCATGGCCCAACAACATAGGCCAGGACCGGGCCGGGTATCGATTTCGGTGGATCGTGTGGCCTCCGCTCAGACGGATCGGTTCAGATCGGCGACGAACGAGGTCACCGTGTCGGCCAGCAGCGCCCAGCGGGACGGCGGGAGATCGTGTCCGAGCCCCTCGAGTTCGACGTAACGGGCACCCGGTATCAGCGCGGCGGTGTGGCGACCACCGTCGGGTTGTATCAGCGTGTCGGCCGAGCCGTGGATCACGAGGGTCGGTACGGTGAGGCGGCTCAGCTCGTCGTCACGATCACCGGAGGCCAGAATCGCCCGGAATTGCCGACCGGTGCCGAAGACGTCGATGCCGTAGTCGAACTTTCGGGCCGCACGCCGCCGGACGGCCTCGGGATCCCAGGAATCGGGTGTGGCCCAGAGGCGCGCCGTCTCCACCGTGTAGGCGATCCACGCCTCCCGGTCACGCGGCGCCGGCCGGATCAACGCGGCGTGGGCCTCGTCGGTCGCCCGCCCGTGATCCGGATTGCCGGTCGACGACATGAACGATGTCAGCGACCGGGCCCGGTCGGGGTGGCTGATGGCAACCTGCTGGGCGATCATGCCACCCATCGACTGGCCGAGCAGGTGGGCCGCATCCCAACCTACCGCATCAAGCACCGCCACGACATCGCGGGCCATCTCGATGAGCGTGTACGGCGGACGATCGAAGTGGTAGCCGTGGGCGTTGCGATCCTCGAAGACCCGGCCCGAACGCCCCGCGTCGCGGTTGTCGAAGCGAACCACCGAGAAGCCGCGATCGACGAGTTCGGCGACGAAACCCTCGTCGAAACTCACCAACGGAGACCCGAGTCCGTTGATCAGCAGAAGACGCTCGGGATCGCCACCCCCGGGAGGGTCGTGGCGTGTCCAGTGCAGTTCGATGGTGCGACCGTCCTCTGCGGAGGCGATCAGGGGAGACGTCGCCGTTCCGACCATCGACGGGGGGTGGTCGATCCCGGAAGGCGCATCCATGAGGTCAACTCTTAGCACTAACCTCGGCCGAGACGGAATTCGCAGTCGCATCGACTGGTTCCGGCCACCGGGAGCATATGTCGAATGGCCACGAAGACGAAGAACACAGGCCGGAACAACCGGCGTCGCAGCACCAACGACGACCGCCGGGTGCTCACCAGCCGCACGGTGGCCGTCGTGGTGGTGCTCCTCGCCGTCATGGGCCTCCTGTCGGCCCGGTATGGACTGGGGCCGAGTGAGGAATCGGTCACCGCCACCGACGCCACCAGTGAGGGCACGGGATCGGCTGTGGCACCACCGGCGCTGGCCGAGACACCTCCCAATCTCGGGCCGGCCGTCGAACTCACCGACATCGACGGCTGGATCAACGCCGACCCGACGACCACCGGCCTGAGCTCCTACGGCGGTCAGGTCCGGATCGTCCAGTACTGGACCTTTGGCTGCTTCAACTGCAAGAACACGCTTCCCCATCTCAAGGAGATCTACAACCGCTACCAGCCCGATGGGTTGGAAATCATCGGTGTGCACGCGCCCGAGTTCGATTACGAGGCCGATCCGAACAACGTCAGTGCGGCGGTCGTCGAGTTGGGGGTGAACTGGCCTGTCGCGCTCGACACGTCGAAGACCAATTTCCGGTCGTGGCAGGGTGACCGGCGATTCTGGCCCCGCACCTACGTCATCGATCAGAACGGTGACATCCGCTTCGATCACATCGGCGAGGGAGCCTACGACGAGCTGGAGGCAACCGTCGCCCACCTCCTGGCCAACGGTGCCTGAGTCGCGAGTCGAAGCCACCTAGGCTGAGCGGTGATGTCGACATTGTTGCTGCTGGCCGAGGGTTTCGAGGCGGCTCAGCTTCCCTGCACCCTCGTGCTACTGGTCACCGGTATCGCCGTCGGCATGACGGCAAGGGAGACCGCCATCCCGGCGATGGTGTCATTCTCGCTGTCGGTCCTGGTGTTCAGCTGGACCCGGTTCAGTGATCGGGGCGCCGGGTGGCACACGCTGATCGCCGCTATCGCTCTGATCGCCGCCGTCGTCATCCTCTTCCTACCGCCGATTCGTCGCCTCGACCTGGTGGCAATCGCCGCCGGCGTCCTCGTCGGGTTTGCGGCCGCCGAACTCTGGCTCCCCTGCGTCGGCGAGCAGTTCGGCCGCCTTCTGATGCAGCTACCGGAACGAGGTCTGTCCGGGGTGGCCCTGATGGCGATCTTTCTCACCGGAACCCTCTCCCCCGTTCTGGCACTGGCCGCCATCCATCATCTCACGCCGGACTGGATCCTCGAGCGGGTCGAGCCCATCTGGTCGGTCGTCGGTGGTTTCCTGCTCTCAGGCCTGGCGGTGGCAACCGCCGTCGGCTACCACGAGACCGTTCTGGGCTGGCTCTTCGAATGGAGTGTGCGCTAGCAGACGTAGCCAGCCTTCAACGGATCGTCAGGCTGCGAAGCCTCGCGGAGCAGCGTCACACGACCGACCAGATGGCGAAGCCCAGCGAAGCGACCCGAGCGCAGCGAGGCGAGCGAAGCGAGATACGCTGCGAAGCCTCGCGGAGCAGCGTCACACGACCGACCAGATGGCGAAGCCCAGCGAAGCGACCCGAGCGCAGCGAGGCGAGCGAAGCGAATTACACAGATATCGCGTCGAGCAGTTCGTACTCGGCACCGGTGTCCATGAAGTTCTCGAACTGGATCACCCGCATCTCCTCGAAACGCCGGCGCAGCCACCCGTCGTTGGCGTCGAGCAGACCGAGCTTCTTGCAGTTCGGCACGATCTTGGCGAACAGCAGCTGCTGGAAGGGATCCTCGTTTGGGTCGGCAGCACTGAACACCGAGATGCCTTCACGGACGTCGATGCCGACCCGCTCCCAAACTTCCTGACGGCGGAAACGGTCACGCATCCGCACAGCGGCGTCGTAGGCGAACTCCTGCCGTTCGAACAGCTCTTTCTCGGTGAGTCCGGCATAGAACTCCTGGAGGCTCAACACACCGAAGGCCACATGACGGGCCTCGTCGCTCATCACGTACCGAAGCAGCTTCTTGAGCAGCGGATCCTCGGTCTGCTGCATCATGTTGCCGAAGGCGGCAAGAGCGAGACCCTCGACCATCACCTGCATGCCGAGGTAGGTCATGTCCCACCGGTGATCGTTGATGATGTCGTCGAGCAGCGCCTGGAGATGCACGTTCACCGGGTAGAAGCTCTCGACCTTGGTGTCGAGATACTTGGAGAACACCTCGACGTGGCGGGCCTCGTCCATGACCTGGGTGGCGGCGTAGTACTTGGCGTCGATCCAGGGGACGGTCTCGACGATTTTCGCCGTGCAGACCAAGGCGCCCTGCTCGCCGTGAAGGAACTGGCTCAGTGTCCAGGCGCTGGTCTCGAGTTCGAGTTCCAGCCACTCCTTCTCGCCCCATTTCTCGAACGACGTGCCGGTGACGTCGATGCCGAAATCGAGCAGGTTTTCGCGATCGGGCAGGCCCCGCCGCCGGAGCAGCTCCTCCTGATCGACCTCGATCGACCAGTCGAGATCGGTCTCGCCGTTCCACTGGGAGCCCTTGGCCTTCTCGTAGAGCTTGTTGAGGCCGGCCCGGGCGCCCTTCTCGTAATCCCAGGTGAAGATGGTGTCGGCATTGTTGGCCACCGTGCGGACGGTGCCATCCACGTCGTCGTTGGACTGAACCAGCAGATCCATGTTGTCGGTGTTGTACGGCATGATCGGCCCCTCTTGCGTGGTCGCAACATCGTCCAGCCCGGCATCGACATCATACAGCGGCCGGCCGCGGGCCCTTACACCGTCAGGCGAACTTGCGGACTCGGGGGGTGGGTGCCACCGATCCACGTCGACGAAACGGCAGGAGTGCCGCCGCCCGGTACCGTCCGCTCAGTCCTCGCCACATCACCGTTGGACCGAACCGGCCCCGGAAGTACCGAGCCGGGTGATCGGCCATCCAGTGCCTGCGAAGCAGCGGAATAAGATGGTGGTTCAATCTGCGGCAGCCGTACCGCTCGAAGGCGACCACGAACGAGCTCAGCGCCCGCACGCCGGCGGGACTGTCGGGATCGAACGAGGAATGGAGCACGGAACGGTCGGCCGCCCGGAGCAGCGGATCAAGGCGTCCCTCGGCCACCAACGCCCGTCTCGGGACGATCATGTTGCCCCGGGACAGGAACCGTTCGATCGATGCCTCAGCCTGGACGGCGTGCAGGGGCGACCCGACCGATGCCGCCTCGTTCACCGAGTCGGCGAACTCCCACATTTGCTCGTGGGAGCCGAACCAGCGGTCCGACACGAACTGAAGATACGAGCTGAAACCCGAATACAACGGAAACCGGGTGGCCATCTGCTCCATCCGGTACTCGTACTCGCGTAGGGAGATCTGCAGCCCCATCCCACTGTCGAGGAGCCCCATCCAGGGGACCGGGCTGCTGGAATCGGCTTTGGCCGCCGCCGTGAGGAATTCCTCGGCCACGCGAAGATGCCGGTGAAACGCCTCGAGCCGCTCGACCGGCAGATGCTCGGCCGGCGCAGCGGACCGGGCGTGCCACGCCTGCCCGACTGCGTGAAGACCCTTGACGGTCAACGGCAGCGGATGACCCGGTTGTTGCGCGATCCAGTGCTCGACGGCGGAACTGTCGACCGGAAGCTCCCGAGCCAGGCTGAGGAGATGTGCTCGCCGTTCCCAGTCCGGCTGCGCCGCATAGGTTGTCGCGGCCGCGTCGAATCGGCCCGACACGACGTCGGTCCAGAACCGGCGGACATCGCGCATACGGAGCGTCAGCTCCCAACGGTCGTAGAACGCCCTGGGCACTATGGGTGCCGTCCTCTTCCAATCACCGGCCACCAGACCGTAGGCGACCCCGGAAAGCGGCAATGGTCCTGCCCTCCGGCGACCGAGAGCTGCGAAAGCACTCGATCTCCGCCACGTTGGCCTCCGAGCGCAACCGCCGAGGCACGGCCACGGTCATGGCGGCCGGCACCCGCGCCAGGAACCCGCTGTAGGCCGGTTCACAGCCGGGATAGTCGGCCGGCTGGATCGTGAGCGACATGGCGTCACGACGGAAGAAGGTGTGGGCGCCGTCCCGGTAGGCGACCGCACCGACGAGCTCGTGGAGGGGCATATCGATGGCCAACCCGTTCCCGCGGTCGACCACGCCGAGTGATGAACACCCGTTGACCACCAGTTCGGTGTCGTTGCGGTTGGACGCGAACGCGGAGCCCGCCAAGCTCTCAGTCGTGTAGGTCGACACCGGTGTG
>Ga0224512_10004880_pt1 | contig 11200 bp, 8 predicted proteins | sample SF_May12_sed_USG_4_FD_169103 | JGI IMG/M metagenome (GOLD analysis project Ga0224512, IMG submission 169103) | Sediment microbial communities from San Francisco Bay, California, United States - SF_May12_sed_USGS_13 | ecosystem: Environmental > Aquatic > Marine > Sediment | place: USA: California...
ACGGACCGCCACACCCAGAGCCATGACACGAGCGTCGCCGCCGGCAATACCATGAGCGCGAGCGTCGCCGGAAAATCGAACCAGCGCCCGTAGACGATGTCGCTCACCATCGGCGTGCCGAGCGAGACCAGCGCCACGCCCAGCGCCACCCAGAGAAGGCCCCACTTCGTCCAGGCCATGGCCTTCTTCTGCAGCTCGCCTTCGGTGCGCAGGATGAGCCAGGTGGCGCCCAGCAGCACGTAGCCGCCGCAGAGCGCCGCACCGACCGTCAGCGAGAAAAGGAAGTAGCCCCATCCCGGCAGGAACGCGGTGAGGTAGCGCCCGAGCATGAAGCCCTGCGCGAAGCTGGCGAGGAACGAGCCGGCCCAGAACAGCCAGTTCCACAGCTCCGCGTGCCAGCCCACCGCCTTGACGCGCAGTTCGAACGCGACGCCTCGCAGCATGAGGCCGATCAGCATCGCCGCCACCGGCAGGTAGAGCGCACCGAGGATGTAGCCGTGCGCGGCGGGAAAGGCGATGAGCAGGATGCCGACGCCGAGCACCAGCCAGGTTTCGTTCGCGTCCCAGAACGGGCCGATCGAGGCCACCATCACGTCCTGCTCCTCGGCGCTCGCGCCCGGCATCAGCATGCCGACGCCGAGGTCGTAACCGTCAAGCACCACGTAGGCGAGGGTCGCCGCGCCCATGAGGACGGCGAAGATGAGCGGCAGGTCGAGGCTCATGCCTTCGCGCCCTCACCGGCCATGTGCGTCAGCACCACCATGTAGGCGAGCAGCATCACGCCGTAGACGATGACGTAGCCGGTGAAGCTGGCGCCGAGGCTCGCCTCGGCGACGCTGCCCGCGGCGTCGGCGGTGCGCAGGATGCCGGTCACGAGCCACGGCTGGCGGCCCATCTCGGTGACGATCCAGCCGGCGAGCGTCGCGATCCAGCCGGAGAAGGTCATGCCGGCGAAACACCAGAGGAGCCAGCGCGGCGGCGCGCCCTTGCGCAGCCGCCAGGCGCCGAACCAGGCGAGCGCCAGCATCAGCATGCCCATGCCGACCATGATCCGAAAGGCGAAGAACACCGGCGCCACCGGCGGGTGGTCGGGCGCGAAGGCATCGAGCCCCTGCAGTTCGGCGTCGAAGTCGTGCTTCAGCACGAAGCTCGCCAGCTTCGGCACCTCGATGGCGAAGTCGTTGCGGCCCGTGAGCTGGTTGGGGATCGCGAACAGCACCAGCGGCACGCCCTTGCCGGTCTGCCAGATCGCTTCCACCGCCGCGATCTTCGCCGGCTGGTGCTCGAGCGTGTTCAGGCCGTGCAGGTCGCCGACGAAAATCTGCAGCGGCGCGAGCAGCGCCGCGGCGAGCGCCCCGGCGCGCAGCGTCGACGCCGCGCCTTCGTCCGCGGCATCCTTCAGCAGCCGCCACGCCGACAGCCCCGCGACCAGGAACGACGCCGTCAGGCCGGAGGCGAGCATCATGTGCGTGAAGCGGTAGGGAAACGACGGGTTGAAGATCACCTGCAGCCAGTCGCCGGCGATCAGCGCGTCGCCGTCCATGACGTGCCCGGCAGGCGTCTGCATCCAGGAGTTGAGCGCGAGGATCCAGAACGACGACAGCGTCGTGCCCACCGCCACCAGCACCGCGCAGAGGATGTGCACGCGCGTGGAGACGCGCTCCATGCCGAACAGCATCACGCCGAGGAAGGTAGCCTCGAGGAAAAAAGCCGTCAGCACCTCGTAGCCGAGCAGCGGACCGGCAATATTGCCGACGTTCATCATGTAGCCCGGCCAGTTGGTGCCGAACTGGAAGCTCATGGTGATGCCCGAGACCACGCCCATGGCGAAGGTGAGGGCGAAAATCTTCACCCACAGGCGGTAGGTGGCGAGCCAGCGCGGGTCCCGGGTGCGGGCATATGTCACACGAAAGCCGATCAGGTACCACGCGAGCGCGATATTGATCGCCGGAAACAGGATATGGAACGCGATATTCAGCCCGAACTGGGCTCGGGCGAGTTGCAGCGCGTCGCCGGCGTCCACGGACTTATTTTCGCCCCGGGCACTTGCACGGCGCAATAGCGCGTAAGCTGTATTCTCCGTTCGGAGAGTTCAATGGAGTACGTGGGTATCGTCGTCATCGGCCTGGTTGCCGGGCTGCTGGTCGGCCGGTTTCTGGCAGGTAACAATTTCAACGTCACCGGCGATGTGGTGTTCGCCCTCGCCGGCGCGCTCATCTTCGCCGTCGGGCTGCACGCCTCGGGCATCGCGCCCGAAAGCGGCGCGGGCGGCGGCGCGGTGATGGCGGCGGTCGGCGCGATCGCCGCGCTCCTTCTGCGGCGCGTGCTGAGAACGGTCTAGCCTTGCTCTAAACTGCCGGCGCATGTCCGTCGCGCCGGTCGCCAAGCAGGAGTTGCTGGAACGCCTTGCCGCGGGCCACGCCGCGCGGCTCACCGTCGTCACCCCCAACCGCCGCCTCGCGCAGGAGCTCGCGCGCGAATTCGACTCGGGGCAGAACGACAAGGATTTGCCGGTCTGGGAGACGGCGGACGTCCTGCCTTTTTCCGCCTTCGTCGAGCGCCTCTACGAGGACGCGCTCTATTCCGACCTCGCGGCTTCGCTGCCGCTCTTGCTCACGCCGGCACAGGAGCAGACGCTTTGGGAAGCCGCCATCCACGCGAGCCGCTGGGGCGAGGCGCTGCTCGCCGTGCCGCAGGCGGCGGCCGACTGCCGGCGCGCCTGGACCCTCGCGCACGGCTGGCGCATCGCCGGCGCGCTCGCCTCGTTTCCCGGGAACGACGACGCGAAGGCGTTCGCCGATTGGTCGAAGGACTATTCAAGGCGCTGCGATCGGGAAAAGAACATCGACGGCGCGCGCCTCGCGGATGTCGTCGCGCCATTGCTGAAGGAAGCGGCGCTGCGCAAACCGAAGCTGCTGGTCGCCTACGCCTTCGACGTCGTCACGCCGCAGGAGCAGGACTTCTTCGATGCCTGCGCGAAGGAAGGCATCGAGGTCCGCGCCTGCGCTCCCGGCCGTAGGCTGGGCCATGGGCCCACCCTACGGGTGTTCCCGTCAGCGAAAGAAGAGCTCGACGCTGCGGCGCAATGGGCGCGCTCCCGGCTGGAGAGCGGCGCGGCGCGCATCGGCGTCGTCGTCCCCGAGCTCGGCGAGCGGCGGCGCGAAGTGCTGCGCGTTTTTTCCCGCGTCATGCGCCCGGATCACAACCTGCCGGGATGCGAAGCGCAGGCCATGCCCTTCAACGTTTCGCTCGGCGCGCCGCTCGCGGACTATCCGCTGGTGCGCGCCGCGCTCTCGATCATCGAGCTCGCCGCCGGCGAAATTCCTTTCGAACAGGGTTCGCGTCTCGTTCGTTCCCCTTTCATCGCCGGCGCGGGCGCCGAGATGGCTCCGCGCGCGCTCCTCGATGCCGCTCTTCGTAGAGTCGCGCCGGCGAAACTCGGCCTCGGCAAACTGATCGCGCTCGTGCAAGGCACCCCGCTCCTCCGCCAGCGCCTCGAAGCGCTGTTCGCCCTGCCGAAGAAGGATGCCGCCTCGCCGCACGACTGGGGCCGGCACTTCACCGCGCTTCTCGATGCCGCGGGATTTCCCGAGCGCAGCCTCGACTCCGACGAATACCAGACGCGCGCCAAATTCAACGAAACCCTCGCCGAATTCGCCAAGCTCGAGCGCGTCGCGCCGAAGCTGAGTGTCGGCCCGGCGCTCGCGCACCTGCAGCGCCTGTGCAGTGAAACCCTGTTCCAGCCCGAAACGCGCGACGCACCGATCCAGGTGCTGGGCATCTTCGAATCCGCGGGCCTGGAGTTCGACGCGCTGTGGGTGAGCGGACTTACGGACGAGGCGTGGCCGCTGCACGCCAAGGCCAACCCCTTCATCCCGCCGGCGCTGCAGAAGAAAGCGGGGATTCCGGAGGCGTCGCCGGAAGCAACGCTGGAAAGGGCGAAGCGCATCACGCAGGGATGGTTGAGCGCCGCAGAGGAGGTGATCGTCTCGCACCCCGCGCATGAAGAAGACCGGGTGCTTCTGGGCAGTTCTCTCATCTCCGGCGTTTCCCTGCTTTTGGAAACGCCGGAGACAAAGAGCGTCGCCCGGTACAGGGACGTGATTTTTGCGAAGCGGCGAATCGAGCAAGTGGTGGACGAGAAGGCCCCTGCACTCACCACCAAGACTCCCAAAGGCGGAACGCGGATCCTCTCCGACCAGGCTGCCTGCCCGTTCCGCGCATTTGCGAGACATCGACTCGCAGCCGAGGCACTGGAAGAGCCCGTCGAAGGACTGGACGCGCGAGCCAGAGGCCTGCTCCTTCACACCTTGATGAAGGTACTCTGGACCGAACTCAAGGGCAGCGAAGGATTGAAGAAGGATCCGGGCCCGGCGATAGAAGAGGCGGCGAAGAAGGCGGTTGCGGAAGCCGAGTTGGAAGAACCGTTTGCCGCGCTGGAACGAAAGCGACTGTCGAAGCTCGCCCGCGAGTGGCTCGAGGTGGAAAAGGCAAGGGATCCGTTCACCGTCGTCGCCATGGAAGACAAGCGCAAGCTCGCCGTCGCCGGCCTCGAACTCAACGGCCGCATCGACCGCCTCGACAAGCTCGACGCCGGCGGCCACGCGCTGATCGACTACAAGACCGGCAAGCCGACGCCGAACGACTGGCTGGGCGAGCGCCCGGACGACCCGCAGCTTCCTCTGTACGCGCTGAATGCGAAGGAGGACATATCCGCCGTCACCTTCGCCAAGCTGAAGACCGGCGAGATGCGCTACATGGGCTTTTCCGACCGCAAGGATCTCATTCCGGACGTGAAGCCGGCCAAGGACTGGGCGGCGCTGGTGGCCGGCTGGAAGCAGGAGATCGAGGCGCTGGGCTCAGGCTTCGCCTCGGGCGACGCACGCGTCGATCCGAAGAATCTCCTGCAGACCTGCCGCTACTGCGACCTGCAGCCGCTATGCCGCGTGTACGAGCGCCTCAGCGCGCTCGGCGAGGAAGGCGAGGACGAATGATCGCCCTAGGTCTAGACCTCGTAGCCCTTCGCCTTGCGGGCGAGGCCGTCGTACAGATCGAGCAGGCGCTCGCGCCAGGCGTACACCGGGTCGTCGGGCTCGAGCAGGCGCTGCGGCGACACGGCGCGCGCCCACTGGAACGGGCCGAAGAGGATGTAGTCGGCGAAGCCGGGATGGGTTCCGCAAACGAAGGGCTCCTGCACCAGCTGCTTGCGCACGGGCAGGAGCACGGTGCGCAGTTCCTGCACCGCCTTCTTCGGGTCGCTGCCGAATTCCTCCAGCGTCTTGCCGAAGCGCTTCTCGCGCGACTCGCGGAAGTACGGCTTGTCCTTCTCGTGCAGTGCCGCGAACAGGTCGACCAGGATCGCGCGCAGGATCGGCCCGTGCACCGCGGATTCGACCCAGATCTTGAAGACGAAGGCGAGCGATCTCGCCTGCGCGCTGCCGAAGAGCGGGTTCACCGGGTACTTGTCCTCGAGATAGCAGGCGATCTCCCAGGAGTCGTGGACTTCCTGGTCGCCGTCCACCAGCACCGGCACGTTGTCCTGACCGGAGAAGGCGATGGCGTCCTTCTCGGTGAAGCGCCAGGGGATGGTTTCGGCCTGCAGCCCCTTATGCGCGAGCGCCAGCTTCGCGCGCCAGCAGTAGGGCGAGAAGCGCCGGTCGTCTTCGGCGGCGGCGAGGTCCCAGAGTTTCAGCGCCATGGCGGCCATGATAGCTGACCAGAGAGAGCGCGAAGCCGCGCTCGACGTCACGCGCTCGTTCATCGTGCAGGCGCCCGCCGGCTCGGGGAAGACGTCGTTGCTGGTGGACCGCTTTCTCGATCTCCTCGGCACGGTGCAGCAGCCCGAGGAGATCGTCGCCATCACCTTCACGCGCAAGGCCGCCGCCGAGATGCGCGAGCGGGTGACGGAGAAGGTGCCGGCCGAGCTCGCGCCGCGGCTCCGAATCCAGACCATCGATGCGCTGTGCGCGTCGTTCACGTCGCAGATGCCGGTGCTGGCGAAGTTCGGCGCGCAGCCGGGCATCGCCGAGGATGCTTCGGGCCTGTATTACGAGGCGGCGGTGCGCACGCTGGTGGAAGTGACGCCGCCGGTGGCGCGGCTGCTCGCGCATCTGGACAACAACGTCGCCGAGGCGGCGGGGTTGCTGGCCGGGATGCTCGAGCGGCGCGACCAGTGGCTGCGCAATACGGGGCGTGCGCCGACGCGCAAGGAACTGGAGGCGGCGTTGAAGGCGGAGCGCTCGCGGCTCATCGGCCGTGCCAGGGCACTGCATGCGCAAGCCACGCCCGAGCTCGCCAGGGAGGTCCTCACGCAAAAGGGCGAGTGGCGCAAGCGCCCGGCGGCACCCGCGGCGCTGGTCGCCATCCCGGGCCTCGAACAAGCGCTCGCGGCGCTGCTCCTCGCGCCGCCGGAGCAGTATTCCGAAACGCAGTGGGCAGCGCTGGAAGCGATCCTCGCGCTCCTGAATCCCGCGGTGGCGCAGCTGCGCGTGCTGTTCGCCGAGCGCGGCGAAGTGGACTTCACCGAGATCGCGCACGGCGCGTTGCTCGCGTTGGGGACGCCCGAGGAGCCCACGGACCTGCTCCTGTCCCTGGACGTGCGCGTCAAGCACCTGCTGGTCGACGAGTTCCAGGACACGTCGAACTCGCAGTGGGAGCTGCTCGAGCGCCTCACGGCGGGTTGGGAGGCGGGCGACGGGCGGACGTTGTTCGTCGTCGGCGATCCGATGCAGTCGATCTACCGTTTCCGCGATGCGCAGGTGGGGCTGTTCCTGCACGCGCGGCGCTCTGGGCTGCCGAGCGTCAAGCTGCATCCCCTGACGCTGTCGACCAATTTCCGCTCGCAGGCGGCGATCGTCGACTGGGTGAACCAGGTGTTTCCTTCCGTATTGCCGGCTGCCGAGGACGAGGCCGCCGGCGCGGTGCCGTATGCGCCTTCGGTGGCGTTTCACGAGCCGGACGCCGAGGGCGAGCCGTCGCTCGAACTGTTCGCCGATCGCGACGGCGAGGCGAAGCGCATGGTGCAGATCCTCGCCGAGGCGCGCGGCAAGTGCGCGATCCTGGTGCGCAATCGCAGCCACCTCGATGCCATCGTCCCGGCGCTGAAGGCCGCGGACATCCGCTTTCGCGCGGTGGAGATCGAGCAGCTGGGGGAAAAACAGGTGGTGCAGGACCTGTATGCGCTGACGCGGGCGCTGACCCATCTCGCCGACCGCGTCGCCTGGCTCGCCATACTTCGCGCGCCGTGGTGCGGGCTGACGCTGGACGAGCTCTCGGCTTTCTTCGAGGAGCACCGCGACAGGACCATCTGGGAGCTGATGCAGGACAAGCCGCGGCTTTCGCGCGTCGTGTCGGTGTTGAAGCCCGCGCTGGATGACCGGCTGCGCGGGACGCTGCGCGACCGGGTGGAAGGCGTCTGGCTGGCGCTGGGCGGTCCGGCGTGCGTCGCGGATGCCACGGATCTCGAAGACGCCGAGATCTTCTTCTGCGAGCTCGAAAGGCTGGAGGAAGCGGGCGAGCTCACCGACTTCGGCACCTTGTCGGAGAACCTCGGCAAGCTCTACGCGCTGCCCGACGTAGAGGCCGGGCCCGGGGCGGTGGAGATCATGACCATCCACAAGGCGAAGGGCCTCGAGTTCGACACCGTCATCGTGCCGGGCCTGGATCGCCAGCCGCGCTCGGGTCGCAAACCCTTGTTCGCCTGGCGCGCTTTGGCGGGCGGTCGTCTTCTGCTCGCGCCGATCGACGAGACCGGCGGGGACAAGGAGCCTTTGTATCAGTACGTGCGCTCTCTCGACCGGGAGGCGGAGGACATCGAGGCGGGGCGCTTGTTCTACGTCGCGGCGACGCGGGCGCAGTCGCGGCTGCGATTGCTGGGCTGCGTGAAGGTGGATGAGGATGGGGTGGTGAAGATGCCTTCGCGTCGTTCGCTGCTGGGGTTGGCTTGGCGGGCGCTGGGGGAGCGGGTGAAGCTGCCTGCGGCGGTGAGCGCGGAGCCGGTGGAAGAGTCGCTGCCGGCGGGAGAGTTGCGGCGATTGCCTTCCGATTTCGAGATGCCCCCGGTGCCGATGGCGGTGGCGTGGAAGGCGCCGGAGGAGGGGCGGGAGGAGGAGGGACCGCTGTTCGATTGGGCGAAGGAACGCGTGCGCCTCGCGGGGATCGTGGTGCACGCTTGGCTGCAACGCATCGCCGAGGACGCGCTGCGCGGCTGGGATGCGAAGCGCGTCGATGCGCTTCGCGGCCGCTTCGTCAGCGACCTTCTGCGCCGCGGCGTGGCGCCCGCCGAGGTGGAACACGCGGCGGCGCTGGTGGTTGCGGCGCTCAAGAATGCGCTTGCCGATGAGCGTGGACGCTGGGTGCTCGGGCCGCAGCCGATGGCGCGCAACGAGTACCGGCTGCGAAACCGCGAGCGGCGCTTTCGCATCGACCGCTACTTCGAGGACGCGTCCGGCAAGAAGTGGGTGGTGGACTACAAGACGAGCGAGCACGAGGGCGGCGGCATCGAGGCGTTTGTCGATGTGCAGCAAGAGCGCTACGCGGCGCAGCTCGATGCCTATGCGGAGGCGCTTGGTGGCGCCGGAAGAGGACTATATTTCCCGCTGCAGAAGGGGTGGCGGGAGTGGTAGAAGATGGTTGAGCCATGTCCCTGAAACGCCCCAAAGGTCCCGCCGGCACCCTCGTCGTCCTCGAGCACGTCTCGCGGATCCTCAAGGGGAACCCGCTCGGCGATCCGCATGTGAGGAAGGTCGGGGTGTGGCTGCCGCCGCAGTACGACGACTGGGGCAAGAAGCGCTTCCCGGTGTTGTACGACCTCGTCGGCTTCACCGGCTCGGGGCTCGCGCACACTGCCTGGAAGCCCTTCGGCGACAACGTCCCGGAGCGCGCCGCGCGGCTGATTCACGAGAAGAAGATGGGGCCGTGCGTCATCGTCTTTCCGGACTGCTTCACCGCTTTGGGCGGCAACCAGTACGTCAACTCCTCGGCGATCGGCGACTACGCCGACTACTTGACCCGGGAGATCATTCCCTTTGTCGACCGCGAGTTCCGCACCCTGGCGTCGCGGGAGCACCGCGGCTGCTTCGGCAAATCCTCCGGCGGCTACGGTTCGATCCTCCACGGCATGCAGTACGCGAAGTACTGGGGCGCCGTCGCCGACCATTCGGGGGATGCCTACTTCGACTTCGTCTATGGGCACGACTGGCCAAATACGTTGAACGAGCTCGCGAAGTACCGCGTGCCCAAGCGCAAGGCCGGCGTTGTCGATGCGCGGCACGAGGCGCGGCGCAAGGGTTTAGCCAAAGGATTGGACGACGGGCGCATCAAGCGGTTTTTGGCGCACGTGTGGAAGAAGGAGAAGCTCTCGGGGAAAGAAGGCCACGCCATCATGAATCTGTGCATGGCCGCCACCTACGACCCCGATCCGCGCGCGCCTAACGGCTTTCGCATCCCGTTCAACGCCGAATCCGGGGAAATGATCGAAGAGCGCTGGCGCAACTGGCGGCGGCACGACCCGATCAACCTGGTCGCGAAGTACCGGGCAAGCCTCAAGTCGCTGCGCGGCATCTACATCGACTGCGGCTGGCGCGACCAGTACCACATCCACTACGGCTCGCGGCTGCTGGCGCAGCGGTTGGCGGAGGAGGGGATCAAGCACCGGTACGAGGAGTTCGATGACGATCACTCGGACATCGACTACCGGATGGATGTCAGTTTGCCGTTTCTCTACCGGGCGCTGATGCGCTGATGTATATCGGAATCGCCCCATTGAGCCGGACAACACTGGCTTCAAAATGACCGATTTCGGCCCTAAGCAGCCACTCGCGAGACGCAAGAAAACACTGCCGAGCCCGGGCGCTGCTCGAATATTACGTATCGTGAGCCCCGCCCCGCGAGTTCGTCAACGGCCTGTTAACCGGCGCAGCAGGTGTCTTGGAGCGTATCAATTCCGGATTCTTACGCTCGTAGTAACCCGATCGGAAACCCAGGCAGTACTCATCGATTCCGATCTGGGCATACGTCGAGGGCGTCAAGCCGCGCCGGCGCGAGGTTTCGCCATCGATATGGCCTTTCGTACGAGCCAGCGACCAGCCGTTTCGTTCGGCCAGCACCTTGATCTTTTCGTCGTACAAGTCTTTCATGTTGCCCCCTGTTGCTCCCGCCATCGGAAACACCGCATCTCAGCGTATCCCGGCGCGAATGCACGGCACGCGCTGCCGACCTATGCTCAGCCGGAGTCGCGTTCTTGAATAGCGCTGCGTGCGAGGTATAGCGGACTTTGACCCGAAGTAGCGCCGGGTGATACTTTGCCGGAGAGGAGGAAGTGACATGAGCGCGAGCGCAGCATTGATCGAGGCGCTCAAGCACGAGCTCAAGGCGCAGGGCGTAACCTATGCCGCCCTCGCAAGGGACCTCGGCATGAGCGAAGCGGGCGTCAAGCGCATGTTCTCGCGCAAAGACTTCACATTGAAACGGCTCGACCGGGTGCTCGAGCTTGCGGGCCTGGAACTCGCGGAACTCGCCCGCTTCCTCGAGCGGCGGGAGCGACTGGTCTCGCGGCTCACCCCGGAGCAGGAAAAGGCCATTATCGCCGACAAGAAGATCATGCTGGTGGCGCTGCGCGTGCTGAACCAGTGGCCGTTCGAGAAAATCATCCGCACCTACACGCTATCGGAGGCGGAGTGCGTACGGCTGTTTGCGCGGCTTGATCGCCTGGGCATCATCCGGCTCCTGCCCGGCAACCGCTATCGACTCTTGCTCTCGCGCACGTTCTCTTGGCTTCCCGACGGGCCGATTCAGCAGTATTTCAAGACTCAGGCTCAAAACGAGTATTTCCGCACGCCCTTCGACGGCCCGGATGAGCTGATGCTGTTCGTGACCGGCCGGCTCTCGAAATCTTCCCGGGAGGCGATGCTGGTGCGCCTGCGTCGCGTCGCGAACGAGTTTGCCGATTCGCACAACGATGACATGCGGCGGCCGTTCGAGGAGTGCACCGGGATGAACATGCTGCTCGCCATCCGCCCCTGGGAGCTGCCCATGTTCAGCGAGATGCGCCGCAAGAAGTAGCTCGCGTGGGTGGGTACTACAAGAGATCTGTCCGTTGCCGTCGGTACGCGCTACGACAGCTAGCTGCCTTGCATCCCCGCATCTGTGGGTTGTATTTCCCCCGGACCCCTGAAATCGCCCAAGTCCTGCCTCTGGCCCG
>Ga0224512_10004881_pt1 | contig 11196 bp, 10 predicted proteins | sample SF_May12_sed_USG_4_FD_169103 | JGI IMG/M metagenome (GOLD analysis project Ga0224512, IMG submission 169103) | Sediment microbial communities from San Francisco Bay, California, United States - SF_May12_sed_USGS_13 | ecosystem: Environmental > Aquatic > Marine > Sediment | place: USA...
CGTGGCCAGGCCTTCGGGGCGGAAGGGCTCGAGTCGATCCAGCGCCTCCCCGGTGCCCAGGAACTTGATGGGGATCCCGGTCACGGCCTTCACGGCGAGGGCCGCGCCGCCGCGGGCATCGCCATCGAGCTTGGTGAGGATCAATCCGTCGAGATCGAGCCGCTCGCGGAAGGCGCTGGCGACGTTCACGGCGTCGCGTCCCATCAGGGCGTCGCACACGAGCAGCGTGTTGGCGGCCTCGGTCGCCCCGGCGATCTCTTCGAGCTCCGTCATCAGCGCGTCGTCGATCGCCAGGCGTCCGGCCGTGTCGTAGATGACGGCCTCGAAGCCCTCGCGGCGTGCGCGCTGCGCCGCGGCGGCACAGAGCGCCGCCGGTGTCTCGCCTTCGGCAGCCGTGTGGACCGCGACGCCGAGCCGCTCCCCGAGCTGCTGCAGCTGGAGGACGGCCGCGGGGCGCTGCAGGTCGGCGGCCACCAGGAGCGGGCGCCGTCGTTGCTTCTGGAGGTGGCAGGCCAGCTTGGCCGCGACGGTCGTCTTCCCGACTCCCTGGAGGCCGATCAGCAGGATCGAGGTCACGTCGCCCGCGCGCGCCAGGGAGGCGTCGACGGGCCCCATCAGGGCCGTGAGCTCCTCCTGGCACACCTTCACGAAGTGCTGGCCCGGCGTCACGCGGACCGTGCGGCCGGCGGCGTCGCGCACGCGGGTGGCGACCTTCTCGCCGAGAGCGCGTTCCTTGACCCGGCCGAGGAAGTCCTTGACCACGCCGAGGTCGACATCGGCCTCGAGCAGCGACAGGCGCACGTCGCGCAGCGACGCGTCGATGTTCTCGTCGGTCAGCTCGCGGACGCCGGCGAGCCTTTCCCGCGCGGCCGCGAAGCCCCTTGTGAGTATCTCGAGCATGCGGTCTCCGGAGCTGCGGAGGATAGCGGAACCGGCTCGCGCGCCCGGCCGCACGCTTGCTGCCGGCCTCGGCCCCGGTCAACATGGTCGTGGCGCCCGTTGCAGCGGCGGGCGGACTCCACCGCCGCGAAAAAGGGGAGCGCGAGAGGCGATGGCGACCGAGGTCGAGGCCCAGATCGCGGGGAACGTCTGGAAGATCGAGAAGCGCATCGGCGATCGCGTGGCGGAGGAGGAGGTGCTGATCATCATCGAGTCGATGAAGATGGAGATCCCGGTGGAGGCGCCGTGCGCCGGGCGCATCGCCGAGATTCGTGTCGAGGAAGGCGACAGCATCGAGGAGGGGGCGGTCCTCGCGGTGATCGCATGAAGCGGGGGCGCGGAGGATCCGGTGTTCCAGCGCGAGGCGGCCGGAGGCGTGCAGGCCCGTCTACTCGAGCCGGGTGAGCGCGAGGCGGTGCTCGCGTACCTGGGACGTGAGTCGCGCGCGAATCTCTTCCTGCTCGACCTCACGGAGCGGCTGGGGTCGCCCCCGCCGCCCGGCGAGATGCGCACCGAGATCGTCGCCGCCTGGCGTCACGGCAAGATCGTCGGCGTGGCGGGCCTGCGCCCCAGCGTGGTGCTCGATGCCCGCGTGCAGCCCGAGGCCGTCGAGGTGTTCCTGCCCCATCTCGAGGCGATTGGCGTGGGACTCGTGAAGAGCGCCGTGGCCTCGGTCGATCTGCTCTGGTCCCGGCTGGGACGCGACCGCCGGCGGCACGTTCTGGTCGATCGGATCGAGACCGCGTACGCCGTGCGTGCCGATCAGGCCCGACTGCGGACGCCAGGCCCCGGCGAGAAGGTTCGGCCCGCGACGGAGGCCGACCTCGATCCGCTCGTGGTGGCGGCTCGGGAGAGCCTGAGGGAAGAGCGCCGACCGGATCCCTTCGCCGGCGACCCCAAGGGCTTCCGCCGCTGGGTGCGCGGCCGCATCGAGCGCGCCCGGGTGGTCGAGACGGAGGGGCGCATCGGGTTCGCCGCCTACGCCGACGTGCGGCGGCCCGATGGCTGGCTGCTCCAGGGCGTGTACACGTGGCCCGAGCTGCGGCGCCGCGGACTGGCCAGCTGCGGCGTTTCGGCGCTATGCCGCGAGGCCTTCGCGGCGGGGGGCGAGCACGTGCAGCTCGCCGTCGTGGACGACAACCGCGCCGGCCGCCGCCTCTACGAGTGCCTCGGCTTCGAGCCGTTCGCGAAGTTCCGCACGATCTTGTTCACTTGATTCGCGCCCGGGTCGTCGGGTAGCGTCAGTTCACCTGGATTTCACCGGAGGAGAACCCCCATGGGTCTGCTGGACGGGAAGGTCGTCATCGTTACGGGATCGGGAGGCGGAATCGGACGCCAACACGCGCTGGCGCTGGCGAAGGAGGGCGCCGCCGTCGTGGTGAACGACCTCGGAGGCGCGCGCGACGGCAAGGGGGAGGGGCACGCCATGGCCGACGCCGTCGTCGGGGAGATCGTGGCGGCGGGCGGCGAGGCCGTGGCCAACTACGACAGCGTCGCCACGGTCGAGGGTGCGCAGAACATTCTCAAGACCGCGCTCGACGCCTTCGACAAGGTCGACGTGGTCGTGAACAACGCCGGCATCCTTCGGGACAAGTCCTTTGCCAACATGACCGAAGAGATGTGGGACATCGTCGTCGCGGTGCACCTCAGGGGCACCTTCTGCGTCACCCACGCCGTCTACAACCACATGAAGCAGCGCGGCGGGGGCGGCGTGATCATCAACACGTCGTCCACGTCGGGGCTGAACGGGAACTTCGGTCAGACGAACTACGGAGCGGCCAAGGCGGGGATCGCGGGCATGACCCGCTGCCTCGCCATCGAGGGACGGAAGTACGGCATCCGGACCTTCATCCTGGCGCCGGTGGCCCTGACGCGGCTGACCGAGGACCTGGCCCTGTTCCAGGACGAGAAGGTGAAGGCCGCGATGGACCCGAAGCTCGTGTCTCCGTTGGTGGTCTACCTGGCGAGCGATCTCGCGAAGGAGTTCAGCGGCCAGACCTTCTTCGTGGGTCAGGGACGCATCGCCGAGATGAGGGTGGTCACCCACACGGGCGTGACGAAGACGGAGAACGGGGGCCTCTGGACGCCCGCCGAGATCGCCGAGAAGATGACGGCGGGAGAGATCCTCCTGCCTGACTGATCGCTGCGCGGCGTTGCCCCGCCCCCCGGGCGGTGTTACTCCTCGGGTCGTCATGGGGGAGCAGCCCGTACATCCGGGCGAGCAGCCGATCGCAGCCACCCCGTCGCCCACTCCCGCGCCGGCGCCGACCCTTCCGCTTTCGGCGATGACCCCGCGCTTCAACCTCTTCTTCCGCTGGTTCGCGCGCCGCTTCTTCCGCCACATCAGCCTCGACGCGGCGACGGTGGAGCGCCTGCGCGATCTCGAGCGCCGCGGGTCCGTGGTCTACGTGATGCGTTATGCGAGCCGTCTCGACTACTTCCTGTTCAACGCACTGTTCCTGCGGGAGGGCCTGCGGCTCTCGCGCTTCGCGAACGGGATCCGATTCTACTACTACGGGCCCCTCTGGAGGGCGCTGCGCATCGCGCTGAGGCGGCCCCGCGGTACCTCCCACGAGGTCGAGCTGGCGCAGGCGCGCGCCCGCGTGCGGGCGCTCGCCCTGGAGGGCGAGTCGTACTTCCTGTTCCTGCGCACGGCGCGGTTGGCTTCGTGGCTGCGCGGGCGGCGGGGTGCCGTGGAGTACGGCAAGGGCGAGTTCGACCTGCTCCAAGAGGTGGTTCGCGGGGTCTGGAACAGCGACCGCAGCGTCCAGGTGGTGCCGCTGGCGCTCTTCTGGCGGAAGGGTCCGCGCGCGCGGCGGCGCTTCCTGAACCTCTCCTACGGGTCGGCGACGCGCCCCTCCGACCTGGCGAAGGTGACGTCGTTCCTCACGACCTACCGGGGACTGTTCGTGAAGGTCGGGGAGCCCGTCGATCTGCGCGCCTTCGTCGAGGAGCGCCGGGTCGAGGGCGCTCAGGCGGTCGCGCGCAAGGTTCGGCGCTCCATCCTGATGTATCTCTACCGCGAGGAGAAGGTCGTCGAGGGCCCGACCCTGGAGCCGCGGCACAAGGTTCAGGAGGCGGTCATCGGGGACCCGCGCGTGCAGGCGGCGATTCGCGAGCGCTCGCTGGAGCGCGGCCGCACCCCCGAGAGAGCGCGCGCCGAGGCCGAGCGGATGGTCCGCGAGATCGCGGCCTCCATGAACTCGACCTTCCTCGCGATTCTCAACGCGGTGGTCACGGCCGTGATGCGGCGGCTCTTCGCGTCGATCGAGGCGTCCGGGCTCGAGAAGGTCGCCGAATACGCCAAACGGCACCCGATCGTCCTCGTCCCCAGCCATCGCTCCTACTTCGACTTCGTGATCCTCTCCACGATGTTCTACGGCAATCACCTGGTTCCGCCCCATGTTGCGGCGCGCGACAACATGGCGTTCGGGCCCTTCGGGTTCCTGTGGCGCCGCGCCGGCGCCTTCTTCATGCGGCGCTCCTTCGACGATCCGCTGTACAAGGAGGTGTTCCGCGCCTACGTCGGATATCTGATCCACGCGGGCTTCACCCAGGAGTTCTTCATCGAGGGCGGGCGCTCGCGAACCGGCAAGACCATGGCGCCCAGGCTCGGGATGCTGACCTGGAACGTCGAGGCGTTCCTCGACGGCACCCGCCGCGACCTCTTCTTCGTCCCCATCGCCATCACCTACGAGCGGCTCGTCGAGGAGGGCGCGATGGTCGGCGAGCTCGAGGGCGCGCGGAAGCGGAACGAGAGCATCATGGGGCTGGTGCGGGCCCGCAAGTTCCTCCAGCGGCGCTTCGGCAGCGTCTTCGTCAACTTCGGCGAGCCCATTTCGCTGGCGGACGCGCTGGGCGAGCGCCGCGCGCGCCTTGCCGCGGCCGCGGAGGGCGATTCCGAGAAGCGAGCCTTCATCGAGGGCCTCGGAAATCGGATCGCGGAGCGCATCAACTGGGCCGCCGTTCCCAACGCCACCTCCGTGGCCGCCTGCGCGCTACTCGGAGAGCAGAGCCGCGGGATGTTCCGGCGGGACCTCGTGGCGCGCATGCAGGAGATCGTCGATCTGCTCCGCTTGCAGGACGTGAGTCTCACGCCGGCCCTCGCCCGGGACGAGGGCGAGTTCGCGGATTCCGTCGCGTCGCTCCTGCGCAGCGACCTGATCCGCACCGCGAACGATCCCCGCGGCGAGATCCTGTACTTCGAGGAGTCGCGTCGCCGCGCCCTGGACCTCTACCGCAACGCGATCGTCCACTTCTTCGCGGCGCCGAGCTTCCTGGCGCGCCGGCTCCTGATCGGCGCGTCGCGCGAGGAGCTGCGCCGGGAGCTCGCGACCTGGATCGACCTCTTCTACTGGGAGTTCTTCGCTCCGCGCGGGGAGGTGGTGGCTGCCCACTTCGACGCCTTCCTCGACCACTTCGAGCGCCTCGGGCGGATCGAGCCCTGCGACGGCCAGCTGCGCATCACCGAGAAGGGCAGCCCCTACTTCCGCTTCCTCGCCGAGCAGACGCGCGGTGTGGTCGAGGTGTACTACGCGACATTCGCCGCGGTCCTGGGCACCGATGGCCCCATCACCGTCAAGGGCCTCCAGAAGGCCGCTCGGGAGCAGTTCGAACGCTTCGACCTGCTCGGGGAAGTCGCCCGTCCCGAGGCCGCGAATCCCGTGACCTTTGCCAATGCCGTCGACTGCCTGGTGAGGTTGCGGATGCTCGAGCGGGCGCCCGGGGATCCCGGTCGCGAGCGGTCGCGCGACGTCGCCTACGTCCGCGGCGAGGCCTTCGACGATCTGCCGGCGATGCGCGAGCGTCTGGCGACCGCACTCGCCGCCGGGTAGGCTTCGCGTCTTCCGCGCCATGAGTGAGCCCGACCCGAAACGGCTGCGCCTCGGCCTTCCGAAGGGAAGCCTCCAGGAGACGACCCAGAGGCTCTTCACCCAGGCCGGCTTCAAGCTCCGCGTCACCGAGCGCTCCTACTACCCGGACATCGACGACCCCGAGATCGACTGCATCTTGATCCGAGCCCAGGAGATGGCCCGCTACGTCGAGCAGGGCGTGCTGGACGCCGGGATCACCGGGATCGACTGGACGACCGAGTGCGGCGCCGAGGTCGACGAGGTGGCCGATCTCCGGGCCCCGTGGCCAAACTACGGTCCGGTGCGCTGGGTGGTCGCGGTACCGGAGGACTCGCCGATTCGCAGCGTGCGGGATCTGGAGGGGATGCGGATCGCCACCGAGGTCGTGAACCTGGCGCGCCGCTATCTCGAGCAACACGGGGTCGCGGCCGAGGTGGAGTTCTCCTGGGGCGCCACGGAGGTCAAGCCGCCGATTCTCGCCGATGCCATCATCGACGTGACGGAGACCGGCTCGAGCCTGCGGGCGAACCGCCTGCGCGTGATCGACACGGTGATCGAGAGCACGCCGCGCCTGATCGCCAATCGCCGCTCCCTGGCGGATGCCTGGAAGGCCCGCAAGATCGAGCGACTCACGCTGCTGCTGCGCGGGGCCATCCACGCGGTGGATCGGGTGGGTCTGATGCTGAACGTCCCGAAGGAAAGCCTCGAGCAGGTTCTGAAGCTCCTCCCCGCCCTCGGAGCGCCCACGATCTCGACCCTGGCCGACGACCGCTGGGTGGCGATCAATACCGTGATCGAGGAGAAGCTCGTCACTGAACTGCTCCCGCAGCTCTCCGAGGCGGGCGCACGCGGAATCGTCGAGTACCCCCTGATCAAGATCATCGAGTGATCGGTGGCGGGTCGCGCGAGGCGCCTCGCGACCGTCCTTCCCCATTACGCGCGCATCGCGTACTGGGGCCTACTGGGTCTTCGGCTGCGGGGCCGCGAGGCGCTCGTGGTCTACCAGGCGGTCGTGCGCTCCGAGCGGGGCGTGCTCCTCTCCGTGCGCCGCGATCTGCACGGCTGGGAGCTGCCGGGCGGGAACGCACAGCCCGGGGAGAGAGGCGAGGAGGCGCTGCGGCGGGAGGTCCGCGAGGAGACCGGCGTGGAGGTGGTGGTGGAGCGCTGGGTGGGGGACTACCGGCGCACGGGCTTCGCCCCCCACACGGCACGGGTCTACGCGTGCCGACCGGTGGGCGGGACCCTGCGTCCGAGCGCCGAGACGCCGGTCGTACGCTGGTTCGATCCGGGCGCGCCGCCGAGCACGCTCTTTCCGTGGTACCGCGTGCCCCTCGCCGACGCCCTGGCGGAGCACCCGGAGCCGGTACTCCGCCACGAGCACCAGGGCCCGCGCGCCGTCCTGGCCGGCATGTGGATCGATCTCCGCATGCGCACGACCGACCACCGCGCCGGCCTGCCCCGCAGCGACGACCCGCCGTGAGGCGGCCGGGACCGCGATCGATCCCGCAGCGAAATCAAGCGCAGGCCATCATGGATTTCGCAAGGCGGCGGAGCCGCCGCGCAGTGAGCCGCAGGCGAACGAAGTCAGGTCCCCAGGGATGGCCGAGCCATTCGCGGAGGGATCGATCGCGGTCCCGGCCGTCGCAGCCCCTGGAAGCGGAAGAGCCCCCGGCCCGGGGGCCGAGGGCTCTGCTCCACAACCGACAACCGGTCGGTCGAAACCTTTTTGATCGCTGCCGGCTAGCGCTGGCCCTCGCGCAGGCCGCTCGCCTCCCACTCCTTGCTGAGCTGCTGCAGCTTGCGGGAGAACTCCTCGAGCTCGTCGTCGAAGGAGAGGATGATCTCGGTCGTGCGGGGGATGTCGTCGCCGTTGAGGAGTCCGCGATAGCGATTCAGGTTCGCGAGGATCGCCTCCGCCACCTTGAGTGCGCGCTTCTCCGTCTTGATCAGCGGCGACTGCAGCGTGTAGACGTTGTTCCGGCCCCAGAGGCTCTCGTCCCGGACGATCGCGATCTCCCGGTAGACGCCGTTGATGGGGTCGAAGTTGTACTCGACGCGGACTTCCTTGAAGATGTCCGTGTTTCCGGTGTAGAACCCGCGCTCTTTCTCCACTTTACCAAGCTGGCGACAGCGGGGGCAGTAGAAGGTGTCCCCGTGGTTCAGTAGGAAGACGCCCTTCGCGTAGTCCTCACACTCGGTGTTCTCGCAGTAGCCGACGCCGCGCTTCATGCTGGCCATCGCTGGTTTCGACCGCCTCCAGGGCCCCGACTGGGGGGAACTCGCCGTGTTCGAAGGTCATCCCGGGCCCTTGCAGAAGACCTCGCAAATCCCGTGCCACCGGCCCGCAGGTTCGCCCTTTCCCGAGGCGCCTCGTGCATCTGACAGCCGTCGCTGCCGCATCCGTGCGTGTGTGCGAAGGTCTCGAGAACCGGCTGCGACAGGGGCGGGCGACCTCGTTTGGGTAGCGCCCTTCCGTGTTCTGCCGCTGGCTTCAAAGGCCGCGCAATTTTCGTCGCGGTCGGGGACAGCCCCACCCGCGCGCACACGCTTCCCCCCTGGGGGTTGAGAAAGCGGTTGCCTCCATCCGTGAAAAGCCGAACTACAACCGTGGCTTAGTGGCTTCTTGCTTATACTGCTGAGGCCCCGGTCTTGTCAACCACGGTTCGTTTCCCGGCGCCGATCCACCCGCGTCAATCGGCGAATTCCCCTTCGCGAGCGGAGAGTTCGGCAGCGGCGCGTCGGGCACCCAGGTCGACGCGCAGCAGCAGCAGGTGGACGAAGGCGGCGATTCCGGCGACCACCGCCATGGCGAAGGGCCAGCGCATCCCGGCGCCCAGGCTGCCGCGCTCCAGGTTCTCTGGGTGCATCGCGGCGCCGCCGAACAGCTCGATTGCGAAGTAGTTCAGGGGCACGACGAAGAGGCCCAGGATGCCGTAGACCGCCGCGAATCGCGCCGTGCGGGCGCTCCCCTCCGTGAAGCTGCGGAGCAGCAGATACGCGAGGTAGACGAACCAGAGCAGCAGCGTCACCGTGAGCCGCGGATCCCACGCCCACCAGTGGCCCCAGGTGCCTTTGGCCCAGATCGGACCGCTCAGGATCATGAGCGTGCAGAAGAGCACGCCGACTTCCGCGGCGGCGGCGGCCACTCGGTCGAAGATCTCGTCGTTTCGCCACAGGTAGAGCGCTCCCGCGACGGCCGTGATCGCGAAGCCGAGATAGGCGGAAAACGCGCACGGCACGTGCACGTAGAGGATCTTCTGGATGACCCCCTGTGTGTCGTCGATCGGAGCGGTGAACACCAGAGCGGCCGCCGCCGCGGCGAGAACGGCGAGGGTGAGGCCGCTGGCCCACAGGGTCCGGGGCTTCAGGGTGTGGTCGGCGGGAGCGCTCAAGGCCTCACTCGTCGAGGACGTACTCGAAGCACAGAAACGAAACTACCAGATAAGCCGCATCGGTCACGAGCAGCAGCTGGACGGGCTCGAAGGGGAGCTCCCCCGTCGTCAGCAGCACCGACGTGGCCCGGACCGCCCCGGAGAGCACGGGGATCAGCAGGGGCAGCAGGAGCAGGGGCAGCATCACCTCCCGGAAGCGCGTTCGCGCCGCCACGGCCGCGAAGAGCGTGCCCACGCTGCACAGACCCAGCGAGCCCAGGGCCACGACCCCCGCGAGCGGCAGCGCGATGGATGCCAGGTCGATGGCGAAGACCAGGCCGAAGACCGCGGCCGTGACGGCCTGCACCACGGCCAGGATCACCAGGTTGGCGGCGCCCTTGCCCAGGAAGACCCAGCCGCGGTCGGCGGGCACGAGCGCCAGGGCCGACAGCGCGTCGTTCTCGAGCTCCAGCGTGAAGGCGCGCCCGAGCCCCAGCAGGGCCGCGAATACGTACGCGACCCACAGCAGGCCCGGCGCCGTGTCGCGGGTCTGCGCGGTCGCGCCCCCGGGCAGCGCGAAGTGGAACACGACGACCACGAGCAGCGAGAAGATCAGCATCGCGACGACCCGTTCGCGGCTGCGCCACTCGACCAGCAGGTCCTTCCACAGGATGGCCAGCAACACGTTCATGGGCGTCGGTCGGTGGCGGCCAGGTAGGCGTTTTCGAGCTCCGTGGGGTCGAGGCCGCTGCCGCCGAGGCGCGTTGCGATGCGGCCGTCCGAGAGCACGATCGCAGAGTCGGCGACCCGAGCCGCGCGCTGCGCGTCGTGGGTCACCAGCACGAGCGTCCTGCCCCCCCGGCGCAGGCCGACGAGGCGCTCGGCCAGGGCCTCCGCCGCTCGCCGATCGAGACCGTTGAACGGTTCGTCGAGGAGCACGACCTCGGGGTCGTGCACGAGCCCGCGCGCGATCGAGAGCCGCTGCGCCATGCCGTGGGAGAAGCCTCCCGCGGCCCGATCCGCGGCACGCTCGAGGCCCACCTCGGCCAGCAGCGCGTCCACCCGCTGCGCTACATCGGACACGCCGTGCAGGCGGGCGGCGAAGATCAGGTTCTCGCGGGCCGTAAGCGCGGCGTAGAGGCTCGTCGCGTGGCCCATCCAGCCCACGCGCGCACGCGCCTTCCGCGCTCCCGCCCGGTGCCCCGCGATCCGCAGCGATCCGGCCGTCGGCCGCACCAGCCCCGCAACGAGTCGCAGCAGCGTCGTCTTGCCCGCGCCGTTGGGTCCGAGCACGGCCAGGCTCGCGCCGGCCGGTATCTCGAGGTCGACGCCGCGGAGGGCGATCGCGTGTCCGAAGCGCTTCTCGAGTCCGCGGGCGGAGATGGCGGTGTTCGTCAACCCGCGCTTTCCCCGCGAGCGCGCCCCAGGTTCGCCCCGCACTGGGAGCAGAAGAGCGCACCCGCCGGGAAGGTCGCTCGGCAGCGCGGGCAGGCGTCGGGCACCTCGGGGGCCGCCGCTACGACCGCAGCCGCCCGCCGCTCGGCCTCCATCAGGGCGATGGCCTGCGCGCGCAGATCGCTGCGGAGCGCCGCGTGGTCGGCCTCCGAGATCTTCGCCGCCTCGAGATCGTCGTCGAGGTCCCGAATCGCCGCGTAGAGGGACTCGCGTTCGTCGGCGACGCGTTCGTCGGCCGTCGCGAGGAGTCGCGGCTCCCCGGCCCGGCCGCGCAGCGGGGCCACCAGGAAGCCGACGGCGCCCACCGCCACGGCCGCGGCGAGCCCCGTGAGCGCGAGCGTCGAGATCCCGCGGTGCGGCGGCAGCGGCGTGAGCCGGATCGAGACGGGCTGCTCGGGCTCGATCTCGAAGCCCTCCAGGTGCAGGTACGTCCGGGTCTGCCCGCGCATCGGTCGCAGCCGGTGAAGGCGCTCGGCTTCCACCAGCAGGTGAGTGTCGGCGACGAACACCGAGAGCAGCGGGAGCCCGAGCGGAAAGCGGCGCTCGAACGAGACCGGTGGCTCGCCCGGCCGCAGCTG
>Ga0224512_10004882_pt1 | contig 11195 bp, 9 predicted proteins | sample SF_May12_sed_USG_4_FD_169103 | JGI IMG/M metagenome (GOLD analysis project Ga0224512, IMG submission 169103) | Sediment microbial communities from San Francisco Bay, California, United States - SF_May12_sed_USGS_13 | ecosystem: Environmental > Aquatic > Marine > Sediment | place: USA: California...
CCGCCCCAGAACACCTTCTCGGGTCGCTTCAGCCCCGTCGCCCCCGCCGCCACCGCCGCCTCCCAGGCCGCGTCCACCTCCGCCTCGGTCGCAAAATTCTGCGCCAGCGTCACCGCGCCGGTGCCGAGCGCCGCCCCTGGCCGCCCCTGATCCGCGGCGAGGCCCTGAAGCCCGAACAGCCCCAGCACCGCCCCGTGCATCTGGAAGAACGCCACCGCCTCCTGGCTCTGCGGCGCCTCCTTCCAGCCAAGCGCGGCGTAGAACGCCCGGGCGCGGGCCAGATCGGCCACCCCCAACGTGAGCATTGTCACCCTCTGTGGCGTCATGGCGTCCTTCCTTTCCGCAGTTCGGATACCCCGTCGGTCTCGCGCACCTCGAAATACTCTGCCCGCTCGCCCAGGGGCTCGAACAGCTCCGGCCCCGTGCCCGTCATCCAGGCCTGGGCGCCCAGCGCGCAGACCTCGTCATAAAGCGCCGCCCGGCGGCCCGCGTCCAGATGCGCTGCCACCTCGTCGAGCAGAAGGACCGGCGGCGCCCCGAAATCCTCCGTCAAGGCCCGCGCATTGGCCAGAACCAGCGACAGCAGCAGCGCCTTCTGCTCGCCGGTCGAGCACAGATCCGCCGCCACCCCCTTGGCCGCGTAGATCGCCGCCAGATCGGCCCGGTGCGGCCCCACCAGCGTCCGCCCGGCCTTCAGGTCCGCCCCGCGCGAGGCGGCGAGCGCGAGCCCAAGCTCGCCCGCTTCCGGCTCGACGAGCCCGAGCTCGGCCGCCGGAAACGCCGTCTCCGCCCCGTCCTGCGCCGCCATCAGCCGCGCTACCGCGGCAGCCCGGTTCGCCCGGATCGTGGCGCCCGCGGCCGCCATCTGCGCCTCCAGCGCATCGTACCAGCGCCCGTCCGTCACCTGGTCACGCAGTAGTCGGTTCCGCTCCCGCATCGCCCTCTCGTAGTCGAGCACCGCCTCGGCATGGCCAGGCTCGAAGCTCATCGCGATCCGGTCGAGAAACCGCCGCCGCCCATCCGCGCCCTCGGTCCAGAGCCGATCCATCGCCGGGGTCAGCCAGACCATGCGCAAGGCCCGCCCCAGCGCCACCTGAGGCGCCGCCTTGCCGCCGATCCGCACCTGCCGCGCGCTCCCGGGCTCGGCCCAGGTCTCCACTTCCTGCATCCGTCCGAGGCTTTCGACCAGCGCGAAGACCTTCCAGCCCAGCCCCTCCGGCCGCCGCCCGATCTCGTCGGCCGCCGCGCGCCGCAGCCCCCGCCCGGGCGACAACAGCGAAAGCGCCTCGAGCACGTTGGTCTTCCCCGCCCCGTTCGGCCCGTAAAGCGCCACCGGGCGCCCGTCGAGCTCCAGACTCGCCGCGAGGTGGCTGCGGAAATGTGACAGCCGGAGCTCCCTCACCGAAAGCCCCGGCATCTCCCCGCCTTCTTCCGGTTGAAAGTATCCTCGGGGGGCGTGGGGGGCAGACAGCCCCCCACTCCGCCGCCCATCATACCCGCATCGGCATCACGACGTAGACCGCCGAGGTGTCGTTGCCCTCGCGCATCAGCGTCGGATCGCCCGAAGAGTTGAACAGGAACACCGCGTTCTCGCGGTCTACCTGGCTCGCGATCTCCAGGAGGTATTTGGCGTTGAAGCCGATCTCGAGCCGCTCGTCGCCATAGGCCACGGCCAGCTCCTCCTCCGCCGCGCCGCTGTCGGGGGCGTTCACCGAGAGCACCAGCTTGTCCTCGTCGAGCGACAGCTTCACAGCGCGCGAGCGCTCGGATGAGACGGTCGCGACCCGGTCCACGGCCTGGGCGAACTCGGCCGCGTCCACCTCCAGCCGGCGGGTGTTGCCGGTCGGGATCACGCGGGAATAGTCCGGGAAGGTGCCGTCGATCACCTTCGAAGTGAGCGTGATCTCGGGCGTGGCGAAGCGCACCTTGGTCTCGCTCACGCTCACCGCGATCTGCGCGTCGTCGTCGTCGAGAAGCTTCCTCAGCTCACCCACGGTCTTGCGCGGCACGATCACGCCCGGCATATCCGAGGCGCCTTCGGGCAGCGGCGCGTCGATCCGGGCAAGCCGGTGGCCATCGGTCGCCACGCAGCGCAGCACCTTGCCGCCCTCGCCCTCGGCAACATGCATGTAGACGCCGTTGAGATAGTAGCGCGTCTCCTCGGTCGAGATCGCGAATTTCGACTTGTCGAACAGCCGCCGCAGAAGCTGCGCCGGGCAGGAGAAGTTCGAGGCGTATTCAGAGGAGGCCATCACCGGGAAGTCCTCCTTCGGCAGCGTGGCAAGCGAGAAGGTCGAGCGCCCCGCCGCCACCGTGAGCCGCCCCGAGGTGCTGTCCTCGGAAAGGCTCACCAGCGCGCCGTCGGGAAGCTTGCGGACGATCTCGTGCAGTGTCACCGCGTTGACCGTGGTCGCGCCGGCGCGCTCCACCTGCGCGGTCACCTTGTCGACCACCTCGATGTCGAGGTCAGTGGCGCGGAAGCTCACCGTGTCGCCCTCGGCCTCGACCAGCACGTTGGCGAGGATGGGGATCGTGTTGCGCCGCTCGACCACCGATTGCGCCTGGCCAACCGCCTTCAGAAGCGTGCCGCGTTCGATGCTGATCTTCATGTCCGCTCCCCACCCCGGGCTGTCCGGCCGGGCTCACCTCACTGTCGGGAGGGCAAAACTAGCCGAATGGCCCGGCGGCACAAGCCTTTTCCGGGCTGGCCGCCGGGGCCGCGCCGGCCAGAGGCGAGTTCAGGATTCGAGCATCCGGCGCAACAGCTCCAGGTCCTCGGCCAGCTGCACGTCGCCGACCTTCAGCTCCTCGATGCGGCGGATGCCGTGCATCACCGTGGTGTGGTCGCGCCCGCCGAAGCGGCGGCCGATCTCGGGCAGGCTGCGGGTGGTGAGCTGCTTGGCGAGCCACATCGCGATCTGCCTTGGCCGGGCGATCTGTCTCAGCCGCTTCGGCCCCAGGAGGTCCGAAAGCCGGATGTTGTAGTGCTCGGAGACCTTGCGCTGGATCTCCTCCACCGTCACCTTCCGCTCCGACTGGCGCAGGATGTCGGCCAGGCAGTCCTGGGCGAGGTCGAGCGTGATTTCCTTGCCCACCAGCGAGGCGAAGGCGAAGAGCCGGGTCAGCGCCCCCTCGAGCACCCGCACGTTCGAGGTGATCCGGTGGGCGAGGAACTCCAGCACGCCGTCGCCTACCGCGAGGCCCCGGTACTGCTGGCGGTAGAATTCGGCCTTCTGCTGCAGTATGCCGAGGCGCAGCTCGTAGTCGGTCGGGTGCAGGTCGACCACGAGGCCGCATTGCAGGCGGCTCTTGATCCGGTCCTCGAGGTCCTTGATCTCGCCCGGCGCACGGTCGGCCGAGATCACGATCTGCTTGTTCTGGTCGACCAGCGCGTTGAAGGTATGGAAGAATTCCTCCTGCGTGGACTCCTTGCCGGCGATGAACTGCACGTCGTCCACCATCAGCACGTCGACCGAGCGGAACAGCGTCTTGAACGACATCATGTCCTTGTCGCGCAGCGCCTGCACGAAGCGGTACATGAACTGCTCGGCCGAGAGGTAGACGACGCGGAGCTCGGGCCGGCGGGTCTGCAGCTCCCAGGCGATGGCGTGCATCAGGTGGGTCTTGCCGAGGCCGACGCCGCCATAGAGGAAGAGCGGGTTGAACGACACCGGTCCGCCCTCGGCCACGCGGCGGGCGGCGGCGTGTGCCAGCGCGTTCGGCTTGCCCACGACGAAGCTCTCGAACGTGAAGCGCTGGTCGAGCGGGGCGCCCGGCAGATCGGCTTCCTCGGCCGCGCGCTGCACCTTCTTGCGTGGCGCGCGCGTGGCGACAGCCGGGGCGGCAGGCTCGCCGCCGTCCATCGCCGCCTCCCCCGGCTCCTCGCGTGCCGCCAAGGCGAAGTCGAGCCGCTGCACCTTGGCGCCGTGCCCGGTCAAAAGCCGCAGGATCTGGTCGCCGTAGTTCCGCGACACCCAGTTCCCCACGAAGGTCGTCGGCACGCGAATCCGCGCCACGCCGTTTCTCAAGTCCTCGAACTCGAGAGGCTCGATCCAGGTGGTGAAGTTGTTCCGTCCAACCGTCTTACGCAGTTCAACCAGCACATGTCCCCAGGTCTCTTCGTTCATTATTCTGCGCCCATCCGCTCTTATTGCGCCCATCTGCCCGAGGTCCCCTCAAACCTCGCGCAAACGACGAACGCGCCACCGGGGATGCGTGTGCACCGCATGCAGCGGCCTCGGCAAGGAAACAGGAAACGCGCCCGGGGAACACACCCCCGCTGCAACCTATCCCTTCCGCACCGCGGCCTGCGGACTGGAACTTCACCGCCCCGCTCCGGCTTGGCAGGCCGAAGCAGCGACGGGACCGGCGCGTCCGAAGCGGCGCGAGGCCGTTCGGACGGATGCCGGAAGCACAAGCGTCGCACCCGAAAAGTGCTCACCGCGACGCTTGGCCATCAGGCCGTGCCGCGGTCTATCTGCTCGTGCCCAGTCTCCTTGTCCCCCCAAGGCGACGTGAATCGCTCGGTCAGGCTAGCAAGGGCTTTCGACGGGCCGCAACCGATCTTCATGCTTGACTCCAACTTCGGCGGAACGAATCCCGACGCCCTGTGCAACGCTGCATCACCCCCATGCCGAATGGCGCCCGGCACTAACGAAAAACGCCGCCCGGAGGCGGCGCTTCGTCATCGCGATGAGGGGCGACTCAGGCGCCGAGCGCCTTAACCCGAGCCGCCAGCCGCGACATCTTGCGCGCTGCGGTGTTCTTGTGGACCACGCCCTTGGTGACGCCGCGCGCGAGCTCGGGCTGCGCATTCTTCAGCGCTTCGGCGGCGGCATCCTTGTTGCCCGAGGCGAGCGCTTCCTCGACCTTGCGGAGGAAGGTGCGGATGCGCGTGCGGCGGGTCTTGTTGACGTCGGTCCGGCGCTCGGCCTGGCGGGCGCGCTTCTTGGAGGAGGCGGTATTGGCCATCTGGGTTCCCACTTTCCGGGTCTGTCAAAACGAGAGCGCAAGAGACCCGGGAATGAGCCGGACGATTCTGGCCTGAGCGGGCCCCACGCGCATGTAGCGCGCCCCTATAGGGGAAGTCGGTGGCGAAGGGAACAGGAAAATTCAGCGGTCGCGGAACTGCGCCTCGCGCTTCTCGAGGAAGGCGGCCATGCCCTCCTTCTGGTCCTCGGTGGCGAAGAGGGAATGGAACAGCCGCCGCTCGAACAGAAGGCCCTCGCGCAGCGTCGTCTCGTAGCTGCGGTTCACCGCTTCCTTCACGGCCATCGTCGCCAGCGCCGATTTCTCGGCGATCTTGTGGGCGACTGCCATCGCTTCTTCCATCAGCTTCTTGGCCGGCACCACGCGGCTCACCAGCCCCGAGCGCTCGGCCTCGGCGGCATCCATGAAGCGGCCCGTCAGGTTCATGTCCATCGCCTTCGACTTGCCGACGGCCCGCGTCAGCCGCTGCGAGCCCCCCAGCCCCGGCATCGTGCCGAGGTTGATCTCCGGCTGGCCGAACTTCGCGGTGTCGGCGGCGATGATGAAGTCGCACATCATGGCAAGCTCGCAGCCGCCACCCAGCGCATAGCCCGAGACCGCGGCGATGATCGGCTTGCGGCAGCGCGAGAGCCGCTCGCTGGGATCGGTGAAGAGGTCGGAGCCGAAGACGTCCACGAAGGTCTTCTCGGCCATCTCCTTCACGTCGGCACCGGCCGCGAAGGCCTTCTCCGAGCCGGTCACCACGAGGCAGCGCACCTTGTCGTTGGCATCAGCCGACTGCACGGCGTCGGCCAGCTCGTCCAGGAGTTCGGAGTTCAGCGCGTTCATCGCCTCGGGGCGGTTCAGCCTGATCAGCGCCACGTAATCTTCGATCTCGACGATGATCGACTTGTAGGCCATCGCTGATCCCCCGTTTGTTGGGCCCGAGTCCTAGCACCCCGGGCGCGGTGATCAAGCCATCTTTGGGCGTACCCTGGCGGCGCGCGGATGCCCGCGCCCGCCGTGAGACCGCCCATCGTCCGGCATCCCGCAACCTCGCGGCGGGAATCGATGGCAGCGTCCACCGAATCGAAACGTCTAGCGCTGGCAGTCCGGGCAATAGAACGTCGACCGGCCCGATTGCACGATCCGCCGGATCGTGCCGCCGCAGCCGGGCGCAGGGCAGGGCGCTCCTTCGCGGTCGTAGACGCGGAACGCGTGCTGGAAATAGCCGAGCTCGCCGTCGGCCTGTCGGTAGTCGCGCAGGCTCGACCCGCCGGCCTCGATCGCCTCGCCCAGCACCTCGCGGATGATCGGCACGAGCCCCGCGACCCGCGGCGGCGCGATCCGGCCCGCCTTGCGCCGGGGCGAGATCCCCGCCCGGTGCAGCACCTCGCAGACGTAGATGTTGCCCAGGCCCGCCACCACCCGCTGGTCGAGCAGCGCCGCCTTGATCGGCATCGCCCGCCCCTTCAGGCGGCCCGCCAGGTAGGCCCCGTGGAATTCGTTTCCGAGCGGCTCGGGCCCGAGCCCCGCAAGCAGCCAATGCGCCTCGGCCCGCGCCGTCTCCACCAGGTCCATCGCCCCGAAACGCCGCGCGTCGTTGAACGTCACCCGCGCACCGCCCTCCATGTGCAGCACCACATGGTCGTGCTTTGCGGGCGCCGGGTGGGCGTGGTGGAACTCCCCCTGCATCGCGCCCGACACCAGCATGCGCCCGCTCATGCCGAGGTGAATGAGCAGGCTCTCGCCCGAGTCGAGATCGGCAAGAATGTATTTCGACCGCCGCCTCAGCCGCTCCACCCGCCGCCCGGCCAGCCGCTCGGCCATTCCGGGAGGGAACGGCCAGCGCAGGTCGGGCCGGCGCAGGTCGGCCGCCGCGATCCTCCGGCCCTCCATCACCGGCACGAGCCCCCGCCGAACGGTTTCCACTTCGGGCAGTTCGGGCAACGGTTCCCCCCCAAGGGTTGCGAGGGTTGCATTGCAGGCCCCCGGCAGCGGCCTATAAGAAGGGTGAGTTTTCGGGGCGCGGCAAGGGGCCATGGCGGAAGATCGCGGGAATACAACGCATTTCGGCTTCCAGGAGGTGGCCGAGGACGAGAAGGCCGGGCTGGTCCACGGCGTCTTCTCTCGCGTCGCCTCGCGCTACGACGTGATGAACGACCTGATGTCGGTCGGCGTCCACCGGCTCTGGAAGGACGCGATGATGGACTGGCTGGCGCCGCGCCCGGGGCAAAGGCTCCTCGACGTGGCCGGCGGCACCGGCGACATCGCCTTCCGCTTCCTCAAGCGCGCGCCCGAGGCCCGGGCGACCGTGCTCGACATGACCGAAGAGATGCTGGTCGAAGGCCAGCGCCGGGCCGAGGCCGAGAAGCTGGCCGACCGCCTTTCCTGGGTAGCGGGCGATGCCATGGCGCTTCCCTTCGAGGACGAAAGCTTCGACGTCTACACCATTTCCTTCGGTATCCGGAACGTCACCCGCATCGCCGACGCTCTCTCCGAGGCGTTCCGCGTGCTGAAATCCGGCGGCCGGCTGATGGTGCTCGAGTTCAGCCAGCTCCCGAACCCCGGCCTGCAATGGGCATATGACCGCTATTCCTTCAACGTCATACCGGTGATCGGACAGATCGTCGCGAAGGACCGCGAGAGCTACCAGTATCTCGTCGAATCGATCCGACGCTTCCCCGATCAGGAACGCTTCGCCGCCATGATCCGCGAGGCCGGATTCGAGCAGGTGAAGTACCGCAACCTCACCATGGGTGTCGCCGCCCTACATTCCGGCTGGAAGATTTGAAGGGCCCGCACAACATCTGGCGGCTCGTTCGCACCGGGGCCACGCTCGAACGCACGGGGGCGATGGGCGTCGTGCTCGAGGCCTTCAAAGCCCCGCGCCACCTCAGGATCGCCGCGCGCCTGCTCGGCTGGCCCTTCAAGTGGCTGGGGCTGAAGGGCGACCCGGCGATGCCGCCGGCCACCCGCGCACTCACCGCGCTCGGTCCCGCCTACATCAAGTTCGGCCAGATCCTCTCCACCCGCCCCGACGTCGTGGGCGACGAGCTCGCGGTGCAGCTCCGCGTGCTCCAGGACAAGCTGCCGCCGTTTCCAACCGCGGTGGCGAAGCGGATGATCGAGGCCGAGCTCGAATTACCGGTCGACGAGGTCTTCTCCGAGTTTTCCGAGCCCGTGGCGGCTGCTTCCATCGCTCAGGTCCACCGCGCGCGGCTTGCCGAGACCGGCGAGGAGGTCGCGGTGAAGGTGCTCCGCCCCAGGATCGTTAGGGCCTTCCGCAAGGACATCGACGCCTTCTACTTCGTCGCCTCGCTGATCGAGTTCCTTTCGCCTGCCTCGCGCCGGCTCCGGCCCACCGAGGTGATTCGCCACTTCGAGGGCGTGGTGATGGGCGAGCTCGACCTGCGCCTCGAGAGCGCCGCCGCCGCCGAGTTCGCCGCCAACACCGCGAAGGACGCGGGCCTCAGCGTGCCCAAGGCCTACTGGTTCCTCTGCTCGCGCAACGTGATGACGCTGGGCTGGGCAGACGGCATCCCCTTCGGCGAGGTCGCCGCGATCCGAGAGGCAGGCTACGACACCGACGCGATCGGCGAGCGCGCGCTCCAGCTCTTTCTCCTCCACGCGCTGCGCGACGGCTACTTCCACGCCGACATGCACCAGGGCAACCTCAAGGTCGCTCCCGGCGGCGAGATCGTCGTCTACGACTTCGGCATCATGGGCCGGCTCGACGATTACACCCGCCGGGTCTACGCCGAGATCCTGTACGGCTTCATCCGCAAGGACTACCACCGGGTGGCCGAGGTGCATTTCGAGGCGGGCTACGTCCCGGCCGACCGCGACGTCGACGAGTTTGCCCGCGCGCTCCGCTCGGTCGGCGAGCCGATCTTCGGCATGGACGCCTCCCGCATCTCGATGGGCCGTCTTCTGGCCTATCTCTTCGAGGTGACCGAGCGCTTCGGCATGCAGACCCGAACCGAGCTCATCCTCTTGCAGCGCACCATGGTGGTTGTCGAGGGCGTGGCCCGCTCGCTCAACCCCACGATCAACATCTGGAAGGCCGCCCAGCCGATCGTCGAGGACTACATCCGCCGGAACGTCGGCCCGCCGGCGATGGCGCGCGATCTGGCGCGGACCCTCCGTGTCCTCGCCCGCTTCGGCCCCAGGCTGCCGCAGCTCGCCGAGGCCGCGCTCATCCGCCAGACCGACCCACCGCCGCCGCCGCCCCGGCCCTCCACGCTTCGCACCGCGTTCTGGCTCGGCCTCGCCGCTGCCCTCGGCGCCGCCCTCGCCCTTGCCGCCGTCTACGCCTGAGCGGCGGCGCAGAGCAGCTGCGGAGCCGTAGCCGCGCCCCTTCCGCTTGGCCAAATACCTCCGGGGGGGGGGCTGGCCGCAGGCCAGGCGTGGGGCGGAAGACCCCCCTCCGGCGGCGCCGGCTCAGGCTCCGCCCGGCTGGCGTAGCGCGGTGACCTCGGTCGCCGGCACGGCCGTCCCGCCGTCGAGGACCAGCATTGTGGTGCCGCCCTCGCCGCGCGCCTCGACGATGCGCAGGTAGGCCTCCACCGGGGTGCTTCCGACCGGATCGCCGTTCGCGAAGCTCACCAGCTCGAAGCTGTAGGTGCCGTGCAGGTAGGGCGTGCCGTTCGGCCCGACCCCGTCCCACACGTAGGGATCGGTCGAAACCGGGATCTCCCGCCGCTCCACCTCGCGGCCGAAGCTGTCGCGTATCACCAGCTCCACCTTGTCGGCCACGGCGGCCGGGTTGGGCGAAAGCGTGATCGGCGCGCCGCGGAACGGCACTGGCGCGTCGGCGCGCGCCTCCATGCCCACCCAGCTTGCGAACTGCGCCATTCCCATTGCCCCGAACTGCGCACCGAGCGCGGTCAGGAGCTCGTTGGTGCGCACCTGCTGCTCCACCGAGGAAAAGGTGGCCAGCTGCACGGCGAACTCGTCCGAGGGCGTCGGGTTCAGCGGATCCTGATTCTGGATCTGCGCTGTCAGCATCTTCAGGAAGGTCTGGAAATCCGAGGTCACGGTGCTCCGCTCCGACTCCGCCTGCGGCGGCTGGGCCGAGCGCGGCAGCGCCTGGGCGGTCTGCGAGGGGCTGATCTCCATCATCTGTCCTTTCAAAGCCTGAGGTCGAGCGTGCCGGGCACAATGCCGCGACGCGCCGGTGGGATCTGAGCTGCCTGGGCGGTCATCGGATCGCCGGGCGCGGCCTCTACTGCGTCCGTCGCGCCGGGCGAAGTGTAGCCGTGACGCGGCGCCGAGCCGCCGCCCGAGGCGGTGTCGGCGCCGAACTGGAAGCTCACCTCGCCATAACCCGCCTGCCTCAGTTCGCGTGCGAGCACGTCGGCATGGCGGCGCAAAAGGTCCAGCGTCTCGCCCCGCTCGGCGGCGATCTGCACGGTGATCGTGCCGTCCCCGGGCGCAAGGCCCAGGCGCACCGGGCCCAGTTCTTCGGGGTCGAGGCGAAGCTCGATCCGCCCGTCGGGGCTGGCGGAAAGCGCCGCGGCCGCCTGCTGCGCCGCCCGCGCGCCGATCTCGGGCCGCGCCTCGGGGGCCGCGTGCGGTGTGGCGGCGGTACCGCGTGGCCCCTCCGCCGCCTCTGAAAGCCCCGGCGGGGCCACCGCCGGAAGTGGCTCGGGCGCATCACCGAATCCGGGCGTCGCGGCCTCTCGCGTCGCCGCTGCCGGGGCCTCGGCCGCCGTGTCAGCCGACGCCACGTCCCGCGCCGCCGCCCCGGCCCCGTCCTCCGCGGTGGCCACCTGCGCCGGCGGATCCTCATCCGCACCGCCAAGCGCGGCGAGGCTCGCCTGCGGGGCGCCCCCGGCCGGCGACATCGCCTGCGCAGCAACGGTTGCGGGCGGCAAACTGCCCGGGTTCGCTCCAGCCCCGACGGCGGGCAGCGGCGGCCCTCCGACCGGATCGCGCAAGGACGCCCCGCCGGGCACGTCACCAGCCGCCGCCAGGCGCGCCATGGCGGGCGCCGAATCCGGCCCGGCCGCAGCCACGCCGATCGCCAGGCCGACAGCCGCCGTCACTACCGGCGCCCTGGCTGCCCGGCCTGCCTCTGCCGCCGGTGCCCGGAGCACCGCCGCGGCCACGTCCGCCGCCCGATCCGGAGGCACGCCGAACGGCACAGCGCCAACCTGCGGCGCGCCGATTCCCGCCGCCCGATTCAAGGGCACGCCGGCGCCCGCCGTCCGGTCTGCGTCGAC
>Ga0224512_10004884_pt1 | contig 11184 bp, 7 predicted proteins | sample SF_May12_sed_USG_4_FD_169103 | JGI IMG/M metagenome (GOLD analysis project Ga0224512, IMG submission 169103) | Sediment microbial communities from San Francisco Bay, California, United States - SF_May12_sed_USGS_13 | ecosystem: Environmental > Aquatic > Marine > Sediment | place: USA: California...
CATTTGCTACGGCATGCAGTTGATGGCGCATTTGGCGGGAGGGAAGGTCATCCGGGCGACGCGGCGCGAGTACGGTCGAGCCACGGTGCGCGTCCGAGGCGAGCGGCTGTTCCGCGGCTTCGATGAAGGCGAGGACACCCTGGTGTGGATGAGCCACGGGGACCACGTCGACACGCCACCGCCGGGCTTCCGCGTCACCGCCTCGAGCGAAAACTCTCCGGTCGCGGCAATCGAGCACGCCGAGCGCCCGCTCTTCGGTGTGCAGTTCCACCCGGAGGTGGCACACACGCCGCGCGGCGGGGAGATGCTGGAGAACTTCCTGTTCGACATCTGCGCCTGTGAGCCCGATTGGACACCGGGGCATTTCATCAATCTGGAAGTGGAGCGGGTGCGCCAAGTAGTGGGCCCCAACGACCGCGTCATCTGCGGCCTGTCGGGTGGCGTCGACTCCTCGGTGGCTGCGGTCTTGGTCCACCGGGCGGTCGGCGACCGGCTCACCTGTATCTTCGTGGATCACGGCCTGCTCCGGCTCCATGAGCGAGAGCAGGTGATCGATACTTTCCGGCGACACCAGGGAATCGATCTTCGCGTGGTCGATGCGGCCGACGTGTTTCTCGAACGACTGAGCGGGATCACCGATCCGGAAGAAAAGCGCAGGCAGATCGGCTACACCTTCATCGAGTTCTTCGAGCGGGAGGCCCGCGAGGTCGGTCCGGATGTGCGCTATCTGGTGCAGGGCACCCTCTACCCGGACGTCATCGAGTCGCTTTCGCCCATCGGCGGGCCCTCCGCCACCATCAAGACCCACCACAACGTGGGAGGCCTGCCCGACCGGCTCCCGTTCGAGCTGATCGAGCCGCTCCGGGAGCTGTTCAAGGACGAGGTGCGGCAGGTCGGCCGCGAGCTCGGCCTGCCGCAGGAGCTGGTGGGGCGGCATCCATTCCCGGGTCCGGGGCTGGCCATCCGCATCCTCGGCCCGGTGGTGTCTGAGGACCTCGAGGTGCTCCGCCGTGCAGACCACATCTACCTCGAGGAGATTCGCGCCGCGGGGCTGTACGACGATATCTGGCAAGCGTTCGCCGTGCTGCTCCCCATTCGGACCGTTGGGGTCCAAGGCGATGAGCGGAGCTACGATCGAGTCATCGGACTCCGCGCCGTCACCAGCCGGGATGGCATGACCGCCGATTGGTTCCCGTTTCCGCCGGAGGTGCTGGCCCGGATCTCCAACCGGATTGCGAACGAGGTGGATGGGGTGAACCGAGTGGTTTATGACGTGAGCTCGAAACCGCCGGCGACGATCGAGTGGGAGTGAACGGCAGGGCGTAGTGAAAAGGGTCTCAGGGAGTAGTGCAAGGAATCAGCGCCGGCAGTTAGAGTAACTGGCGGCGCCGTCCTTGTTTTGACTACAATGCGTTCCTACATCTGTCGCACTAGTTCGGCCATGAGGCCCAGTTGCCGCAGTATGCGGCGTTGTCGGTGCCCAGCGGTCCGCGGAGGGTGCCGAGGATGAAGGCGTTCATGGCGGCCCGGGGGGCCACGATGAGCCTACCTGCGCTCAGGTTGACCGACACCTTGCCGAAGTGCCCTAGCTCGAGCGCATGCCCGTTCTCATGAAAAGCTACGGTCTCGATGTCAATGTCGGTGTTGTTGGAGGTGGTCCACGTGAAAGCGTCGTTGTACCAGACTTCCTTGATGGCGGTGTCCGTCCGGCCGTTGTTGTCGATGTCGGATGGCGTGAAATTACCCTGGCTGTCAAACGAGCCGAAGATGAAGGTGAATGTCACGCCCAACACGTTCTGGCTTGCTCCCGGTCCGAGGAAGACATCGAAGAAGGCACCTGGCAGGAACCCGAGCGTGTAGATATCGGCCGCGAACGGATCCCCAATGCCGATCACGGCGGTGTGCAGCTGGCCGTCGTCCGGCCGCTTCACAATGTTGAGCTTCGAGCACTGGACGTTCGCCCATGTGTTGAACGATGCGTCGATCGCAGGCTCCGCATTGATCGTACCATTTGCGATACCGAACGATTGGTCTACCATGTGGGTGATGTTGCTGCCATCGGCAGCGCGCCGGGCATCACCCGGTACCCACTTGGAGCTGAGTCGGAGGGTCCGATCGAAGGCAAAGATGATCTGGGCCTGGTCGACCGATGCGTCGGGGCCGAGGGAGATTTCAGCCATCTCGACCGCATAACCCGCGCCTGCGGCCGCGAGTCCGGCGTTAATCTCCTGTAGCTTGGCGCTCACCACGTCTCCGGTCGCCTTACCGCCCTTGGCGAACGCCGGACCCTGGATCTCGGACCGTGAGGTCGTCGGCGCTGTCGGTTCGGAGGCACAGGCGGTAATGGCAACAGCGGCAGCAACAGCGGCGAGCAGGGAATAGTTACGCTTCATCATGGGCAACCTCGAGTCGGCTCGGTTGGAGGTGTGACGTTCGAGGGGACAACACATAGTACCATTTCCCGGGGCCGGTCCGCTAGAGGGCTTCATTGTGTCTCTCACACGCCCTTTTGTTCCATCAAGCCGTACAGCTCCGCCGGGTCGGTGAGCGCCCTAAGGCGACCAGGCACGTCCCCTTCGCGGACGAACCGGGCAACCTTTGCCAGCACCGTCAGGTAGAGGTTCGACACCTCGACCGGTGGCGCCGCGATCAAGAAAAGAGCGTGGACCGGCTCGCCATCCATCGCGTCGTATGCAACACCGTGCACATGCCGCCCGAAGGCCAGCCGTACCCGATCGAAAACCGGAGAGCGGCAGTGGGGAATGGCGATGCCCTGACCCACGCCGGTCGATCCCTCGGCTTCGCGCTCGAGCACCAGATTGGTGATCGTCTCGCAGCCTTCAGGAGACAGGCCGAGGAGCGCCACCATCTCCCCGAGGACTTCCCGCTTGGTCCCGCCGTGGAGGTCGAGGTCGATGGATGCGGCAGAAATGAGGTCCCGCAGGCGCATGCGGTAGAGGCTACTGTGCCCGCGGGGGCATGTCAAACGCGATTCCTTGATCCATCCCGTTGAGAGCCATAGGTTTATGGAATGGTTTTGCCGCATTTTTCCGCCACCGACTTTCCTCTGATCCTGGCGCCGATGGCCGGGGTCTCCGAGGCGCCGTTCCGGCAGATCTGCCGGCGGCTCGGAGCCGACGTCGTCATGTCCGAGTTCCTGTCGTCCGAGGCAATCCGGCGGGGCATCCGGACCACCCTCGAGGGTGCCGAGTTCGAAGAATGCGAGCGCCCGATCGGGATCCAGATCTACGGCGCCGACGCCGCGGCGATGGCGGAGGCGACCGGTCTCATCACCGAGCACTACCAGCCCGAGTTCATCGACATCAACTTCGGCTGCCCGGTCAAGAAGGTCGTGAAGCGGAACGGCGGGTCCGGGTGCCTTCGGGACTTGGACAACGTCGACCAGATCATCCGGGCGTGCATCGCGGCCACCCACCTCCCAGTCACCGTCAAGACACGGAGCGGGTGGGACGAGCCGAGTCGCGATCCGGTCGGCATCGCACTCCGGATGCAGGACGCTGGCGCCAGCGCGTTCACCCTGCATGCCAGGACGCGGACCCAGATGTTCGCCGGCCAGGCCAACTGGGATGAGATCGCCCGGGTGACCGAGGCGCTCGACATTCCCGTTTTCGGCAACGGGGACATCCAAACGGCCGAGGATATCGTGCGCATGCGGCGCCGCACCGGGTGCGCCGGCGTTATGGTGGGCCGCGGCGCGTTCGGTAACCCCTGGCTCTTCGGTGCGGCCAAGGCCCTCTTGGCTGGCAAGGCCCCACCCGACGCGCCGGATGCGACGGAGCGCTTCTCCCTTGCGCTGGAACACGCGAGACTCGCGCTCCGATTGCAGGGCGACACCCGGCGCACCATGATCGAGTTCCGCAAGCACTTGGGCTGGTATACCAAGGGGCTTCCCCACGCGAGTGAGCTGCGGAAGCGTCTGTTCCAGGTCGAGTCGATCACCGAGGCCGAGGGCATCTTCGGTGACTATCTCTGCCCCATGGCCCAGGTGGCGTGACGCCCGAACTCCTGGAGTCACTCCTGTCGGATGTCGCCAGCGGGTCGCTCAGCCCACGGGAAGCCCTGGAGCGGCTGAAGCACTTCCCCAGCGAGCCATCCGACGTGGCGACCCTCGATCACCAACGCCACCTTCGGCTAGGCCAGCCCGAAGTGGTCTTCTGTGAAGGCAAGAGCGTCGATCAGTCGGTCGAGATCTGTCGCCGGCTTGCGGCCGCGAGCGGGACGTTTCTCGGGACCAGGGCCTCGCCCGAATTAGCCGAGCGGCTGGGCCGAGAGTTTCCCGCCCTCGAATGGAACGCCTTGGGCCGCACGATCTTCCAGCCGCCTTCGCCGCGCCCAGCTCCATCCGGTCGAGGCACCATTCTCGTGGTCTCGGCTGGGACCAGCGACCTTCCGGTCGCCGAGGAAGCAGCCGCCGTGGCCGACGCCTTCGGGAATCGGGTGGACCGCGTGGTCGACGTGGGCGTGGCTGGGCTTCATCGGTTGCTCAGTGCCTCCGAGCGCCTGCGTGAGGCCGCGGTGGTCATCGTGGTCGCAGGAATGGAGGGAGCCTTGCCCAGCGTCGTGGGCGGTCTGGTCGGCGTGCCGGTCATCGCCGTGCCGACCAGTGTCGGGTACGGCGCCTCGCTGGGCGGCTGGGCCGCTCTCCTCGGGATGCTCAACTCCTGTGCCGCCGGAATCACCGTCGTCAATATCGATAACGGGTTCGGCGCCGCCGCCGCCGCCCACCGCATCAATCATCTCCCGCCGACAGAGTCTGCCCCGTGAGCGGTGCCATGATCGTGCTCGGCCTGGTGCTGATCGCCCTGGGTGGCTGGCGGGAGGGACTGCCGAATCTGGTGGTTGCTGCTGGAGGGTTCTTCGTCGCCTGGGGGCTCCACCGCCAGCTTGCCAAGCGATCGGCGGGCCTGGCGAGGCCGGTACCGCATTTCCTGCCCGATCCGACACTCAGCTGGCTTCGGCGGGCGCACAACGCAATCGGCGTGTGGGCGCTGCCCAAGGGGAGAAAGCACAAGGCACTCACCTACTACCAAAGCGTCGACCCGGCAGCCGGGCTGAGTCCGGATGCGACCGAGCTGCTCCGGGTACGCTTGAGGACGGCGCCGCGCGAGACTGTCAGCACTGTCGAACGGCTGGACGCGGGGACGCTGGTATCGGAATCGAACGAGAGGCTCACGACGGCCCTGCTTCTGCGACCAGGCCCGACGCCCGGTGCTCTGGAGCAGGCCCGCGAAGACCTCCGGCATCTGCTCGAAAGCCTCGGTCGACGGTCGGTCATCCGCGCCCTCGAGGAGGCAAACGTCGCTCCGGTGGAGAGCGTGCGAAGCATGGCCTTGCGACTGGCCCATCAGATCGAACATCAAGCGGGCGTTCGCGTCGCGGTCGCGTTAGCGGAGCCGGGAGGCGTTCGGGTAGTCGCGGTATCACCCAGCGCGGATCAGCGGCTGGTCGGCCGCCTGGTTCCGCCTGACAGCCCGGTTGCCAGCGTCGCGCGCGGCGAACGGGAGGCCTTTGCCGCCAAGGGCAACGTATTTGGGGTGGAGGAGACGGGCGGGGCACGCGACCGGCGGCGAGGGCATGAAGGCCGGGTGGCCATTCAGGGCATTCGCACGGCTGATGCCACGCTGGGGGCGGTCGCCTATTGGCGGCCGCGAGGAGGGACGGTCCATCTGTCTGCCACGGCGGAGATCAGTGAGTGCATCCGCCGCGCTGCACCACGCATCAAGGCGTCGCACGAGCATGAGGCAATGGGACTCCAGGCGACACTCGATCCGCTTACCAGACTCAGGAACCGGCGGGGGTTCGAAGGCGTGACCCGGCGCATCGGGGAGGCGGAAGGAGCCTTGATCTACGCCGATCTTGATGAGCTCAAGCGGCTCAACGACACGCTGGGACGCGAGGCAGGGGACGCGGCGCTGGTGCATTTCACCGAGATTCTCCGGCAGGAGATTCGCCTGGGCGACATCCCCGGCCGACTTGGCGACGAGGAGTTTGCCCTGTGGCTGCCTGACGCTTCGCTGGCGGATGCGTTGCATGTGGCCGAGCGCATCCGGGCGAGTCTGACGAGCACGCCCTGGGCGTGGAATGGCCGGTCGTGGCCCCTGAGCGCGTCGTTCGGCGTCTCAGCATGCCCCGAGACCACGAAGAAGCGCGACGATCTGCCGACCCAGGCCAAGGCCGCCCTGGCTCGGGCGCAGGCCGCGGGCCGCAACCGGGTGGAGGCGGCACCCGCCGCGAAGGGTTAGTGAAGTCGGTTGCCGCTCTGCGGCGCGATCCTTGCACCTCGTCGGCGGGCCATGTACGATTCAGGTACCCGGGGGCGATTGGCTTCGACGGGTATGAAGAGGAGGTCGCTGCGTGTCCAGGTCCAGGTTCCTGGTAAAACCGCTTGGGACTTTTTTAATTGCCAACTCTGAACTGGCACTGGCTGCCTAAGCTGAGCTAACGCTCGCTTAGTGCACCTCCGATGACGGAAGCCCGCCCGGGGCGCCCCCATCGGATCGCAAAGCTGGGCTGGCTGGTCGCGGTCCTTCGACGCGCTCGGCGAGATTCTCCGAAGGTGGTTCCTGAACGGGTCGGCTCGTCACCGGTTGAGGAATGAAGCGGAAAGATGAGCCTACACACGTAGATGTGGCTTCGGAAACATATTCGGACCAGGGTTCGATTCCCTGCGCCTCCATGAACTACGCGGGACGGCCGGTACGGCCGTCCCGCGTGTCCGTTGCACCACCCATTCCTTAGCCGGATTCAGGGAGAACGATCGCGGCCACCTTTTCCGCTAGGCGGCGTCGAAAGTCCGCCAGGCGACCCCTCAGGTCGGCGTCCTCCGCCGCAAGGATCGCCACGGCGAAGAGCGCCGCGTTCTTGGCGCCTGCCTCGCCGATCGCGAAGGTCGCTACCGGGATACCCCCGGGCATCTGGACCGTGGACAGGAGCGAGTCCAGCCCTTGGAGATGCTGGCTGGGCATCGGGATGCCGAGGACCGGCAGGGTGGTGTTGGCGGCCAACACCCCGGCTAGGTGTGCAGCCCCACCGGCGCCGGCGATGATGCACCGAAGTCCCCGTCCCTCCGCGTCTCGCGCGTAGGTCGTCGCGAGATCCGGAGTGCGGTGGGCGGACAGCACCCTCGCTTCGTTGGGTACGCCGAAGTCACGCAGCACGTCGACTGCCCGGCACATGACCGGCCAGTCCGAGTCACTTCCCATGACGATCCCCACCAGCGGTCTTTCCATGTTTGTTTCGATCCCCTATAGCGTTGCCTTGGTGCGATCCATGGTGCCACGAGCGGCCAGCACTGCTTGCGCGGCCGCCAGGCGCGCAATCGGCACACGGAACGGAGAACACGAGACGTAGTTCAGCCCCAAATGGTCGCAGAACGCGACCGAAGACGGCTCGCCGCCGTGCTCGCCGCAAATGCCGATCTTGAGATCCGGCCGAGCTTTCCGTCCCAATTCGACGCCCATTCGAACGAGTCGGCCGACACCGTCACGATCGAGCACCTGAAACGGATCGGCTTCCAGCACTTGGTGTTCCAAGTAGTAGGGGAGGAACCTCCCGGCATCGTCGCGGGAGAGCCCCCACGTTGTCTGGGTCAGGTCGTTGGTCCCGAACGAAAAGAACTCGCTCTCGAGCGCGATGGCGTCGGCCGTGAGGGCGGCGCGCGGCAGCTCGATCATGGTGCCGAGCAGGTATGGCACCGTGATGTTGCGCTCCTGGAAGACGGCCGCGGCGGTTTCCCGAACGATGCGCGCCTGCTCCTTGAACTCGGCAACGGACGCGATCAGCGGGATCATGATTTCCGGCGCCACCTGCCCCCGACGCGACGACACGGTGCATGCGGCCTCAAAGATCGCGCGGACCTGCATCGCGGGAATTTCCGGGTAGATGATGCCCAAGCGGCATCCGCGAAGCCCAAGCATAGGGTTCACCTCGCTCAACCCTTCTACGATCCGGGTCATCTCCTCAGTGGAGCGGTCCAGTTCGCTGGCCAGCTTTGCGATTTCCTCGGGCTCCTTCGGGAGGAACTCGTGCAGCGGCGGATCCAGCAGTCGAATGGTGACCGGGTAGCCTTCCATGGCGCGGAAGATGCCTTCGAAGTCGGCGCGCTGCATGGGCAACAGCTTGCCCAGCGCTTTCTGACGACCCTCGGAGTCTTGGGCGACAATCATCTCCCGCATCGCCTGCAACCGGGTCCCTTCGAAGAACATATGTTCGGTGCGGCACAAGCCGATGCCCTCGGCCCCGAATTCCCGGCCACGGTGGGCGTCGGCCGGCGTGTCCGCGTTCACTCGGACCTTGAGATTGCGAAGCTTGTCTGCCCAGGTCATGAGCCGGCGGAAGTTGTCGCTCAGCTCGGGAGGGATCAGGGTGGCCTTACCGGCGTGCACCTGTCCCCGCGTTCCGTCGATAGTGATCCACTCGCCTTCGCGAATGGCGCGGCCGTCGACCGAGAGGACACGGGCCTCCTCATCCACGATGAGTTTGTGCGCACCGGCCACGCAGGGCTTCCCCATGCCGCGGGCCACCACAGCCGCATGGGACGTCATGCCGCCTCGAGCGGTGAGAATGGCCTTGGCCACCACCATCCCATGGAAGTCCTCGGGGCTGGTCTCGCGACGAACGAGAATCACGGGTTGCCCCGTACGCCCGATGCGCTCCGCCTCGTCGGCCTCGAACACCACGGCACCGCTCGCTGCCCCGGGAGACGCCGGTAATCCGGTGGTCAAGAGATCGAGTTCTGCCGACGGATCGATGGTGGGGTGGAGCAGTTGATCGAGGTCGTTTGGCGGAACGCGTGCCACCGCTTCCTCTTGACTCACCACGCCTTCGTCCACCATTTCGCACGCCACGCGTACGGCGGCATGGCCGGTGCGTTGTGCCCGCCGGGTTTGGAGCATGTATAACTTGCCGCGCTCGATGGTGAACTCCATGTCCTGCACGTCACGAAAGTGCCGTTCCAACCGCTGGGCCATTTGCGCCAACTCGGTGTACGCGGCCGGCATGACCCGCTCCAGGTCGGCAATGGGCTGGGGATCCCGGGTGCCGGACACGACGTCCTCGCCTTGGGCATTGATGAGGAACTCCCCGTACAGCTCCCGTTCACCGGTTGACGGATTCCGGGTGAACGCGACGCCGGTGCCGGAATCCTCGCCCAAGTTCCCGAACACCATGGCCATGACGTTGATCGCGGTGCCGAGCGAATCCGGGATGTCGTGCAGCCGCCGGTAGTCGATCGCGCGCTTGGTATTCCAACTCTCGAACACGGCAGCGATGGCCCCCCATAGTTGATCGATGGGGTCATCGGGGAATTCACGTCCGGTTTCTTGCCGAACCACATCCTTGTACTTCGCGACCAATGTCCGCAGGTCGCCCACCGGAAGGTCGATATCGCGCTCGACCGCATGCGTCTTCTTCGCCTCGGCGAGAATGCTCTCGAAGCGCTCCTTGGGAATGCCATACACCACGGCCCCGTACATCTGCACGAAACGCCGGTAGCTGTCCCACGCGAACTGGGGATTGTTAGCCTCACGTTCCAGCGCCGCCACGGTGTCGTCGTTGAGCCCGAGATTGAGAATGGTCTCCATCATGCCGGGCATCGACAGCGCCGCACCCGACCTGACCGACACCAACAGCGGAGCCTTGGCCCCGCCGAACTGGCGGCGCGTGGCGGCTTCGAGTCGATTGAGGCTAGCCTCGACCTCGGTCCGGAGCCGACCCGGGAAGGCGCCCGTTTGTAGGTACGTCTGGCACAACGTGCTCGCGATGGTGAATCCGGGTGGGACCCGAACTCCGATACTGGTCATTTCGGCGAGGGCCGCACCCTTGCCGCCCAGGGTGTCCTTCATGGCGGCCGAGCCGTCGGCCCGGCCCGATCCGAAGAAATAGACCAGTGGCTGTGTCGTGGAGTGACTCATGCGTGGGATGGGATGAGAGGTGGCGCCTGGTGGAGCCGGATCGCCTGATCCGGTACTTCCGTCGGATATTGATTGGAGAAACAGGCGTGGCAGAAGGGGGAGTCGCCATCCGCCGCTGCCAACATGCCCTCGAGCGACAGGTACGCCAAGGAATCGACGCCGAGGTACGTGCGGATTTCGTCCAACGAATGACGGGTAGCGATCAACTCCTCGGGATACGGGGTATCGATGCCGTAGTGGCAGGGGCCGATGATGGGCGGCGACGCGAGCCGAAGATGCACGCGGCGCGCTCCAGCGGAGCGAATCAGCTGCACCAACCCCTTGCTCGTGGTGCCCCGTACGAGGCTGTCATCGATGACCGCGACGGACTTGCCCTCGATCACATCCCGCACGGGATTGTACTTGATCCGGACTTTCTCGACCCGAAGTGCCTGCGACGGGTGAATGAACGTGCGACCAATGTAGTGGTTCCGGATCAGACCGTGCTCGAGCTTGATGCCAGAGACTTCCGAGAAGCCCAAGGCCATGGCGTTGGAGCTGTCGGGAACGCTGAATACAACCTCGGCGTCTTCGGCCGGGTGCTCCCGTGCGAGGTTCCGACCCAACTCCCGGCGGACCCGGTCGACCGACCGGTCGAAGACCGTGCTGTCGGGCCGGGAGAAATACACCAGCTCGAAGACACATCGGCTCACCGGCCGGGGCTCGAGCCGCGGCAACTGTTCGAGCCGGCCGGCGGTGATCCGAACGAAGTCACCAGGCTCGAACTCGCGGACCAGCGTCGCGCCGATCAGATCGAAGGCACAGGTTTCCGAGGCGACGATGAGCCCGGAACCGAGGCGACCGAGAAACAATGGCCGAAATCCGCGGCTGTCGACGGCGGCGTATAGGGTCCGCCCGACGCCGATGACGAGACTGTACGCCCCTTCCACACGCTCCAGTGCGCCACGGATCTGCTGCGCGGGATCGTTGGCCTTCGACCGCGCAACGAGGTGAACCAGGACTTCGCTGTCGGTTGACGTCATGAACAAGGCGCCCTCGGCGACGAGGCGCTCCTTGATCTCGGCGGCGTTGGTGAGGTTGCCATTGTGCGACAGGACCAAGGGAGCATTCCGATAGTTGACCACGCACGGCTGCGCATTGGCCAACACGGTGCTTCCCGCGGTCGAGTAGCGGGTATGTCCGATGGCAACATCACCGCGGAGGCCGTCGAGGACGGTGTCGGTGAATACTTCTGAGACCAGCCCCATGCCCA
>Ga0224512_10004885_pt1 | contig 11184 bp, 11 predicted proteins | sample SF_May12_sed_USG_4_FD_169103 | JGI IMG/M metagenome (GOLD analysis project Ga0224512, IMG submission 169103) | Sediment microbial communities from San Francisco Bay, California, United States - SF_May12_sed_USGS_13 | ecosystem: Environmental > Aquatic > Marine > Sediment | place: USA...
GCCCGAAACCCAGATTCGGGCGTCCGCGGCGTCTCGTCCTACTCAGTTGGCCCTTTGGCTCTTCACGAAGGGGAAGACGTTGGTGACGCCCACCAGGTCGGTGATCAACAGCACGAGAAGAACGATCAGGATCGCGCCGATCACGACGCCCAGCGCACCTTCGCCCGCCGGCAGCTGGTCGAGGTTGCCGGCGATCTGCTGGATCTCGGCGTCGCTCAGGCCCATCACCCGGCGCATCGCCTCATCCGGATCGACGCCCAGGTCGATCATCTGCCGGCGCACCTCCTCTCGGGCCACGAACTCCATGACCCGGGCCCGGTCGTCGGCCTGGATGGCCCGCTCGATCACCGTGTCGGTGCCGACCATGGCGGCACGCGCCAGGTTGATCGGCAGCGAGGTCGCCGCCATCACCAGCGCCATGAAGAGGGCGGTCGCTTTCAGGGAATGGCAAAGGGATTTCATATCCGTCGTCTCCTTATCTCCGGCGTCCCGTCCTGGAACCACATGGTCTTGTCGGGCTCTGCGCGGCCCCCGGGATTTCTTGGCGCTCTCGGTTTGCTCCGTGCGCCTCGCGTGATTCGGGCATAGCGCCCAATGGTTAACGAATCATGAGACCGCCCCAACCCCGGCGTCTCATCTCTGGCTGCGGACGAAGGGAAAAACGTCGGTCAGGCCGAGCAGATCGGTGATCAGCAGGATCAGGAGCACCAGCAGGATCGCGGCGAGCACGAACTCCACCCCGCCCTCGCCGGCGGGCAGTTGGTCCAGATGACCGGCGATCTGCTGAATCTCCCCGTCCGACAGTCCCGCGGCGCGTTCCGCCGCTTCGTCCGGATCGATGCCGAGTTCGATCATCTGGCGGCGCACCTCCTCGCGCGCCATGAAGCCCATGACCCTGGTGCGCTGCTCGGCGGCGGCGCTCTGCTCGATCGCTTGTTCGGTTCTGACCATCGCGGCGCGCGCCGCGCCGAGCGGCAAAGAGGTCGCCGCCACGACCAGCGCCATGACCAGGGCGAAGCCCCTGAGGAAGCCCCTGAGAAGGTGCCGATAACGGCTCATCTGATCTAACTCCCCCTCGCCTCTTCCGGTCCACGGTCCGGCCGAAACCGGGCAGGCCTCCACCCGGGTGCTGCACAGGCTCAACGGACTCGATGCCCCCTCCCGCGGCGCCGATCGACGCCGGGACAGTATGGCGACCGCCCGCGGCGCGGCCAAAAGTCAAAGCTGTGTTAACTTTGTGGCGCGCCTGGCCCGGGCGCCCGGGGATTTAACGAGGTGCTTCAAGGAAAGGCGCAGCGCCTGCCGGTCACCTTGATGAAACCGCGGTCGCCGGCCAGGGCGAAAAACTGATACTCGTTCTCGCCGATCACGATCGAATAGCGCAGCGGCAGGGTGCCCGACTTTTCGAAGGTGCGGCCGCCGATCTCGGCGAAGCGCAGGGTGATCGGCTGTGTCGGGTCGAACCAGGATTCGCGGTTGCCGCTCGCGTCGAAGGCCGTGACCCCTTCGGCGGTCACGGTGATCGTGTTCTTGGCGAAGCTGACCGCGTCGTTGGCGCCTTGGAACAGGGGTGTCTCGACCATGAAGCGTTTGGTCGCGGGCTCGCTGTCGCAGACCTGCTCCGTGCTGAGCGCGCCGATCAGGTCCGCCAGCCGCTCCGCCTCGACTCCCCCCGCAAGCCGTTTCTGGACCAGGTCGAAGAGGACCTTGCTCTCGCCCTCCGGCACCTCGTTCCGGTAGCGCTCCTGCCACTCGCTGGCGCGGCTTTCCGCCGCGCCGGTGGTCGCCTCCAGCTCGCCGTTGCGCGTTTCGAGCTCGACGACCCGCGCCTCCAGTTCCGCGACCTGCTCCTCGAGCACCGCCACGTCGCGCTGGGCCAGCATCGAGCCGCCCTCGTAGGCGAAGAGGCCCAGGGCCAAGAGGAAGAGGACGAGCAGGGCGAACTTCAGGATCGGCCACAAAAGGCTGCGGCGCCGGCGCGAACGGCTGTCATGCAGACCCAGGGTCATGGGGTTGTGTTTCCTGCTCTCTGCTCGTGGATCCGGACGGTGTCCGGTCGGCATTTCGCCGCCTCGGCCAACCGGCTCGCTGCAAGGCGAAATATAGGATGACGCCCCGGTTCGCAACCCGGGTGAGCGGACCGTGTCGGGTGTCGCCGCCTCTTTCGGCGATGCGGTTCAGACCAAGGCGAGAGCACTGGGCCGTTTGTCCCGCGCGCCGGGCTCAGGTGGTGCCTGGTTCGGGTGCCCCGGCGGAAGGCATCACGGCGACGCGGGCGGGCGGCGCCTCGCCCTTCTTGTCCACGCCGAAATAGATCGTCTGGTGCGGGAAGGGGATTTCGATGTTCTGCTCGTCGAAGGCCCGCTTCATGCGCCGGAAGAACTCGCGGCGCACCATCCACTGTTTGAGCGGCTTGGTCTTGATGCGTGCGCGAATGTCGACCGAGGAGGCGCCGAAGGCGTTGAGGCCCTGCACCTCGAGCGGCTCCAGCATCTCGGGACCGTAGGTCTCGTCCGCCTGCATGCCGGCGCCGATTTCCTTCAGCACCTCGAAGACCTCGTCGATATCCTCGCGGTAGGCCACGCCCACGTCGAGCACCGCGTAGCCGAATTCCTTGTTCATGTTGACGATGCTGGTGACCTCGCCCCAGGGTATCGTGTGCAGGCTGCCCGATATGTCGCGCAGGCTGACCGTGCGGACGGTCAGATGCTCGACCGTCCCGGCGTGTCCTCCCAGATCGATGTAGTCGCCGACCGCCAGGGTATCCTCGACCAGGATGAAGAAGCCGGTGATCAGGTCCTTGACCAGGGTCTGCGCGCCGAAGCCCACCGCCAGGCCGATCACTCCTGCGCCGGCCAGCAGAGGTGCGATGTCGATGCCCAGTTCGGACAGGCCGATCATCACGACCATGACGGCGAGCAGGACGCGCAGAGCATTGCGCAGCAGGGGCAGCAGGGTCAGCATGCGCAAGCGCCCACCGGCCGTGCCGGCGTGGCTCTTGAGCTTCAGATAGCGTTCGATCAGCGCGCTCGCGACCTCCCAGACGAGGATCGCCGCGCCGAGCAGCAGGACGAGGGTGATCAGGCGGCCGCCGAGCTCCCGGCCGGTATCCGAGACGAACCACGCAATGGTGCCGAAGCCCCAGGCTTCGAGCAGCAGGATCACAGCCAAAACCTGGACCAGGCCGCGCAGCACCCGGTGAAGGACCGGCAGGTAGCGGTTGGCCCGCGCTTCGAGCCCCGGGAAGCGCTCCTTGATGTCCCCCTTGAGGTGAAAGCCCCGGTCGATCACGGCGCTCAGCAGGAGGGTGAGGCCCGAGGCCGCGACGACGATTACGAACGTGAGCGCCGTGGCGCGCAAGAGGAACTCGAAGCCGCCGGGCAGGTTGAGCACCCAGACGCCATAGATCGCGAAGACGTAGAGGCCCGCGAGCACGTGCCAGACATCGGCGAAGCGGTTGCGCAGCGCGCGCATCGGCGAGTCGACGTCGCCCAGGTTGCAAATCCAGTCCGCCATGGCGCCGCGGTTCTGCAGGATCAGGATCAGCATCAAAAGCGCGACGACCAAACCCACACTCTTGAGAAGGAAGGCGTGCACCGCCGGCGCGAGGCCCAGCAGCAATGCCGCTTCGAGCGCGACGTAGCCGTAAACCGTGACCACCGTAAGCCGGCGCACCCAGATGAAGATGTAGTTTGCGGTCTCGTCGGACAGCGGAACGGTGCGCAGCTGCGTCACGCGGGGTGCAAGCACCATGCTCGCCAGGGCGGTCACGAGACGGGCCAGGACGTTGGCGTTGATCAAGGCCAAGGCGACCAGACGGGTGGTGTCGCGCGGCTCGGTCAGGGGCAACACGACATAGGCGACGGCCGCGAACACTGCGATGGACGCCGCGTCGATCAGCGTGCGGAGCAGCAGATTCAGCACGCGCGCCGGCAGGCTCTTCGTCGCGCGGTCTTCGATAGCCCGTCTCGGGCGCGCCAGGAATCGTCTGGTCAGCCATTCGCCGAACAGGGCCAGGGCGAAGATCAGGACCAGCTTGCCCGCCGCCTCGAGAAGGGCGGTCTGGACCGCGGGCTCCTTCATTTTGGTCCAGGTCCAGGACGCGGCTGCGGGCAGATCGAGCAGGGCGGGCAGCAGCTCGCCGAAGCCTTCGGTCACCTCGGCGATCTTGCGCGACAGCTCGGCAAGCAGCTGTGCGCCCAGGCTCTGCGGCTCGGCCATCTGTGCTTGTTCGCCGGCGCTTTGGCGCTGCACCTCGATCAGGGTCTGCAGCTGCTTGACGAGTACTGCGCGCTCTTCCGGGGCTTCCAGCGTCTCAATCAGGGTTTTCAGGTCTTCGGCGGGAATCTGCGTGGACGGCGCGGCCGTCTCTGCCTCCTGTGCCCTGCCGGGATCGCCGGCCAGCACCCAGGCCGACAGCGCCGCGGCAAGAAAAAGGATCAAGCGGACTCCGGTTCCTGGCGCCGAGGACCGGCGAAGCGATACTGCATTCATGACTTTTCCGTGCGCGGTGGAGGGCGAGCTGGTCCCCGACTTGCCGGACCGCTCGGCGGGTCGTGCGCTAAGGGTCTGTAACGGAATTATCGATACGCTTGGCGGAAATTAGCCCCGTCCCCCTGGGATTTACCCTGGGATTCCCGCCGCGATCGGGCGCAATCGGCCCGCTGCCGCGTCGCTCGTCGTCGAATATGCCTGGCATGTCCTTCCTCCTCGCTCCTAACAGCGGACCGATTGCGCCGCGACCAAACCCATCGATAATTCCGTTCCAGACCCTAACCAAGCCAAGAATTCGGCCCGGGGTCAACCGCGCAGCCGGGGCACTTTTCGCCAAGGCGCTCTGCCGCGGGGCGGGATCTATGCCCTGGGGAGCGTGCTGAAACGCCGAGCTATTGCAGGACCTCTCCGAGCGAGGCCGCCGTCCTCTCGCTGCAGTAATACACGCCGTCGACCAGCGTCGCCCCGTCCTTGTCCCATTTGGTCGAGTCGAAGTCCCACATGATCAGCTCGGCCTTCTTCTCCGGATCGTCGATCAGGCGGCGCAGGCGGCGGGTCAGCACGCTCTGGAAGTGGGACAGCACGTGCCAGTCGCTGTCGCCGGTGACCTTCAGCAGCTCCTTCATGGACACCCGCCCGCCCTGCTTGGCGAAGAGCGCGAGACGCTTGCGGTGTGCTTCCGAGAGGCCGTGCACCAGCTTGACCGAGAGACCCGGCGAGAGATCGACGGGACGGCGCCAGTGTAGTGACGTCCTCCGCTTCCCCGCGCCGGTGCCGGGCAGGCGCGCGCCCGAAAGCTGCTCCAGCAGCTCCTGCTGCGTCCCGGGCGACAGCTTTTTGAAATCCGCTTGGTTGATGACGATCTGCATGGCCTGTTCCCCGTTTGCAGGCGGCGCGGGCGGTCGGAGCATCGGAGTGCCGCAGGGTGCCGCAGACCGCCGGCCGGCTCAAGTCTAACCCCAAAGCCGGGCGCGAAGATAGGGTCAAGCCGCCCGCGCCACTTGTTGGATAGCGACCAAGAGACAACCCCGCGATGTCGCTTCTGGAAATATGCCCCGGAAAGTATGCCCCGGAACCGGCTTCCCGCTCGGCGCCGCCCCGGCCTTACCTTGACGCAGGTCAATGCCTCGAAAGCGGGTTTCGTCGAGACTGCTGTACCAGCGAAAACATGACCCCAAGGTGAACGCCGGGATGAATTCGTGGATGGGCAGAACCGAGCGAGGTGAAACGTGGCGAAGCTCCGGCACTCGATGTGGCTGTTCCTGATCGGACTTGCCTTGGTGCTTGTCCTGGCGGTTGTGCTGACCCGTTCGGCGGCCGGCCAGGACGCGCAGGAAGGCTACCGGGTGGCGAAGCGCTGGTGCGCTTCCTGCCACATCGTCGAGGGCCGGGACGTCAGCGACACGGCGCCGAGCTTCGCCCAGGTCGCCAACGACCCGGCGATCACGGCGGCCGGACTGCGCACCTGGCTTTCCTCGCCGCACAGCTCCATGCCGGACTTCAACCTGAGCCGCGGCGAGATCGACCAGATCATCGCCTATATCGAGAGCCTCAAGGCGAACTAGCTGGTGCCCGCGTTCTCCGCGGCCCGCGGCCTGGTCGCGGCCATCAGCGCGCGGAAGGGGATCAACAGGGTCAGCGCCATGGCGAGCTTGACGCCGTAGTCGCCCAGCCCCCAGGTGATCCAGGGCAGCCCCGTGCCGGCGAAGGCCAGGCTGAAGAACAGCGCCGTGTCGACCGCCGAGGCGATCGACGAGGAGACCAGCGGCGCGCGCCACCAGAGCCCCTGGCGCAGGCGGTTGAAGATGTAGACGTCGAGCAGCTGGGCGACCAGGAAGGCGCAGCCCGAGGCCAACGCGATGCGCGGCGTGGCGAGGACGACCGACAGCACCACGGCGCAGGCGAAGCCGGCATAGACCACGCGCCGCGCCACCGCCGGCCCCAGCGCCCGGTTGGTCAGGTCCGTGACCAGGAACGAGACCGGATAGGTCAGGGCGCCCCAGGTCAGCCAGTCGTTGATCGGATACTGCACGGCCACGTTGGAGCCGGTCACCACCACGGTCATGGCGGCGACGCCGAGCCAGAAGCCGCGCCGGGCCCAGATGCTGTCGCTCATCGCTTGTCCTGATCTCCTCCACCGGACCTGCTTGGCCGCGATCCCGGCCAGGCCCTTGGCGCTCTCGTAGCAGAAGGCGGCACCCGGGCACAAGCGGACGGGTCTCCTCATACTTTACGCTTCCGGAAACCCCTGTCTCGCCGGAACCGGCGAGGATACAAAGCTCGGTGCCGCGCCAAAATCCGCGCCGTTAACGATTCGTTAACCTGGTTTCGCTGCCTTAAGACAGACTCCCGGGCTGGACATTCGCGTCTCCACCTTATATCGTGGAGCAATTAGGCTGAACTACTAGATTTAGCCCGTGCCACTAGATATTGCGTTATAGCGAAAGGCTGCCACATGAGTTGGAACGAGGAGCGAGTTCAAGAACTCACGCGTCTATGGGATGCGGGCCAGAGCGCGTCCCAGATCGGCAAGGCCCTGGGCATGTCGAAGAACGCCGTGATCGGCAAGGCCCACCGCCTCAAGCTGCCGCCGCGCCCCTCGCCGATCCGTGCCGGCGGCGCCGGCCCGCGCCCGCCCCGGCGGACCATGCCGCGCCCGGTCATGCGCAAGCGCCCCGGGGAGGCCGCCGGGGAGACCGCCGGGGAGACCGCCCTGGACGCCGCCTCGGACGCCCGCGGGCGCGCCGAGCTCGCGGCCGGCCGTTCGGTCCTGGACCAGGTCGAGCTGGTGCGCCAGGTGGCCCGGAAGCTCGCTCCCGAGCGGCCGGCCCGTGCGGTCCGCAAGCGCGGCGATAGCCGCGCCTGCCTCTGGCCGATCGGCGATCCGGGGGACACGGACTTCCACTTCTGCGGCGGCGAGGCGGAGCCCGGCAAGCCCTACTGCGCCAGCCACTGCGCCAAGGCCTACATCGTCAAGTCGCGCCAGGGCTCCGAGGCGGCCTGACCGCCGCGAAAAAGGTGTCAGACACCTTTTTTCGAGCCGTAAGCATCTGAAAGCACGATGTTTTCTGGTGCCAAAAAGGGTGTCTGACACCTTTTTTGCTTAGACCACCAGTCCTTCGCCCCGGCGCCGCGGGTCGCCGGCCGCGGCGAGCAGGCCGCCGGCGCTCGCCTTGCCGCCCTTTTTGCCGCCTCGCCTGCCGGGGGGCCGGCGCGTCGCCGTGTGCACCCCGCCATAGAAGAAGCTGTGGTGCGGCCAGTCCATGATCTCGGCCGCCTCGCCGGCCACCGCGGCCCGCGCCGCCGCGTCGAAGCCCGCCTCCAGATTGGCCAGACCGCCCTCCAGGTGCAGGCGCGGCGCCGCCACCGCCTCGGCCGCCGTCATGGCGAAGTCGATCAGGTTGTTCAGCACCTGCAGCACCGAGGTGCGGATCCGGTTCGCGCCGCCGGTGCCGAGCGCCGCCACCGTGCCGTCCTCGAGGAAGGCGAGCGACGGGGCCATCATGGAGGAGATGCGGCTGTCCTCGGGCCAGCGCTGGAAGCCCTGCGGGTTGAGGTCTTCCTCGCCCAGCATGTTGTTCAGCATGACCCCGCTGCCCGGCAGCATGGTGCCGCAGCCCTCGCCGTTGGACAGGCTGAGCGCGGCCAGGTTGCCGGCGCCGTCGATCACGCTGATGTGGGTCGTGCCGCGCGCGCTCTGCGGTCGCCCGGCGATCTCCTTGGCGTAGCTCGCCAGCAGGGCCGGGTCGAGCAGGCGCCCTGCGGCGCTCGCCTCCTCGGCCTCGCTCACCGCCTCGTGCAGCCGGCTCTCGACCCGGGCCCGGTTGGTCAGCGCCATGACCCGAGTCAGCAGTTCCATGTGCGCCGCCGTGCCGAAGCCGAGCGCCGCCAGGTCCCGGCGCGCCAGCAGCTCCAGGGCGAAGGCGATCAGGATGCCGCCGGACGACGGCGGCGGGTTGGTCAGGATGCGGGCACCCCGGTAGCGGCGCTCGAGCGGCTTGCGGCGCACCACTCGGTAACCCGTCAGGTCCTCCTCGGTGAGCTGGCCGCCGCCCTCGCGGCAGGCCGCGACCAGGCGCTGGCCCAGCTCGCCCGTGGTGAACAGCGCCGCGCCCTCCGCGGCCAGCGCCTCCAAGGTCTGGGCCAGCTCCGGCTGGCGGTGGTGATCGCCGGCCTTGAGCAGCTCGCCGTGCGGGCCGGTGAAGATCGCCCGGGACTCGGCGCCGGCCAGCAGGACCGGGCCGACCACCCGGCAGACATAGGCGTCGAGCTCCCGCACGGTCAGGCCGTCACGCGCCAAGCGCACGGCCGGCTCGACCAGGCGGCCCATGGGCAGGCGGGCGAGGTCCCGGTGCACGGCGAAGAGGCCCTCAACCGCGCCGGGCGTGCCGGTCGCGCCGAGGCCGATGTGGAACTCCTGGGTCGCCGTGCCGAAGTCGGCCAGGATCGGAAAGAACTCGATCTCCGCCATCGGCCGCTTGCGGCGCGGCGTCTGCACGAAGAAGTCGTAGAGGCAGGCTTCGCCCTCGGCCGGCTGGGCCAGCAGGAAGCCGCCGCCGCCGAGCGAGCAGAGCACGGGCTCGGCCACGGTGGCGGCGCAGAAGGCGGCCAGCGCCGCGTCGAAGGCGTTGCCGCCGTCCTCCAGCACCTCCCGCGCGGCCGCCGCGGTCGCCGGGTGGCCGGCGGCCACGGCGCCCTTGCCGCCTCGTTTCGTTGCGCTCGCCGTCATCGCTCCGCTGGCCGGGTCTCGTCTTGCGCCAGGATGACCGCTCCGCTCCGCCCTGGCAATGCGCCAGGCCAAGCGCATTTGAGACTTGGCGCGCCTGCCGGGGCAGGGCTGTATCTTGCGACCGGCCGCGACCGCGGCCGCGCGAGCGCAGTCGAGCGAAGCCCCCCTGGGAGTCCGTGGGGCGTCCGGGGCGCGGATGCGCCCGCCCGGCGCCCGGGGCTCACACCAGGGCGAAGTATGAACAAGGGCAATCGCTCGTATGCGATTGCCCGTTCAATGCGCCAGCCCGTCGCAGTAAACAACGCGGCAGTGGATATGTGGATAAATCAACCGCGGGTTTCACAGAAATGTCGCAACCCTGACCGAAAACCTTCGTGCAAGATGGGCTAGTAGGGGATCGGGGGAAGCGCCTCGCCGCCCGGCGAGGCAAAGACGGGAAGGAGGCGTGATGACCCGATCGGCGAAGACCCTCAGGATGGCCGAACGCCGCGAGGCTTGGACGGCCGCCAAGCTGGCGGTACGGCGCTACGCCAGGGAACCTTCGGAAAGCAATGCCGGCAAGGTGCGCAGCGCTTGGCTGCGGGTGCGCCATGCCATGAGCCACCCGCTGGCCGGAGCCGCCGGAGCCATGGATCGGCGAATCGAGCACGGGATTTCGCGCCTGCCGTCCCAGCACCCGCGTCCCTAAGCCGGTACGGCACGGGGTCGGTTTGCCCGTCAGACCAGGCCGCGCGCCGCGGATGTCGGCCGCGCCGTGACCAGGCGCGACAGCTGGCTCAGCATGTGCTCCAGGCCCTCGGGGCAGACCGTGTCGTATTCCAGGCTGAGGCGCCGCACGATGCGTTCCGCCAGGGCGCGGCGGCGCGTGCCCGGGGTCTCCGCGGCCGTGTCCTTGACCACCTCGATGCCGGCGCGGAAGGCCGAGAACAGCTCGCCCGGCAGGCCGCTCTGCCTGTAGATCGCCTCCAGCCCGTCGCGCCCCTTGTCGTAGATCAGCGGCCCGGCGTTGCCGAAGGGGATGCCCGCCAGCTCGGCCATGGCGGCCTGGAAGAAGTCCAGGTCGCCGACGCAGAGCGCGCGCAGCACCAGGGTCGGGGTCAGGGCCTTGCGCTCGTGCAGGCTGGCGGCCAGGCGTGCGAACTCCGCGTGCGGCGAATCGTCGGTGACGACCTGGGTCAGGGCGCGTTCCTTGCCCTGACGCGCCAGCTCCTCGGCCAGCTCGGGCGGGATGTGGTGGCGCGTGATCAGGCGCTCGCGCAGCTCGGTCGAGACCATGGAGATCAGCCGCTCCGAGATGGTCAGCGGCAGGATCGGCCGCTCGACCAGGAGCTCCCTGATCCGCTCCGACCCGGCGTGGGCGTCGAGCGCCTTGCGCAGCGAGGGCTCGGCGATCTCGGCGCTGTGGTTGGCCAGCAGCACGCCGACCACCCGCTCGCTGCCGGCTTCGACCAGGGCGTCCGAGACCTGGGCGCCGAGGCCCTCGCGCCGGGCCACGGCGACCTGCTTCTCCTCCTCGCCCCTCTGCACCACGAGCAGCAGGTCCTCGTCGCTCAGGACGCCGGAGAACTGCAGCAGCGGCACGGCGACGCTGGCCACGTCCTCGGCCAGGGTGCGGGCGATCGAGGGCGGCAGGAAGGGGCAGTGCTTGACGTGCTCGGCCAGCGCCTCGCGCACCTGGCGCTCCACGTCCCGGGCCATCTGCTCGAGGATCTCCAGGGCGATCCTGCGCTCCCGCTCGCCGAGCGTGCCTTGGGCGAATTCCCGCGCCACGCCGGCCGCGGCGGCGGCCCGCGCCTCGACCGAAGCGCCGCTCTTCAGCGCCTCGGCCCGCGCGCGCAAGTGTTCGGTACTGTCCCCGGCGTCGTGCGACATGTCGCTCCGCCGCGCCCTTTCGGGCCGGCGGCCCCCTTTGGCGGTTGAGCCCCTGGGCGGACCCTGGGCGGACAGTCTAGCCGGACGCC
>Ga0224512_10004886_pt1 | contig 11183 bp, 9 predicted proteins | sample SF_May12_sed_USG_4_FD_169103 | JGI IMG/M metagenome (GOLD analysis project Ga0224512, IMG submission 169103) | Sediment microbial communities from San Francisco Bay, California, United States - SF_May12_sed_USGS_13 | ecosystem: Environmental > Aquatic > Marine > Sediment | place: USA: California...
GGTCATCGCAACTGCGCTCGGAGGACCCGGCAGCACGGCGGTCTACGCCTGGCCGTCGTTCGTCATCTATCGGCTTGCGACGATCCTCGGAGGCGGGCTTCCGCGGGAAGTGCCGCTCACGGGCGAGCACGTCCACGACCTCGACGCCATGCGGACCGCCATCGACGACACGACGTCGGTGGTGTATGTGTGCAACCCGAACAACCCGACGGGCTCGCACCTCTCCGGTCGAGCCGTCGAGCAGTTCGTCGACTCGGTGCCCGGTGATGTGCTGGTCGTCGTCGACGAGGCCTATTACGAGTACGTGACGGCGGACGACTACCAGACGGCAATGAGCCTGGCGCTCTCGCGGTCCAACGTGCTGGTGACGAGGACCTTCTCGAAGGTGTATGGGCTCGCTGCGCTCCGTGTCGGGTATGCGGTCGCACGCCCCGAGACGATCACCGACCTGCGGAAGGCCCAGGCGCCGTTCTCCGTCACCTCTGTCGGACAGGTCGGGGCGGTTGCGTCGCTGGCCGAACGGGACGAGGTCGCCGGGCGGGTCCATCTCAACGCCGAGGAGCGGGATCGGCTGGAACGGGCGTTCGCGGACCGGTCGATCGAGTACGTGCCATCACAGGCCAACTTCGTCTACCTGCGTCTCGGGTCGAGCACACAACGGACCGCCGACGCCTTCATCCGGCACGGAGTGATCGTCCGGCCGTTCGGCGATGGATGGATCCGAGTCAGCGTGGGGACGCCCGACGAAAACGATCGCTTCCTCGCAGCGCTCGATCTCGAACGGTCCAACCTGTCAGCCGGCTGAGCCGGCTCAGCTGCGGAGGCCTTCCAGCAGCATCGTCGACACGCGCTGCGCCGTCAGTTCGGGATCGCCGCCTCTCGCGACGAATGGGGCGAGTCCTCCGACCATGTGGAAGATCGTCTCGGCGATCACGCCGCCGGGCATGTGCGTTCGGAAGTCGCCGGATTCGACTCCCTCGTCGATGATGCGCCCGAGCACGCGCTGAGCGTGCGTGAGGTGAGTGGCGATCAGGTGTTCGGTCTCGGGCGACATCGCCATGCGAAGCGAGAGGATGAAGTCGTGACTGGCGAATCGGTGCATCGACATCCTGATGAACTCCCTGAGCTGGGTCGCCGGATCGCCCATTGCGGCGAGCCGTCCGTCGATGTCGGCGACCATCTCGTCGATCTCGCCGATCATGTACGCGCACACGGCTGCTTCGACATTGGCGAAGTTGTTGTATATCGTCTGACGTGAGAGTTCTGCGCGGTCGGCGATCGCCGTCATCGAGACTTCGGTGATCCCGCGTTCCTCGACGAGCGACATGGCTGCGTCGATAATGCGTCGCCGAGTGGATACGCTCTCGCCGCCACGTCCGGTAGGGGTCACCGAGCCGGGCCCAAGATTTGACATAGTGTCAACTATACCATTGAATGTGATTGACACACTGTCGAATCGGCGCTTCTTGCAACGATCGTGAGGAATTCGTGAAATCCATCATCCGCTTCTTTGCCAACGCCGTGACGCAGCGGCCGGGGTTCGTGATCGCCGCGACGCTCGTCGCCACCCTGGTGTTCGGCGGCTTGGCCGCCACCATCGAGAACAGCGACGGCCAGGAGGGTTTCTCGCCCGACAACGAGGTCATCCTGGCCTCCGAGCGCATCAACGAGCTCTTCGGTGACTCTGCCACCCAGTCCGTCATGCAGGTCGTGGTCCGCTCGGAGTCGGGCGATCTCATCTCGGCCGACGGGTTGGCGGCGGCGAGCGGTGTCACCCAGGCGCTGCTCTCGTCCGACCAGGCCGAGTTCATCTCGGGTCAGTCGCCGCAAGAGCCTGGTGTGGTCACCTGGATGGCTCCGGTGCAACAGACCATCGCACAGCAGGAACTCGACCCAACCCAACTCCCGCCGGAGCAGATCCCCGGGATCTATGCCCAGGCTCTGGAGCAGGGTGGCGAACAGCTCGGTTTTGTGAGCCAGCTGATCACCGAGGACCAGTCCACAGCGCTCGTCCTCGTGTTCATCGACACCACCGACGATCAGACCACGCAAGTCGACCGGGAGGTCGCCATTGCCGAGACCATCAAAGCAGTGGAGGTACCGAGCGGGATCGAGCTGCGTCCGTTCAGCTTCGGGCTCTTGTTCTCGGATTCCGGCGACGTCCAGTCCGAGATCGGGCGTCTGTTCGGGTTCGCTTTCCTGATCATCATCGGCATCCTCCTCTTCGTCTACTGGCTGAAGCCGAGGGGACCGAACGCCAGTTTCCTCCGATCGACTCGGAGGACCGCTGGAGACATGAGCCTCACCATGCTGACCATCGTGCTGGCGATCGCCTGGATGAACGGCATCGGCGCGTTGTTGCAGCGCGTCGATGTGCTCGGCCCCCTGACCGAGATCGCCCAGATCGTTCCGATCCTCCTGATCGGCCTGGGCGTGGACTACGGCATCCACCTCACATCCCGCTACCGCGAGGAAGTCGGCGAGGGTGACGGAGTGTCCGGAGGAATCCGCAAGGCGATCGGAACCGTCGGTGTGGCGCTGGCGCTCGCAACCGTGACGACTGCGATCGGGTTCCTCACCAACGTGGTCAACCCGATCCCCGCGTTGAAGGACTTCGGCATTTTGGCGTCGATCGGAATCGTCGTCTCGTTCGTCCTCATGCTCACCTTCGTACCCGCCGTGCGCCACGTCCTCGACCGGCGTGCCGAGATCAACGGCTCCCTCCCTCGTGTGGCCATGGGCGCCACGGGCGATCGGTTCCTCCCGAAGATCATGGAACGGACCGCCGTCTTCGCCGAACGAGCGCCGATCCCCACCCTCGTCGTGATGCTGGGCCTGGGCGTGCTCGGGTACATCGGGTTGGCCAACATCTCCACCGAATTCTCCTTCACGGACTTCCTCCCCGACGACTCGGAGTACGTCCAGACCTTCGACACCCTCGCCGATGCATTCGGTGGCGGATTCGGTGAGACCACCCAGGTCCTCGTCGAGGGCGACACGGCCACACCCGACGCCTACAACGCCATGGCGGCCGTCGCTCAGAACATGGCCGACACCCCCGACGTGCTGACGTTCCAGACGCCGTTCGGGGAGCAGGCTGCGGTCACGTCGCCCGTGAGCGTCGTTCAGCAACTGCTGATCCCCGGCCCCGACGGTCAACCGGTCTTCCCGCAGTTCGCGGAGGCGGCAATGGCCAACGGACTCGATCCTCAGACAGGCGCCGTGGGTCCGGGGGCGAACGTGGCAGGCATCTACGCCGCTGCGGCGGAAGTCGCACCCGCGGAGATGGGAGCCGTCTACACGCCGGAAGGGACGCTCATCGAGGTGTCGACGCAGGCGGGTGAGGAGCGAGCCGGCGAACTGAACGAGGCATTGAAGTCGGACATCGAACCGATCGTGGACGCCGGCTTCGAAGCCATCCCGACCTCGCAGAACATCATCGGAGACGAGATCGTGTCGTCGTTGTCGGCCTCCCAGGTGCAATCGCTCGTCATCACCCTCATCGCTGCAACGATCGTGCTGGCGATCAACTTCTGGTTCGAGAACCGTCGACCCTTCCTCGGCGTCCTCACGATGATCCCGGTCGCGCTGGTCGTGCTGTGGACGTTCGGCGCCATGTACCTGTCCGGCATCCCGTTCGGCCCCGTGACCGCGACGCTCACGGGCTTGGCAGTCGGTATCGGCGTACCGTACACCATTCACATGGCTCGTCGGTTCGAAGAGGACCGCGGCCGTTTCGACGACATCGACGATGCCATCAGGTCGACGACCCGGCACACGGGCGGTGCGCTCGCAGGCTCTGCGTTCACTACCGCCGCAGGTTTCGGGATCCTCACCACGTCCTCGTTGACTCCCTTCCGCCAGATGGGACAGGTGACGGCCTATGCAATCGTCCTCAGCCTGTTCGGCGCGGTGATGGTGCTTCCGTCACTGTTGGTCCTGTGGGAGGGATGGCACCGGCGACGCGGAGACGCCGCCGTCGAGAAGGAGACGGTCTCGGTCGCCTGAACCGGTCCTGCCTCTCGGGCCTCTCACCGGCCGGCGACCGCCGGTATCGGTGAGGGCCCGTCCCGTTCAACCGAGTACGTGGGCCGAGGGATTCCGTCGTGCCGATTCGAGGCGTGGACACGGCGATCGAGAACCGCGGGTAGGCACGCAAATCGCTTAGCTGCACCCGCTCGCAGTCGACTGGGACCACATGAGCTACACGAAGGGCCTGCCCGCGGCTGCATCGCGGCACCCGGTCATGCGCAAGGGCGCACTCCTCGGCGCGTACGCCCTCTGCTACCTCATCCTCGGTGATGTCACGCTCGATCTGTTGTTCGGCGGCGCCGACGAGGCGTTCTTCTGGCCCGCCATCGGCCTGGCCGCAGGAGTGATGTCCGTCACGGACGGACGCACCCGTCAAGCGGTGTCGATCACCACATTCGTCGTTTCCGCAGGCGCTTCGCTGTTCTCGAGCGTCGACTGGAGGCTCTCGTTCGGTGCGGCGGTGGCCCATACGGCGGCTCCGCTGGCGTTTGCGTTCGTGATCGAGCGGCTGAGAAGCACCATCACCCGGTTCGGAAACCACTGGCAACTCGTGGCATTCGCCGGAGCGGCGGCACTCGCGGGCCTTGCGGGCGGGATCATCGGCGCTGCATCGGAGCGGGCAGTCGGTGCCTCCGGCTCGGAGATGCTCACGGTTCTGTGGCGGACCGCGGCCGCGGACATGGTCGGCATCGTGCTGCTGGCGGGCGCGGTGGCCATCGGCACCCGTCGTGTGATGGACGGTGACTTGCAACTCGTCTCCGCAGGATGGCAATCGCGCTCCATTCCGGTGGCGGCGACCGTGGTCGTGACGATTGCCGTGTTTGCGCTCCCCGTCTTCGACGATTTCAGCGCGGTCGGCTTCATCGTGCTTCCGTTGATGGTCTGGACCGCGACCGTCACGGGTCAGCGCGTGGTGTCGGTGGTCAGCATGGTGGTCGGGCTCTCTGCGATCGCTCTGACCGCCGGTGGCAGTGGCCCGTTCATCACGGGCTCTGCGTCGACGTCGGTGCTCTCGGTCCAGGCCTTCGTCCTGGTCACACACCTCACCGCCATGGCACTGGCGATCGAGTCCGAGTCGCGGCGAATCGCCGTGGCCGAGTTCGAGGGAATCCTCAACTCGACGAACGACGCCGTCCTCGTTGCCGACAGCGACGGCGTGATCAGGTCCGCAAATGAGGGTGCAGCGAAGATGTTCGGGCAATCGATCCCCTCGCTGGTCGGCTCATCGGTCGCAAGTCACTTCGTGGGGCGGGTCCCGCGGAGAGGCGGGGCCGATGTGCTCTCACAGGACGGCACGGTCAGTGTCGATGTCCTCTCACGCGACGTGCAGCGGACCAATCAGTGGTTTCGGACGTACGTGCTTCGAGATCTCACGCAGGTCCGGGCGACGCAGGACGCGCTGACACGGGCCTTCGAGATCATCGACGCCGCTCCGGAGCTCGTCGCGTGGTTCGACGTCGACGGTGTCATGCAGTTCATGAACGATGCGGGACGCGAGCTGCTCGATCTCGGCGACGCCGAGGCATTCGAGTTCACGCACGAGTCGCTTGCACCGGATGGGTCGACCTGGTTGGCGTCGGCGGTCGAGTACGCATCGGAGCACGGTGACTGGCACAGTGAAGCGGAGATCGCCCGCCCCGATGGCTCGACCGTGCCTGTCGATCTCACGGTCTTGGCGCACCGTGGGTTGGACGGGGCGCTCTCGCACACGTCGATTCTCGCACGGGACCTGTCCGAGCGCATCGAGCTGGATCGCCTGAAGGACGAGTTCGTGTCGAACATCACCCACGAGTTGCGGACTCCGCTGACAGCCATCACTGGGTACGTCGAGCTGTTCGCCGAAGGAGCATTCGGTGAACTGGGCCCCGACGCGAAGGACGCCATCGATGCGATGTCGAACACCTCCGCCAACCTGCTGGAACTCGTGAACGACCTCTTGACGCTGTGGAGGAGCGAGAAGCAGACCTCCGATGAGTGGCGGCGATTCGACATCACCGAGTCCGTTCGGAACGTCGTCGAGTCTCTCCGTCATCAGGCGTCCCGGAAGGGGGTCGCCTTGACGGTGTCGGGGGACGCGATCGACGTGGTCGGCAACAATCATCACGTCGAGCGGGCGATCATGAATCTCGTGTCGAACGCCGTCAAGTTCACCGGCGCCGGTGGATCCGTGACGGTGGTCAGCGAACGGTCCGACGGCAGGGTCAGGGTCTCCGTGGCCGACACGGGCATCGGGATCGCCGCCGACGAGCAAGAGGCGGTCTTCGATCGGTTCTTCCGGGCGGGCTCGGCGACGAGCGCATCGATCCCCGGCACCGGGCTCGGGCTGCCGATCGTGCGGGAGATCGCGGTGGCACACGGTGGGGACGTCAAGCTCCAATCGGTGCTCGGACACGGAACATTCGTGCTGTTCGAGATCCCGACCGCGCCTGCTGAATCGCTCGAACGCCTCGCCGCGGTCGAGGTGGCTGCGCAGTAGCGTTGGTGGCCCCGAGAAGGAGCCCACATGCCGTCGCTCGAGCCGTTCTGTGAGATCACCGCTTCGATGGCCCCGCGAATGCTGGGAAACATGCCGCTCGGCACGCGCATCGACTTCCCGTTCGAAGGTGTCGCGACCTCCCCGCACTGGGAGGGCGAGCGTGAAGTGAGCGGTGTCGACTACGTGACGCTCCGCCCCGACGGGAACATGGACCTCCAGATCCGGGGCACGATCGGTGCGAAGCGTGACACCGTGGCGTACCAGGCCACCGGGGTGAGTCTCGGCATCTCGAAGACCGAGGCGCGCCCGCAGGAGCTGATCACGTTTCAGACCGGCAACGAGGAGCTCTCTTGGCTCAACGACGTGATCGGCGTCGGCCTCGGAAACGGAGAAGGGCTGGATCTGTCTCTCACGATCTACATCGTGAGATCGGCCGATGACTGAGCTCGGCCTGCTTGCAGGGTCCGGATGGGCTTCGGGCATCAACCTGTACGCGGTGACCGTGATTCTGGGTCTGGCAGGCCGACTCGGCTGGGCCGACATTCCCGAGGTACTCACCAGGACCGACGTGCTCGTCGTGGCGGCGGTTCTCTACTCGATCGAGTTCGTGGGGGACAAGATCCCCTACGTCGACAACCTGTGGGATGTCGCCAACACGGTCATCAGGCCACTCGGTGCCGCCGCACTCGGTGTGGTGCTCGCCGGGGAGTCCGAGAGCATCGGTGCTGCGCTCGGCGGTCTCGTCGCCGGTGCCCTCGCACTGTCGGCCCACTCGACGAAGGCGACGACACGGGCAGCCGTGAACACGTCCCCGGAGCCGTTCTCGAACTCGGTGATCTCCATCGCCGAGGACGGCTTGGCATCCGGGCTGACGGTGGCGGCGATCGTGGCCCCCATTCCGACGCTGATCGTCGTCGCGGTGTTGGTCTTCGCGGGTGGATATGTGACCGTCAAGCTGTGGGGTACGGTGCGCAGGCTGCTCCGGCGAAACCGGGTCAGATTCAGAACCCCACCCGCCGATGGCGCCGGCTGAGCGTACTCAGCCGAGCGAACGGAAGTCGGGTGATCGCTTCTCGGCGAACGCCGACATGCCCTCCTCATGAGTCGGGAGCGCGCCCAGTTCGCCCTGCACCCTCGCCTCCTCGTCCAGGATCGCCCGGAGCGAGCTCGCCGCTGCGGCGTGCATGATCCGCCTGGTCGAGCGGTAGGCGACCGTCGGGCCGTCGGCGAACCCGCGTGCGATGCGCATCGCCTCGTCGATCAGTGTCTCCGGATCGCTGACGGCGGTCGCCAAACCGAGCCGGTGGGACTCCTCGGCATCCACTCGACGTCCCGACATGGCGATCTCCATGGCCCGTGAAACGCCGACCATCGCCGGGAGAAACCAGCTCGATCCCGAGTCCGGGATGAGCCCCACATTGATGAAGGCGCTCATGTAGAACGCCCGGGCCGACATGACTCTCACATCGCAGGCGAGTGCGAGGCCCATGCCTGCGCCTGCAGCGGCACCGTTCACCGCTGCCACGGTCGGAACCGCGGATCCCACGATGGCTTCGACGAGGGGGTTGAACCTGCCGGTGATGACCGAGAGCAGATCGGGGCCGCCCGCCTCGGCGTATTCGCGCCTCAGGTCGCCGAGATCGGCGCCCGCGCAGAACGCCTTGCCTGCCCCCGTCAGCACGATGGCCCGGGCTTCGTGTCCGGCGCGTTCGATCCCCTCGATCACCCCGTCGGTGATGCTCTGGTCGATCGAATTGAACACATCCGGCCGGTCCAAGGTGATCAGAGCGACATCGCCGTCCAGGGTGTAGGTCACACTCATCAAGTCTCCCGTTTCGATCCCTCGCAACCTACCGCAGGGAGAGGCGATCACACGTGCATCGGGGCCGAGTCCGGTCGCTCGGACATCGGCGGGTGACGGGTCGAGTCGTCGAGGGGCATCGCGACTCACCGGTAGGCTCTCGCCACGTCGAGGAAGGAGCGCGTGTGTCAACCGGTCGGTGCTCGTTTTGCGGCCTGCGCAGATCGGAGGTCTCCGCTCTCGTCGTAGGCGTCGGAGGAGTCGCGATCTGCACGACATGCGCAGCGATCGCGGCGAGAACCGAGGAAGATCGCCGGCCCGCCACCGAGGTCGTCTACGCAGAACTCTCAGCAGTGGTGACCAACGACCCGAGGGTCGGCTCGGACTTCGGTCGGATCGAAGACGCAGTGATCGTCGTCAGGGGAAATCACCTCGCGTGGCTCGGTCCTACGAACGAACTCCCGGACCGGTACGGCGCGTACCCGGTCGTGCACTGTGGGGGGCGGCTCGCCATCCCCGGTTTCATCGATGCGGGAGCCGAACTGCTCGGTCGACTCCCGGACTCCAGACCCGACCCCGATCGGCTGATCGCCGGCGTGTCCGGTCGGATCAGAAGCAATCTCGCCCACGGTGTGACCGCACTCGATCTGAGAGTCGGAGGTTCTGGGGATCCCACCATCGACACCGTACTCCTGGCTGCTGCACGGGCCGGAGCCGAGGTCGTCGACGGAGCGACGACCTCGATCACCTGGGTCGCCTCCGACCGTTTCGACCTGGCGCAACTGGACGGTGTGATGGCACCGACGGTCGGAAGGCTCGCATCGACCGTCGAGATGCACTGCGACGGCTCCGAGTCGGCAGCTGATCTGCGCGAGCGGCTCGGCTGTCTCCGCAGGCTGCCCGTCAGGATCCGCATGTGCAGCTCCTGGCAGGAGTCCTGCGCACGTCTGGCCGAGGGCGCCAGGTCGGTCGAGGCGGAGCGGTGGTCACTGCTGCCGGCCGAGGCGAACCCCGTCGTCGAACCACTGGGCATCCTCGACGGTCACGAACTCGACGCCAGGGCGATGTGGGACGCCGGTGGAAGGCCCGGAGTCGCCACACGCTCGAACCCGGACGGCCGAATGGTCAACGGTCTCACCTTGGCGATCTCGCTCCTGGTGACCATCGGCGGTCTCGACGTCGGTGAAGCGATCTGGGCGGCTACGCGAGGCGGAGCGAGGGCGTTGGGGGATGACGAACGGGGGAGACTCCGGATGGGAGATCCGGCCGACTTCGTCGTTCTCGACACCGACGACGCGACCGAACTCGTGCGGCGACCGGACACCAACCCGGCGTGGAGGGTCGTGGCCGGCGGCCGGGAAAGCCCGGAATGACAGGGAATTCGGGGATGCATGACTATGTTTCGGGTTGCCCGGGGAGTCCGGGAGCAGAGGTTTCCTGAGGAGGACCGATGAACAAGACCGAGATGGCTCAGAAGCTGGCGAAGAAGGCCGACATCTCCCAGGCTCAAGCCGGTGAGATCCTCGACCACATCTTCTCGACCAAGCCGGGCGAAGGCATCATCGCCGTCGAGCTCGATGCAGGTCGCAAGGTGTCGATCGCAGGGTTCGGCAACTTCACGACGAAGAGCCGGTCGGCTCGCAAGGGCCGCAACCCCGCGACGGGCGAGGAGATCATGATCCCCGCACGGAAATACGCCCATTTCGCACCCGCCAAGGGACTCAAGGACCGCGTCGTCGACTGAGTGACCTCCACGCCAACGACTGTCGGGCCCCGGGACCACACCCGGGGCCCGACTGCGTTGGGACTCGCGGGCGACTTCTGTCATCATCCTCCCCATGCGATCAGCACTCGACGCTGAGACCACCAGGCGGCGATGACCTCCACCAGACCGGTGCTCGCCGGACCTCGACCGTTCGCCATCGCGCATCGTGGCAGCAGGCTCATGTGGCCGGAGAACACTCTGTTGGCCTTCGGTCACGCCCACGGGTCCGGCCTGCGATGGCTCGAAACCGACCTCCATCTGAGCCGCGACGGTCATGTGATGTGTATTCACGACGACACGGTCGACCGGACGACAGACGGAACCGGTCCCGTTGCGGAGTTCTCTGCGGCCGAACTCGATGCGCTGGACGCCGCCTATCGGTTCGAGATCGCCGGTGATCACCCGTATCGCGACCAAGGTCATGGCGTGCCGACGATCGAGGATGTGGCGAACGAGTTCGACGATTGCCGGCTCGTCGTCGATCTCAAGGAAGACGGACTGGCCTGGCCCCTCTGGGAGCTGATCCGCCGGCTCGACATCGCCGAGCGCATAATCGTCGGCAGCTTCTCGGACCGCCGACTCGCCGAGTTCCGGGAGGTCTGCGGAGGTGCGGTGGCGACCTCTGCCGGCCCACGGGCGGTAGCGCGAGCCCTCGCCGCCGCGGCAGTGAAGACGCCACCCCTCCTCGCCGACGCGCTCCAGGTGCCGGTGAGCGCAAGGGGAGTTCCGATCGTCACCGCCCGTTCGGTGGAGAAGTTCCACGAGGCCGGCTACCAGGTCCACGTCTGGACGGTGAACAGCTCCAAGCAGATGCACCGACTCCTCGACCTGGGGGTGGATGGCATCATCACCGACCGCCCCGATGCGCTCAAGGCGGTGATGATCGAGCGGGGAGTGTGGACCGGAGTCTGATCAGGCCCGGTGCGGAAACCCGATCCGGGCGGTCACGCCGGGCGAATAGTGTGCAACCGCCGGGGAAGTCGCTGCCGGGAGTCCCGCCGCGACGGTGAGCGATTCACCGAGTTCACGGATCCGGGCCGTGTGCAGTCGCCATGGCTCGTGTTCGACCGGAACCCACCCCAGACCGCCTCCCGGAAGCCTCGAGTACG
>Ga0224512_10004887_pt1 | contig 11182 bp, 10 predicted proteins | sample SF_May12_sed_USG_4_FD_169103 | JGI IMG/M metagenome (GOLD analysis project Ga0224512, IMG submission 169103) | Sediment microbial communities from San Francisco Bay, California, United States - SF_May12_sed_USGS_13 | ecosystem: Environmental > Aquatic > Marine > Sediment | place: USA...
TTCCTGATCGGCGGATTCCGCGGCGAAACGGGTTTCGTGGGATCGCCCATGACGGGGCGGGGCGACGCCCTTTTCCAAAACGGTCGAAAGAATCCGAGAACGAGGCCCTTCTTGAACTGCTATTATTATTCATCCCAGACCGGCAGGCCAATGCCGCCTTTGCGTCGCAAGAATCGCAGGTGGGAATAAGTCACCGAATACAGATACGGGAGGTTGCCATGGTGGTCCTAAGGACGATGAGCCGCACATGCCTGATGGGTGCGGCGATTTTCTGCGCTCTGATACAAACCGTTCGGGCGGAAACCGATGCCGAGTTCTTCAAGAAGAAAGGGATCGTGTTCCACATTGGTTACGGCGTGGGCGGCGGCTACGACGCCTATGCCCGTGCGTTGGCCCATCACCTGAGCCGGCATGTGCCGGGCAAACCCAAGATCAGGCCGCAGAACCGGCCCGGTGCGGGCAGCATGCGTCTCGCCAACGAGCTTTACAACGTGCTTCCCCAGGACGGCAGCGCCATTGGGATGATTTCGCGCTCGACGCCGGCGGAGGTTCTGTTCGGAAACAAGCTTGCGAAGTTCGATCCGACCAAGTTCAACTGGCTCGGCAGTACGAACAACGAGGTCAGTGTCTGCGTTGCCTGGCACGCCACCGGAATCAAGACCTTGGACAAATACCTGCATGGCGGCACGCTGGTCGGCGGCACCGGCTCCGGTTCCGAAACCAGCACCTATCCCAAGGTCATCAACAACGTGCTCGGCGCCAACCTGAAGCTGGTTTTCGGCTACCCGACGGGCACCAGCATCAACCTCGCCATGGAGCGCGGCGAGGTGCAGGGCCGGTGCAGCTGGTCCTGGACGTCGATCAAGACGAGCAACGCGCAGTGGCTAAGAGAGAACAAGATCAACGTCCTTCTCCAGATGTCCACCTCCAAGCACCCGGAACTGACCGAGATGAAAGTCCCCTGGATCATGGACCTCGCGAAAGATAAGCGTTCCCGCCAGATCCTGACCCTGATCTTTGCCTCCCAGGCGATGGGGCGTCCCATCGTGGCCCCTCCCGGCGTGCCCGAAAACCGCGTCAAGGCACTGCGCGCCGCCTTCGATGCAACGATGAAGGATGAGGCTTTCCTCAAGGAAGTCCGTGATCGGAAATTGGAGCTCGCCTCGATCTCCGGTGTTGAGGTCCAGAGCCTCGTGACGGATATCATGCAGACCCCGCCCGACGTCGTGCAGGCCGCCAAGGAAGCGACCGAAAAGACCGGCGGTATGTTCATCAAGAAGGCCAAGGTCCAGATGGTCGAGCATAGCGGCCCGGTGACGAAAATCAGGAAGGGCGGCCGCACGATTGCGATCAAGCTTAAGAACGGCAAGGAGGTCATGGCAAAGGTCTCGGGGTCCCGGACAGCGGTCACCCTCGACGGCAAGAAGGGGAGCCGGAAGGCGGTCAAGGTCGGCATGTCCTGCACCTTCACCTATCCGGGGGCCGGACAGGAAGCCAAGAAACTGGATTGCCGGACCAAGTAGAGATCTCGGTTCGCGATTAGCCGCGGGCGGCGGATCGGCGGGAATCGGCGCTGCCCCGCTTGGCGGGTGCAATGGGCCCTCGATTTTGTTCCGCCGCCGCCGCCGCGATCGGCGCGCCTGATCCGGTCGTTGGAAACGCGCAAAGGAGTTCGAGATGGACGGACCTGAAAAACTTCAGCTGGCGGACCTCGAACAGGTCGGCCCGGGGACGCCCGCCGGCCGGTATTTCCGGAAATTCTGGCAACCCATCATGCGCGCCCGTGACCTGCCTCCGGGACGCCCGAAGCCGGTCGAAATGCTGGGGGAGAAATTCACCATATACCGCGGTGAAGGCGGCAGCGCCTATGTCACGGCCTATCGCTGCCCCCATCGGGGGACGCCCTTGTCGTTGGGATGGGTGGAGGGCGATAGTCTCAGGTGCCGCTACCACGGTTGGCGTTTCGAAGGGGACGGACAGTGCGTGGAGCAGCCCAACGAAGACCGGCCTTTTTGCGACCGCATTCAGGTTCGCACCTATCCTTCCAAGGAATACGCGGGCCTGATTTTCGCCTATCTCGGCGACGACCCTGCCCCGCCGTTCAGGACGATTCCCGACTTGGACCAACCGGGCGTTATCGTTGCCGATCCGGTGGAAATGCTGCCGTGCAATTATTGGAACAAGTTCGATAACGACCACGGCCATATTCCCTGGGTCCACCGCGCGACGGGGCTGAGGACGGGCCGCGACGACATATTGGTCCTGCGCCAGGAAGTGATGCAGAAGACCGAATTCGGCATGGTCAGCAAGCGCCACGTGAAGGGGGCCAAGGGCGATGTCGGGGGCGCCCTGGGGGCCGGCAAGCTGTCCTATTTCATCATGCCGAACATCCGTCTGTTCTTCGGCCGCACCCGGGCCAAGGGGTTCGAGGACAGCGGATTGTGGGACACCAAGGTGGTTTGGATGGTGCCGGTCCATGATCAGAAATTCGAGGCCTTCGATGTCACCCACACGCCGATCGAAGGCAAGGAGGCGGAAGCCTATGCCGAGGCGCGCTACTCGCAACAGGAGGCGGAAGCCGAATTCAGGTGGGACCTCGCGGCCAAGATCCTGGATGGCGAGATGAGCCTCGACGAATTGCCCGACTATATGGGCGCCTATACCAGCTTCGCCATCGAAGACTATGTGACCCAGGTCGGCATGGGTCCGCTTGCCGAGCGAAGTAAGGAAAACCTTGCCGCGACGGACACGAAATTGGCGATGCTCCGCCGCCTTTGGCTCGACGAAGTCACGGCGCTCTTGGATGGCCGGCCCACCACCGATTGGAAGCTGCCCGACGAGCCGCTTTCGGAATACGGCGTGAAGCACTATCAGTTCGGCTCGTAGCCGGACGAAGATCCGCGTCCCGATCGGTGAGGGTAACGGGGGCCGAGCCTGCGCAGCCGCCAATCCGATGTTGGGTGGTCGCCCTAAGGGGGTTGGGTCAGGCGGCCGGGACATCACGCGCCTGGATTAATCCGCATTGTGGTCCCGCCAGTATCGGGCCAGGTCCCCGGTGGTGACGAACCAAACGTCTTCGAAAGACAAGGCGTAGTGGATCATCTCCTGTACGCCCCAGGCATAGGCCGGCAGCCCCGACATGTGGGCGTGAGCACCGAACTGAAAGCAAAGCGGTTCATATTGTGCGGCGCCGCGCATCGCATCGAGCTGGCTCTTGAAAAACTCAACGATTTCCTTACAGCTCCTGAACTGGTCACCGGCCCGGCCCATCAACTTTCTTTCGTTGTAATTCATATACCTTTGAATGGGGACATCGACGATGGTCCCGTCCCCCGCCGTGACGATTGACGGCAGATCGCCGAGGTCGTGATGGCTGTGCCAATCGACCTTTTCCTCGACCAGGATCCGCACCGTGTTCTCGCTCGTCCGCCGGCCGCTGGAGACCCAACAACGCGGGCGCAAGCCGGACGCGGTCTCGATCATGTCCAGGGTTTTCCGAACCGCCAGCCGTTCTTCCTCGCAGGGCATCGAAAATTGCGGGTGGGATTGATCGTAACTGTGCCCGGCAATGTCATGGCCGCGATCGACGATCTCCCGCGCCAGTTCAGGGAAGAGTTCACCGACGACGCCGTTCATGTGGGACGTGGCCCTCACGCCCACCCGATCGAACATGTCGAGCAACCGCCAAGCGCCGGTCTTGGCCCCGTATTCCTGATAGTAGCGGGCTTGGGGATCGGCGTGCGGTTCCAGCCACCACTCGACCGGGAAATGAATCGAGACCGCGAGCCTCTTGCCGTCCGGAAATGAAAATCGAGGTTGATGCGCCATTTTCAATCAGCTGTGGACCTGGAGACCATCCTTCGCGCCCAGAGAGGTGAATATGACTTACATCTATCGGCGCCGGGCACGGGGAGCCGTCGCGCCGGTCAGGTGATGCCGTAGAATTCCGCGGTGTTCGACCACACCAGCTTTTTCACCGTGGCGGCGTCCATGCCGGCAAGCTGCTCCTTGACGATCGCTTGGGAATCGGGCCAGGTCGCCCCGCCATGGGGATAGTCGTTGGCCCACATGCAGTTGTCGAGAAGCCCGAGCGCCGCCGCGGCGGCGATGCCGGCGGGATCGTTCTGGAACGTGACGAAGACCTGGCGCCGGATGGTCTCGCTCGGCGTGCTGCTCATGCCCGGCAGGTTCGGGTATTCGCGGGGAAACCGCTTGGCGATGCCTTCGAAGCGGTACATGAACGGCAGGATCCAGGCGAGCTCGTATTCCGCGAAAACGACGCGCAGGCCGGGATGATGTTCCAGCACCAGTCCGAACAGGAGGTCCGTCAATAGGATATCGGGCTGGGTGATCGCCCTTTTGACCGACCGCCGGCCCATGTCGACCATGGCGTCGATGGGGATCTGATAAGCCTCCCGTTCCGAGCCCTGGTTGATATTGATGTGGAAATGCAGGGCCAAGCCCAGCCGTTCCGCCGCCGCCCAGATCGGCTCGAACAGCGGATCGGCGTAACTCATCCCATCGGGCAGCTCGGCGGGCAGCATGGCGCCTTTGTGTCCCAGCGCCGCGATGCGCTCCAATTCGGTCACGGAAAATGCGATGTCGAGCACCGACAACAGGCCGATGGCGAACAGGCGCCCGGGCAGCGCCGCGCAGTAGCCGGTAATCCAGTCGTTATAGGACTTGATCCCGGCCAGCTGCAGGGCGGTGTCCTCGCCGCTCAGCGCGTAGAAATTCCGGGCCATGCTGGGATAGAGGATCTCGGCCTCGACGCCGTCCCGTTGCATGTCGCCGAGCCGCGCCTCCGGGTCCCACGGCCCGCGCCATTTGTCCCAGGTGAAGTTTTCGATGGTGTCCTTGACGACCGCCGGGTCCCGTCCGGTGCCGGCGAGGAAGGTCTGGCCGACCGGGTCCGGATTGTGGCCGTCGAACCCGAAATAGAGGCCCTTCTTGCCGGGCGGATCCTGGATGAAGTGGGGGCCATGGGCGCGAAGGGCCTGGGGAATTCCGTCCCACGCGGCCGCGGGCTCGTTGACATGGGAATCGGCTGAAAAAAAGCCGCTGGCGTCCATTTTGTCGTCCTCCCGTCGTGTTCTTGATTGCCCTTAGATGGTTCGTCAGTTTCGGCAGGAGTTCAAGTGCCATTTGATGCGTCCGGTCCGGTTGGCCTTTTCAGTTCCGGTGCCGGTGCAGCGGTGTGCGCGGCTTGCCGCGGTTTTGATTCCGAGCCCACCATGCGATAATTGCCTTGCTGAGAGCGGCGTTTCAGGAACCGGGCCGCGCGGTTGGCGCCGTGGCCCGTCAGGCTTCAGGCGGAATCAGGGGGAAGACGACATGCTTCGATTTTTGCGTATCTTTGTCGCGGCGTTGGTCGTCATCGGCGCGGGATTGCTTGCCCATCCCGGGCAGGCACAGAACCCGCCCGCCATCATCTTTGAAAGCATGATGGATACCTATTTCGACGACAAGAGCGGCCTGATCAGTTTCTCCGCCTACGACGTCGCATTTGCGCCCCAAGGCAAGGCAAAGGCCATGGTCGGGGTCGTCGATGCCAAGGGGAAGGTAATCGCCAAGTTTCCCTTCTATCCGGACTACAAGGTCCGCAACGGCGTGTTCGGCCGCATCCAGGTCAAGGTCCCTGCCGACGTAAAGCTCACCAAGCCCGGCCGTTACGCCTTGGTCTTTGTGATGAACGACAAGGCGATCAGCCGGCTGCCGTTCTCCCTGATGCAGACCGGCGCCGGCAAGGACCCGTTCAACCCGGCCAAGGCTTATGCGTTCGACGGCCTGTGGCGCCGGCTGGGGTACATCGTCGCGGGCGGTTCCAAGGCGAAGCCGATCCCCGACATCTGGGTCTGGTTGGGCGGCCTCGACATGGCGACGCCCGCCAAGTTCCAGGAATACTTCTTCGCCGAACTGGTGCGCGGCGGCAAGGTGGTCGCCCATTCGAAGCGCCGGACCGCATTTTTTAGCGGCGGCCATTTCAAGCGGCGCAAATTCAATCTCTTCCGCCCGCATCCGATCAAGAAGGAAGCAAACGCCGTCTTTTTCACGATGAAGGACCTGCTGGCGGACGGCGATTACGAACTTCGAATCACGCGGCGGACGGACAAGAAACTCATCCGCAATTTCCGGATTTCCGTCGCCCAGGGCAAGTTGAGGACGATCAGGCGCACCGAGCTCGGCTATAAGCCGGCGATCAACTACATCGTGCCCAGGGTCACCAGGAAGGGCTCGACGGCTTACGAATTCGTCGAAGCGACCTGGATTGTCGGCAAATAGGCCCCCTCAAGCCGAACGCGTCACCGATGGGCTTGGTCTTCAGCTTAATCCCACCACCGGGACGGCGGCGCCGTGCACGGCGCGGGCGGCATCGGATGCCAGAAACAGGATGACGTCGGCGAGCGCTTCGGGCGCGACCCAGCGGGCGGGGTCGGCATCGGGCATGGCGTCGCGGTTGGGCTGGGTGTCGATGATCGAGGGCAACACGCAATTGACGTTGATGTTCTTTTCCCGCAGTTCCGCCGCCATGCTCTCGGTCAGGCGGATCACGGCACTTTTCGAGGCGGCATAGGCCCCCATGTCGCCGCCGCCCTTGAGCCCGCCCATGGCGCCGACATTGACGATCTTGCCGTGGCCGGCCGCTAGCATGTGGGGCACCACGGCGGCGGCGGCGTTGAGGACGGACACCGCGTTCATGCCCATCATGCGCTGCCACACCTCGATCGGCGTCTCGTGCACCGGATCGCCCATGGCGAAGCCGCCGGCGATGTTGCAGGCGATGTCGATGGCGCCGAAAGCGTCGATCCCCTGCCGGCAGGCCGCGATCACCGCCGCCCGGTCGCCCAGGTCGGCGGTTGCCAGAAACTGATCGACCGTGTTGCCACCGTGCGCCTTCTCCAGCGCGCCGGCGTCGATATCGACCAGGATTCGCCTGGCACCGGCTCCCTTGAATGCCGCGGCCACCGCACGGCCCAGCGTCCCCGCCGCCCCGGTGATCAGTGCCGTTTTTCCCTCGAATGACATGGTTCCTCCCGGCCCCGATCCCGGGGTTTGGTTGTCGTTCTCTCCCTTCTGCCCGGGCCGGAGCGGCGGTTTGCCGCCGGCGATTGCCGTAATGACCCGGGCCAATCTAATTAATCCATGATATAGCGGCCCGATGTCCGAACCCAAGCGTTACCGCTACATGCGCTCCGCCCTCGTGAAGGATTATCTCCTGGCATCGGCCGGGCTCGCCCTTGGGCTCTTGCCCTTCGTTCTGGCCGAGCCGGGGCGGATCGCCGGCGCCATCCTGGCGGCGATCGGCATGCTCGCTACTTTTCTGTTGCTGCGCACGGTGCGCCGGCACGCCGCCGTGTTCGTGCTGGGCGCCAAATCCTTATCCGCCGGCGGACGCCCCCTTGCGTGGCGGGAGCTCGCCGGCCTGCGGTTGCGCCATTTCGCGACGCGACGGGATCAACCGGGCGGCGGCTGGATGGAATTGCGGCTGCGCGGCGCCGGACAACGGATCACGGTGGACAGCGGCCTCGATGGGTTTTCCGACATCCTCCGGGCCGCCCATGCCGCGGCGCTTGCCAACGGCGTGAAGTTCGATCCCGTGACCGCGGCCAACCTCACTGCCTTCGGCCTCGCGATCCCGCGCGAGGAGATTTAAGCGCCGGCCGGCTTCTCGATCACGCCGAGCTTCGTGTGGCGCACGTCGTGGGGCAGGTTGCGCGCCGCCACGAACTCCTCGTAGGCCTGCAGCGCACCGTCCCAGGCCTGGTTTGGCGCGCAATCGTCGACCACGATGATGCCGCCCGGCGCCACGTTCTCGAAGATGTCGGGCAGGGCCTTGGCGATCGGCACGTAAAGGTCGACATCCAGCAGGCAGAAGGCGATGGGGCCGATGGAGGCGTAATCGAAGGTCGCGGCGTCGGCCTGAATGGCCGTCAGGCCCTCGATGCCGGTGACCTCCATGGAGCGGTCGAACCAGGATTTTTTGTTATCCGCCATCTTGAAGCGGATCGATTCGCTCTTGCCCCGCTGTTCGACCTCGTGATCCACGTGATCGGCGATGAAGCCGGAAAAGGTATCGATCGCGTAATAGGGCTTCTTGATGCCGCTTTCCGTCATGAACCGGTTGAGGAACGCTGTCGTGTAGCCGCGGTTGCAGCCCACTTCGGCGCAGCAGCCGTTGATTTCCGCCACCTTTTCCACGCATTGGGTGAGGAAGATCAACTGCTGGGGCGAGAACTGGAACGGATAGACGCTGAACATCTTCTTGTCGAAGATGCCGGTCCTGAGGGAGCCGTCCTTGATCAGGGTATAGACCGCCTTGCTGACGGGATTGAGCGTCTTGACCATAAAAGCCCCCGGTTACGTGGGTTAGCGCCGATGGCAGGGCGTTGCCGTCGGCCGGGCAAATATATGCACTCCCCAGCGCTTTCACAATCCGTCCGCTCAGGCGGAAGAGGTGAGCCTGCCGGTCTTTTCAGAATGCCGTTGGGCGAGCCAGCGGCGCATCAGGCGGGCCGTGGTGGCCGCACCCGTCATGTCGATGCCGGGGCCGGATTCCTGCGGTCTCCGGGTCCGGGCGGCGGCCCGGTTCAATGCCGCGGCGAGGGCGGGTCCGGTAAGATCGGCTTCCGCCAGCATCTCGGCCCGGCCCAGTCGCGCCAGTGCCGCGGCGCGCCGGCGTTGCTCCGTCTGGCGGCCCTGGCCGAACGGCACCAGCACCGCAGGCGTTCCCGCCTCCATCACTTCCATCGCCGTGTTGTAGCCGCACTGCGAGACGCTCGCCCGTGCCCGCGCCAGAAGGTGCCGGAAATCGGGCCGCATCCGTTCGACGATGACGCCCGGCCCGGCGCGGGCCATCAGGCGCGCGGCATCGTCGTCCGGAATATTGGGCCCGGTCAGCAGGCGCCAGGGGGCGTCTGCCAGCGCCCGGCCGAGGGCAGGGTCCGCCCGGGCGTCCAGCGCCGCCCACATCAGCGCGGCACCGAAGGCGCCGCCGCCGGCCGAAACCAGCACCTCGCCATCATGGGTTCCGGTGTTCGATGTCCCTTTGGCCGGAGTCGGGGCCAGCACATAGCCCGTGTAATGAAGAATGTCCGCGATCCGCCCGGCCGGCGGGAAACTTTCCTCCAAGGGAAGGAGACCCCGGTCGCCATGGACCAGGACGGCATCGAACCAACGGACCACGTGATCCGCCATTTCCTCGTAGCGCGCGTCGCTGCGTTTGGTGGCAATGATGTCGCGCACCGAGGAGACGATGAGCGGCCGCGGATGCGCCGATCGGGCGGCTTCGATCAGGGATATGATTTCTTCGGCGATCTGAGAGCGGCCGAAGGGAAACATCTCGACCAGCAAGGCATCGGACTTTGCCGCCTGAAGGATCTCGAGCATCGCCCGGATCCGCGCGCGCCGGAGCGACCCATCCGCCGTCTGGCCCGCGGCATCGACGAGGCGTGTATAGGTGTCGTCCGGGCTGCGGACCGGCGGCAGTTGATGCAAGGGGATGCCGGCCAGGTCGATCCCCGGCACCGGCATGCCGCCGGATATCACCTCGACCGAAAGGCCATCGTCCGTCATGGCCCGGGCCAGGACACAGGCCCGCTGAAGATGGCCGATGCCGCGCAAATGTTGGACGAAAATCAGGACCCGGCCCGGCGCCATCAGGCGGTCTCCCGGATGCTGTCCGGCCGGTGGCGGACCGCCGCGGACAGCGCGGCGTTCAGCGTCTTCGAGGCCGCCGCGATCCCGTGTTGCCGCCGGGCTTTGGCGCGGGCCGCGCGGCCCATCTCGGCGGCCCGGTCCGGCGCATCGAAAAGCAGCGCCAGGGCCGCGCCAAAGGCAGCCCCATCGCCTTCGGGAGTGAGCATCCCGGTCACGCCGTCCTCGATGATGGTGGCGATGGCGGCGCGGGCGCCCGCCACCGCGGGCAAGCCGGCGGCCTGTGCTTCCAGGATCGCCATCCCCAGTGCCTCGTTGACCGCGGGCCAGGCAAAGATGTCGCAGGCCGCATAAAGTTCCGCCAATTCATCGCCCTCACGGAGCCCAAGGAAGCGGACCCGATCGCGGCCCAAGGGGCGGAACGTGGCTTCGACTTCGGCGCGGGCCGGGCCGTCGCCCGCCACCAACAATTGCCAGGGGCGGTCCGTCAGTCGGGAAAGCGCCTCGGCCATGATGCGATAGCTCTTGAGCTTGTCCCCCGGCCGCATCATGGCTACGGAGAGCAGCCAGGGCAGCTCCGCCGCCAGGCCATGGGCGGCGGCGAGCTTGGCCCGTACCGGGCCGCGCGGTGGCACTGCGGCGGCGGCGGGCATTTCCGAATCGTCGAGGAACGGCGCGAGTTGCCAGATTGTGGCCCCCGGCTTCAGGGCGGCCGCGACCTCCGGCCGGTCGGCGGGATTGAGCTCGAGGACTGCATCCGCCGCGGCCAGCGCCTCCCGCGTCCCGTGGTAGCCGATTTCGAGGGCGCCCTTGGCGCGCGCCCGGTTGAGAGTGGCTTCGCAGACCAGGTAGGGGATGTCGAGCGCCGCCGCCACCTGGGGTCCGATCCAGTCGGGCGCCTTGTCGTAGACGTGGTAAGTGAACATCGCCTCCGGGCGTTCGCCCGCGGGCCGCGCTCGCAGGCGCCGGGCCGCGCGTGCACCGAGGCGCAGACCCGCGGCGCGCAGGCGCTTCGCCCTTGCCGCATCGCCGCCGCCCTCGAAGGCGCGAAAGCGGCTCAGCAGGGCGACGTCGTGCCCGCATGATTCCAGGGCGCGGATCAGCAGCCGAGCGATCCGCCGGTCGCCGCTCGGCACCGGTGAATCGGGCGCCTTCAAGGGAGCATAGAAGGCAATGCGCATGGCTATTCGGCCGCTTGGCCGCGCGCCGGCGCGACGCCTGGAGGGGCGATCCCGAACAAGGCGGCGAGGGCGCCGATTTGGCCGGCTTGCGAAAACGCCTCGCGCACCCGGGCGGCGCCGGCGGTGCCGTAGCGTTCCCGTAGCGCGGGATCCCGGATCAGGCCGGTGATCGCCGCCGCCAACGCGCCGGCATCCTCGGGCGGGACAAGCTGGCCCGTCTTGCCGTGAATGATCAATTCGGGCACCGCGGAAACGGTGGTGGAAACCACCGCCAGCGCCTGGCTTTGGGCTTCCAGAAGCACGTTGGGTAAGCCGTCGCGATCGCCATTTCCGGCGACGCGGCAGGG
>Ga0224512_10004888_pt1 | contig 11182 bp, 10 predicted proteins | sample SF_May12_sed_USG_4_FD_169103 | JGI IMG/M metagenome (GOLD analysis project Ga0224512, IMG submission 169103) | Sediment microbial communities from San Francisco Bay, California, United States - SF_May12_sed_USGS_13 | ecosystem: Environmental > Aquatic > Marine > Sediment | place: USA...
CTGCTCATAGGGCAGGGGGCCAACGATCCCAGGGTCAAGCAGCAGGAGTCCGAGCAGATCGTCGGGGAGATGCGCTCCAGGAACAAAGAGGTCCGCTACGTCCTGTTCCCGGACGAGGGACACGGATTCGCGCGGCCCGAGAACCGCCTGCAGTTCTACGGCATCACCGAGGAGTTCCTCGCGCGGCACCTCGGCGGCAGATCGGAGCCGCTCCCCGAGGACAACCACGGCGGTCACGGCATCGAGCCCTGATCGTCCGCGATCGGACGACGAGTCGTCCGCGGCGTGGCGCGGGCGGACGTCCGGCGATGGCTCCTTCTGCGCGAGGCTCAATCCCACGGAGACCATGCCTTGTTGAGGCGAAACGCGGGAGAGCGCGTCAGATCTGGCGTTTCCGGGGTGACGAGTGACGAGCTGGTCTCGTGGGTAGGGGAGTCTTGCGTGACTCCTGAAACGCCGCAGATGGCGTGCTGTCGCGCGGGCGCTGCGATTCCGGCCGAAGAAGGAGTTGTCTGACCGGGGTTGAGTCCTCTTGCCGGCACCTCGCTTGCTGCAGGGCGTGGGACGGAGATCACGCCATGCACCGGAGAGGCGGCGCCGGCCCCGCCGGCCGCATCAGGGACGAGCTGCATCGGAGGGGGCCGGCGGCCCTCGCTGACGAGGATCTGCTCGCGCTCCTCGTCTCCGCGTGCACCCCGCGAGGCACGTGCCGCGCGGTGGCCGAGCGTCTCATCGACAGGTGGCGGGGTCTGGACGGGCTGAGGGCGGCGACAGAGCGCGAGCTGCGTCGCACCGCGGGCATCGGAAGGGCCGGGGCGAGCCGCATCGCTGCGGCGCTCGAGATCGCGCGCCGCATCGGTCCGGGAGTAGACATGCGGCCTGTCGTCCGGACGCCCCAGGAGGTCGCGCGCGAGGCACGCGACCTCGCCAGCGAGCGGCGGGAGGTGATGGTCGGCCTCTATCTGGACGCTCAGACGCGGCTGGTGCAGCGGGAGACGATCGCGGTCGGCTCGCTCAACGTCGCGCGTGCGAGCCCGCGCGACGTCCTGGAGCCTGCCATCCGGCTGCTCGCGGCGGGCTTCGTGCTGGCGCACAACCATCCGTCCGGATCGGCGGAGCCGTCGGACGACGACGTCCGCTTCACATGCGCCATCGGCCGCGCCGCAAACCTCGTCGGTGTCCCGCTCTACGACCACGTGGTCATCGGACACGGCGGTTTCGTGTCGCTCCGTGCTCGCGGCGTCCGCTGGGACGGCCAGCACTGACGGTCCGCTCGTCGAGCCGTGAGCGCGCGGCCTCGGCGCTCCGTCGGCACGGATATACTTGCTGCCCGAATCGACCACTCCCCTTGAAAGGAGCGATGCGTGAGCGAGGCGGACCGCCCGGCGCACGAACGACCGGAGCACGATCCGGAAAGAGGCCGGCCGAAGCGTGTGACGAGGGTCTTCAGCGGCATGCAGCCTTCCGGAGAGCTGCACATCGGCAACTGGCTCGGTGCGCTCCGGAACTGGGTCGAGCTGCAGGACCGGTATCCTTGCATCTTCTCCATCGTCGATCTGCACGCCCTGTCGCAGGATTTCGATTCCGGGGAGATGCGCGCGCGCATCCGGGACATGACGCTCGGCTGGCTGTCCGCGGGCATCGACCCCGAGAAGACGGCCGTGTTCGTCCAGTCGGCGGTGCCTGAGCACGCCGAGCTGTGCTGGGTGCTCGGAACCATCAGCCCGATGGGGCTCCTCGAGCGTATGACGCAGTTCAAGGACAAGGCGAAGCAGCAGCTCGAGAACGTCAACGTCGGCCTGTTTACCTATCCGGTGCTGCAGGCCGCGGACATCGCCATTTACAAGTCGGACGGCGTCCCCGTCGGCGAGGACCAGCTGCAGCACCTCGAGTTCACTCGCGACCTCGTGCGCAAGTTCAACCACCGCTACGGCGAGACGTTCCCGGAGCCACAGGCGCTGCTGACCGGCGCTCCGCGGGTCCTGGGGCTCGACGGCGAGCGAAAGATGTCGAAGAGCCTCGACAATCACATCGGTCTCGACGACGCGCCGGACGTCGTCTGGGAGAAGCTGAGGCCCGCCGTGACCGACTGGAGGCGCAAGCGGCGGTCGGATCCCGGCGTGCCCGAGGAATGCAACATCTTCGACTATCACCGGTTCTTCTCCAGCGCGGACGAGCAGGCCTGGGCCGCGGACGGCTGCCGAACGGCCGGAATCGGCTGCATGGATTGCAAGAAAGTCGTGGCCAAGAACGTGAGCGCCGTGCTCGAGCCGATGCGCGAGAGGCGGCGGGCGATGGAGAGCAAGCCGGGCCTCGTCGACGAGGTGCTCGCGGCGGGGGCGGAGCGTCTGCGCCCCGCGGCGCGGGAGACGATGTCCGAGGTCAGGTCGAGGCTCGGCATTCCGGTCGAGGACCGATATCCGGCGCACGGCGGGAAGGTGCGATGACCGGGCACTCATTCCCTCCGGTCGACGAGCAGCTGGAACGGCTGCGCCGTGGGGCCGCCGATCTCGTCGCCGAGGACGAGCTGCGAGGGAAGCTGACCCGCTCGCGCGAGAACGGCTCACCTCTGATCGTCAAGGTCGGATTCGATCCCACCGCGCCGGACATCCACCTCGGCCACACCATCGTCATGAGCAAGATGCGCGACTTCCAGGATCTCGGGCACCACCTCGTCTACGTGATCGGCGACTTCACGGCGTCCATCGGCGACCCGTCCGGTCGCGTCAAGACGCGGCCCCCGCTCGACCGCAAGCAGATCGAAGAGAACGCATCCACGTACACGGAGCAGGCGTTCAAGCTGCTCGACGCCGAGCGGACCGAGACGCGCTTCAACTCGGAGTGGCTCGGAGAGCTCGGCACGAGCGGAGTGATCCAGCTTGCCGCGAGATACACGGTGGCTCGCATGCTCGAGCGGCGCGACTTTCGCGAGCGGCTCGAGAAGGGCAGCCCCGTCTCGGTTCACGAGCTCCTGTACCCGCTGATGCAGGCGTACGACTCCGTCGTGCTCCAGGCGGACGTCGAGCTGGGCGGCACGGATCAACTGTTCAATCTCAACGTCGGTCGCGACATCATGCCGCACTATGGTCTGGAGCCGCAGGTGATCCTCACGATGCCGTTGCTCGAAGGGACCGATGGCGTCGACAAGATGTCCAAGTCGCTCGACAACAGCGTCGGCGTCACCGAGCCGCCCCGTGAGATCTTCGGGAAGGTGATGTCGATCAGCGACGATCTGATGCTGCGCTGGTACGCACTTCTCACCGACGAGGGCCCTGATGGGGCGAGCCGGCTGGCGTCCGACGTCGAGGGCGGCCGCGCCCACCCGCGGGAGCTCAAGGCGGCGCTCGCGCACGCGCTGGTGTCGCGCTTCCACGGCCGCACCGCCGCCGATCGCGCACGCGACGAGTTCGAGGCGGTGTTCGGGCGCAAGGAGCTTCCGGACGAGATTCCGCGGGTGCAGCTGCGTGCGGCGGATACGCCGATCTGGCTGCCGAAGCTGATCGTGGCGGCGGGTCTGGCGAGGTCGAACGGCGAAGCGCGACGGCTGGTCCGGCAGGGTGGCGTGCGCGTCGGCGGCGACCGCGTGACCGACGAGGGGGCGGAGATCGCGGCGCGCGGCGAGATTCTGATCCAGGTCGGCAAGCGCCGCTTCGTCACCGTGAAGTTCGACGACTGACGCGTTCTCGAGCGACGAGGATGCGGCCCTGGCCGCGAGGGGCGCAGACCCTTCGAACCGCTCGAAGGGCTCGCCGTGGCGCCGTGTTGATGGTCGTCCGAGACCGGCGGTTCGCGCTCCTCTGTTCCTGAGGCTTCTGGAGCAGACGCAGGTCCCTCAGGGTGACCGCAACCGCATCCATGGCGTGGATCCGCCCGAGGAACTCGGCCTTCTCTCGCCGTGCACCAAGAACGATGCGGTCTCCGTCTCACCACTCGTGGAGAGATGGAGCTTCGGGACTCGTTGGCGGCGGCGGCGACCAGACTCCGCCCACCGGCACACGTCGATGGCCGGTCGGCCGCCCTCGCGCCAGTGGTTGCCCACGCTTGTCGGCGGCGCTAGCCTCCGGAGTCCGTCGCCCGCGGGCTCGTGCCGCATTCGGCCGGTCCACGCCGCTCTCCGCTCGCGCGGCGAGCGACACGCGGGACACTCACCTGGAATACGCCATGCTCGGTCGCATCACCGTCACCGGGATTCGCTTCCACGCCTATCACGGGCTGACGAAGCTCGAGAGGAAGGTCGGCGTCCGCTACCGCGTCGACGTCGCGGTGCTGGCCGACATCGATCGCGCGGCCAAGTCCGATCGCATCAGCGACACGATCGACTATCGCGAGGTTCACGACCTCGTCGTGAGCATCGGCCGCAAGAACTCGTTTCACCTGATCGAGAGGCTCGCCACGCGCATCGCGGCGGAGATCCTCGATACGATGCGCTGCGAGAGCGTGGAGGTCGACGTCAAGAAGGAGACGCCGGTCGTCGACGGCATCGTCGACAGCGTCGGCGTGTCGGTGGTCGTGGAGCGCAAGGACGCAAAGCGATGATCCTCGCGCGCGAGTACCGCTTCGAGGCGAGTCACGTGCTTCCCCGGCACCCCGGCCGCTGCCGCTTCCTGCACGGCCACTCGTATCGCTTCGTGGTCAAGGTCTGTGGCTCGATCGATCCCGAGCAGGGCATGGTCATCGACTTCGGAGACCTCGACACGGCGGTGGAGCGCCACGTGCTAGAGCGCGTCGACCACCAGCATCTCAACGACCTCCTCGAGAACCCGACGGCCGAGTGGATCGCGATCTGGATCTGGCGCGAGATGAATCAGAACGTCGAGGGGCTCGTCTCGATCGAGCTGTTCGAGGTCGAGGGGGCCTCCGTCCTCTACACGGGAGAGCTCGAGGACCGGACGTGAACAGGACGCGCATGGAGGAGGGGATCCGGATCTTCCTCGAGGGGATCCTCGACGGGGGGGACATCCCGGCGCGCGACGCCGATGAGCTGCTCGCCTCGACCCCGCGCCGCGTCGCCTCCGCATTCGCCGACGACCTGCTTGCCGGGACGGGGGAGGATGCCAGCCGGCACCTGGAGCCGATGACACTGCACCAGGCGGCCGGGCCGGTGCTGCTGAGGGACGTTCGATTCACGTCCGTGTGTGCCCACCACCTGCTCCCGTACCGCGGCGTGGCGCACATCGGCTTCGTTCCCGCGGACCGGCATGTCGGGCTCGGAGGCATCGCCCGCCTGGTCGACTCCCTGGGGCGCAGGCTGACCCTCCAGGAGCCCCTGACGGCCTCGATCGCCGAGCACATGCACGCTGCCCTCGCGCCGCGGTCCGTGATCGTGGTGCTGGTCGCGGAGCACCTCTGCCTGTCGGTGCGCGGAGCCCGCAAGACGGGGCATCGGCTGGTCAGCGTCGAGCGGCGTGGGCGGAGGGACGAGACCCTCGAGACCTTCGCGGCGGGCCTCGGGTTCCCGCGGTGAGCGCAGGGCGCGGGACCCTCGATCCGCGATAGAATCGTCGCCCGGCGTACTCGAAAGGAGCCTCTCATATGAAGATCGGCGTCGAGAAGAAAGGAAACGTGTCGATTCTCAAGCCGCACGGAGACATCCGTGTGGGCGAGGGCGACATTGCCTTGAGAAAGGCTTTTCAGACCCAGGTCGACGAGGGTGGCAAGCTGTTCGTGCTCAATCTGAAGAATGTCCGGTTCGTCGACAGTGCCGGTCTCGGGGAGCTCGTCGCGTCGCTGAAGCGGGTCAGGGAAGCCGGCGGCGACATGAAGCTCGCCGAGGTCAACCAGCGCGTCGCGGATGCCCTCGTCGTGACCCAGCTGGTCAAGATCCTCGATGTCTACGAGACCGAGGCGGACGCGATGGGGGCCTACGCCTGACGGCCCGTCCCACGGCCGGGAAAGCTCGCGCCGAGAATGCAGCGACGGCGCAGGACCGACGCGGATGATGGTGTCGTGAGAGGCGTCTCGAGCCGCACGATGGAGCGCCAGAACCGCGCGCGCCCGGCTTTGCGGCGGAAACTCGTCCGCATTCTACCGCTCGTGACCGTCGCAACACTGGCGTGCGCTCATCCGGCGCGCGCCGCGACACCCGCCAGCAGCCTCTACGAGCGAGTTCGTCCCGGTATAGACATCCCGAGTCCCAGAGTGCGCATATCGCTGGGCGCGGCCGAAGACCGGGTTCGTATCGACGCGGCGGGCGGAGGCTACCGCCTTCTCGACGGCTCGACGGGGACTGATGTCTGGCCGGCACGCAGGCCGGGCTCGACTCTCGTCGTGGCGGTCGGCGAGCCCGCGCCTGGAGGCGCGTCGGTGTTCCGCGTCCAGGTCGGGTCGTTCCGCAGCCAGAGCGCCGCGGAGGAGCTGGCGAGCCGGCTGGCGAGGAGCTACCGGCAGCCCGCGGACGCGGTCTGGCAAGCGCACCGAGGAGTGTGGCGGGTCCGCGTCGGCCGCGAGGCGAGCTCGGTGGCCCTCGGCGACCTGCTGCGGCGACTGCGGGGCGATCGCTTCTCCGACGCGTGGGTCACCGAGGAGCCGGTGCCGCGGCTCCGGAACGCTCGTCTGCGTCTCCTCGACGATGGCTGGTCGAGTCACGACGCTCCTTCGCAGAGCCTCATCTTCGTCCCTTCATCCGGAGCCCGCCTCACGGTGAATGGGCGGACTTACCGCGGGCTCGTCGAGGTGATCCTGTCCGACGTGGGAGCGCTCACGGTCGTCAACGAGCTGAACGTCGAGGATTACCTGAGGGGCGTCGTCCCGGAAGAGCTCGGGCCCTCTGCGTTCCCGGAGATCGAGGCGCTCAAGGCCCAGGCTGTCGCGGCGCGCACGTATGTCGCCGGCAACCTCGGACAGTTCGCGGAGAGCGGCTACGACATCTGTGACACCGCGCGCTGCCAGGTGTACGGGGGCGCGGCCAGCGAGCACCCGCTGAGCGATCGCGCCGTGCGCGAGACGCGGAACCAGGTGCTCCTCTACGACGGGCGGCCGGTCAACGCGATGTACACGTCGACCTGCGGCGGCCACACCGAGGATGTCGAGGTCGTGTTTCCCGAGATGACGGGACCGTATCTGCGCGCCGTTCCGTGCATCGCGGAGCGTGAGGAGCTCGAGCGGCGCCGGATGCAGGTGACCGGACGCCCGGTCCAGCCGCCACTGGGAGAAGGCCGGATACCGGGGGCGACGGGCGCTCTCGAGATCCTGCGGCTGGTGGCTCACGGGCTGGCCCCGCGCGAGTCGCTCGACGCACGCTGGCGGCACGCACCGGTCGAGCGGGCGGAGCTCCAGCGCCTCGGATCGCTGCTCGCGGAGCGTGCCGGCGCGCCGGCGCCGGGCGAGCTCGAAGGTGAGCTCACGAAGAACTCTCTCTGGCGCTGGTGGTCGGGCCTGTTCTCGGGGTCGCTCGGCACGAACGGGGTCGTCCCGACCGAGGCCGTCGGAGTCGTCCTGTCCGGCGACGACGCGGCGCTCGTGCCGGCGGAGGATCGCGCGACCGTCGCCAGCCTGGTGTCGCTCGGAATCGTCGCTCCCGACCCGGACGGTCTGCTGGCACCCGGGGAGGTCCCTCTCAGGGGCGAGATCCTCGGCTGGCTCGCCCGCACGGTGGAGCTGTTCGGGGCCGCACCTCTGCGGCGCGGATCGGTCAGAAAGGTCCGTCGGGGACGGATCACGATCCGGCACGGACGCACGGAGCGCGACTTCAAGCTCCGGCCGGCCCCCGACCTTCTGCAACAGGTGGGCGGGACCTGGTTCCGCGTCTCCGCTGCCGAGCTCTACCCCGGCGACGTCGTCGAGTTCGTCGCGGGTGTCGAAGACGACCGGGACTCGCTCGCGCTGCTCGCGGTCCCCGAGCGCAAGGGGCTGTCCGACGACAGGACGAGCTCTCGTTTTCGATGGGAGGTCGCGAAGGACCGTCGCGAGCTAGAGAAGACGCTCGACGACGTGGCGCCGGTCGGTCGCCTGCGGAACCTGTCGATCCGCCGCCGCGGCGCGTCCGGCCGGGTCGCCGAGCTGGAGGTGACCGGCACCGCCGGGGTCGCCGTCGTCGAGGGCTTCCGCCTGCGGCGCGCGCTCGGCCTCCCCGAGACCCTGTTCGAGATGAGCCTGCAGCACGAGGCCGACGGCCTCCTGAGGCGTGTCGTGTTCCGGGGCCGCGGGTGGGGGCACGGAGTCGGCCTGTGCCAGGTGGGTGCCTACGGCATGGCGCAGCGCGGCGAGTCGCACAGGGACATCTTGCGGCACTACTACACCGGCGTGAAATTCGGGCGATACGCCGGCCATTGACGGGAGGGGCCCTCTTCGAGGAGGCCCCCCAGCCGGGTGGAGCGTGACACGTCGATCATCGCCGGCCTCGCGCGACGCGCGGCGCGGGCTTCTCGCCGCGGCTCTAGCGCTTCTGTTCTTCGTCGTGCTGCGCCTCCTGGCGCGCGCACTCGGGCAGGAGTGAGGGGGTGGGCTCGGGCGAGCCGCCGCTGCGGGACGGACGAGACGCCGAGGGCCGGCGGCCCGGTGCTTCAGGGGTGGTGGCCCTGTTCGGACCGACCGGCACGGGCAAGACCGACCTCGCGTGCGAGATCGCCGACCGTATTCCATGCCGCCTCATCTCCTGCGACGCCGTGCAGGTGTACCGCGAGCTCCTCATCGCGACGGCCAAGCCACAGTGCTCGCAGAAGAGGCACCCCTGGGCGCTGGTTGACGTCGCCGACCCCCGCACGGACTTCGATCTCGGCCGCTGGGTCCTCGCGGCGGAGGCAGAGGTCGCGCGAGCCGCCGCGGAGGGACGCGTCCCGCTCGTCGTCGGGGGGACGGGGCTGTACCTGCGCGGGCTGCTCAAGGGTGTGGCCGAGGCCTCGCCTCGCGATCCGGCCTTGCGGCGCCGGCTGGAGGGGCTCGCCGCACGTCGAGGCGCGGCGTTCCTGCATCGTGTGCTGACCCGGCTCGACCCGGCGGGGGCCGGGCGGCTCATGCCGAACGACCGTCAGCGACTGGTCCGCGCGCTGGAGGTCGTGCTCGGCACGGGACGGCCGCTCTCTGCTCTCCACGGCTGGCGCTGGCGCGGCCCCGACCGCTTTCCGGTTCTCCGGTTCGGACTCTCGCTGCCGAGGGAGGAGCTGTGCGCGCGACTGGACGTTCGTGTCGAGACGTTCTTCCGAGACGGACTGATCGACGAGGTGCGCTGGCTCATCGAAGAGCGCCGATTGCGGCCGGACGCGAACGCCCTCAAGGCGATCGGTTATCGCGAGGTCGCGCGATGGCTGCTCGAGAGCCAGCCGTGGCCGGCCGTGCCGGATCCACCGCGCGAGCTGATCGCGCTCGTGCAGCGGAACACGCGCCGCTACGCGAAGCGCCAGATGACGTGGTTCCGCAAGGAGCAGCCGGCGCGATGGCTCGACCCGCGAAGCGCCGACATCGCGGAGATCGTGGAGGAGATCAGAGAATTCCGGAGCAGATTCGCGTCTTGAAAGCGGCGACGCTCTGGCGGGCGCGCGGGCCTCCGAGCGATCCCGGTATAATCCTCTCATGTCTTCGGAAGGCGACGTTCAGACGAGCTGCCTCGATCGCTTCTGCAAGGAAGGTCTGGTCGTCGCCGTCTGGCTCGTGTCGGGAAAGAGGCTACTCGGGAAGATCAAGGCCTTCGACCGCTTCACGATCCTGCTCGAGCACGGCGGCGCGAACCACCTGGTCTTCAAGCACGCCGTCGCGACGATCGGCCCGGCGCGCGACCTCCCGCAGGACGCCTCGGACGCCCCGGACGGGTCGCGCTAGCGCCGGAACAGGCCGCCGCGGCCCGTCGGCTGGGCCGAGTCCGACGACAGCTCCCGGAGACGAGCCTGCATCCGCTCGATCTTGGCCTCGAACTCGGCCCGCTGGGCCTCGAGCGCGCGCGCGGCGCGGTCGCGATCCTCCTCCAGCTGTTGCAGCTTCTCGGCGGATTTATTCCGCCGCTCTGTCTGCTCGTGCAGCTGGCCGTTCAGCGCTCGAATCTGCTGGTCGCGCTCCTTGAGCTCCGAATCGTGTCGCGACTGCAGCTCGTCGTACAGCCGTTCGATCTCCATCAGCTTGTGAATGCGGCTGAAATCTGCGTCGGAAGGCATCTCCGCCTCCTCGCCCGGCCCGTGCTCGGTACCGGCGGTCTTGAAGAAGAATTTTCTGAGCAGGAGATCGAGATCGCCCGGGTTGTTCGAGGCCTCGAGCGCCTTCTCCTTCGTGATCGTCTTGTTGATGACGAGCGCGGCCAGGGACTGGTTCATCGTCTGCATACCGTAGTAGGAGACCGACTTCTCGATCTCCTCCTGCAGCTCCGAGATGTTGCCTTCCTTGATCAGCTTGCTGATGCGCGGCGACTCGCGGAGGATCTCGACCGCTGCCACCATGCCGGAGCCGTCCTGACGCTCGACGAGCTGCAGGCTGATGATCGCCTTGAGCACCTGTGAGAGCTGGTGGCGGATCTGCCGCTGGTTGGCGCCGGGGAACATGTCGATCACGCGGTCGACCGTCTGCGCCGCCGAATTCGTGTGCAGCGTCGTCATCACGACGTGGCCCGTCTCCGCGGCCGTCAGCGTCGTGCTCATGGTCTCGAGATCGCGGTTCTCCCCGACCATGATGATGTCCGGGTCCTGCCGCAGCGCGTTTCGCAGCGCTTCCGAGAACGTGAGCGTGTCCGAGCCGACCTCTCTCTGGGTCACGGCGCCGCTCGCGTCGGAGAGGATGTACTCGATGGGATCCTCGATGGTGACGAGGTGCACGCTCCGCGTCCCGATCGTCTCCCGCAGGACGGAGGCGAGCGTGGATGACTTGCCGGAGCCGGTCGGTCCCGTGACGAGAACGAGCCCCTGACGCAGCTCGGTGAATTTCTTGATGACCTCCGGGAGACCCCACTCGTCGATCGTCGGGAACTCGAACGGAACGCGGCGGAAGACGGCGCCGAGCGTGCCGCGCTGGAAGAACACGGTCGCGCGAAAGCGGGACAGTCCGCCCACGGAGTACCCGAACTCGACGCAGCGCTGCTCGTCGAGGATGCGCGCCTGCCGCTCGGTCAGAATTCCGCGCAGCATCGACTCCAGCTCCTCCAGCCGGAACGGCGCACCCTTGAGGGGCAGCAGCTTGCCCCGCAGCCGCACGAGCGGCGGCCGCATCGGCTTGAGGTGCAGGTCCGACGCCTCCTTCTTGACGAGGAATCGGAGCAGGCTGTCCA
>Ga0224512_10004889_pt1 | contig 11182 bp, 7 predicted proteins | sample SF_May12_sed_USG_4_FD_169103 | JGI IMG/M metagenome (GOLD analysis project Ga0224512, IMG submission 169103) | Sediment microbial communities from San Francisco Bay, California, United States - SF_May12_sed_USGS_13 | ecosystem: Environmental > Aquatic > Marine > Sediment | place: USA: California...
ATCTATCCGCTCATCTATGCGAATCCCGCGGATGTGAACGTCGTCGAGTGCGAGCGGGGTGTGCAGGTGGTCCTGGCGGGTGTGCTGCCGGAGTTTCGTTTCGCGCTGGAATCGATTCTCTTCTTTACGATACTGAAGAACGGCGTCCCCATCGCCTACGGTCCCGCGAATATCTTCCAGGGCCGCTGCGAAATGGGTATCAACCTCTTCCCCGAGTTTCGGGGCGGCGAGATCCGCCACATCTACGCGCAGTTCATGCGCACCCTCTACCACGTCGCCCATGTTCGCTATTTCTTCATCGTGTCTTATGGAATGGGCGAAGGCAATCCAGAAGCGTTGCGTAGCGGTGCGTTCTGGTTCTATCGCAAGCTGGGTTTCCGGGCGTCGAACCCCGATGTCGAAACACTCGCCCGCAAAGAGGAAGCCATCATGCGTCGCAATCCGCGCCACCGATCGCCGCTGAGAACGTTGCGCGAGTTGTCCTACACCGATGCCTATTTCGACCTGTCCGGTGGTACGCGCAAACCGCTGGCCATTGGATCACTCGGGCGCGCAGTGAGCCGCTACATCACCGCGCGTTTCAACGGTGATCGGCAGCTCGCTGAGCGCAAATGCACCCGCGACCTCGTTCGCCAATTGGATATCCACGACTACGCCACTTGGACACCGGCCGAGAAGAACGCTCTGAAACGGCTGGCACCGCTCTTGTGTTTGCCGGCGGAACTCGCATCGTGGCCGCAACGCGACAAGCGAAAGCTCGCGCGCCTGCTCAAAGCCAAAGGGGGACGCAGCGAGCTCGACTACATTGATCACGTGGCCCGGCTTCCCCGTCTGGAGAAAGTCCTCGTCGAATTAGCCTGCAACGACAGTTGACGGACGCGCCTCGCGCCGGAGCCCTTTTCAGCCCATATACTTCTATCGCCCCTCAACTACTTGTCTTATAATGAGTGACGGTGATGCAAGATGAGACAAACCGATATCTGGACGTTGACTGAAGGGGAAGGTCCCCTGGTTGCTGCCGCCATTCACGACGGGCATGCGATTCGACCCGATCTGCGGCCCTTAATCGCTTTGAGTGAAGAGGAGCGCCGGCGCGAGGAAGATCCCTACACGGGCCCCTGGACGGAAATCACCGGCAATCGAATTGTCGCGAGCCACTCCCGCTTTCAAGTGGATTTGAATCGACCTGCCGACAAGGCCGTCTACCGAGCGCCGGACGATGCCTGGGGTCTTCGCGTGTGGAACGACGAATTGCCGGACGAGCAGGCTGCACATTCGCTTGCCGAACACGCTGCGTTTTACCGGCGAGTGAGAGAGCACCTGGAGCAGCTCGCGAGTAAGTATGGATACTTCTTTGTATTCGACCTGCACACGTACAACCACCGCCGGGCCGGGCCCGGCGGGCCCGCCGCGGATCCCGATGCGAACCCGGAGGTCAATATTGGCACCGGAACGATGGCCCGCGAGAAGTGGGCGCCCGTGGTTGACCGGCTCATAGATCAACTGAGGAGATTTAATTTTCTGGGCCGCCGCCTGGACGTGCGCGAGAATGTAAAATTCCGAGGCGGGTACTTCCCGCGCTGGATTCACGAGACGTTTCCCACCTCCGGCTGTGCCGTGGCCATCGAATTCAAGAAATTCTTCATGGATGAGTGGACCGGCCAGTTGGATCCACTGCAGCACGAAGCCATTCAGCGCGCTCTCCAAAGTGCCGTCCCAGTCGCCGAGGATGCCCTCTACAAATTTTCGAAGGAATGAACAGATCGTGCGAACCGAGGTTGATGATCACAAGTCGGAGATGCCGTTCGTGGATAGAAGACGATACGACAAGCAGGGGAGAACGGAAGAACTAACAGACGCACGAATTGCCGGCATCGTTAAGCGTTTGGCGGCTAACAAGCGTATACGACGAACCCTGCAACCGTGGGGCCGTGTGCACATCGATCGACAGGTGCCGTTTCTGTCCGTCTACCGCCGGCCGACAGACCAAGCGGATCCCGGCACGCCCCGTCTCGTAGTAGGCGGCGCCGCCTACTTGAACGCGTCCGGTGACAAGCCGTTTCAGCGGCCGCTCTCTCGACTGGTAGAGGGTCTGGTCGCGTTGATGACCGACCGCTTTGGAGCGCATCTCCTGCTGGAGGTGTGGGCCGCGGATGCCCCGCACCATCGGGACCCGGAGGCGCCTCCTCGGCCCACGTTTCGCATTTACCACCCTTTGGCGCCAGACATCCAATCCACGGTAAATACGCTGCGGACGGAGTTAGCAAAGGTTACGGCGCTGAAGCAACGCGCAGAAGTCGACGTGCAGACGACGAGTCGAATCGCCCCTCCCGGCATGCAGCCTTTGTTGGCGCCTAAACGCCTGCGCGAGCTCGGCGGTTACCTGCTCGGGCTGGAGGTGAGCCCGATATACATCGATCCGAAGACCGGGGATCTGTATCCCTTGCTGCTTCGGCACATGAGGCGTCAGCTTGGCCGCGTGCTTCACAGGACCTTTTACGAGTTCTCGCACGAGCGGACCACGCACCAGCCGCCTCATTACCACGCGCTGGGCCGGCGCGCGACGGTGAAAGCGGTGTGGGAAGTCGATCAGCAGCTGGCGGCCGTCAGCGACTCGCTCGACTTTCTGTACCAGATAACGCCGGTGAACGCAGAGCAAGCGTGGCGGACGTTTCGACGCAAGAGGTTCGAGGTGCAGCCTGCCTTCCTCTATCGGCCTCGCAGTCTCGATCCCGCACTCGCCAAGCGACAACTCTATGACGCCCGGATCGAACAGTTGGAGGATCCGACGCTGCAGCATATGTTCCTGGAAAAGCAGACCGAACTGGATCGTCAACTCACGATGCTCCACGATCTCGGTACCAAGCGGTTTCTATATGAGAGCCTGCAGCAGCACGGAAACGTCGAGCCAGCTTTGGTCGAGGCCGCCAAGGAGATCCTCGATCATACTCCCGCACGTAGCCGGGCCCAATCGCGAGGTGTGCTCTCGCCCGAAGAGTTTGCGCAGAGGGCGCATCGAGAAATCCAGTGGTACGCGGACAAGTCTCCCGAGTTCAAGGCCGTTGCCCTGGTGTCAGACGACATGTATTCCGGCTTGCTGGTCTCTCGTGGCCGCCTTCTCATCGGAAGGGACACGCGTATCCCAGAACAAAGGGCCGAGGCTTTGCTGCAGCACGAAGTGGGCACGCACCTTCTCACGTATTTCAACGCGCGGGCGCAGCCGTTCCGAATGCTTCAATCGGGACTTCCAGGCTATGATGCGCTACAGGAGGGTCTCGCCGTGCTTTCCGAATACCTCGTTGGCGGGCTTACGGCGGCTCGGCTGCGCGTTCTCGCTGCCCGTGTCATCGCTGCTCGGGCGTTGGTCGACGGCGTATCGTTCGTGGAAGTATTCAGAGAGCTCACCCGAACCCACGGGTTTGACCAGCGGTCTGCTTACACGACCACCATGCGCGTTTTTAGGGGGGGCGGGCTGCTCAAAGACGCCGTCTATCTGCGGGGCCTACTGGACATACTCAAATACCTTGCGAAAGGCGGCGATTTCGATATCCTATTCATAGGTAAGATTGCGGCAAAGCACGTCGGGGTCATCGAGGAACTGATGTTGCGCAAGATCCTCAAGCCGCCGCCGTTGTATCCCAGGTATCTCGAGAACGAGGACGCCCGCAAGCGTTTGGCCGGGCTTCGCCGCGAAACCCCTGTCCTCGACTTGCTTGGCAAGTGATAAGGAGGAGAAGGAATGCGACTGGGCTTTACGGTAAATGACATCAAGACCGAACAGGCGGGGTATACGACGATCCGACTGGCCATGGCGGCGGTCAATCGCGGACACGAGGCGTGGTTCATCGGTGTGGGCGACTTCGCGTATGACCCCGACGACCGGATCCAGGCGCGCGCACGCACGGTGACGGGAGCGAGATACAAGTCTTCGGAATCCTTTACCGCCGATCTGCAGGGCACGAAGCGATCGCGTACAGAGCGTCTGACAGTGGATGATCTGGACGTTTTGTTGTTGCGTAGCGATCCGTCGACCGATACCGGATTCCGTGCGTGGGCACAAACCTCCGGGATCAACTTCGGACGGGTGGCGATGCGGCGCGGGGTTATCGTGCTAAACGATCCGAACGGGCTCGCCAAGGCAATGAACAAGATGTACTTCCAACTGTTCCCCGAAGAGGTGAGGCCCGCGACGCTCATCACGATGGATCGGGAGGAGATAAAGGCGTTCGTGGCGGCGCAGGGTGGCACGGCGGTTCTCAAACCCCTGCAGGGCTCCGGTGGATCGGGCGTCTTCTTGGTGCGCCCGGACGACAAATCGAACTTGAATCAGATGATCGAAGCGCTGACACGCGACGGTTATGTAATCGCTCAGGAGTATCTCCCTGCCGCGGGGGAGGGTGATACACGTCTCTTTGTCATGAATGGCCGGCCGCTGCGTTACAAGGGCAAGTACGCGGCTTTCCGTCGCCTGCGATCGGGCGACGACATGCGAAGCAACATCCATGCTGGTGGCAAGCTCAGGCAGGCGCAAATCACCGACGCCGAGCTGAGGATCGCGGAAATCGTCCGGCCCAAGCTCGTGCAGGACGGCATGTTCCTCGTGGGCCTGGATATCGTGGGCGACAAGCTCATGGAAATAAACGTATTTAGTCCGGGTGGCCTGGGAAGCGCCCAAAAATTCGAAAAGGTGAACTTTACGCACGCTGTGCTGGAATCGCTGGAGGCCAAAGTCCGCTATATGAGTTTCTACCGCCGCAACTTCGACAATGTGGAGATGGCTACCCTCTGACCTTTGGCTCATACGCGAGCCACTCCGTCGACAATCAACCCATCGCCGAAGATCGGCGCCCAACCCAACTTCCAGCGATGGCCCTTCTGGGACGCCCGCGTCTCTATGTACTGCGCCAGCGGCACGAACGATGCTATAATAGGGGCTGAATGACGATGCGAACGACCCTCACCCGCACCATCCTCTTGCCCGCCGCAGCGGGCCTCCTGGCCGCCTCGGGCCACGCGGGCCCTGGGGCCGCAGGCGCCAAGATCGCTCCGGCGCTCGCGCGCGCGCTCGCCGCGCGCGCCCCCGGCGAGCCCGTGCGCGTATGGGTGTTCTTCGACGGACGCGGCGAAGACATCGGCGGGCGGCTGCAGGCTGCGGAGGCGTCGCTCACGCCGAAGGCGCGCGCGCGGCGCCTGCGCTGCCGCGGCGAGGGGAAGCTGGTGGACGGGCGCGATCTCCCGGTGCTTCCGGCCTACGTCACGTCACTCGCCCGGACGGGTGCGCACGTGCGGCACACCTCGCGCTGGCTCAACGCGGTCTCAGTGGAGACGGACGCGGCGGGCGTCGAGGCGCTCGTCGGACTTCCCTTCGTGGCGCGCCTGGATGTGGTGCGCTCGCATCGCGCGCCGCTGCCCGAGATCGTCCCCGCACCCGTCCGACCCCGGAGTTCCCCGCCCTCGGGCGTGGCGCCGCCCCTCGACTACGGCGCCTCCGCCGCCCAGCTCGAGCAGATACAGATCCCCGACCTGCACGCGCTGGGGTATTACGGCAACGGCGTGTGGATCGCCGTGCTCGACGCCGGCTTCAACCGGCCCGACCACGAATCGTTCGCGAGCCTGCGCATCCACGCCCAGTGGGATTTCGTCAACGGGGACAGCGTGGTCGCCGACGAGAGCGGCCAGATGGGCACGGGCGACCACGGGACGGTGGTGCTCTCGACCCTCGCCGGTTACAAGCCGGGGACGCTGATCGGTCCCGCCTGGGACGCCACCTACCTCCTCGCCAAGACGGAGAACACGGACTGGGAGCGCCACCAGGAAGAGGACGACTGGATTGCCGGCGCCGAGTGGGCCGACTCGATCGGCGCCGACATCATCTCGACCTCGCTCGGCTACCGCAGCGGGTTCACCAACGGCGAGCCGAGCTACACCTCGGAAGACATGGACGGCAACACGGCCATCGTCACCATCGGCGCCGACGTCGCCGCCTCGCGCGGGATCCTCGTCGTCGCCTCGGCGGGTAACGGCGGCGCGGCGGTCGCACCACAGAACACGATCAACGCGCCCGCCGACGGCGACAGCGTGCTGGCAGTCGGCGCGGTGGACGCCACCGGCGTCCGCTGGGGCGGGAGCTCCATGGGCCCGACGTGGGACGGCCGCTTCAAACCGGACGTGATGGCGCGGGGCCTGGCCACCTACTGCGCGAGCCCCACGGGCACCAACGTGTACACCTACGCCTCGGGGACCTCGCTGGCCTGTCCGCTCGCCGCCGGCGCGGCCGCGCTGGTGCTCGAGAGCAATCCGACGCTCTCCAACATCGAGCTGCGCGATCGGCTGCGCGACACGGCGGACCGCTCCATGAGCCCCGACAACGCCTACGGCTGGGGCATCGTCGCCGCCGCCGATGCGGCGGGCGTTCCCTCCTCGGGCGGAGGCGACACGCCGGTCGCGGGGGGTGCGATCCTCTATCCGGCCGCGCCCAATCCCTTCAACCCCACGACCACCATCCGCTTCGAGCTCCCCTCGCGCATGTCCGTGCGCCTGAGCATCCACGACCTGCGTGGCCGCCAGGTGCGCCTCTTGGCCGAGGGCACGTTCGACGCGGGCGAGTATCCGCGCGACTGGGACGGCCGCGACGCCAGCGGCCGCCGCGTGGCTTCTGGCGTCTACTTCTGCCGGCTCGACGCGAGCGGCGACATCCAGGGCCAGAAGCTCACCCTCGTCGAGTAGGCCCGACGCTCCTTGACAAGGCACGCCCGGCGTTATATTTTCTCCGTTAATCATTTCATGTCGAATGATTTCACGCGGAACGATGCCAGGCGCGCGCAACCATACCACCCGGGGCCGGGGAAACCGGCGCCACGAGATCGAGATCCTCACCTCGCTGCGGCGCATCATCCGCGCCGTCGACATCCACTCGCGCAAGCTCAAGATGGCGCACGACCTCACGGCACCGCAGCTGGTGTGCCTGCTCACCGTGGTGGAGAGCGGACCGCTCACCGCGACGGCGCTCGCGCGGCGCGTGCACCTGAGCGCGAGCACGCTCGTGGGGATCCTGGACCGGCTGGAGGCCAAGTCCTTGATCCGCCGGGTCCGGGGTGCGGCCGACCGCCGCGTCGTGCACGTCGAGGCCACGCCGAGAGGACAGGCCACGGCGAGCCGGGCGCCTTCCCCGCTGCAGGACGGCCTGGCCGCCGCGCTGGGACGGCTCCCCCGGCGGGAGCAGGTCATGATCGCCGAGTCCCTCGAGCGCATCGTGGATCTGATGGAGGCAGGCGACATCGAGGCGGCGCCGATTCTCGACACGGGAAAGCTCGGCGACTAGGGGCAATCATGTGCGGCATCTGTGGACACATCCGATTCGACGGCTCCGCCGCGTCCGTGGCGGCGGTGCGCCGCATGACCGATACCATGTCCAGCCGCGGCCCCGACGCCGAGGGCGCGCTGTGGCAGGGCCGCGTCGCCCTCGGGCACCGGCGGCTCAAGATCATCGATCTGTCCGAGAGCGCGCAGCAACCGATGGTCGACCCCGACCTGGGGCTGGCCATCGTTTACAACGGCGCCATCTACAACTACCGCGAGCTGCGCGAGGAGCTCGTCGCCAAGGGCTACCGCTTCTACTCCAGCGGCGACACTGAGGTACTGCTCAAGGCCTACCACGCCTGGGGCAAGCTCTTCGTCCAGCGCCTCAACGGCATGTTCGCCTTCGCGATTCTCGAGCGCGACTCCGGCCGCGTGCTGCTAGCCCGCGACCGCCTGGGCATCAAGCCCCTCTATTATTCGGTGAACGAAGAGGGGATGGTCTTCGCGTCCTCGCTGGCCGCCGTTCTCGCGGCGCGACCGACCGACACCACCATCGATCCCGTGGCACTGCACTACTACATGACGTTCCACTCCGTGGTGCCGCCTCCGCACACGATCCTCTCCGGCGTGCGCAAGCTCGCCCCCGGCATTATCCTCACCGTCGAGCCCGACGGCCGGCGCCAGTCCGAGATGTACTGGTCGCTCCGCTTCGGCCGCGACCCCCGGCGCGCGAAATACACGGAGGCCGACTGGGAGGAGGAACTCGCCGCAGAGCTGCAGGCGGCCGTGCGCCGGCGGCTGGTCGCGGACGTGCCCGTGGGCGTCCTGCTCTCCGGCGGCCTCGATTCCAGCCTGGTCGTGGCGCTCCTGGCCGCCGAGCGGCGGGACGGGATCGCGACCTTCTCCATCGGTTTCGAATCGGTGGCGGGCGAGAAGGGCGACGAGTTCGAGTTTTCGGACGTCGTCGCCGAGCGCTTCGCCACCGATCATCACCGCATCCGCGTGGACTCCGAGCGCGTGCTGCCCGCCATGGAGCGGTGCGTGCGCTCCATGAACGAGCCCATGGTGAGCCACGACTGCATCGGCTTCTATCTCCTGAGCGAGGAGGTCGCGCGGCACGTCAAGGTGGTCGAGAGCGGACAGGGGGCCGACGAGGTGTTCGCCGGCTACTACTGGTACCCGCCGTTCCTCGACACCGACGATCCCGTGGCCACCTACCGGCGTGAGTTCTTCGACCGCCCGCACGAGGAGTTCGCCATGCAGGTGGAACCCCGCTTCGTGCACGAGGACTTCAGTGGTAGGCTGGTCGAGGAGATGTTCGCCCAGGAGCCGGACGCGCCAGCCATCGACCGCGCCCTGCGGCTCGACACGACCATCATGCTGATCGACGACCCCGTAAAGCGCGTCGACAGCATGACGATGGCGTGGGGGCTGGAGGCGCGCGTGCCGTTTTTGGACCACGAGCTGGTGGAGTTCGCGGCACAGATCCCCGGCGAGCTCAAGGTGCGAGACGAGGGGAAATACATCTTGAAACGCCTGGCGCGGCGGATGTTGCCCGCCGAAGTCATCGACCGGCCCAAGGGGTACTTCCCCGTCCCCGCGTTGAAGTACCTGCGCGGGGCCTATCTGGACTTCGTGCGCGACGTGCTGCACCAGGACGCCGCGCGCGCCCGCCGGCTGTTCAATCGTGATTACACGGAGACACTCCTGTCCGATCCCGAATCGCACATCACGCCGCTGCGCGGATCGAAACTCTGGCAGATCGCGCTTCTGGAGTACTGGCTCCAGCTCCACGACGCGTGAGCGAACGGAGAACGCCATGCCAAAAAGTGCCAAGCGCCGCCACCGTATGGACAAGCTGCTCGCCCCCAGCGTGCGCAGCTGGGAGAAGCCTTCCCCTCGCCACGCCGAGCGCATGGGCGACGACGTCGTGGTGGACATGGGATGGGGTCGTCTCCTCTTCGGCCATACGTTCATCTCGACCGAGCGCCTCGTCGTGGAGGCCTGCGAGGAGGGGCCGGGCAAGCGAGACATCGTCTTCTACCTGCGCGACCCGCACGTCGCACTCTCGCTCGCGCCGCAGGAGCTTTTCCTCGACCCCTCCCACACCTACCGCTTGTGGTCGTACAACTACGCGCCCGCCGCGCGGCGCCCCCGCGCCTTCGTGGTGCGGCGGCTGCGCGACGCCAACGACGCGGAGAGCGTCAACCACATCTACGCCGCCCGGCGCATGGCGCTACCGGGCGTCGAGTTTCTCCTCGAGCGCCGGGCCGCGCGCCTGAGCATCCAGCTCGTCGCCGAGTCGGCGCAGGCCGCACGCATCGTCGCCACCGTCGCCGGCGTGGACCACGTGGAGGCCTTCGGCGACCCCGAGGGGGGTGCCAGCCTGTGGGCGCTGGCCGTGGACCCTCAGGCAAGCCTGCCCGGCGTGGGCGAGGCGCTGGTCCGTAATCTGGTCGAGCACTACTTTGCGCGGGGGCGCAACTACGTCGACCTCTCCGTGCTGCACGAGAATCGCGAGGCGCAGAACCTCTACGAGAAACTCGGCTTCGAGCGCGTCCCCGTCTTTTGTGTCAAGCACAAGAACCCGATCAACGAGCCGCTCTTCACCACGCCGGGCCCCGACGACGACCTCAATCCCTACGCGCGCATCATCGCGGACGAGGCGCGGCGCCGCGGCATCGCCGTCGGCGTGCAGGACGCCAGCCTGGGCTACTTCTCCCTCACCTTCGGAGGGCGCACCGTGCACTGCCGCGAGTCGCTCTGCGAGCTCACTTCCGCCGTCGCCATGTCCCGCTGCGACGACAAGCGCGTGACCAACCGCATGCTCGGCGACGCGGGGCTGGTCGTACCCAGGCAGGTGCTCGCCGGCGACGACCAGACCAACGCCGCCACTCTGGAGGAGATGGGTGCGGTCGTGGTGAAGCCGGTGCGCGGCGAGCAAGGCGCCGGCGTCAGCGTGGACGTCTGTGAACCCGCGCAGCTTCACGCGGCCGTGGCGGGGGCGCGCCGGGTGTATCCGGAAGTGCTCATCGAGGAGTTCGTCGAGGGCGAGGACCTGCGCATCATCGTCATCGACGGCGCGGTCGCCGCGGCCGCGGTGCGCCGCCCCCCCGCCGTCACTGGCACGGGGCGCCACAGCGTGGAGACGCTGATCCGCAAGTACAGCCGGCGGCGCATGGCTGCCACGAGCGGAGAGAGCAGCATCCCCATCGACGACGAGACGCGTCGTTGCGTGCACGCGCAGGACTGCGACCTGGAGACGGTGCTGGAGGCGGGCCGCGAGCTGGTGGTCCGCAAGGCGGCCAACCTGCACACGGGTGGCACCATTCACGACGTCACCGCCGAGCTCCACCCCGCCCTGGCCCACGCGGCCATCGCGGCGGCACGCGTGCTCGACATGCCCGTGGTCGGCTTCGACTTGATCGTCGAGGGACCCGACCGTCCCGGCTACACGATCATCGAGGCCAACGAGCGCCCGGGCCTGGCCAACCACGAGCCGCAGCCGACGGCCCAGCGCTTCATCGACCTCTTGTTCCCGCAGACGCGCGTGCCGCATCAGGCGCCGCCGGGGGTCCGGCCATGACGCGCGCGCAAGTGGACCGCGACTATCTGCTCCAGGTGCTTCTGCGTCTGCTGGAGATACCCAGCCCATCCGGCTACACCGACGCCGCGGTGCGTTTCGTTGGCGAGGAGCTCGAGCGCCTGGGCGTGCCCTTCGAGCTCACGCGCCGGGGCGCCATCCGCGCCAACTTCAGCGGGCGCGCAAGCCGCCCCAGCCGGGCGCTGGTCGCCCACCTCGACACCATCGGCGCCATGGTGCGCGCCCTCAAGCCAAACGGCCGTCTGGGAATCGCACCCGTCGGCACCTGGTCGAGCCGCT
>Ga0224512_10004891_pt1 | contig 11178 bp, 8 predicted proteins | sample SF_May12_sed_USG_4_FD_169103 | JGI IMG/M metagenome (GOLD analysis project Ga0224512, IMG submission 169103) | Sediment microbial communities from San Francisco Bay, California, United States - SF_May12_sed_USGS_13 | ecosystem: Environmental > Aquatic > Marine > Sediment | place: USA: California...
CTCTGTCGAGTTTACGACGCCGCTCAAAATCAAGCCCGAGCTGGTACATTTTCTCCATCAGCACGCGCCCCCGAGGGCACCGCCGATACTCGTCAAACGCTTCATCTAATTTATCTTGAGAGTGGAGAGTAACCGCGTACCTCAGGCGCACTTCGTTGGCTTCCCGCTCGACGTCTAGCAAGCCAGTCTCTACGGTGCGGCGGATGCTGAGAACTGCAAGCACGCACGCCGCACACAGCGACGGCAGCGCAACTGGCACCCACATCTGTCGCGTCACCAGAGCGACCAGTCCGCCATTGAGCATGATGAGGGCTAGGGCCGCGGCGAGAAACAGGCTGCGGCGGCCGTGGAATCCCGCCGGAATTAGCACTAAAACCGCCAGAGCGAGGATTAGCCCGCGCTGACCCGCGTAAAACCACGCCGGTCTGGTAAACCCAGTTTGCACAATCAAGCTGCTCAACGCGTGCGCCACCTGAACGGCAGGCGCGACCCCGCCTCGATCTGCGAAACCGAACAAGGACATCAGGCCTGGCGCCGTCGGGCCCACGATTACGGTGGCGCCGCGGAGATCCTTATGTTTGACGTCGTCTCGCCAAAGATCCGCCAGCGGGTGCAAGTGCAGGCCGGACTTCGAGTTTTTGTCATTCAGCGGCGGCGGATAATAGCTGAAGTCCGGCGCCGTATTGAGACGTCTTGGACCAATCCGGACACCTTCGCCGGGCACCGCCCTGATGGCGTCGCTGCTGATGTCCAGAGACCGAGCCAGCAGCTGGGTGACAAAGGTGGGATGAAACCGCTCGTGCGTGTTCGCAATGAGTTTGACGGCCGATTCGCCTTTAGTGAATTCAACGGTATCCAGCACACCCACGGCCGCAGCGACTTTTTCAAAGCGTGCAAGAGGCGGATCGAGGGTTATGGATCTCGTTAAAGGCGGCGAGAATACGATTGACCGAAGGAAATGCCGCAGCTTTGATACGCTGCCTTCCGATGGGGAATCCGGCCCAGACCACGGAGACGCTAACCCACCCTGGTAGACTTGCCGCGCTCCCGAATAGAGCACCACATCTCCGGCCTTTTTCATCGCCCGCGAAAGGGTGCGATCCGTATCCAGCCGCCTAACCCATCGTCTGAGAGCAGAACGCACCTTTGACGAAGACGTGCCCGCGCTTTTAGACATCTGCTCCAGACTCGCCGGCGTCTGCGGCTCGTTGAGGGGAACCATCAGACCAATGGTGCCGACTTTCAGGCCCCGCAGGCGGTCTACGGCTCCTGCGAGAAGCTCACGCGACCAGGGCCACGGACCCAGGCGCTCGAGGCTCTCTTCATCAATCGCAAGCAGTGCCACCTTGCGGGAGTAGTCCTGCGACGCGACCAGCCTGGACATGGCGCGGAACGCGGCGTCTTCGACCTTCTGCGGACCCTGCAGATAGCTGCCCATCAGAAATAAACCGATGACAATCAGGCCAAGGCCTCGGTAGCCGAGCAGTCTGGGTACAATTTCCTTTCTTCGAACGTTCATTTACTCGGGATCCGGCCCTTCACGGAATCGCTGCTCCCCGGCTCGGTTCAAACTGCGAGACCACTGAATCACTGCTGCCGTGATGAACAACCGCCCTCGGGTTATATCGGCCCGCTTGCGGCATTTCTTTAGCGACCAGGCGGCCCTTTGTGGGGCCTTGGAGCCGTGAAAATTGCGGTGAAATCCGCTTAGTGGAACCGGGACGGAATCATCCGGTAGATACGCGCCGCCGCGAATACAGTGAATAAAGTGTAGGCCAAAACCGGGCGTGATTCTCCGGCCCGCGGGCTAACGGGTATACTCGCCTCGGCTACGGTGACTGGCCCGGCGCTGGCGCCAGAAACGGATCACGGCACGCGTGGAAATGGGCGTGCCTGAAAGATGAACGGAAAAACATTTTTTCTACCGCGTTGCGAATATTGCAGCGTAAGACACCCGGCCCCACGGTGACTCGATTCAGGAAAGCTGCAAGTAAAATGTCCGAACCTGCCGCCCACTTCGAGTCCATTGCCTCTCTCTCCCGCAGGATCCGCGCGCGCGAACTTTCCCCTGTGGAACTAGCCGAGGCTTTTCTTACCCGAATCGACGCTCTAGACCGGAAGCTGGGCGCGTTCCGCCTGGTGTGCGCGGAGCGCGCGCTGAGCGAGGCCCAGGCGGCGGAAGCGGCGGTCTCCGCCGGCCGGGAAACCGGTCCGCTTCACGGCATTCCCTTCGCGGCTAAGGACCTCTTCGACGTGGAAGGACTTCCTACCAGCGCCGGCTGCCGGCTGTTGGAAAACAACCTCGCCCTAAAGGACGCTACCGTGGTGCGTCGACTACGCTCGGCGGGCATGGTACTGCTGGGAAAAACCAATACGGTCCAGTTCGCCTACGGCGGCGCCGGCATCAACCACCACCACGGTACGCCTAAGAACCCCTGGCACGACGTGCCACACCTCCCGGGCGGATCCAGCAGCGGCTCCGGTGTCGCGGTGGCCGCCGGAATGGCGCCCATGGCGCTGGGCAGCGATACCGGCGGTTCGGTGCGCATCCCGGCGGCGCTTTGCGGCATCACCGGACTCAAAACCACCGTCGGCCAGATCAGCCGGGCGGGGGTGTATCCGTTGAGCTGGAGCCTGGATTCCGTCGGTCCTTTGAGCCGCAGCGTGGAGGACGCGGCGCTGGTGTACTCGGCCATCGCCGGACCGGATCCGGAGGACGACTCCACCGTCGCGGCCAGACCGGTGGACTTGGTGACGGAGTTGCAGCGCGGCATCAAGGGCCTGCGCATCGCTTTTGCCGAGAGCGTGTTCTTCAACGACGTCGATCCGGAAGTGGAAAAAGCCTGCCGCGCCTGCGGCGGCGCATTGGTATCCATGGGCGCACGCCTTTCCAGCGTTCCGTTCCAGGTGGCGGAACAGGCGCGTTTGCTCAACCCCCGCGGTCTCATCATTGCGGCGGAGGCGTACACCCTCAACCAGCGCCTGCTTGACGAACACTTTGATCAGCTGGATCCGGTGGTCGCCCATCGCATGATCAAGGGCAGAGAAATCCTCGCCCACGATTACCTGCGCACGACGCTGGAGTGGAAAAGAATTCGTTCCGAGGCGCTCGATACTTTCAACCAAGTGGACGCGCTTATTTGCCCGACGACCATGGTGCCCGCGCTGCCCGTAGAGGAAGCAGACCGGGATATGGACAGCTATTCCGACGCCAACATGAAATATCTGAGAAACACCGCTATCGGCAACGTCCTGGATTTGTGTGGATTGTCGGTGCCCTGTGGATTCACCTCCAAAGGACTGCCTGTGGGCTTGATGATCTACGCCAAGCCCTTCGACGAGGCGACCGTGCTCCGCGTTGGGCACGCCTACCAGCAGGCGACTGACTGGCACCTTCGCACGCCTACCCCCGACTGAACCACCGTCCCCGCCCCCGCGGAAACCGGCGCTTTCTCAGATCCGCGTTCGGCTTGACCCGGATCAATGACGGCCGGGGCCACATTGCGTGTACTGGAGCAGGTAATCATTTTGGAGCGGTTGATGAAAGCTGGTGAGATTTGCAACCACGATGTCGTTACCGTTTCCCCCGAAGACTCCATCCGAAGGGCCGCGGAGTTGATGCGTCAGCACCATGTGGGGGACGTCGTGGTTGCGGATCGCAGCGGCGGATTTCTTACCCCGCTCGGGATCCTCACGGATAGGGATATCGTCGTCGCGGTGATCGCCGAGAACATTGGCCTGGACGATGTCTCAGTGCGTGACACGATGTCGGATCAGCTGGTTACCGCAAACGAGGACGACGATCTGCTCGCTACCCTGATGCAAATGCGCGAAAACGGCGTGCGACGGCTGCCGGTGGTAGACGGCAAAGGCGAGCTGGTGGGAATTCTCTCCGCCGACGACGTCATCGGCCTGGTGGCAAGAGAGCTTGCCGAAGTGTGGGCCCTGATAGTTCGCCAGAAGGGGCGGGAAACAAAGCTACGTTCGAAACTCAGCGAACGGTAACAACCGTGCATGGCGCTGCGTAACTGACTTTGTGCGCAACACTGCCTAATATCAGTCCCTGAAAATCGCTCAAGCCGCGAGTACCCATGACTATCAGGTCGGCGTCTTCCCGCCCGGCCACCTCCAATATTTTTTTTGGCAGCGTCGCCGTGCTCGGTGGCGCGCTTGACTGAGACTGTTTTGTCTTTTCTCAGACGCGCCTCAGCCATTTCCAAGATGCCATCTGCGATCGCCTGCTCATAAATCGCTTCCGGAGGATCCAGAAACTGCTCGGTCTTTGCCCATTTACGCAAACCTTGCGGCGGTTCATTGCTTGGCACCACAGGCAATAGGACGAGATTCGAGCCATTTTTCCCGCCAGGTCCGCAGCAAGATCAAGAGCCTTGAGTGATCACTCCGAACTATCCACGGGAACCAGAACGCGCTTGCTCATTGTTCTTCTCCTCTGACAAATACGCGATAGCACGCAGACATTCAGGCTGCGCATTGATGGGAACTGACTTATCGCTTGGACCCAATATCTACTTAATCCGAATCAAATCTCTTTCACTCTCAATAATTCGAACACCCAATAACGGACCAATACATGCCCTAGGGAGGCGCGGATAAGTCTGTTTCGCCTGGTTAAACTCGAGGACGAAACTTCAACACAATGACGAGAAACAGCTGTTATTTATCGTCCGACCTAGGGAAATGGAAAGCGCCCGGTTCAGACCCCATGGATAGATGCAGGCCGACGCGTTTGCAATATAGAATCTCCTGCCCGGCCCGTTCGACAACGGGCCGTCCGCCGGTTTTAAAAAGCGTCGCTCGGACGAGACGGGCAAAGGACAAGCCCCACGGTTTGCAAGATCGATCGGCTTGGCGCACTTTTTATGCAAAGGGGCATGATCTATTGCACGGCTTACTCGGCTTGAGGAGGAACAAACGATGCGTAGCTTCAGTTTCCTGCTACTGGTTTGCTTGATTAACACCGCCCACGCGCAGCAGTCCCACCCCCCCTACGGCGTCATCGTCAGCGAAGCCGAGCTGCGCTTCATGTCCGGGATGCATTCACTCGCGGTTGACCTGGAGCTCGGTCGTGGCGCACCCGCGAATTACGCGCGCGCCGCGGAAGCCTATCGCAAGGCCGCTGTGCTCGGCTTTCCCTTGTCCCAGAACAACCTGGCCCGCCTCTACGAAACCGGACTCGGTGTCCAGAGGGATCCCGTGGTGGCGCAAGTCTGGTACATGCTGGCCGCCGCCAGCGGTGATTCCGAGCTGGTCGCCAACCGGGATCGCTCCGCCCGGCATCTGTTGCCGGGCCAGATCGCGAGCGCCGAAAACGTAGCGCGGACGCTGAAACAACACCTGCCCGCCGCGGTTGAATGACGGCGCATAGCCGCGTGTTGACGCGCGTCGGGTGCTTCATCCGGCTGGCAGCGGCCACCGGTCTGCTGACGCTGGTGGCAGCGTGCGCCCCGGGGCTGGCGCTTCAGAAGCAGACTCCCGCGCCGGCGCCCGCCAACATCGCCTTCGATGAATCCGGAAAAAGCTGGTGGCGCGTGTACTTCCACCTGGCCTGGGATCAGGCGGGGGAGCCCGACTGGCACGTGGATGCCCTTCTCGCAGACCAGGTTATGGCGCCCATCATCGCCCACACGGAGGCGAGAATATCGTTGTGGCGCTTTCATCGCCGCGCAGCGCAAGACGATGCTGGACATCGATTCAGCTTTATCTTCTATGCCGATCCCGAGACTGCCGAAGTCATTAATAACGGCGTCACCCGGTCGCCGGTGACGGCGCGGCTCCTGGATGCGGGCGTCGTGCTTGAGATCCAGCTGGCTGTCCTGGATGAGCCGCTGGCGGAGGATATCGGCGGCATGAGCGATCCGGCGTGGCCGGACGCCGTCATGCGCAGCTGGCCGTGGTTCATCATGGGCGTGAGCCAGTCGTGGCTGAGACTCGTTGACGAGATGAAAGCCCAGCGACCTCCGCCCGATGAGGCCTCGGTCGAAGAGATGCTGGAATACTACCGCGGTATCCATGACGAGGTGTCTACGCTGTGGCGCGAGCAAGGACAGCACGCGTACCTCCACCACCTCAACGCGCTGTTCGGCTACCAGCTTCTGATCATCCGCGAAACCAATCTGAAGCGCTTTTGAGGGGCCGTTACGGCGCGTGCCGGGTAGTGACTCTACGCAGCGGGAAAGATCGGGGCCCGCTCAACTAAACTTAATGCCGAAGTAACAGCGGATATTTATGCACGCCCTCACCATTACCTCTGCGGCATTGGGTTTTCTGGGACTGATTTTTTTCGCACTTGCCGTTTCCCGCGTGCGCCGGCGCCGCATTGCGGCTGCCAGCGTCCACGGCGTCGCGAGCTGCTGCACATTTCTGCTGGGCGGCGCCCTGGTGGCGGTGGCCTTTAATGTTCATTCCTTCCAGCGGCTGACCCACGAACAGACAGTCGCCGAAATCATTTTTCGCCAATTCGAACCCAACGCGTACGGAGCCACACTGAATCCCTCAGGGGGCGGCGAGGCGAAACGATTCGTCATCCGCGGCGACGAATGGCAGATCGACGCCCGGGTGCTCAAGTGGCACGGCGTGGCCAACCTGGTTGGACTCGATTCGCATTATCGGCTCGAACGCCTGAGTGGGCGCTACGCCAACCCGTCCACCGAGCGCAACGGGGCCAGAACGGTCTACGGGCTCGCGCCGCAGGAAGGTCTGGATCTGTGGGGAATCGCCAGACGTTATGAGCGCTGGATGCCTTTCGTGGACGCCATATACGGAAGCGCTGCGTATCTGCCCATGGCGAACGGCGCCCACTACGAGATCAGCGTGACACAGTCGGGACTCATTGCCCGACCCGCAAACGAGGCTGCGGAAAAAGCGGTTGCTGCCTGGCGATGAATTCGGTCCAGAGCCTGTAAGCGCTCGATCAAATCGACCCGCGCACCGTCCTGGCCACCGGCATCCGCCGAAGCATCACTGGTTTGCAGCCTCCAGCGCGGCTTCTATTTCTTGACGTATGGCGCGAATGTCTGAGGCGGCATTGTTGACGTAGCTTTGGAGACAGCTGACGTACTTATCCATGGCCGCGTTGTAGGTATTGACCTTTTCGTTGTACGCATCGAGTTCTGCGCGATAGCGAAATTTTTCCGGGCGTTCCGGGGGCTCTGGCCTTTCTCCGCATTGATGCGCCGGATAGTCTTGTTGAAGATTAGACTCGGCGGATCCGGATAGCGGAGCAAATCCCATTGAAAACACCATCGCCGTCAACGCGGACGCCTTTATGTGTCGGCGCAAGCCTGAGAAACGCTGCCATTCCCGACAGCTCACTGACTTTCCCATTTGATCCATTCCAAATCCGCCTCCTCGGCACTCATGCTGCCGTAAAACTGCATGTAACGCCGGATAGATTGCATGAACTTCGGCTTCTCCGTGCGCTGCCAGTCCTCCAGGGTCCAGGACGTTCTCAGACCGGAAGTGGTCACACCTTCGCTGCAAAAGACCGCGTCCAGCTCGCGGCCGTCCGCCAGCTCAACGCGACATCGCTCGAGCGCGTATTCGGCATTTTCAAAGAAGGCAATACGATCGAAGTCCGTTTCGCTCAGTCCCAGGAGAAGCAGGCCATGAGCGCTGTCGTCACCGGACTCGATAAGTACCGGATAGCACTCGTCGGGCAATCGCGCGACTCGATAGCCGCCCAGTCGGGCGGGAACGCGATCGACCTTCGCGGCCGCCCGTCCGAGAGCCACCTCGAGCACATCGGAATCTCTCAAGGTGCCAAAGGAAAACAGCGGGAGTGGCATGGATACCCTCGAAAATACCTTTTCTTAGCGTAGCAATTCTTTGCCCAAGGCTCGACTCCCCGGAGCGGGAGCACTGAAGCTGAAAAATGCCGGCGGTTGCCCGAATTGGGAATCCGCCGAGCTTTGCCGCGAATAGAGGCGATCGCTACGGGTAAACCCTTTTCCGCTCATTCGCCCCTAAACTACAAGGGGCTTCGTGTGACGGGATTTACCACTCGACACCCCGTTCTAGGTGTCGGCGACTCAAGCATTAAGTCGTACCCTGGGCAAGCTAAACTAAAGGCAGCGAAAGCCTTGTCGATGGTTGACGGCGGCCGGCCGACCCGGCGTAACGGGTCGAGCTTGGAATCATGAAATGATTAGAAGTGAAGGATTAGAAATAGAATAACTCATGAATGATGGCCCGATGAGAGTCTTCCCCAAGGACCGGCGGCAGTCGCTTCGTTTAAGGCGCTCGCTCGTCGCCGGGCTCGCCGCGGTCGCGCTTACGCTGATTTTCTGGTTCGCCGGAGAACACGGCATGGTACGGCTCACGCCGCCGCAGCTGATGCTGCTTCTTGCCACATTTTGGATCGGCAACTTGATCGTACTCGGCATGATTCGAAGCGGCCTCAATCTGCGATTCAAGGACCCGAGCCTCACGCTGGCTCAGATCCTCTGGGCCATTTTCTGGGTGATGCTGCTGACGTATTACCTTAAGGAGGCGCGACCGGCCGCGCTGATGCTCGCCTTGCTGATAATTAATTTCGGCGCGTTCCGCCTCAACCTGTTTCAGCTCGCTGGCCTTTCCAGCGTAGCTGTTGCCGCCTACGTCCTGGTGATTTATTTATTGCAGAGTAATTACCCTGACACGTTCAGCCTGGAGATCGAGATCCTCATCCTTGCAGGCTTCGCCGCCGCGCTGTTTGGCACGACGCTGGTGGGCCAGGAGATGTTCACGCTCAGAAAAACAATCGGCGAACGCAACCAGAGGCTCGAGGAAGCGCTGGAGCAGGTTAACCGTCTCGCAGTCACCGACGAGCTCACCGGCGCCTACAATCGGCGCTACCTGCTCGAGGTTATGGCCAAGCAGAAGGCTCTTGCCGATCGCGGCAACTACAGCTTTTCCATATGCTTTTTCGATTTGGACCATTTCAAGAAGATTAACGACGACCTGGGACACGCCGCGGGAGACGAAGTGCTCAAGCGGGTGGCGGCAATCACCCAGCGAATCATCCGCGACGGAGACTACTTGTCGCGCTACGGCGGGGAGGAGTTCGTCGTGGTTCTCGCAACGACCATTGCTGATAAGGCGGAGGTGGTCGCTGAGCGCGTGCGCGCCACATTCGAGGGAGAGCGATTTAGCGAAATCGATCCCAAGCTACGGGTAACGATTTCCCTGGGAGTCACCGAGTTTCGCCGCAACGAAAACGTCGATGCCACGCTTGCCCGCGCGGACGAGGCCATGTACGAGGCGAAAAAGAAAGGGCGCAACGTCATAGTGCGCGCCTAAGGCGAAAATCAGGAAAGCATCGGCAGATCGAGGCCCTGCTCTCGCGCACAGGCGATGGCCTCTTCGTAGCCCGCATCCGCGTGGCGCATGACGCCGCTTGCCGGATCATTGGTAAGCACTCGCGCGAGTCGCTTGGCGGCGGCTTCGCTGCCGTCGCATACCACCACCATGCCGGAGTGTTGGGAAAACCCCATGCCGACGCCGCCGCCGTGGTGGATACTCACCCAGGTGGCGCCGCTCGCGGTGTTGAGCAGAGCATTCAGCAGTGGCCAGTCGGATACCGCGTCGGAACCGTCACGCATGTCTTCGGTCTCCCGGTTGGGGCTGGCAACGGATCCGGAGTCCAGGTGATCGCGTCCGATGACCACCGGCGCCGACAGCTCGCCTTTCGCCACCATGTCGTTGAAGGCGAGACCGAGTCGAGCCCGCTGTCCCAGCCCCACCCAGCAGATGCGAGCCGGCAGACCCTGAAAATGAATCCGCTCCCGCGCCATATCTAGCCAGTTGTGCAGGTGGGCATCATCGGGAATCAGGGCCTTCACCTTCTCGTCAGTGCGGTAGATGTCCTCGGGATCTCCCGACAGCGCCGCCCAGCGAAAGGGACCCACGCCGCGGCAAAACAGCGGGCGGATGTAGGCCGGGACGAATCCCGGGAACGCGAACGCGTCTTCCACGCCTTCTTCCAACGCCATCTGGCGGATGTTGTTGCCGTAATCCACCGTGGGAATGCCCCTGGCGTTAAACTCGAGCATGGCCCGCACCTGTATTGCCATGGACCCTTTGGCCGCGGCGACCACGGCCTTGGGGTCTTTTGCCCGCATGGAGACGGCCTGCTCCAGGGACCAGCCGGCCGGCAGATAGCCGTTTAAGGGATCGTGGGCGCTGGTCTGGTCGGTGACCAGGTCCGGGCGCACCCCCCGTCTGACCAGCTCGGGAAAAACCTCCGCGGCGTTGCCCAGCAGGCCTACGGATACGGCCGTGCCATCGCTGCGGGCGCGCTCGATGCGGGCCAGCGCCGCGTCCAGATTGGTGGCCATTTCATCCAGGTATCCGGTTTCCAGGCGTTTTTTGATCCGCTCCGGGTCGCATTCCACCGCCAGCATGGAGGCCCCGGCCATGGTGGCCGCCAGGGGCTGGGCCCCGCCCATTCCGCCCAAGCCCCCGGTGAGGATCCAGCGGCCTTTGAAATCGCCATGGAAGTGGGTCCGGGCGGCGGAGACGAAGGTCTCATAGGTACCCTGCACGATGCCCTGGCTGCCGATGTAGATCCAGGATCCGGCGGTCATCTGGCCGTACATCATCAGGCCTTTTCGGTCCAGCTCGTTGAAATGCTCCCAGTCCGCCCATCGGGGCACCAGGTTGGAGTTAGCGATCAGCACCCGGGGCGCGTCGGCATGGGTCTGGAACACGCCCACGGGCTTTCCAGACTGGACCAGCAGGGTCTGGTCGGCCTCCAGGCGCTGCAGGCATTCGACGATTTTGTCGAAACAGGCCCAGTCCCGGGCGGCGCGCCCAATGCCGCCGTAGACCACCAGCTCGCTGGGCTTCTCCGCCACCTCCGGATCCAGGTTGTTCATGAGCATGCGCAGCGGCGCCTCGGTGAGCCAGCTTTTGGCCGTCAGCGCGGTCCCGCGGGGGGCCCGGACGACACGGTTTGAGATACGGTTGGCGAGGGTCATAATGAGCTGGGTCGAGTCAGGTGAAACTCCGAGCGTATCCCGAGCGGGGCCCCAACACCAACCGCACAGGCCGTAGACATGGAGACTTTCGAGCTCATCCGGGGCAGCACGCCTCTCCTCATCAGCATGCCCCACAACGGCACCGCGATACCGGAGAACATCGCCCGGTGTATGACCGAATATGCGCGGACCGTCCCGGATA
>Ga0224512_10004892_pt1 | contig 11176 bp, 9 predicted proteins | sample SF_May12_sed_USG_4_FD_169103 | JGI IMG/M metagenome (GOLD analysis project Ga0224512, IMG submission 169103) | Sediment microbial communities from San Francisco Bay, California, United States - SF_May12_sed_USGS_13 | ecosystem: Environmental > Aquatic > Marine > Sediment | place: USA: California...
GCGTCAACCCGCGCTTCACGCCGCCTCTTTCTCGATAGGAACGTCTGCGATGGTCATGCGACGCAGCTCGGCGAACAACGCCTCCCTCGCCCTGAGCCAGGGCTGGTGCAACGCGCACAGATCTACCGTGGGGCACGGCTTGCCGCGCAGAACGCAGCGGCCCTCTTCGATGGGCCCCTCCACAGCCTCGATGAACTCGAAGAGGGTGATGTCGGCTGGATCGGCCGCCAATTGGTAGCCACCAGTTGGGCCCCTGTCCGATTCGACCCAGCCCCGGCTCACCAATGGACGCACCACTTGCGGCAGATAGTGCCGGGTCGTTCCGAGTGCCGTCGCCAGGTCGGCCCCTTTGACTCGACCCTCACACCGCACCAGCTCCTGAAGTGCTGCCAGAGCTAGTTCGGTTTTTCGCGACATCTCCAGTTTCATAGTCCTGAAGTCGGGTTCTATTAAATCTGGGCGGATTCGTTTAGTGCCGAAAGGCCCTAAGTGGCGAATGTGCCTTAATCGACCTGCTGGTGGTGGCGCCAGGGCGGCATAGTCTCCTCAGCCGGAATTCGCCGCCAGGATGAACTCCACAATGGCCTCGATCTCCTCGGGGGTGAGCGTCCCGGCGAAGGCTGGCATTCCGCCTTCGCCGTTGGCGACCACTTGCGCCAACTCGTCTGCATCGTGGTCTCCAAGATGTGCACCCTCGCCGGCGAGGGCGGGGCCGATCACTCCTTCCAGATCGGCACCGTGACAGGCAGCGCAGTTGGCGACGTAGAGCGCCTCGGCCGAGAGCGTCGCCGTCGTGGTAGGGGCGGCGGTGTCCTGGGCCGTGGACGGTGCGGTTGTGGCCGGTGCGGTTGTGTCCTGGGAGGCGGCAGGTGCGGTTGTGTCCGGTGCTGTTGTGTCCGGCGAAACGGTCGGTGCGCCCGCCAGCGGCTCGCGCCAGTTGGGGACGTCGGGCGCGGTGTCTTCCCAACTTCGGATGAAGGTCGCTATCGCCTCGATCTGCTCCGAGGTGAACGATCCCCCGAAGTCGAGCGAATAGGCACTCATCAGAGATCCCGGCACCCCCACCGCGATCAGGGCGATGGTTTGCTCATCCGAAGAACTCTCGAGGAACTGCTGCGAGTTGAGAGCCGGTCCGATGCCGCCCTGGCCCTCGACTCCATGGCAGGAGGCGCAGTTCACTGCGTAGATGTCGGAGCCCTGTTCGGCCAGGAACTCCAACTGTGCCTCCCGGTCGGCTTCTCGCGATGAAGGCTCGTAGAAGCGATAGATGGGGAAGATCAGAACCATGAGCACCATGGCTGCAAAGCCCCACACCATCCAGCGGTTGGTCGATTCTTCGAGCTCGGGGTCGGCGGGGCGCTCAGCCATGGCTCTCCTCGGTGCAAGGCGGACCGAGAGCAGGCTCGTCTACCGTCACAGTGCCGGGCGGTGGCCCGTTCACTTTGGCATTGGTGTCGATCTCGACCACGCCATCCACGATCGCCACCTCGAAGCGGTCCATGCCGCGCGGGGCTGGACCGGCCAGGTAATCGCCGCCCCGGTTGAAGACGGAACCGTGACAGGGACACTCGAACTGACCGGACGACTTGCAGAAAGGCACCCGGCACGCGAGGTGGCTGCAGATCTCGGAGAAGGCCACCACCTCATCGTTCACCTTGGTGAGGTAAGCGCGCGCCGCGGGGATCTCCAGCACGGTGTCGACGGGAACGTCTTCGGGAGCCACCGTCTTGATCTTGGCCCCGACACCGGCCTGTAGGCGAGGCCGCAAGAGATCCCATGAGGTCCATATTCCGGCCGCGGCAATCGCCCCTACTCCAACCTTCCAGGAGCGCGCCAGAAAGGTGCGGCGATCGATGCCATTACTCATAACTCACCATGCCATTCCTCCCACGGCCAGACCCAGCTCCAGCTTGGTCCCCGGAACGCGAATCCGATCAGGGTCAAAACGATCCACACCACCATGAAGATCGTGAAGGTGACGCGGGCGATGCGGCGGAACCGCGCCGTCAAGAGGGGATTGCGATCCATGTAGGGCAGCGCCATGATCCCGAGCACAATGGCGGTGGGCACCAAGATGCCGGCAACTAGCGGGTGGTAGTGCGAGAGCAGCTCTTGGAGGGCGGCGAAGTACCAGGGTGCCTTCTCCGGATTGGGCGTGATGCCGGGGTTGGCGATCTCCCGCAACGGGGCATCGAACGCCAGGGAAACGACGAGCACCACCAAGATCACGACGAGCGCAGCCACGGCGTGGCGGACCAGCAGGTGGGGCCAGACCATCACCAGGTCCTCGTCGGAGGGCTCCTTGCGGTCCCCCACTGCCGGTTTGCCAGGCACAACCCCCAGGATCCTCTTGCCCTCGACCACCACCGGCTCGGCGGGAGTGGAAACGGCGATCGGCAAGCCCGGGCGCACGTCGACACCCCCCGGGCCGTTCCCGGCCACCGCGGCCGGGTCCGAGGTGAGCATCGAGTCCTTGCGCCAGCGCCACAGGTGGAGGGTCACCACTCCGATGAGGACCGCGGGCAACACGGCGACGTGCAGAACGTAGAACCGCAGCAGGGTGGCCGAGCCAACGGTGGGCCCTCCCAGCAGAAGCTCCTTGACGTCGTCGCCGATGATCGGTACCCAGGCCGCCATGGCGGTGCCCACCGTGACTGCCCAGTACGCCAGCTGGTCCCATGGGAGCAGATATCCGGTGAAGGACAGCAGCAGCGTCAGCACCAGCAGAATCGCACCGATGACCCAGTTGAACTCTCGCGGAGACTTGTAGGCGCCGCGGTAGAAGACGCGCGCCATGTGAGCCGCCACCGCGATCACCATGAGGTGAGCCGACCAGCGGTGAACGTTGCGAATGAATTGTCCGAAGGCGACATCCGTCTGAATCGACTGGATGTTCCCGTAGGCGTTGGCCGGCGACGGCAGGTAGAAGAACATGAGGTAGATGCCCGACACCAGCAGTGACACAAAGAGAACCAGCGAAGCCACGCCAAGGAAGGCCGAGTACTTGAACGTGATTTCCTTTCGCCTCACCTTGACGGGGTAGATGTGGAGCAGGAAGTTGGCCCAATGCCCCGCAGCCCGGTCCCGTTCAGTGACGCGCTCGGGACTTCGGAAGACCGAACGACCGACGGTCGTCTGGCGCACGCGGTCTGCCAACTTCATGCCATGGCTCCCACCTTGGGGACTCCCACTCCCGTCCAAACCGCCATCGAGAGGGCGTCGGGCGGGCAGCGCTCGATGCAGAGGCCGCACCGGATGCAGGCTCGCTCGTCCAGCAGCAACGCCGTGGCTCCCGTCACTCCCCCCATCACTTCCTCCGCCGGTACCAGCGATATCACGTCAACCGGACACACGTCGGCGCAAAGCGCACAGAGCACGCATTTGTCGACGTCGAGCTCGATATTGGCGAAACACCGAAGGCATCGAGCGGCTTCGCAACGGGCTTGTTCCTCGGTGAAGCCGGTTTCGACCTCGGCCAGCCCCACTCGACGGTCGGTGGGCAGGGTGGGCACCGCGACCCGGTCGTCGCGATCGTAAGTGTCCTGGAGGCGGTGGAACTGCTGTAGTTCGACCAGCTGGCCCTCGCCGGCTTCTGCCTCCTCCCCGGTGAACTTGTGGTGGATTTCGCCGGCGGCGCGCCGTCCGTCGGCGATCGCCTCGATGAGGGTGCGGGGCCCGCGAGCGGCGTCGCCCCCTGCCCACACCATGTCGAGCGACGTGGCCAGCGATTCATCACCCACTGCGATCGTGCGGCGAGGCGATATCTCGGGCCCCGACGAGCCAAGGGCCTCGGTGTCCACAGCTTGGCCTATGGCGAGGATCACGGTGTCGGCCTCGAAGATCTGGCGATCCTCGGTGTCGAACTCGGGAGCGAACCGGCCTTCCGAGTCGAACACCGAGATAGCTCGGATCGTCTCGAGGCCGACCACCTTGCCGTCCTCCACCAGGATCCGGGCCGGGCCACGCCGGTGAACCAGCTTGATGTCTTCCTCCCGTGCTTCCTCGAGCTCGAAGCGAGAAGCGGGCATCTCCTCTTCGCTCTCAAGCGAGATAACCGTGACGTCGGCTGCACCCGTGCGGTGAGCAGTCCGAGCCGCGTCGAGCGCCTCGGTCAGGATGTTTTGGTCGGTGATCTCGCTGCTCGCTACGACCCGGATCTCCTCGTAGGTGTCGCGGCGCAGCGCGGTTCGGGCGGCATCCATGGCGACATCGCCGCCCCCGATGACGACGACACGATCGCCTATGTTGGCTTCGAAGCCCTGGTTCACGTTGATGAGGAACTCGATGGCTTTGAGGACTCCGTCGGCCTCGTGGCCCTCGATGTCGAGTCCACGACCCAGGGTGGCACCGAAGGCAAGGAAGAGAGCGTCGTGGCGCTTGTTCAGCTCATCGAAGCTCATATCGCGTCCGAGCTGGGTGTTGAGGTGAACCTCCACGCCGAGGTCGACGATGGCATCGAGCTCGGCTTGGAGCAGCTCCCGGTCGAGTCGATACTCGGGAATGCCGAGCTTCATCATCCCCCCCAGCTGGCCTGTCGCCTCATAGACCGTGACCTGATATCCGAGCCGGCGCAGGTCGTGGGCACAGGCCATGCCGGCCGGGCCGCCTCCCACGATCCCGATGCTCTGCAATCGGGCGACGCCCGAGGGAGCTGCCACCTGGCGCCAAACCTCTCCCGCGTCAGATTCCACTCCGTACTTCTCGGTAACGAAGCGCTTCAACGCCCTGATGGCTATCGGTTCGTCGATCTCACCGCGCCGACAGGCGTCTTCGCAGGGGGCAGCGCACACCCGGCCGCATGCCGAGGCGAACGGGTTGGGTAGTCGCGCCGTGAGGTAGGCAGTCAAGTCGTCGCCGTCGGCGATGGCCGCAACGTATGCCCCGGCGTTGGTGTGGACCGGGCAGGCCGCCAAGCACGGGATGTTCTCGTCGTAGAAGTGGAGCGGCTCCACTCAGATCACATCCCGCTGTTGCAGGCGGCGTAGACCCCAGACACCGAGACCAAAGGCCGCCAACCAGACACCGGAGCCGATGAGGCTGCGGATGATGTCCCAGGTGTCATCGGAGAAAAGATCTCCAGGAGAGGACGACAGGAAACCGGCTTCGATGACCCTGGAGGGAATCATCACCGAGGCGACGACGAAGTAGATCACGATGAGCGCTGACCGGAGCCAGACCTGAGCCGTTGAGAACTCGGGTCGTTCCCCGACCTGGTTCATGCGTGCCTCCTCGGGGGCGGGCTCCTGCGATCCATCGGTCCGCCGCGAGGCGGTCCGCCGAAGCATAATCAGGCCCGCCGCCACCAGGGGGGGCCGTGAGGGCATGGAGGGTCCAGTTCGCCAAAGCGATCGACACCTCTTGAACCGAATTGGTCGAAATCCCCTAGATGGGAGATCTGTTTCTCGCCACGGTGGTGACGAAACCGACCGTGGGGGATCTATGACAAAGGCCGTAACCGAGGCGAGCCTATTCGAGGTCATGTCCAGTTGCAGGTCGATGCGGCGGCTGAGCCCGGAGCCCGTGCCAGAGGAAATGCTCGTGAAGTTGGTTGAAGCGGGTACCAAGGGTCCCACCGCTGCCAACGCCCAGAACTGGCGATTCGTGGTGGTGCGCGATCGCGAGGTGCTGGGCCGGATAGCGCAACCGTGGCGCAGGGGAATCGCCCTGATCGACGAGCTCGCCCGGCGAGCTCCGGCTCGTCCCGGCGAAGACATCGAGTCACGCCGCCGCACCATGAAGGCAGTCAACTACCTGGCCGAGCACCTCGAAGAAGTTCCGGCTCTTATCTGTGTATGCATCGAGCGCGATGCTCTTGGCGAGGCCGAGGCCCGCAGGTCGGCGACGCTGCGCGCCAGCATCCGACATCTTGGCCTGTGGGGAACGCTCAGGCTGGGCCGACGAGCTCGGCGCAACGCCGAGCAGGAGCTGTGGGGCACTGCCTACCCGGCCGCCCAGAACATCCTTCTGGCTGCCAGGGCGCTGGGATTAGGTGCCGCGATGACCGTGCCCAAGGTTCTGGCTCCGCCGGGCACCTACGAGAAGATCCTTGGCTTGCCGAAGCAAGTGTTGCTCGCAGCGATCATCCCGGTTGGCTACCCGCTGGGACGCTTCGGGCCTGTCGCACGGCAGCCCGTGGAGTCTTTCCTGTCGTGGGATCGCTACAGCCCGCGACCGCAGGCGCCGGTCGGCTAAGAACCGAGTGGGCCCGGGGCATAGCATCGGGCCATGGCAAAGGTCTTCGCCTTCATAGGTGCGCCATTCGACGGTGGCGCCACCCTGGGATGGCCCGGCTCCCGATACGCCCCGGATGAGATCCGGCGCAACCTGGAGTGGATGAAGAGGCGGGTAGAGGACGGCCGCATCTACTGGCTCGACCGAAACGAGGTGGTGCCGTTCGGGGCCGAACAGCTGGTGGACGTTGGCGACGCCGCGGTGGTGGCCCACGACCTCGAAGCGACGCTGGCGGCGGTGCGTGCCGCCACCACCGAACAGGCCGCCCAGGACCGCATCCCGCTGGTGGTGGGTGGTGACGACTCCATTCTGTTTCCCGCTGTGGGCGGGGTGCACGACGCCGTTGCGGGAAACATCGGCATCGTCCACTTCGACGCCCACCTCGACCTGATGGACCACTCCGAGGCACAGGGGCGTTTCAGCCACTCCAGCGGGATGAGGCGAGCACTCGAGCTGGAGCGAGTGGATCCGGCTCGATCGGTGCAGATTGGAGTGCGCAACTTCAACTACCCGGCATCGAAAGAATTCATCGACTCGGTAGGGCTCACCGAGATCCCCGCAACCGAGGTCCATGCCAGCGGCGTGGAGGCCACGTCCGCCCGCATAGACGAGGCGCTGGCAGACGTAGAACACATCTTCGTTGCCGTCGATGCCGACGTCCTGGACCCGGCCCATGCCCCCGGGGTGGGGTGGCACGAACCGGGAGGGCTCACCAGCCATCAGCTGGCGGGACTTCTCACCACGCTGGCACCGCGCGCCCGTGGCCTGTGCCTCAACGAGGTCAACCCGATGACCGACCACAGATCACAGACCACCATCGCGGCCGCCAACCTCTTGTTCCAGTTCGCGGTAGCCGGGGCCCAAGGCTGAAACCCGGGACCTTTGGCGGTTTCGGGGATTCGCCTGCGAGGGCGCGATCGGACCTGGACCTGAGAGGAGTCGCTATGACCGAAGCCGAGTGGGTCGCCGACCGCAGGGCGTAACGCAAGGGAACAGGACTTATCGGTTATCGCGAACGCCTTGCCGAGGCAGTAACGCGGGGATGACCACCAGGGCGGCAAGGGCCGCAGTGATCATCGCCACCCACATGATCATCGACACCTGGGCGTGTGACTTCAGCGGCGACAGCCAGAGCGCACTGAGGGCGATGGCTATGCCGAGGGCGTTGGCAACTATGGGGCGGCCGGCGCGATCGATCGCTGTGAGGACGTAGCCGTCGCCGCTCGGTCTGGCATAGTCGATGGCGGCCACGAAGTGGATGGCGTAGTCGATGCCGACGCCGAGCACGATGCTCGACACCACAGCCGTCATCAGGTTCAGCTGGATTCCCGACGCGGCGATGAACCCGAGCAGCGTGGCGATGGTGAGAGCGATCGGCACCAGGGACGCCAGCGTCTCGCGCCACCTCCGGTATGCCAACCCCAACATGAGGGCCACCATGGCGAAAGCGACCGCCAGCGACACCACCTGGGCCCGTAGCACCAGTCGGGCGATCTCGTCCCACACCACCGGCATACCGGTGAGCACGTTGATCTCGTCGGAGGAATCGGCGAAGTCCAGCCAACCCTGCAGGTCGTCGGTCGAGAAGTCCGCCGGGAACATGAGGAACCGCAGGCCATCTTCGCTCACCATGTCGCCGAGCGGCAAGGACAGCTCCCCTGACAGGGCCGCCTCCAACTGCTCGGCGGGAAGCACCCCTTGCAGGTCGGCCACGGAGAACACCTGGCGGACGCCGGGAAGGCTCTCTAATTGGGCGCTGGCCGCCACCACGTCATCGAGACGCTCCGTCGCCGGATCGAACGCGAACTCGCCGATGAGCGGCGTGGCCCCACCGAAGATCTCCTCGGTGCGCTCAAAGGCCATGCGAACCGGCGCATCATCTTTGAAGAAGAACAGCTGATCGGAATCGACATCCAGCCGAGGGATGGACCACACGGCGAACGCCAACAGCCCAACCACCAGGGCGGCTGCGGGCACCCTGGTTTTCACCAGCGCTTTCAGCCCCCTCGTGACGCGTGGGCCGAGCAGGGCGGTGCGGTGGCGCGGCTCGATGTGCAGCCTGCTGATGAGGGCAGGCAGAAAGAAGAAGGAGATGATGCCGGCGAAGACGATGCCGATGGCGGCGAACATGCCGAGCTGTTCGATCGGTCGGACTCCGGTAACCAGCAGCGACAGGAACCCGGCAGCGGTACTGATCGTGGTGAGGATCATGGGCACGCCAACATGAGACAAGGCCGAACTGACCTTTGAGACCGTGTCGGCATCGGTATCGGATTCCTGCTGGAAGTGAGTCACGAAGTGGAGGCCATCGGCCGAGCCCATGACGATCACGAAGATGGGGACGATGACGGTGATGATGTCCACCTCGCGTCCCAGAGCGAAGATGAGCCCGAACGTCCACAACGAGCCGAGGGCAGCGGGGACGATGGCCAGAGCGCTCAGCCTGCGGTCACCGATCGTGGCATAGAAGGTCCCGATCAACAACAGGATGACCAATGGGGGGACCACGATCAGGATCAGCGACAGGATGCTCAGAACCTCGGCGAATATCACCGGGTTGCCCGAAAGCGTCAGCTCGATGCCCGGCGGCGGTTCGACATCGCCCAGCCGGTCGGCGACAGCGGTGGCATCGCCCTGAGGTTGCACCAACAGCAGCGTGTGGCGACCGTCTTCCGACAGCAACAGGTCGGCCACCGGGCTCGATGCCAGCAGGAGCGCCGCCGCACCGGGCGGAGCGTCCTCGATGGCCGCCGCGGTGATCGGCGATCCGGTCAGCGGATTGACGGCGGGGATCACCGAAGTCACGTCGTCGACGCCGGGCACACTGCGCAGCTCGGAGGAAAGGCTCAACAGCGCAACCAGGGATCCCTCGTTTGTGAACGAGCCGCCCTCGTCCACCGACGCCACCACGTTGATGGGGTCGGCCGTGGCGTACTTAGCTTGGAGCGCTTGGAACTCCTCGCCCGTCTCGTTTCCTTCGAGCACGAAGGACGAAACGTTTGCGTTGAAGTCCATCCTGAACAGCATCAGGCCAGCAAGAAGGGAAACGACCGCGGTGGCGGCGAGGATCTGGCGAGAATGCCCAACGATTACTCGAGCCATTCGGTCCACGGCCGGAGGCTAAGGCTTCTGAGTCCTTTTCCAGGCTCGGGTAGTAGGAGCAAGCATCCGAATTCGGGACCTTCGGCGGCTTTGACGCCGAGAAGATCAGGGCGCTAGACCACCTGGCTCCCGGCAGCTATGCCGAGATGAGCAGGCGCTTGACTCGGCCATCTTGTTCCCTTACGAATCATCCTCGGGCGCCGCGCCACCCACTCCGAATGCAGCCAGATAGGTGATGCCGATCACCGCGGCAAGAACCCCGATGACCAGGAGGGGCAACCACTGCACCGGGACATCACTATCGGAAGTTCCGGTTGGCAGCAACGAGGCCGCCTCTATCTCGGATGCCGCTGCAGCGCTATCGACCTCTTCGCTCTCCCCTGGCGGGGCACCAGCTCGCGCCTCCACAACGACCGTTCCCACCATGTTGGGATGCAGCGTGCAGAAGTACTCGTAGGTCCCGGGCTCGGTGAAGGAGATCGAGAAGGACTCGCCCGTCATCACGAACTCGGAGTCGAAGGTCAGATCGCGAGCAGTGACGGTGTGAGGTATCTCCCCGCGGTTGGTCCAGGTGATGGCGTCGCCTGGCTCAACCGTCAGGATGGCGGGCTCAAAGTCGAAATCGATGATGTCGGCAAGCCAGGAGCTTGGCCCGTCCGCCGAGCTGGCAACACCAACTTCAGCCGATCCCTGCGGGATCAGGGCGCGTGCCAGTAGTCCGGCCACCGAGTTCGAAACAGTGGTGCCGGCTGCCCCCGCCGGGAGGGTTCCCGAAGAAGTCAGCACGTTCACCGTTCCCACCATGCCGGGGTGAATCGAGCAGAAGTAGTCGTATGTACCGGAGGAACTGAAGGTGCGACGATATGTCTTGCCCGGCATGAGGAACCCCGAGTCGAAGCCTCCATCGTTGGCCGTGATCGTGTGCGGCACCACACCCTGGTTGGCCCAAGTGATCGTGGTTCCGGCTGCCACGCTGATTGAGCGGGGAGAGAAGGCGTTATCGATGACGGCGACGTCGCCTCTGGCGGATGCTGTCGCCGTACCTGGGGTGGCGGTGGTGCCTGACTCAGTCACCGGTTGAGGAACAGCTGCTCCTCCCCCGCCGGTGTCTAGGACTGTCACCGACGCCGTCATTTCGGGATGGAGAGTGCAGAAGTAGCTGAAGGAGCCGGGTGCCGAGAATGTGCGCGTGTACGACTCGCCAGTGGACAGGAACCCGGAATCGAAACTGCCCGCCCTATCGGTCACAGTGTGAGGAGCGGCTCCGGTATTGGCCCACGACACCGAATCCCCAACGTTCAGCGTGAGGCTTCCCGGCGTGAATCCGAAGTCGAAGATGGAAACGTCCGAATTGATTGGGGCCGGCGGTGGGATGGGCGACGGAGGCGGAGAGGGTGGAGGAGACTCGCCACCCCCGCCGCCACTCCCGACAACAGTTATCGATGCCACCATGTCGGGGTGCACCGTGCAGAAGTAGTTGAAGGTGCCCGCCGAGGTGAACGTACGGTTGTATGTACCGCCGGTGTCGAAGATGCCGCTATCGAACAGTCCCGTGGTCGACGTGACGGTATGAACTCGATCATCGTTGTTAGCCCACCCGACCGTCGCCCCAACGCCAACCGTCAATGAGCCGGGTTGGAAACTGCGATTGACGATGGACACATCTCCGGAGGCCGCAGCCGGAGGAGGGGTCGACCCGCCGCCGCCGGAATCGTCCGGCGGAGCCTGGGCACTCACCGTGATCGTGCCCTGATAGGCGGGGTTGACCTCATCCCGCTCATCGACATAGGGGTAGGTACCGGCGGCGGTGAACGTGAACTGGTAGCTCTGGCCGGGATCGAGA
>Ga0224512_10004893_pt1 | contig 11176 bp, 8 predicted proteins | sample SF_May12_sed_USG_4_FD_169103 | JGI IMG/M metagenome (GOLD analysis project Ga0224512, IMG submission 169103) | Sediment microbial communities from San Francisco Bay, California, United States - SF_May12_sed_USGS_13 | ecosystem: Environmental > Aquatic > Marine > Sediment | place: USA: California...
GTCGAGATAGGCCGCGTAATTTTCGGTGAAGGTATCGCGCAGGCCGCGGACGTAATCCGCGTCGAAAGCGTTCTTGATCAACAGACACCCGTTCTCCAGGTACAGCTTGACGGCGGTCTGAAGAAGGGGGGAACTGCGTACATCCTCACCGGGCTCGATGGGCGCGGCATCGATGGTCGGCATGGCGGCCGTGACGGGATTGGCAACGCTCATCGACTCTCGCCCCTCATGGTTCATGACCGGCCGGCGCGCCTGCGGGCAGCCCCAATGCAACAATCCTATCCGAACAGGTAAATAGCGAGAAGGGCCAAGCTGCATGCGGCCGCCAGCGGCGGACACCAGCGCGGCACCCGAACCCCGACGGCGGCGTCGGTCCCTGCCCGATGCAGCTTCAGGAGCGCCAGATTCACCACCGTGAAGACGAACAGGTTGACCGCGCTGGTCAGGGTCACCAGGCCGATGAACTCGATTGCGGCAGTGAAAATCAGCACGATGCCACCGACCAGAAAGGTCGCGCGCAGCGGCGTTCGCGTCACAGGATTGACGAAGCCGAGCCCCCCGGGTAACCAGCCCCGGCGGGCCATGCCGTAGAGGATCCGGGCGAGCATCACCAGGGTGATCAGAATGCCGTTGGGTACCGCGATCAGGGCGATCACGGACAGGGTGCCGGCCGGTACCCAGGACGCGGCCTGCGCGATCAGTTCCAACGGTGCGCGTGATCCGGCGAGCCGCTCCATCGGCACCGCGGTGACCGCCACCAAGGCCACGGCGCCGTATATCAGAGTGCTGACAAAAATGGTGAGGATGATCGCCCGGGGCAGGGTGCGTTCCGCGGCGTGAGTCTCTTCGGCCATGTTGACGATGTCCTCGAAACCGAGGAACGCGAAAAAGGCGAGGAACGCGCCGGAACCGATCCCGGCCCAGGCGGCGACACCGGGCACCATGTCGGGCCAGACATCGGCCAGGCGGGAAAGGCTGGGCGCGCCGGCGGCAATGACGATAACCAGCCCGGCGACTTCGATCAGGGTCAGCAGGGCGGCAAAGCGGATGGAGTGCGCAACGCCGAGGCAGGCGATCAGGGTGAACCCCGCGACCAGGGCCAGGGCCGTCGGCAGCTCCGGCACGTCGGCGAAGCGCTGAATATAGCCCACCGCGCCCCGGGCCAGGCTGGCGGCCAGGAACACCCCCACCAACACCACCAGGCCGCCGACCAGGCGCGACAGGGCGTCGGACCCGAATGCTTCCTTGACGTAGACCGCGGCGCCCGCCGCTTCGGGGAACCGGGCCGAAAGTTCGGCATAGGATAGGCCCGTCAGCCCGGCCAGGACGCCGGCCAGCACGAAAGAGAGCGGCGCCCCGTAACCCGCGGCGTCGGCAACGGCGCCCACGAGGACGTAGATTCCCGCCCCGATGATGGTGCCGAGCCCATAGAGGACCAGCAGCCAGAGCCCGAGTGCCCGGCGTAGGGTCGCACCGCCCACCGGGGCGAGCGTTTCCGGGGTTTCGCCGTTTGCTTCCTGCTCTCGCACCGTGGATCCCGCGCGCCGCAGCGCCTCCCGTCCGTCTCCGCGACACGCTTGATACCATGGCCTCGGCGCGGGGGCACCGGGACTTTGCCCGGGGCACGGATTCCCCTTTATCGCGAGCCGGGGGTTCCGTATAACGGCGGGGCATTTGGGGAATCCATGGATACGAAGCAACAACTGGACCTGCTATCGGATCTGGTCGCGGCGGCGCGGAAGCGCGGGGCCGATGCGGCGGACGCGGTCTTGTTCGAATCGGCGGCGCTCACCCATAGCCAACGCCTCGGCAAGACGGAAGGCATCGAACGCGCGGAATCGGCGGATCTCGGCCTGCGCGTCCTGATCGGCAAGCGCCAGGCCGTCGCCTCTTCCACCGATCTCGGGGCCGATGCCCTGGACCGCCTGGCCGGCCAGGCCGTCGACATGGCGGCGAGCGCCCCCGAGGACCCCTGGTGCGGATTGGCCGAGGCCTCCGAAATCGGCGCCGATTACCCGCGCCTGGAAACCGCCGACCCTTTTGAACCGAGCCCGGCAGATCTGCAAGCAGCGGCCGCCGCCGCCGAGGATGCGGCCCGCGCCGTCGACGGCGTCACCAATTCCGAAGGCGCGGAGGCGAGCTGGTCGCGCACCTCCATCGCCATGGTGGCCAGCAACGGATTTTCCGGCAGCTACGTCGTCACCCGTCACGGCGTGGCCGCTTCGGTCCTGGCCGGCAACGGCAGGGGCATGGAGCGGGACTACGATTTTTCCTCCGCCGTGTTTCACGACGACCTCGAGGATCCCGCCGCCGTGGGGCGGAGCGCTGGCGAACGCGCCGTGGCCCGTCTCAATCCCCGCAAGGTGGCGACCATTCAGGTGCCGGTGGTGTTCGACAATCGGGTCTCCGGCGGCCTGCTGCGAGCGCTTGCCGGTGCGGTTTCGGGGCCCGCGGTGGCCCGCGGCACAAGCTTCCTGAAAAACGCCATGGGGCAAAGGATCTTCGCCCCGGGAATCAACGTCATCGACGACCCGCTCCGCCCCCGCGGCCTCAGGACCAAGCCGTTCGACGGCGAAGGGCTGGCCACCAGCCGCAGGCCCCTGGTGGATGACGGCGTCCTGGCAAGCTGGATCCTCGATTGCGCATCGGCCCGCCAGCTCAAGCTGCGCTCGACCGCCAACGCGTCCCGGGGCACTTCGGGCCCGCCGTCGCCGGCCCCCACCAATCTCTTCATGGCGCCCGGCACGACCCCGCGCGCGGACATGATCGCCGGCATCGGCCGCGGCTTCCTGATCACCGAAATGATGGGCATGGGCGTCAACGCCGTCACCGGCGACTATTCCCGGGGCGCCGCCGGTTTCTGGATCGAAGACGGTGAGATCGCCTACCCGGTCAGCGAAGTGACGGTCGCGGGCAACCTCAAGGACATGTTCCTCAATCTCACGCCGGCAGACGACCTCGTGTTCCGCCTGGGAACCGACGCGCCGAGCCTCAGGATCGACGGCATGACGGTCGCCGGAAAGTAGGGATATCCTAGCTCTTTCCTGGGGATTCCGGCTCCTGTAAGGTGGCGCCAGCATGAGCGTGACCAAATCAACTGCCAAGGGCAGCGGCGGCAGCGCCTCGGATGGCACCCGCCAAGACCAGGAGCAAGAGCACTCCCTGAGACTGCTCGGCCGGCTGTGGCGGGATCACGGCCGGAGGTACCTTGGCCGGCTCCTCCTCGCCATTGTCTGCATGATGGTCGTCGCGGCCACGACGGGTGCCATCGCCTATGTGATGAAGTTCGTCACCGATGATATCTTCGTGGACCGGAACAAGGCGGCCCTGATCCCGATTTCAGCCGCCATATTCGTGATCTTCCTGACCAAGGGTCTGGCGACCTTCGCCCAGTCCATCCTGATGAACTACGCGGGCCAGCGGGTCGTGGCGGACATCCAACGCCGCCTGTTCGACCACCTGATGGGGGCGGATCTCGCCTTCTTCCAGGCCAATCACACCGGCCAGTTGATCTCCCGCATGACCAACGACGTCAACCGTCTGCGCGGCACCGTCTCCAGCGTCCTGATCGGCATCGGCAAGGATTCGCTGACCCTGGTCGTCCTGATCGGCATCATGTTCGAGCGCGACTGGTTGCTGGCCTTGTTTGCCTCTCTCGTGTTTCCGCTGGCCAGCTTCCCGATCACATGGATTGGCCGCAAGGTGCGCCGGGTCACGTCCGATACCCAGGCCGAATGGGGCAACCTGACGACCCTGCTGGACGAGACCTTCGCCGGGGTCCGCCATGTCAAGGCCTATGGCGCGGAGGACTACGAAAGCCGCCGTGCCGCGGGAAGCGTGCGCCGCATTTTCCGGCTCAACGTCAAGTGGGGCATGGTACGGGCCAGCGTCCATCCCATCATGGGTTTCCTGACCGGCATGGCGGTGTTGTTCGTGATTCTCTACGGCGGCTGGCAGGTGACCGAAGGCAACCGTACCGCAGGCGACCTGATGTCCTTCATCACCGCGCTGATGCTTGCCTATGAGCCCCTCAAGCGGCTGGCGGCCCTGAATGCCAACCTCCAGGAAGGCCTGGCCGCGACCCAACGCCTCTATGACGTCCTCGATGCCGCGCCGGACATCGTCGACCGGGAAGGCGCAGTGGATCTCGAGGTCGGACGCGGCGATATCGTGTTCCGCGACGTGACCTTTTCCTACAAGGAAGACCAGCCGGCGGTGAACGGGGTCGATCTGGTCATCCCGGCCGGCAAGACCGTGGCCCTGGTCGGTCCTTCAGGGGCGGGCAAGTCGACCCTGCTGAACCTCATCCCGCGCTTCTTCGATGTCGATAGCGGCGCGGTCCTGATCAACGGCATAGACGTGCGCGACGTCACCTTGAAATCGTTGCGGCACAACATTGCCCTGGTCTCGCAGGAGGTCTGCCTGTTCAACGACACCATTGCGGCCAATATCGCCTATGGCAGTCCCGAGGCGACTCCCGACGACGTCCGACGCGCCGCCGAGGCGGCGGCCGCGGCGGAGTTCATCGAGGCTCTGCCCGAAGGCTACGACACGGTATTGGGAGAACGGGGGCTCAGTCTTTCCGGCGGCCAGCGCCAGCGCGTCGCCATCGCCCGGGCAATGCTCAAGAACGCCCCGATCCTGCTGTTCGACGAGGCCACCTCATCCCTCGATTCGGAATCCGAGCGCCAGGTTCAAGCCGGGCTGGAGCGGCTCATGGAAGGGCGCACCACCCTGATGATCGCACATCGGCTCTCCACCGTTACCCGCGCGGATGCCATCTGCTACATGGAAGAGGGCCGCATTGTCGAAACCGGCACCCATGGCGAATTGATCGCCCGGGGCGGCGGATATGCGCGGCTTTATCACATGCAGCACGAAAACGGCGCCCCGCTTGCGGTCGAAGCCCAAGCGGGCGAATAAAGGGCGATGTCGGAGTCTGAAAGAACAAGACGCAATCGCGGAGTGCTCGGCGCCACCTACGCCGCGCTCACCACCGTCGCGCGACCCTTGATCGAGCTGACGCTGGCCCGGCGCAAGGCCCTGGGGCGGGAGGATCCAAAACGCATCGGCGAACGCAAAGGCCGGCCCGGCAAGGCCCGGCCCCAAGGCGCGCTGTTGTGGATCCACGCCGCCAGCATCGGCGAGGCGCTTTCGGTCAAGCGCCTGATCGACAGCCTTCTGGAACGCTACCCGGCGCTGCAAATCCTGGTGACCACTGGCACCGTGACATCGGCGCAGATATTGGCGGACCAACTCCCCGAACGCGCCTGCCACCAATATGTTCCCGTCGACCGGCCCGCCTGGGTGCGCCGTTTCCTCGATCACTGGCGGCCCGACGCGGCGTTCTGGGTGGAGTCGGAAATTTGGCCCAACCTGGTGTTCGAGACCCAGGCCCGGGGCATCCCCATGGTGCTGGTCAACGCGCGCATGTCGTCCCGCTCCTTCGCCCGGTGGCAGAAGATGCCGGGGCCGATCGGGCGACTGCTCAAGGGCTTCTGCCTGGTGATGGCCCAGAACGAGGGCGAGGCCAGCCAGCTGCGGGCGCTGGGCGCGGATCCGGTCACCGCGCCGGGCAATTTGAAATACGCCGCCGGACCCCTGCCCGCCGACCGCGAGGCGCTGGACGCCCTCACCAAAGCCATCGGGTCGCGCCCCGTGTGGCTGGCGGCATCGACTCATCCGGGCGAAGAGGAGATCGCCGCCTACGCCCATCAGCGGTTGGCCAGCACCTGGCCGGACCTGATGACCGTGATCGTGCCGCGCCACCCGGCCCGAAGCGAGGACATCGCCACCAAATTGCGCGCCCTGGGCCTGACCGTCACGCGGCGCTCCCAAGGCACCCTGCCCGGTGCCGGAACCGACATCTACATCGCCGATACGCTGGGCGAACTCGGCCTGTTCTACCGCCTTGCCCCGGTGGCCTTTGTCGGCGGCTCGCTGATCCCCCACGGCGGGCAGAACGTCCTGGAGCCCGCCCGGCTCGACTGCGCCATCGTCCATGGCCCCCATATGGAAAATTTCCGGGTGATCGCTGAGGAAATGTTGGCCAAGGGCGCCGCCTTCGAAGTGGCCGACGCCGAGGAACTGGTGAAGGTGGTCTCGCGCCTGCTGGCGGACGAGACGTTGCGGCACCAGGTCGCGGCAACCGCCGAAGCCGTCGCGCGGCAGCGGGCGGAGGTGCTGGAAACGGTGGTTTCCCAGCTGGAGCCCGTGTTGGCCGGATTCGCCGCCAGGGCGCCGGAAAGGGTGGGCGCCCCGACGGTCGGCGGCAGCGCCGATGCGCGCCCCTGAATTCTGGACCACCGGCGCCGGGCCGTGGCCCGCGCTGCTTTCTCCGCTGGGTTGCCTTTATGCCGCGGTGGGCCGCATCGAGCGCGGCCTGGTGCGGCCCCTGCGCGCCCCCATACCGGTTCTCTGCGTCGGCAACCTGACCGCGGGCGGGACCGGCAAGACGCCGGTCGCCCTGGCGCTGGCCCGGCGCCTCCAGGCGATGGGGCACAATCCCGGGTTTCTCAGCCGGGGCTACGGCGGCACGGCACCGGGGCCGCTGCGCGTCGATCCGGCCCGCCATACCGCCGGACAGGTGGGGGACGAGCCGCTCCTCTTGGCCGCCCGGGCCCCCACCTGGGTCGCAAGACAGCGGCGCGCCGCACTCGATCCGATGATCGAGGCGGGGATCGATGCCGTGATCCTGGACGACGGCTACCAGGACCCGGCGCTCGGCAAGGATCTGGCCCTGGTGGTGACGGACGGCGAGACCGGCTTCGGCAACGGTCGTGTGATCCCGGCCGGACCCTTGCGCGAAACCGTGGCCGACGGCCTCGCCCGGGCCGGCGCGGTGATCATCATGGGCGCGGACCGCGCCGATGTGCGCGAGCGGATATCCGAGGCGCGTCCGGAGCTGCCCGTCATCGCGGCCTCCCTGGTCCCCGATGACGCGGCGCGGGCGCTCGCGGGGCGCAGGGTCTACGGTTTCGCAGGCATCGGCCGGCCGGAGAAATTCGCCGCGACGCTCGAAGAAATCGGCGCCGAGGTGCAGGGATTCGAAGCCTTCTCCGATCATCATCCCTATTCGGCAGACGACCTCTTCACCCTGCTGGGCGCCGCCGCCGCCGCCGATGCGCTGCCCGTCACCACCGCCAAGGACTGGGTGCGCTTGCCCGAAGAGGTGCGGTCGAAAGTCACGGTCGTGGGGGTGGAAGCGGCATTCGCGGACGCGGACGCGCTCGACGCCCTGCTCAGTGCGGCCCTGGCGGCATCGGCGGCACCAGAAGCGCCGGATCGAGGCGCGTGAGGAACAGGTTCACCCGCCAATCGAGATGCGCGCCGGTCGACCGGCCGGTGGAGCCGACGGCGCCGATCACCGCGCCCTTGGCGACCCGTTGGCCCGGTTTCACGCTGAGCCCGGAGAGGTGGGAATAGACCGAGTTCAGCCCGAAGCCGTGATCGATCAGCACCGTCCCGCCGGTGAAGTACATGTCCGGGACGGCGACGCGCACGACCCCGGCGGCGGCGGCGCGGACCGGCGTGCCGGTGGGCACCGCGACATCGACCCCGAAATGCGGGCGGCGCGGCTTTCCGTTGAGGATGCGCTGGCTGCCATACACGCCGGAGACCGGGCCTTCCACCGGCCAGATGAACCCCGAGTCGAAGAACGGCTCAGGCGTATCCGTAAGGCGGGCGCCGCGGATCAGCTTGGCATCGGCACGGATGCGCGCCAGCACCTCCTTGGGCGGCGTCACCATGCGGGGCGGCAGGCCGGTGATCCGCTGGATTCGGTAGCGCCGCTTCTTGATGGCGAGCCGCCGCGTCGTCTCGCCGCCCTTGAAACGGACACGCAGCACCGCCTCCGGCCTGGCGTCGCGCCCGAAACCGATAAGAAACCGCCCATCGGCCAGCTGTTTGACGGGTTTGCCGTCAAGGGTGATGCGGCTGCCCACCGGCGCACGGCCCACCACCAGGCCGCCCTGGACGAACTTCCCATCGAGGCTGAGCGGCGGTTCCGCCGACCGGGCCGACGGCGCGCAGGCCGCCAGCGCCAGGCACAGGACGACCGCCGAAACCCGGCGGCGCATCGCCGTGGGGGCCGTCACAAGAGCGTCCCCTGGCCGCCGTCATCGGGCGGCTTGGGCTTGGCTTTCGGCCTCGATCTCGGCCTCGGCGGCGCGCTCGCGGACGGCTTTGCGGAAGCTTCCGCCGCCGCGCCCGGGCTCTCGCCGCCGGCCCCACCGCCGCCCGCCCCCTCGCCGATGGTGGCGGGCACGGCGCCGTCGGCGAAGCCGATCTCGATCCCCATGCCGGCGCGCGTGTCGGCGGCGCGCATCAGGGCCCGGCCGTCCTCCCCCCGGATCACGGCGAAGCCGCGGGCAAGGACGTTCTCGTAGGAATAACTCGCAAGCAGGGCGCCCAAGCGCTCAAGCCGCCTGTCACCGTCCGACAGCACGCGTGCGCCTTCGCGTTGCAGTTGGCGGGCAAGGCCCTTGATGCGCTCGGCGCTGCGCGCGACGGTCAGTTGCAGCGCCCGTGGGCGCAACCCCGCCGCCGCCCCCGCGTAACGCGCCTGGGCGTGGGCGATCAGGGTCTGGGCCGCGCCGCGCAGGCGCTCGCCCCGGTCGTCCAGGCGCTGGGCCGCCTCCTCCACCAGCCGCCCGGGCGACCCCGCGATGCGCCAGAGCTGGCCGAGATGCCGGCGCGCATCCTCGATCAGGCGCATCATGGCCGCGTCCAGCCGCCTGGAATCGTCGGCGACCTGGGCGGCGAGCTCCATGCGCACCGGCACCGCCATCTCGGCCGCGGCCGTCGGCGTCGGGGCGCGCACATCGGCGGCGAAGTCGATCAGGGTGACGTCGGTCTCATGCCCCACGGCGGAGATCAGCGGGATGCCCGAGGCCGCCGCGGCGCGCACCACCACCTCCTCGTTGAAGGCCATGAGGTCCTCGAGGCTGCCGCCGCCGCGGGCGACGATGATGACGTCGGGCCGGGCGATGGGGCCGCCTTCGGCCAGTGCGTTGAACCCGGCAATCCCGGCGGCGACCTGGCGGGCGGCGTCCTTGCCCTGGACCAGGACCGGCCAGATCACCACGTGGCGCGGGAAACGGTCGGCGAGCCGGTGCAGGATGTCGCGGATGACGGCACCGGTGGGCGAGGTGACGACGCCGATGACATCGGGCAGGAAAGGCAGAGGCTGCTTGGCCTCGTCCGCGAACAGGCCCTCGGCGGCGAGCTTCTTTCGCCGTTCCTCGATCAGCTTGAGGAGCGCGCCTTCGCCGGCGAGCTCCACATCCTCGATCACCAGCTGATATTTCGAGGCCGGCCCATAGGTAGTGATGCGCCCGGTGACGATGATCTCGAGCCCGTCCTCGGGCATGACGCCGAGGCGCCCCGCCACGCCGCGCCAGCACACCGCGGCGATGACGCCGTCGGGATCCTTCAGGTCCATATAGAGATGGCCGGAGCCGGGCTTTCTCAGGCCCGAAACCTCACCGCGCACGCGGATGCGCGGGAAAGTGTCTTCCATGGTGCGCTTGATGGCGGCGGAGATTTCGCTGACCGAAAACACCGGCAGATTGGCAAATGGCCCCGATTCTCCACCGGAAGACCCGGCGTCGGGAGGATAGCGATCGGTCATCAAAACCTCTTGAACGGCCCAATTCATGGTACATAAGCCCCCCAAACCCGCCAAGGGGAATGGACAGGGGGATTGCATGAAAGTCTTGGTGATCGGCTCCGGCGGCCGCGAACACGCACTGACCTGGGCGCTTTCGGCCTCGTCGCTGGCCGACGAGGTGTTCGCCGCGCCCGGCAATGCCGGCATGGCGGAAGACGCGACCTGCATCGATATCGGCGCCGAAGACCTCGACGGTCTTCACGCCTTCGCCAAGTCCAACGATGTCGGCCTGGTGGTGATCGGCCCGGAGGCGCCCTTGGTGGCGGGCCTCGCCGACCGGCTGGTGGATGACGGGATCAAGGTCTTCGGGCCCTCGGCCGCCGCCGCCAGGCTGGAAGGTTCCAAGGCCTTCACCAAGGAGGTCTGCGACCGCACCAATATCCCCACCGCCGCCTATGGCCGATTCACGGACGTCGCCCCGGCGCTCGACTACCTGCAAAAGGTCGGCGCGCCGATCGTCGTGAAGGCCGACGGGCTCGCCGCCGGCAAGGGCGTGATCATGGCGGAATCCGTGAAGGATGCCGAGATTGCCGTGCGCGACATGCTGGAGGGCAACCGCTTCGGAGACGCCGGCGCCGAGGTGGTGATCGAGGAATGGCTCGGCGGCGAGGAAGCGAGCTTCTTCGCCCTGGTCGACGGGGAAACCGCCCTGCCGCTGATCTCCGCCCAGGACCACAAGCGCGTCGGCGACGGTGACAGCGGCCCCAATACCGGCGGCATGGGCGCCTATTCGCCCGCCCCCATCGTGACGGAGCCGCTCACCGGACGCATCATGGACGAGGTGATCGAGCCCACCGTTCGCGCCATGGCCGGGATGGGCTGCCCCTACAAGGGCGTGCTCTATGCCGGGCTGATGATCGAGGACGGCAACCCGAAGCTGTTGGAATACAACGTGCGCTTCGGCGATCCCGAATGTCAGGTGCTGATGATGCGCCTGATGTCGGACCTGCTGCCGGCCCTGCTGGCGGTCCATGACGGCGGGCTCAAGCATATGGACCTGCGCTGGCACAAGGATGCGGCGCTGACCGTGGTGATGGCCGCCAACGGCTATCCCGGCGCCTATGAGAAAGGCAGCGAGATCAAGGGTGTGGAGGCCGCCAACGCGCTGCCCGGCGTCAAGGTGTTCCACGCCGGCACCGCGCGGAACGGCGGCAAGCTGGTCGCCACCGGCGGCCGGGTGCTGAACGTCACGGCCCTGGCCCCGACCATCGCCGAGGCCCAGACCCGCGCCTATGAAGCGGTGGACGCCATCGACTGGCCCGGCGGCTTCTGCCGCCGCGACATCGGCTGGCGGGCCGTGTAGATTTGGATCACCGCCGCGCCTTGAAGAATTCCCGCAACAATTCCCCGCATTCGGTTTCGCGCAAACCGCCCACCACCTCGGGGGCATGGTGGCAGGTGGACTGGGTGAAGATGCGCGGCCCGTGCTCCACCCCGCCGCCCTTGGGGTCCGGGGCACCGAAATAGAGCCGCCGGATTCGGGCGAAGGCAATCGCCTGGGCGCAC
>Ga0224512_10004894_pt1 | contig 11176 bp, 13 predicted proteins | sample SF_May12_sed_USG_4_FD_169103 | JGI IMG/M metagenome (GOLD analysis project Ga0224512, IMG submission 169103) | Sediment microbial communities from San Francisco Bay, California, United States - SF_May12_sed_USGS_13 | ecosystem: Environmental > Aquatic > Marine > Sediment | place: USA...
TAGAAGGCGACCGGGACACCGAGAAACTGTGCGTACTCGCTGAGCTGCACCGTCTCGCACCCACCGTCGCCGCACACAATCGTACCAAGCAGTCCCACCTTCCACAGCCAGAGGTACAGCGAAACGAAAAAGCCAACGAGCGAGAGGACAGCCGTTGCCATCCGATGTTTCATCGTGCCGCAGCAGCCTCCACCCGCTCGACCAGGCTCACCAGACTGTCGTACGGCAACGCGCCTACCACCAGAAGTCCGCCCACCACGAAGCTCGGCGTGGAGTGCACGCCGACAGTGATCCCTTCCTGCTTCGCGGCTTCGATCTGGCCCAGGAGCAGGCGGTCCTTCACGCAAGAATCGTAGCGGTCCATATCCAACCGCAGCGCTTCGGCATAGTCACGGAACCGCCGCTCGGGCCGTCGCTGTCGCGTCCAATCCCGTTGGCCAAAGAAGATCTGGTCGTGCATGGGATAGAATTGTCCCTGCTCGCCTGCACAAGCTGCGGCAAGGTGTGCATCCGGTGACTGCGGGTGACTGGGGATGGGGAAGTCGCGAAACCGGACACGGACGCGGCCGGTCTCGACGAGGCGTTTCTTGACATCGGGACCGGTCACCACGGCGTAATGGGCGCAGGCACCGCACCCGAAGTCCGCGTATTCGATGATCTCGACCTTTGCCGAGTCACTTCCCAACACGTATCCGGAAAAATCCGACGTCGAAACGGGGATCGGCCCCACTTCCACCGGCGCACTCCCGGTCGATCTCGCCCACCAGATCGCCGCCGACCCGACGACGACCAACAGGGCAAAGCCCATATAGAACGGTTTGAGGTTCATCGATTGCGCCATGGCTCATCGCCCTCCTCGCTCTCGTGCTCCCGGTCGGATTGCCCCACGTCTGGCAACTCCATGCGTTGCTGTGCCTCTTCGACGATTCGCCGACTCTCTGCAACTTCTGGCGAATCGTACGTGCAGCGCACCTCGTAGTGAAACAACTCGCTTCGCGCATCGCCCATGAGCTTGAGAAGCTCCGGTCCGGCAGCCAGCAGTGCTCCGTCGTCTCCCAGCTCGCGAATACGCCCAGCCAGAGCACGCAACAAATCGATCAGCCGACGCCGGCGCGCATCTTCGTCATACGTGGGTTCTTGCATGTCCTCCCCCTACAGAACGGGCCGCCCCGCCATTCGAGACACTGTCGGCGCTGGCCCACGTAATAAAGAATAGTAACCACCCCCTCCAACCTTTCGATTCGCGTGTTTGCATGCCCAAGCCGACCTGTTTACGTTTCGTCCCGTAACAACCGATGGAACAAGGAGATCCTGCATGGCACGCCGACGCTCGCCGAAGCCGCCAGACCCGTCCGCCTTGGATAAGGCACGGGACGAGTTGTACAGTCACATTCTGCACTGCGGTGTGATCAAAGCGGCACCCGAGCATCAGAAGGAGTGGTTCGACGACACGCTCGAGTACCTCGCCGAGCGGTACCCGTCGCTCTCGGAGCGGCAACTCGATGATCTGCGGGGTTTAGGCGAGCGATACTGTCAACCGATCATCTCCCGCGATCCGACGGTAGGCGCCACGAGCTAGATCGCCAGCCTTGCCATCCCGGCCGCGACACATCTCCCCGCAGCAACTGTGGGGTTTTTTGTTGCCAACAAAGATTGTGATCGTAAAGCTTACCTGCGTCTGATCCGGAATCCGATCGAGCCGCGTACACCCCCCCCGATCCCCACCTCCGCGAACCAGCCTCGCGGGCCGCCGGGCGCCGTCTCGATCCCGATCGCAAGAAGCACGTACTCGAACATGTCCTGGGACGTCGCAGCCACGGCGACGCCACCTCCCGCATACGGGGACACACCACGCCGCCGAAACGGGCTCAAGTGATACGAGGCGAACAACTCCGCGCGACCCGCGACGTCGTGGCGGCGCGCAGCGCCCTGAACGATTGGCTCGCGACTCAAATCACCGGCGCTCACGGTGAGTGCGAGGCGGGTACGTCCGCTTGTCCGCACGCCAAACCCCACACCACCACCCAGGAACCGTGCCGTTGCGGCGGTGCCAATCGCCTGCACCTGCCATTCGATCGCTCGCTGCGCCACAGCCGCCGGAGCAACAGCGACAGCAAACGCCAGTGTCACAAGTGCACTACGCCACATCGATGCCGTACGTCACGTTGATGTCAGTCGCCAAGGAGTGTACCACCGAGCAATACTTGTCGAGCGACAGCTTGACCGCGTGTTCCGCCTTCTGCATGTCCAGTTGTTCCCCAGTCAATCGAAAGGTGAAGCGCACGTCCGTATAGCGACGCGGTTCCTCGTCGCGTCGCACGCCCTCGACTGCAACACTCAACGATTCGAGTGCGACCCGCATCTTCGTGAGGATCACCACCACGTCTGCTGCCGAGCACGATGCGGCAGCCAAGAGCAGGGTGAGCATCGGACTCGGTCCCGACTGCCCATCGCCGTCGATGATCACGGACGGAGTGGTCGGTTCCGTCCCGCCACCCAAGAACCGCAATCGTTCACCCGACCAGTCGAGTCGCACGGCACGGCTTTCGGGCATCGTCACAGCCCCCTTCGAGTGGTAAGTCCAATCAGAACGCGCTGGCGCCGGAACAGGTCAGCCGGGTGGTACTCGAGCGTCCACCCGATCCGGTCCCGCAGTCGCACGTCGAACCCCAATACGAATTGAATCCAGATGGTGGGGCAATCCGGGTCGCTGCCGCATGCATCGCGTCCCCGTAGTCCCAAACCGGTCCCAAGATACGGCACGACAAGACGCTGATCGTCTGTGACCCGGTAGATCAGCTCGAAGTTGGCAAGGTAGGTGTTGTCACCTCCGAGGAATCCGATCTCCACGGACGGCCGGACGCGAAGCCGCTCAGTCAGCAGATGGCCAAAATCGAGCGTGACGGCGCCAAGCATCTGCGCCTCGTCCTCAAAGTCCACGCCTACCATCGCCCCGAAACCGTGCAGCCCCAGCGCGCTCGTGAACCGCCCACCGGAGCCCATGTCCTGTGCTGCGAGTGACGAGCTGCCGAGTCCGAGGACCGCACCCAGTAGCCAACACGCCCACCAGGAGGATTCCGAACAACGAGGTCGTCTCATCGCAGCCGCGCAGCCCGGGTATAGTCGGCGATGGCATAGACGGAAATCGCGGCGGTCGCCCACGCGAGCGGTCTCACCAGCTCAGACCCCGCAAGGAACGCCAACAACGTCAGGAGCTGTGCAACGGTCACCCATTTCCCACCTGCCCGTGCCGGGAGCGTCGTGGGGTGTCGCCGTACCCACGTCCCGAGAAACGCCGCCGCCGCCACGATATCCCGCATGAGAACACCGAGCAGCTCGAGAATCGTCAATACGTGACTCTGCCACACCACAGCGAAGGCCGATACGACGAACAGCTTGTCGCAGACCGGATCCAACACCACCCCGGCGCGCGATCCTCCAATGCGACGGGCCCAGATACCGTCGACAAGGTCTGACAGTGATGCAGCAACCAACACGACCAGCCGGGCACCTGTCCCGTCCAACAGCACGAACAGGACAGCCAACGGCAGGCGCAACACCGTCAGCACGTCGGGCGCCCGAAACAGCGGTCTTGCTTGCTGCCCCCCCTTTGGACCTATAGCTTGCATGTGCTTCCATTCCGCACACTTGACGGAGGACACGTGGAAAAGGCCCTCATCCGACAGGCCGCGGTCTTCCAGGATCTCGAAGACGACGAACTCGATCGCATTGTCGAGATCTGTAAGCAGCAGCAGTTCAAGTTTGGCCAGACCATCTTCAACGAGGGTGATCCCGGCAATCGGCTGTTCATCATCGCCGATGGGGAAGTCCGCATCTCACGCCAAGTGCCCGGTTCAGGCGAGGAGGCGCTCGCCGTCTTGAAGACAGGCGCCTGCTTCGGTGAAATGGCCGTGTTCGACCGCTCCGAGCGGTCGACGGACGCCATCGCCAACACCGACACCACGCTCATCACGATCGCCCGCTCCGATTTCGAGATGCTGCTGGACTTCGATCGCGATCTCGCCTACAAGGTCTTGTGGGCCGTCGTGCGGCTCCTGTCGCAACGACTTCGAGTGACCAACGAGAATCTGCGCTCGTTCTTGGCCATGTCGATGTTCTAATCGACTGCTGGGCCACCCACAACATCAGCTCGACGCCCCGCGCACCACGTACTCCGCTCGTTCATCCGCTCGAAACATCTGTTCCGCAACCCGCACGACATCGTCGCGAGTCACCGCGCGCAGACGTCCCGGCGTATCAGCGAGATCCGCCAGCGTCCCATGCACCCATGCTTCCAGGATTTCCGACGCGATGGCGCGACTGCTCTGCCGCCGGATCTCGACTGCTCCTGCTGCGTAGTTCCGAGCACGCTCCAACTCCGTGGGCGTCGGTGGGTCGACCGCGAGCCGCTCGAGCTCAGTGAGCATCGCGGTGCGCGCTTCGTCTTCCTGCTCGGGGGCCGTCGCAATGTAGCAGAGCATGACTCCCGCGCGGCGAGCGAGCCACGGCATGGCAGCCACGGTGTACGCCAAGGCCCGCTTCTCACGTAACTCCTCGAACAGGCGGCCTGCGAGGCCACTCAACACCGAGCCCGCCACCGTGGCCGCGAAGCGCCCACGCGACGAGAAACGCGGGCCCGCAAACGCCATGGCGAGTGCCGTCTGTTTCTTGTCGCGCGCTTCATGATCACGCCCGGCGGTCCACATCGGCGCGTCCGCAGACCGGTCGACTACCATGTCTGGGACTTCCCACTCCGAGAGTGGGGCCAGTGCGTCGATCACTCCCTCCGCATCGAGCTCACCCACGGCAACGATGACCGGTCGGCACGCGGTCATCTGTCGGCTCCACTCACGCAGCTCCCGCGCCTCGAGCTGCGCAACGATGTCCGGCTCGCCGAGTGCTGGAGAACCGTACGCGTGTTGCGGAAACGCCTGCTGCATCACCCGTTGCAGCGGATGACGAAGCATGTCGTCTCGCACCCGTCGGGCATCACTCGCTTGGAGCTCGCGTTCGAGACGCACGTCGTGATCACCTAGATGCGCTGCGCGCGCCAGCGTCCCAAGGAGTCCCGCGGCGTGCCCAACCGCGTCGGGTCGCACAGTGATGCTCCACCCCATGCTCTCCGCCCCAACGCTGGGCGCGATCGCCCCACCTGCCAGCTCCGCCGACTGTGACAGCTCTTCGCCTGACATGCCGCCTGCTCCGCGAATCGCCGTTCGCGCAACAAGCCACGAGATACCCGCGTTGGCGGGCGGTTCTTCCGCCGGCACTCGCGGGAAGTGCAGCATCAGCGTGACGACTCCGGCACCAGGCTTGGGTCGGACAAGCACGTCGGCACGCGGGAACGACCAATGCACCACTCCCCCAGGCCCGTCCGTGCGCGCCTCGCTCCCGACACCCGTCACGACGGACGTCTGCGGAAGCGCGGTGACACTCGGGGGCGCCGCTCGTGAGTTCGCTTGCGGTGGCCAGCTGCGCTCCAACCCCGTCTCTTGGTACTCCGGCAGATAAACCACGGCACTCAATCGCTCAGGCTTAGCGTACAGCTCGACAACTCGCTGGACGTCAGCCGCAGTCACACCCATTGTCGCCGCATACAGCTCGTCCACCAGCTCGTAGGAGCCCAGCGCTTCCGCATCACACAGCGCTGAAGCGCGGCCCTCCATCGTTTCGTTGCGCCGCGCGCACGCCGTCTCGATGAGCGCGAGCGCGCGCTCGAGCTCAGCCGGAGCGGGTCCGGCCAACCCGAGCCCGGAAACTTGGTCCCAGGCCCGCTCCACTGCTTCGTCGATCCGGTCCGGCTCCGCCTCCAAGTCCAATTGAAAGACGCCGACCTCGGTTGGGGTGACGTGGCTGGCTTGCGCGCTGGCCGCGACGCCGGGCAGCCGTAATGCGCGATACAGTCGTGAGCCCCGCCCTTGTCCCAACACGGTTGCTGTCACGTCCAGCGCGGGGGCATCGGCGTGCAGCGTCCCGGTCGTTTGCCAGCCCATGCTCGCGAGGGGGCGCTGCACGTCGCCATGCAGCACCCGTATGGCCGCCCGGTCACCGTCGGGCTCTGCCGGTGACGCTTCCACAACCGCCGTCGGTCGTCTCCACTCGGCGTACGTCGCGGTGGCGAGATCGAGCACGCGTTCTGGATCGACGTCGCCGACGACCGCGACGATCACACGATCCGGCGTATAGCGACTCTCGTAGTACTCCCTGAGATCGCGTGCGGACAGGCGCCGGAGCTCCGCTTCCGTCCCGATCCGCCAGCGGCGCATCCGGTGCACGCGGAACAGCAACTCGTACAGCGTCTCGCCGGTCACGGCACTCGGCGTGTCCAGCTTCCGATTGGCTTCTTGGATGATGACTTCCAACTCGCGAACTAGCTCGTCCGGATCGAGTGTGGCGTGCATGAGGGCATCTGCTTGCACGTCGAGCGCCTGTGCCATACCACCGCCGCTGGAAGGCAGCACCGTGTAGTAGATCGTCTTGTCATAGATGGTGCCGGCGTTGATGTAGCCGCCGACCATTTGGGTCTCGCGCGCGATGTCCCCGGGAGCTCGGCGGGCTGTCCCCTTGAAGTACATGTGTTCCAACACGTGGGCGATGCCGACCCATTGGTCCGGCTCATCGAAATAGCCGGCGCGCACGTGTGTCACCACGGCAACGACCGGAGCAGTGGCATCCCGCTGCACCAAGAGGGTGAGACCAGTGGGAAGAACCCGTTTGACGACGTTGGCACTCCACGGCATGGCACAAAAGTAACCGTGACGTGTGCCGAAAAGACGAAGGGGAGACCGTGGCTCGGGCTCTCCCCTTCTCGTCAATGATGAAAGACGGCTGCTAACTCAGAATTTGCAGCCCACCGGCCTCCGCGACGCCCTGAACGAAACTCTCGGCATCCGTCACGGGAATCACGGCTCCGGTTTCCATCCGACTCCGTAACGCCACTTGCTGCATGTACTCCTTGAGCGACCGGTTGGAGCTCTCGCGATCGTCCATCTTCATCTGAAAGACGATCTCTTCCCAGCTCCCGCCATAGGTGGCGCCCGCTGCGGTCTTCACGCGATGGACCTCAGTCGCAGGCCGGCGCTGCATGCCCTGGAGTTCCGTGAGCAGGGTCCCAAACAACTCGATCTGCTGGGGGTCGCGCATCGTGCCGTCCGGGCGCGTTGCCGCAACTTCCGTCAAGAGCTGATCCACCGGGTCGGCGCCAGCTGCCAAATCCGCCAAGCGGGTCTGCCAGACCAGGAGTTCCGGGTCGTCGCTCGGAAGCCGGTAGATCGATTTCTTGAGTTCGATCGTGCGCCACAGCGCAAGCTCATCGTAGTGGTCTGCGGGGTCGGTGTGCTCGAAGTGGAACAAGCTCCCCTCGTACTCACCGCGATCGTACAGCAGGTTCCCCAGGTAGATCCGCGCTTCGCTGTGCGCTTCGTCGAGGTCAATGGCGTGCCGCAGCCAAAAGACACTCACGTCTTCGTCGCCAAGCCGATGCGCCGCATATCCCAATGAGGCGGCCGCTTCAGCAGACTTCTCATGGTGCTCGGCCGCAATCTCGAAGAAGCCGCGAGCATACCGCAGCATGCCCTCGCGGAACAGCGCACGTCCGATTTGCAGCATGAGGTCGTGGTCTTCCCGAAACCCGAGGGCAAGGACGCGGTCGAAGCACTGGAGCGCCGCCGACCGGTCGCCGAGCTTCAACAGTGACTCACCCAATCCGGCTAGGGCTTCCTCGTTATTCGGGTCGAGACCAAGGGCTGTCTCGAAGCTCGCACGAGCCCATGCGTACTCCTCGAGCGCCAAGTGCACATACGCGAGGCCGAGGTGCAGCTCCACGGAGTTCGGAAAGCGGGCAACCGCTTCCCCAAGCTCCCTGATCGCTTCCTCGTAATACCCCCCGTTGTAGAGCTCATGCGCCCGCTCCGCATACTCGTCCGAGCTGAGGAAGGGGTCCGACATCCGCCGGGCCTCCGGTGGAAGGTTGCGGTACGATAAAGGACAAGTCCAATTCGCACAAGCGTTTGGGACAATCTGACCGACCCGGTCGGCCTTCCGGGACCCACCCGAACGGGCAGAAATGGCGGCAAATGTGGCCCGCATGGGTCCATGATGGCCTTTGACAAACGCTGAGCCGAGCCGGAGAGGGAACGGGCGATTGGGCCCGAACGCCCCCCAGCCGAGCTTGGCGCAGGCTCGGTGCGGGGCGATATGAGTTCCGACGCTCTAGGATCCGATCAGTTTCCCGAGGGACTGCTGACGGCGATGTGGGACATGTCGATCTTCCACTGGTTGTCCTGCGGATCCTTGACCCATAGGACCGTCCCCTGGCCTGCTTGGACAGGCAGCCGTTGCCCGTTGCGCTGCACGATGTCGGTGGAGTGGCGCAGCAGCGTTAACGCCGTTGCGGGCGATAGCACCTGAACCTCCACCTCGCTGACCACGAAGTTCATGTAGTTGATGCCACCATAGAACCCTCTGATGGCTGCTCGGGTGCTGTCCCACCCCTCTGTGCGCCGACCGTCAGGCCAGAGAACCGTGAGATCGGGCGTCTGAAGGTAGAATGTGGCGATGCTGTCGAGCCGCGCACTATTCATGGCCTTGACCCAGGCACTCGCGCGGTCTCGTACCGCCTGTCGCGCCAACGCTTCCTCGCGCTGGGTCATCTCTTGCGCACACGCCACCATGGCCGCGCACAGTAGGACAAGCACGACGTTCGAGCGCTTCATTACCGGCTCCCTTGGCTGAGATCCAGACACCGCATTCTCCGCATAAACTACGGATCCCGATACTTGCGTCAATGCGAGGGGAAGGGGCAGAGGGCCGAAACGACTGGGACGACTGAGACGACGACGCAGGCTGACAGCTGTTGGCTCACGGCTGGCTTTCAGAGACCTTACCTTCTACCGACACAGATTCTCGGGGTCCCGATGCGTCTCGCCGTTGCTTTGCTGTTGCTGGGCACGCTCACCTGGGCGTCCCTCTCTGCCCAACATTCCCCGCCGCAGGAGGACGCCCGCATCTACGGCATACTCGAGGCCGTGTCGGCCGACCGCCTCGAGCGGGACACTCGCACCCTCGTGTCCTTTGGCACGCGCCACACGCTGTCCGACACAATGTCTGCCACCCGCGGTATCGGAGCAGCTCGGCGATGGATCAAGACCGAGTTCGATCGCATCTCAGAGGCGTGCGGTGGGTGCCTCGAGGTGTTCTACGTATCAGAGATCTTCCCGGAAGGAGGCCGGCTCTCCGCGCCCACCAACGTGGTCAACGTGATTGCGCTTCAGCGGGGTACCGCGGAACCCCAACGCGTCGTGATGATGAGTGGCGATATCGACTCGCGCATTTCAGACGTCATGAACGCCGTGGACTCGGCACCGGGCGCCAACGACAATGCGAGCGGCGTGGCAGGGACACTTGAGGCCGCGCGTGTGCTGTCACGACATACATTCGGTGGATCAATTGCCTACTTGGCTCTTGCCGGCGAGGAGCAAGGTCTCTTTGGTGGGCGAACGGTGGCGCAGTTGGCGCTCGACAGCGGGTGGAACGTTCAAGCCGTTCTCAACAACGATATGATCGGCAACATCGAAGGAGTGAGCGGCGTGATCGAGAACATGACAGCACGAGTGTTTTCGGACGCGACACCGCCGACGGAAACCGACCGGCAGCGCTCTGCCCGGCGCTTTACCGGCGGGGAAGTCGACGGCATCTCACGGCAACTCGCGCGCTATGTCGACGTCATCGCTGATCGTTACTTGCCCACGCTTGACGTGATGATGATCTACCGGCTAGATCGATTCGGCCGCGGTGGTCACCATCGGCCGTTTGCCGACCTGGGCTTTCCGGCTGTCCGCATCATGGAGACCAACGAGAACTACACGCGTCAGCATCAGGATATCCGCGTGGAGGACGGCGTCGCATACGGCGACGTCCTCGACGGCGTCGACTTCGACTACGCGGCCACGCTTACCGGCTTGAACGCCGCTACCCTCGCTTCGCTCGCGTGGGCTCCCAGTCCGCCCGTGAACGTTCGGGTGTGCGGTGCGGTTCAACCAGCGGCGCGACTGGCGTGGGACCCCCCTGCCTACTCCGCCGACGTCCACGGCTATCGCGTGTACTGGCGTCGGACCGACTCCCCGACCTGGGACCACGCACGTTGGGTCGGGAGCGCCACACAGCACACGTTCGAGGGCCAGGTGATCGACAACTACTTCTTCGGCGTCACCGCTGTCGGGCCAGACGGGAATGAAAGTGTGGTGGTTTTCCCCCGGCGAGCACGGCGTGGGGAGCGCTGCTGAGAGTGCACGTCACCCGGGAAATGCGTGGCGCGGAGCGAGCCCAATGAATCGGCGTCGGATTTTGTTCGCGGTTCTCATGCTGGTCGCGTGCGTCGCCATCGTCTCAACGACGCTCGGCAGAGAGGTCTACTCGGGGCGACAGCCCGGTCTCGCGTCTTTCACGATCGTTCATTTCGCCGGGTACCTGTTCTTCCTGTTGATGCCCGTCGAGGCCTTGTTGCCGTATTACATGGCCGAGGGCCATAGGGGAGAGGTGCTGATTGTGCTGGCCGTGATCACTGCCCTCGTCGCCCAGGTGATCGACTACGGTATCGGGCGATTGTTGGCTGAGCGGGTCGCCCGCGACATCGTCGGACAGAAGCGATACGCGCGGTTGCGTCGCTGGGTCGATCGGTGGGGCAGCGCCGCCATCTTCGTGTTCAACCTCTTCCCGCTCTCGTCACCCAACATGCTCTTGGTCGCCGGAATGACGCGGTTCGGTGTTGTGCGGACGTTCGGATACAGCGCCCTGGGATTGCTGCTCAAGTATGTCGGGCTCGTCTACATCTTCGATGCAACAGGATGGTTCACCAGAGGTTCGCCTTAGCTCTACGGGATAGCGACTTCTGGTCTGATTCGATAGGCCACTGCATGTTCGTGGTTGCGCCGACAGTCCCAAGGACATTCCCATGGCAATCAAGCTCGAGGCAATCCAAGCGGCGTTTACGGACCGATACGACGTGCTCCGCGCGATCGGCAAGGGCAACATGTGCCACGTGTTCGAGGCCCGTGACCGATCACGCGGCGATCACGTGGCAGTCAAGGTGCTGCGTCCGGAGTTTGCGGTCACGGTGCTCAACGACCGGTTTCACCGCGAAATCCAGATCCTCTCGCAGCTCGATCACCCTAACATC
>Ga0224512_10004895_pt1 | contig 11175 bp, 7 predicted proteins | sample SF_May12_sed_USG_4_FD_169103 | JGI IMG/M metagenome (GOLD analysis project Ga0224512, IMG submission 169103) | Sediment microbial communities from San Francisco Bay, California, United States - SF_May12_sed_USGS_13 | ecosystem: Environmental > Aquatic > Marine > Sediment | place: USA: California...
GGCGTTCCTTCTGCAACGGGAACCCGGCCAGAAGGAACGCCGGTACCGGTGTCTGCTGACCGAACCCGCCGCCCCGGCCCAGCCGCTCGCGGCGATGCCCCCGGTGACCGATCTCGAGGAGCGGGTGGCGGCGCTCGAGGAGGCTCTCCAACAGGTGCTGCGCCGGTTGGACGCCGACGAATAGCCGTCCACCGATGGGCCCGGCACCTTCCTGCCACCGAATACCGGTGCGGTCTGCAAATATGGGGGTTGATTCGACGGAAAGGTCGTGCACGATGGACTCGACTGGGAACCGTTCGCCCCGCCGCCGGGAGCTTCGTTGGGGTGTGATCTGGCTGGTCTCGAGCCTCGCCTTGATGTCCTGTGCGGGTGACGAGGCCGTCATCACCACCACCTCGACGACTTCGACTCCGACGACCACGACGACCGTCGCGACGACCACTACGACGACGCTCCCGGGGGAGCCCATTGACTTGTTCCCCGAACCCGGGGACATCCTGGCCGTGGTGGGGATCTCCTTCGATAGCGAACTCAACCTGCGGGCGGCGCCCGGCACCGATCAGGAGGTGATCGGGCGCCTGGCTCCGCTCACCGCCGATCTCGTCGCCACCGGCCAGGAGCGCCAACTGCCCGACTCCATCTGGTACGAGGTGACAGCCGACGACTTGACCGGTTGGGCCAGCAGCGCCTATCTCGCCTGGATCGGCGAAACCACCGACATCACCGCCGCCGTGATCGAGGAGCTCGGCGAGACACCCACCGCCGAGACCATGCTCGATCTCGGATTGAGGGTTGCCCAGTCTCAGTCGGTGGAAGAACCTGAATCCAGGATCCGGGTCGCCAAGTCGCCCAGCGTCACCGACCTGGGAGAGGTCACCTACGACGTCATCGGTCTCGGCGACGACTCGGTCTTCGGGTTGCGCTTGAAGGTCTTCGGAACACCGGATGCCGGCGGGGAGAGCTTCTCGCTCAAGACGGTCGAAAGCACCGTCCTGTGCGGCCGGGGGTTGACCGCCGAGGGGCTCTGCCCGTAATGAACACCGATCCGGGCTGGTACGCAGATCCGTACCGTCGCCATCAGGTCCGCTACTGGGACGGTTTTGTCTGGACCGAGCACGTCGGCGACGACGGTCAGCAGGGGACCGACCCGGTCGACGCATTGGACAAATTCGATTCGGCGATGACCGTCGATGAAGCCAGCGACCCGGCCAAGATCCGGGACCAGGTAACGGGTGAGGGTTATAGCGGCGCCGGAGTGGGTGCGGCGGCTGCCGGGGGCGGCACCCTGTTCACCGAACCGGTCCTGGTGGTCAACCAGAAGGCCAAGATCATCGAGTTGTCCAACCAATACGGAGTGTTCGATCAGAACGGCAACCAGCTCGGGGCGGTCAACCAGGTCGGCCAGACAACGCTCAAGAAGGCTCTCCGGTTGCTCACCTCGGTTGACCAGTTCCTCACCCACCGCCTGGAAATCACCGATCGGTCCGGCGCCGTCGTCCTGCGGCTGACCAGACCGGCGAAGATCCTCAAATCGACGGTGGTCGTCGAAGACGGGAACGGGGCCGAACTGGGCCGGGTCGTTCAGAAGAACATGATCGGCAAGATCAACTTCGGGCTCGAATCCGGTGGCCAGCAACTCGGCGCCATCAAGGCAGAGAACTGGCGGGCGTGGAATTTCCGGATCGAGGATGCGAGCGGCACCGAAGTGGCCAGGATCACGAAGACCTGGGAAGGTCTCGCCAAAACCATGTTCACCACCGCCGACAACTACGTGCTGCAGATTCACCGGCGCCTCGCCCAGCCATTGCTATCGCTGGTGGTCGCCTCTGCCCTGTCGATCGACACGGCCCTCAAACAGGATGACCGCGGCTTCGGCTAGGCCTCTCATCGTCCTCAACTGCAATGTCCCAAAAGCCGATGCATTGTCATGAAACGTCGCTGCTGTGCGCTGCTGTTGGTCATGTCGATGGCGGCCGCGTGTTCGACGCCGGCCACGACCCCGACGACCCTGGGAGTCGACGGCGCACCACAAGTCATCATGAACACCTATCTCATGGTCGGCCGCCAGGCCGCCACCCTGGCCGGCTACGACGCAACGAGCGACCAGTTTCTGGGCTTTGCCCGCGCCCTATGTGACGCCGGTCTCGAAAGCCAGGAAGACCTCGAGGACTTCGTCGACGATTGGGCCGGTCCCCAAGCCGACCAGGCCGTAGTCCAGATGTGGTCGACGGCGGCCGGCGCCGCCACTGCTTCGTTCTGTTCTATCCCGAAGGTATGAGAAAAGGGCCCGCAGGCCCTCTCCTCTCGCTTGGTTGCTGATTCTGGTGGCTCAACTACACCCGGTCGTTCCGCCGCAGTTCAGGCACTTGTAGCAACTGCCCGACCGGATCGTGATGTGACCGCAGGTCTCGCAGAGCGGGGCGTCACCCATCATGGAGGCCAGAGCCGATTGCACCGAAGCCGTGCTGGCATCGGTGACCGTCACCGCCCCGGCTGCCGCCCGGACCGGCTGCGGGGCGTTTCCCCCGTTCGACCCGGCCGGCGCCCGGTCGACAAATTCGGCTGCAGCCACCTGGACGGCAATGTCCTTTTCCATCGCCGCATCAGTGAGATCGAGCTGGACGCCTGCTTCGACGGCCAGCCCTTTGGCCGGCTCCGGCAACTCCATCTCGCGCACCGGGGGCACCTGGGCAAGCTCGTCGCGCTCCAGGTACTCGACCCCGAGGGCCCGGAAAACGTAGTCGACGATCGAGTTGGCCATCTTGATGTTGGGATGACCCTCCACCATGCCGCGCGGTTCGAACGTCTGGAACGTGAAGGTGTCCACGAACTCTTCGAGCGGCACGCCGTACTGCAGTCCCTTCGACACCGCTATCGCAAAGCAGGAGAGAATCCCGCGCAGCGTTGCTCCCTCTTTGGCCAGATCGATGAAAACCTCGCCGAGGGTTCCGTCGTCGTACTCGCCGGTGCGGAGAAAGACCTTGTGACCTCCGATCCGGGCTTCCTGGGTGAAACCTCCGCGCCGGGCCGGCAGGAGGAAACGGGGCGGCTGCATGCCCCGGTCGTACGCCTCGGTCGGGGAGACCCCGGCCGGGATGCGGCCCCAGGCAAAGGCCTTCTCTTCGACCAGGGCGGCATTGATGTCCTGCGCTTCCTCCTGGTCGTCGCCCTCATCGGAGGTGGACGAGAGAGGTTGGGACGCCTTCGAGCCGTCCCGGTACAGGGCCATGGCCTTCAATCCGAGATCGGCCGACAGCATGTAGGCGCCTTCGATGGCTTCGGTCGTCACCTCGTTGGGCATGTTGATGGTCTTCGAGATGGCTCCGGAGATGAACGGCTGGGCGGCCGCCATCATCTTGATGTGCCCGTCGTGGTGGATGAACCGCTGCCCGTTCTTGCCGTTCTTGTTGGCCGTGTCGAACACCGCGAGGTGCTCCTCGGCCAGCTCGGGGGCCCCTTCGATCGTTTGGCTGCCGCAGATCACATCGTTGGCTTCGATCACCTGGTTGCGGGAAAAACCGAGCGAAGCGAGCAGGTCGAACCCGGGGGCCAGATAGCGATCGGCCGGTATGCCGAGCGTCTCCATCGTGGCTTCTCCCAGCACATACGCGTTGAAGGCGTAGCGGAGATCGAACACGCTGGGGAGGGCCGCTTCGATCTTGTCGATCGCCTCATCCGACAGTCCCCGCTCGGCCAGACTCTCACGGTTGACGTGCGGGGTGCCATCGAGGGTCATGGTCCCGACGACATAGCGGACGATGCGATCGATCTGCTCCTCGGAATATCCGAGCCTGCGCAAGGCGGAAGCGATCGACTGGTTGGCGATCTTGAAATATCCGCCGCCCGCCAGCTTCTTGAACTTCACCAGGGCGAAGTCCGGCTCGACGCCGGTGGTGTCGCAATCCATGAGCAGGCCGATGGTTCCCGTCGGAGCCAGCACCGTTGCCTGGGCGTTGCGGAAGCCGTTGGTCTCGCCGGCCTCGAGGGCTGCATCCCAGGCGTGGCGGGCTGCTTCCACCAGGGGGCCGGGTGCTTTGCCGGGATCGATGGCCATGACAAAGTGGCTGATCCCTTCGTACTCCTCGAGCGGCGTGTCGTAGGCCGCCCGCCGGTGGTTGCGGATGACCCGCAGCATGTGGTCACGGTTCTCCCAGAAACGAGGGAAGGGGCCGATGGCTGCCGCCATCTCAGCCGACGTGGCATAGGCGCGTCCCGTCAGGATGGAGGTCAGGGCCCCGGCGATGGCGCGTCCCTCGTCCGAGTCGTAAGGGATACCGGACCGCATCAGCAATGAACCGATGTTGGCGTAGCCGAGGCCCAGCGTCCGGTACTCGTAGGAGCCGAGGGCGATGTCCCTGGAAGGGAACTGGGCCATCGTGACCGAGATCTCCAACACCATGGTCCAGACCCGGATGGCGTGCTCGTACGCTTCGATGTCGAAAGAGCCGGTTTCGTCGTCGTAGAACTTGACCAGGTTGAGGCTGGCCAGGTTGCAGGCCGTGTTGTCGAGGAACATGTACTCCGAGCACGGGTTGGAGGCCCGGATCCGCCCGCCCTCCGGGCAGGTGTGCCACTCGTTGATCGTTGAGTCGAATTGCATGCCGGGATCGGCACACGCCCAGGCGGCATCGGCGATCGTCCGCCACAGATGACGGGCCTTGACCGAGCGCCGCACGGCGCCGGTCGAGCGTTCGATAAGGTCCCACTCACCGTCTTCGATGACTTTCTGCAGGAACTCCTGGGTGACCCTGACCGAGTTGTTCGAGTTCTGACCGGAAACGGTTTGGTAGGCCTCGCCGTTGAAGTCGGCCGGGAATCCGTTGGCGATGAGGATCTTGGCCTTGTCCTCTTCGACCTTCTTCCAATTGATGAACTCTTCGATGTCCGGATGGTCGACGTCGAGGATGACCATCTTGGCGGCCCGGCGAGTGGTGCCGCCCGACTTGATGGCGCCGGCGGCGCGGTCGCCGATCTTCAGAAAAGACATCACGCCTGAGGACCGGCCGCCCCCCGAGAGGGGCTCACCTTCGGCCCGGATCGTCGAGAAGTTGGTTCCGGTACCGGAACCGAACTTGAACAGCCGGGCTTCCTTGGTCCACAAATCCATGATGCCGCCCTCATTGACGAGGTCGTCACCGACCGCCTGGATGAAGCAAGCATGGGGAGCGGGACGGCTGTAGGAGTCGGGTCCCGGGATCAGTTCTTCGGTTTCGGGATCGACGTACCAGAAACCCTGGGCGGGACCGGTCAGACCGTAGGCGAAGTTGAGTCCGGTATTGAACCATTGCGGACTGTTGGGGGCCGCCATCTGGTTGGCCAGCATGTATTTGAGTTCGTCCTCGAACGCGGCAGCGTCCTCCTCCGAAGCGAAATAGCCGTGCTGCTCGCCCCACCAGCGCCACGTTCCGGTGAGCCGATCGAAGACCTGTCGGGCGGAACGTTCCGGGCCCAGCACGGCTTCGCCGTCATCGTCGAAGAGCTGGCGGCCCTCGTCGTCGTACTGCGGTATTCCGGCTTTGCGGAAGTACTTCGAAACCATGATGTCGGTCGCCACCTGTGACCAGGCCGCCGGTATTTCGGCATCGGTCATCTCGAACACCACCGACCCGTCCGGATTGGCGATTCTCGAATCGCGCCGGGTCCACTCGATCGCCGCGTACGGGTCTTCTCCTGCCCTGGTGAAGCGTCGGCCGATGGTCAGACCCTTGGTCCCTGTCTCAAACATACGTTATCCCTCCACAATCCGGGCACATTCCGCCCAGCCCGGTGCCTGCCAGAAGCTGTCATCAACACCACTAGATGTTGTGGTCGAGGGGGAAGCAGTCCACGACATCTGGTGTGTAGCCTGGACACCATAATCACCCGGACGTAATTACGTCAATGGTATTCGGTGACCATTTTTCGCGAATTCGCGAACCCGGGGAAGTGGACGGCCATGACACTAGGCGCCGGAAGTGAAGCGCGAAAACTCAACAGCAACCAGCGTAGGCTGGGAAAAGAAGCCAACCCAACACCCGACATGACCGACTTCCCTCGCCTCTATGGAGATCTGGCAAAATGGTGGCCGCTGCTCTCGTCACCAGACGACTACGCCGAAGAAGCGGACGTCTACCGGGCACTCCTAACCGGGGCGGCGCAGTTCCCGGTTGCAACCGTTCTCGAATTGGGGAGCGGGGGCGGCAACAACGCTTCGCATCTCAAGAAGCATTTCGAGCTGACTCTGGTGGACAAGTCGCCGGGGATGCTCAAAGTCAGCCGCCGGCTCAACCCGGAATGTGAGCACCGTCTTGCCGACATGCGGACTGTACGGCTCGGGAAACTGTTTGATGCCGTCTTCGTGCACGACGCCGTTTCCTACTTGACGACCGAAGAGGATTTGCGAGCGGCGGTGCGCACAGCCTTCGCACACTGCCGGCCGGGTGGTGTCGCCCTGTTCGTTCCCGACCATCTGAAAGAGACATTCCAGCCCGGGTCGAGCCATGGCGGTCACGACGGAGACGGTCGGGGAATGCGCTACCTGGAATGGACCCGGGATCCCAACCCCGATGACGCGACGTACGTCACCGACTTCGCATACCTCCTGCAGGACGATGCTGCCGGCACCTCAGTGCTCTACGACCGCCACCTGTGCGGTCTCTTCTCAGGAGACCAATGGCTGCGCATCCTCAGAGAGGAAGGGTTCGAACCCCGCCTTGAGGAAGCGACCCTTTCGGGAGGGGAGACGCTGAGGATGATGCTCGGGGTCTACGCAGTCTGATTCGTCCAGGGGTCCGGCAGGTCTCTCAGATGCCCAGGGTGAGGTCGGGCAGTGCGGCGTCCTCGGCTTGGTAGTCAAAGCGGTGGGGTGGCAGCTCATCAGGCAGGTTGGTCAACTCCCACTCGATCGTTCGCCTGATGGCCTCATCGCGTTCGACCGGTTCCCGATAGCCGAGTTCTTCCCTGATCCGGGTGGTCTCCACCACCACGTCTTGAGTGAAGTTCAGATCCTCGTCGCGGAGATGGCGGGGGATACCGTCGGTCGGGATGGTGACGATCTCGCCGTCCCATCCGTAGGCGGCTCCTATCGCTCGTACCCAGGCGGCCTCCGGCAAGGCCAGAGGTTCGGCGACGTTGTAGATGCGTCGAACTGCCCGGTCATCCGTCACGGCCCGGGTGATCGCCTCGGCGGCGTTCTCGACAAAGGTGCGACTCCAGCGCCATTGCGCCCCCTGCCGATCGAGGAGGATCCACCGGCGACCGTCCACCATTCGTTTCAGATAGGGGAACGGCCGGTGCTGGTAGTCGTCCGGTCCATATACGGCCGGGAGACGCAGGATGGTTCCGGGCAGGTCCGGTTCGCCGAGATAGGTCTGTTCGACAGGGATCTTGTCGTAGTTGTGCATGCGGCTGTCCGGAGGGAAGAGACCCCGATACGGGTACAACCGGTCGCGCAGCGGAGCATCTTCGGTCATGGGTTGGGAGACCGGCGTGTGTTCTGTCCGCTTGCGGAGGATGTCGTACGCGAGGTACACATCCTGGCTGGAGATCGCCACCAAACGCCCGGCCAGGCCGGTGAAGGCCAGCATTGTGTCCACTGCATCGGCCCTGGTGAGGGCGACCATGTCCAGAACCACGTCGGGCGCGAAGCGTTCGAAGTCCCCGACGTAGGACAGAAGCTCACGGCGATCACCGTGCAGGTGCTGAACGTGGGGCAATCCCGGTGGTTCGGTGGTGCCGCGATGAAAGACCGCAACCTCGCACCCGGCTTCGAGGAGCGCCCGGATGGCGTGAAGTCCGATGAACCTCGTCCCCCCGATCACCAGCACCCGCCGCATGAGCGAAGTGTACGGGTCGAGAACGGGAGCTGTGGCGGACCGGTACCGGCTACGCCAGCGAGGCGTAGTCGTAGGCCTGGAACTGGTTGCGGGTAGGAGTGCGGGGGATGGTGACCTCGAAGGCGCTGTGGTCCTCGAAGCGATAGGTCAGGTTGCCGCCCATGACCCGGGTCAACTGCCGGCTCACGGTCAGTCCCAGGCCGAGCGAACTCGGTCGTCCCGGCGTCAGATGAGCACTCTCGTAGGCGTCGAATATCCGATCTCGGTCGGCCGGAGGAATCCCCGGTCCGTCGTCGCTCACCACGATGGCCACCATGCTGCCTCGCTCTTCGATCCCTACCTCGATCCGGTCTCCCCCGTATCGGGCGGCATTGATCAGCAGATTCCTGAGCACCTGTCTGAGCCGGAGAGGATCGGCCCACCCGGTTGCTTCGCCTTCACGGAACGCAACCCGGTTGCCGAGGGTCGGCGCCAAATCGCTGAGAAGGCTGGAGACTTCCTCGCGCACATCGATCGTCTTGGGCAGGACCGATAACAGGGCGACGTCAGCCCGGGCCACGACGAGCAAGTCCTCGACCATCTGAGACAGTTCCCGGCTCTGCTCGGCGATCATCGCAACGAACTCGGCGATTTCGCTCGGGTTGAACTGATCAATCGAATGCTCCAGTTCAGTAGAAAGGCCCATGACCACCGAAAGGGGAGTGCGCAGTTCGTGGCTGACACTGGCCACGAAGTCGTCCTTGGAGCGAAGGAGCTTCTGGAGTCGGTCCTGGGTCGATCGGCGATCCCAAACGGTGGCGATCATGTCGGCGGCTGCTTGCAGCAGGCGGGTCTCCGCATCCTGCCAATCCCGGCTCTTTTCGGTGTCGTGCAGTCCAACAGAACCGATCCATCGGCCCTCTCGCATGATCGGCACGATCGATCCGGCCCGGGGTGGTTGGTCGGCCTGTTCCAGCATGGCCCGGTCCGCCGGATCGAGATCGGCGATGTGCGAGAACGAGAAAGTAAGACCGTTCTGCAGCGCCGCGCGGGTAGCGGGCAGCGCCGACCACGTACCCTGCTGCCAGTAGGCCCGATCGACGCGCGGGTCTATTCCCACCCGGGACACCCACTGCAGGGTTCGATAGCCGAGCCCGCTTTCGGTGTCGTCGTTGTTGATGCTGACAAACGCATGCGTTGAATTGGTCGTTTCAATGATGGTCTCGAGCGCCGAATCGATGGCTTCGTCGGTATCACCTTTGAGAAGAGTCCTGGAGCAGGCGGCAATCGCCCGTTGGAATCCGAAAGCCGCCTCACGCTCATCGATGGTTTGCTCGAGGCGCTCCAATGTTCGCTGACGAAACCAGAAGCCCCCGATCAGATCGGCGGCCGTCCGCAACAGGTTGATATCTCCGTCGTCCCACTGGCGAGAAGCGCTGTCGGCAAAACCAACCAGTCCCACCCACTCGTCCCCGATGAAGATAGGAAGGTCGAGCTCTGAATCGGAGGAGGACTCGTCGCCTTGATACGTCTCGCGCTCGATGGGGGGAAGTTCTTTCTGAGATGCGAAGTAGAAGGGATTCCCCCGACTCAGCGCCTCATACGAAGCGGGCATGGTCGACCACGGCCGCTGATTCCAGTACGGGTCCATGATGTTGTGTTCAAGGCCGGTTTCGGCGACCTCATGGATCACCCGTGTGCACGGACCCAACGCCTCGTCGACGTAGTTCTGCTCCACGAAGACGTATTCCGCATCCGTGGCCCGGAGGAGCACTTCGATCGCTTCATCGACGGCGGTTCTCGAGTCGTTCTGAAGCAGGATGGCCGATGCTTCGGACAGTGCCCGCTCGATCCTGAGGCGTTGGTTGAGGTCATCGAGCAGACGCTGGACGGCACGCTCGGTGGCTTTGCGCTCGGTCACATCGGAGAGGGCAATTAGGACCCGCCGGAGATCGGGGTCCGTTTCGGTTCCTCCGGCCAGCCACGAGACGACAGCTTCGAGGGTTTCGCCGAGCACGTTGGGGGTGCGTTGCTCGACCGTGAAGCGGAGCTTCCCTCTCCACATCGAGGAGAGGATCTCGAAATTCGACTCGACGTCTTCCCTCACCACAGCGGCACTGGACAGATGGGTCTGCAGAGCGGCCAAATCGCTCGCCCCGTAGAAGTTCAGTGCAGCAGTATTGGCGTTGGCGATTCTGACCTTGGCGACAGCCAGGGCCACCTCGTTGGAGTGCTCGATGAGATAACTCTCCAGGTCGGTGATGCCGTGAGTCCGCAGCTGCGACAGCCAGGCACCAACTTCACTCCAATCCTCTTCGAGGATCGGCACGGGAGAGTCCCGGAAGAGCTGTCCATGGCGAGCTTCGCTGGTTTGGAGGGCCGCTTCGGCCAGGCGCGAGTGGGTTATGTCCTCGAGTGTTCCTTCTATCTGGAAGAGTGTGCCTCCGGGGTCGTCGAGGCCGCGGGCGCTGACCCGCACCCAGATCGGATCGCCCTGGTAGCTCTTGAGCTCCACTTCCTGGCCGAGGACCGCACCCCGGATCTCGATGGCAGCCAGCAACCGCCGGAAAGCTTCTGCGCTGGGATGACTGCCGGCGCCCATCACTTTTACGAGGCTCTCGACGTCGGCGTGGCCGAAGATCCGGGCTAAAGACGCATTGCCGTACAGCAATTTGCCGGTCGGCTTGACACGGAAGACGCCGATCGGCATCCGATCGAGAAATGCTTGGGAGCGACGCTCCAGGGTAGTGAGGAGATCGTCTGCCTGTTGGCTCTGTGCAGATGCAGTCTCGACCTGGGTCCAGGATCGTCGCAACATCCCGGTGATGGCGCCGAGGACAACCAGGGCGACTGATCCGGGAATGACCAGCGGCTTCAAGAGGAAGTCGAGCACCGAGCCGCCCTCCATCGTGGTGAAGAGGATCCAGTTGATCGGGACGATCAAGACGCCGGTGGCCATGCCGACCCGGGGTCCCCAATACCAGCCGGCCAGCATGACGGGAACCAAGCTGAGGAACGCAGGGATGACGTCGTTGCCAACCAGATCGATGAGCGTCCGGTACATCAAGCTGTACCCGAGCAGGGCGAGGAAGACGACTGCGACGCGGGAGCGCTCGCGACGTTCGTTGCCTATTCGCTGAATTGCTTGCAGTACGGCCACGGTTCCCTCGCGTGAGAAGAGCCACCTTGTGTATCGGCTGTCGGCCGTGCCGTGCTTGAGTCTCAGGTGTCCCTTCTGGCCGGTTCGTGGGACGCTGGCGGCGGGTAATCCATGCTTCCGCCCTCACCGCTAGCCTGAGCAGCCATGCGAGCGATAGTGAAGAAGAGTCCGGGTTTTGGCTTCGAGATGGTGGACGTGCCCCCGCCCGAAGTGGGCGACGAG
>Ga0224512_10004896_pt1 | contig 11175 bp, 6 predicted proteins | sample SF_May12_sed_USG_4_FD_169103 | JGI IMG/M metagenome (GOLD analysis project Ga0224512, IMG submission 169103) | Sediment microbial communities from San Francisco Bay, California, United States - SF_May12_sed_USGS_13 | ecosystem: Environmental > Aquatic > Marine > Sediment | place: USA: California...
GCCGGGAAGGTAACGCCGCCTTCGCCGGCGGCCGGCACGCGCTCGGGCACGATCTGGGCAAAAACGCCAAGCAGCGCGTCGATCGCCCGCCAGCCGACGATAGCGCGCGCGGCACAGGCCGCAGGCGGCGTCGGGTTCACGATGGTGCCCTCGGGAAGCACGATCTTAAGCGGCCGCAAATAGCCCTCGAAGTTGGGAATGTCGCGCCCCGAAATGCACTTCACGATCAGATGCACGGCCGACTTCACGAAGGGCGAGGGGCAGTTGATCGCCCCCGGCACTTGCGGCGCCGATCCCGCCCAGTCGACCGTCATGCGCTCGCCCTCGATCGCGATCGAGACTGCGAGCGGCAGCGGCTCTGGATCCTCGCCGAGCCCGTCGAGATAGTCGGTGAACGACCATTTGCCGTCGGGCAGGGCGGCGATCTCGGCGCGCATGACGCGTTCGGCATGATCGTGCAGATCGTCGAGCAGGCGCCGGAAGGTTTCCGAGCCGTACTTGCCGACCAGCTTCTCGAACGCGGTTTCCGCCGTCTTGCAGGCGGCGATCTGGGCGCGCATGTCGCCGGCGAGCTTGTCGGGCATGCGCGTGTTGAGCCCCATGATCTTGAAGAAGGTCTCGTTGGGCTCGCCGCGCTCGTACATCTTGATGATCGGAAGGCGCAATCCCTCCTGAAAGATCTCGCGCGCGTATACGGCGGTCGAGCCGGGCGCGATCCCGCCCATGTCGATCTGATGCACCAGGCTCGCCGCAAAGCCTTCGAGCGCGCCGGCATGAAAGATCGGCTTGATGATGTAGACGTCCGGCAGGTGCATGCCGCCGGCCACGTAGGGATCGTTGAAGATGAAGACATCGCCTTCGTCGATGCGGCCGCGATAGTCGCGCATGAGAACCTGCATAGCGTCGGGGAACGAGCCCAGATGCAGCGCCATGGTGAGCCCGTGGGCGACGATGCGTCCCTCGCGGTCGCACAGGCCGGTCGAGTAGTCCATCGAATCGCGCACGATCGACGAATAGGCCGTGCGCATGATGACCAGCGCCATCTCGTCGGCGATGGTGGAGAGCGCGTTGCGCACGACCTCCATCGTGATCGGATCGCTGTTGCCGAGATCGGCCACTATTTCGCCTCCAGACACAGCGCCCCTCCTTCGCTCAGCCGCACCGTCCAGCCCGGCGGCACGACGCACGTCGCATCATATTCCTCGATGATGGCCGGGCCTTCGATGGCGCCGCCGTCAAGATCGCCGCGCCCCAGCACCGGCGTCTCGATGTGCCCCGCCTCCGCGCCGAAAAAGGCGCGCCGCGTGCCTGCCGCCGGCGCCTTTGCCAAGCTGGGTTTGAGGCCGTTCGGCAATTCGGCGGGCACGCGCCCGACCGCCCGGATCGCCACGCATTCGACTTCCTCAGCTTCGGCCTGATGACCATAGGTGCGCTCATGTTCGTCGCCGAAGGCGCGCGCGATCGCGCCGAGGTCGCCGGAAATCGCACCATCCAGCCGCACGGTCAGCTCGTGCGCCTGGCCGGCATAGCGTAGATCGGCGTGACGTTCGGCCATGAAATCGCCGGTGCCGTGGCCTTCGCTCGCCATCACCGCCGCGAGCTCGCGCTCAAGCTCGGCGAAGGCGGCTTCGAGTTCGTTTGGCGAGAGGGCGTCGAGACGGCGGAAGAAGGCGCGTGCGATCTCATGCTCGGTATCGGAGGCGAGAAGTCCCGCGGCGCTGAAGACCCCCGGGTTGAGCGGCACCAGCACGCGCCGCATCTCGAGCAGCGAGGCGATTGCGGCGCCCACGACCGGGCCATTGCCGCCGAAGGCAAAGAGCGCGAAGTCGCGGGGATCGCGCCCGCGATAGGTCGAGACCGCCTTGACCGCGCGGACCATGGTGGCGCAGGCGACCTCGAAGACGCCGTGGGCCGCGTCGAGACTGTCCTTGCCGAGCGGCTGCGCCACGGCGTTGTCCAGGGCCGCGCGTGCGGCATCGGCATCGAGCGCCAGCCCGCCGCCCACCAGATGCGCCGGGTTGAGATAGCCGAGCGCCACCACCGCATCGGTGAAGGTCGGCTGGGTGCCGCCGCGCCCATAGGCCACCGGGCCCGGATCGGCGCCGGCGCTCTCGGGGCCGACGCGCATCAGCCCGCCGGCATCGATCGAGACCAGGCTGCCGCCGCCGGCGCCGATCTCCGATAGGTCGATCACCGGCAGCTTCAGCGCGTAGCCGCCGCCCATGACCAGCTTGCTGGAAAGATTGATGCCCGAGCCGACCTCGTAGTCGCCAGTGCGCGCGACCGCGCCGCCCTCGATGATCGAGGCCTTGGCGGTGGTGCCGCCCATATCGAGGCTGATGAGATCGTTTTCGCCGCGCTCGAGGCGCGCCGCGCCGATCACACCGGCCGCCGGACCCGATTCGACGATATAGGCCGGCTTGCGCGCGGCCGCCGCGACGCTCATCAGCCCGCCGTCGGATTTCATCACCTGGATCGGCGCCTCGATCTTCATCGCCTCCAGATGCGTCGCCAGCGAGGCGAAATAAGCGCTCAAGGCCGGTCCAAGATAGGCGTTGATGACCGTGGTCGAGGTCCGCTCGTACTCGCGGATCACCGGCAGTATGTCGCTGGAACAGGTGACGAAGACGCCCGCGCCGAGCGCGCCGCGCAGCATCCGGGCGATCCGCGTTTCATGGTCGGGATTGGCGTAGGAATGGATCAGGCAGACCGCGACCGCGTCGACCCCGGCCGCGGCGATCCGCTCGATGGCGCGCTCGACGCTCGCCTCGTCGAGCGGCACAAGGACGGCGCCGTCAGGGCCGAGCCGCTCGCGCACCTCGAAGCGCAGCCGGCGGGGCACCAGCGGCGCGGGCTTGGGATAGTTGAGCGCGTACATCTCCGGGATACGCAGGCGCCGCATCTCGAGCACATCGCGGAAGCCCTCGGTGGTGATCAGCGCGGTCTTGGCGCCCTTGTGCTCCAGGATCGTATTGGTGGCGACGGTGGTGGCGTGAACCACGCGGTCGATGGCCTCGGGTTTGAGCGCGGCGGCGTCGAGCGCACCCTTGATCCCAGCGACGATGCCGCGGCCGTAATCGTCGGGCGTCGACAATGTCTTGTAGGCGTGGCGCACGCCTCCGGGACCGCTCAGGACGATGTCCGTGAACGTGCCGCCGATATCGATCCCGACGCGGTATCCGCCATCTTTGCTCATAGGCTCAAGGGTCTCCGCGCTGCGCCATTGCCGTCCGAAGCGAGCGCATATGAAGCGTGCGCATATTTGAAGCGTGCGCATATTGAGGGTCAGCGACCGGCGGGCGCAACCCGTGAGGCACCGCCGGCCACCGCATCGCCGGTCAGGATATGGTGAGTACGATGCGGCCGCGGCTGTTGGCGCCGCTTTCCAGCAGGCGCTGGGCCTCGGCTGCTTGGGCCAGCGGCATGACCTTGCTGACAAGCGGACGCCAGGCACCCTCATCGGCAAGGCGCACGACTGCCTCCAAGGCGGGCCGGTCGTCATGGATCGGCGCGCGCAGCGTTCGTACCCCGTATTCGGCGGAACGGTCCTCGATCGGCTCGGCGATCAGATAGACAAGCGTGCCGCCCCTCTTGAGGACCGGATAGGAGCGGCGGTGAACGTCGCCGCCGATCAGATCGAGCACGATATCCACCGGCTCCAGCGCTTGCGCGAAGTCAACCTCGTCATAGGCAATCGGCTGATCGGCGCCCAACTCGCGCACGAAATCGGCATTGCGTGCGCTGCAGGTTGCGGCAACGAAGGCGCCGCGATGGCGCGCGAGCTGAACCGCCATGCCGCCGATCGCGCCAGCGCCGCCGTGGATCAGCACGCGCATGCCGGCGCCTTGACCTGCGGTAAGCCCAGCGGTTTCCTCCAAGGCGATCCAGGCGCAAACGCCCGCATGCATCAGCGCCGCCGCCTCGATGAATGAGAGCGCGGGCGGCTTCGGCACGATGCTGGCGGCATCGATGACTGCGTATTGCGCATGGCTGCCCTGCTGGGTGTGCTGGGTGACGAAGGCAACTTCGTCGCCGACCGCGATCCCCTCCACATCGCCGCCAATCGCTTCCACGATCCCGGCGCCGTCGCGCCCGGGTATCTTCGGAAAGCTGACATCGAAGAGGTGCTGCAGATGCCCGGCGCGCAGCTTCCAGTCCGCCGGAATGACGCTCGCCGCCTTGACCGCCACCAGGACCTGGCCTGGCCCAGCAGCCGGCTTCGTCACCTGGCGCAGTTCGAGCACCTCGGGGCCGCCGAAACGCCCGTAGATGATTGCATTCATGGTGCCCATGGTGTTTTCCGCCGCTTGCCGTTGACCCGCACGAGTTCCGTCCGCGTTGTCCACAAACCCAGTTCCGCCCGCCGCGGTCGCTTGACCCGCCTCAATACGCCATAGACAATCTATCCAAATAAGAGGTTCGGGGGAGGATTGGATGTCCGCCAAGCGGCCAACGCGCGCGCAAATCCGGCAGGCAGCGAACACGCTGGGGCTGTCGCTCGACGAGCCGGATGTCGAGGAATTCACCGAAATGGTCGGCCAGACGGTGGAGACCTACTACCGCGCGCTGGACCGTATGCCCCACCACCTGCCTGAGGTGAAGTATCCGCGCTCGCCCGGATACCGCCCGAGCCGCGAGGAGGATCCGCTCAGCGCCTGGTACGTCAAGACCACGATCGAGGGCGCCAAACGCGGCAAGCTCAGGGGCAAGACCGTCGCGATCAAGGACAATATCTCGGTCGCCGGCGTGCCGATGATGAACGGCGCCTCGGCGCTCGAAGGCTACGTGCCGGAGATCGACGCCACCGTCGTTACGCGCATCCTCGATGCCGGCGGCACGATCATGGGCAAGGCGCATTGCGAATATTTCTGCTATTCGGGCTCCAGCCACACCAACGCCGTCGCGACCACGCTCAACCCCTACAACCACGACTACACGCCGGGCGGCTCGTCCTCGGGCTGCGCCGCGCTGGTCGCCTCCGGCGAAGTCGATCTCGGCATCGGCAGCGACCAGGGCGGCTCGGTGCGTGAGCCGAGCGCCTTTTGCGGGCTCTACGGCATGAAGCCGACCTGGGGCCTGGTTCCTTACACCGGCGCGCTCTCGATCGAGATGACACTCGACCATCTCGGGCCCATGACCCGCACGACGGCCGACAACGCGCTTTTCCTGGAGGTGTTGGCCGGCGCCGACGGGCTCGATCCGCGCCAATACGCGCCCAAGACCGCGCGCTACACGCAAGCGCTCGGCGCCGGCGTCAAGGGTATGAAGATCGGCATCCTCGGCGAGGGCTTCGGCCACGAGGTCAGCGATCCGCGGGTCGACAAATGCGTGCGCGAGGCCGCAACGGTCTTTGCCGATCTGGGCGCGGAGGTCAGCGAGGTCTCGGTGCCGATGCACCGTGACGGGCTGGCGATCTGGGTGCCGATCGGTGTCGAAGGCGCCTATGAGCAGGTCCTGAAAGGCTACGGACAGGGCCATAATTGGAAGGGGCTCTATACGCCCAGCCATATCGAAGCGGTGGCCGGCTGGCAGGGCAAGTCGAACATGTTCTCCGAGATCTTCAAGCTCGGCATGCTCTGCGCAGAGCATATGCGCAGCGTCCACAACGGCCGCTACTACGCCAAGGCGCAGAACCTGAGCCGCAAGCTGAAGGACGCCTACGACGCGGCGCTCGACAAGGTCGATCTTCTGTTGATGCCGACCTCGCCGATCCATGCGGTCAAGCTGCCGCCGGAGATCCGCACCCGCGCGGAGGACATGACGCCGGGTTTCGCGCCGATCCCCAACACCGCACCGATCGATTGCACCGGCCATCCGTCGATGAACGTGCCCTGCGGCATGCTCGATGGCTTGCCCGTGGGCATGATGCTGACCGGCAAGCATTTCGACGAGATGACGGTTTACCGCGCCTCCGACGCGTTCGAGGCCGCGACTGACTGGAAATCACGCTAGAAAGCCTGACGCAGGCGAGGCGCATCAATAATAACGAGCAAATGGAGGAGTGCACGATGACGAAGTTCATGAGAGGAGCCCGGGGCGCCGCCGCGGTGGCGGTTGCGGCCGTTGCCCTGGCATTGCCCGCCACGATCGCCAAGGCGCAATCGGACCGCGTGGTCATCGCCTGGCAGGTCGACCCGCAGACCTGGGACCCCAACCGGCGGACCAATCCCGGCCTGCAGTCGCTGTACAAGATGATCTTCGACCAGCCCCTGACCCAGGCCCCGGACCAGAAATTGCAGGCCGCCGTTGTGAAGGCCTGGAAGCTCTCTGCCGACGGTATGTCGGTCGAGCTTGACCTGCGCGACGATGTCTACTGGCACGATGGCAAGAAAATGACATCGGCCGATATCCGCTACACCTTCTTCGAACGCGGCAAGGCCGGCCACAAGATCGATCTGGTGCGGGTCTGGCGCAATGTGGCCGACGTCGAGACGCCGACGCCCACCAAGGCGATCATCAAGCTGAAGAAGCCGATGCCGACGGCGATCCCATGGCTTGCCTTCCTCGCCAACTTCATCGTGCCCAAGCACTATGTCGAGAAGGTCGGCGTGGAGGCGTTCGCCAACAAACCGATCGGCAGCGGTCCATACAAGCTTGTCGAGTATCAGCGCAATTCGCGCATCGTACTCGAGGCCTTCGACAAATACTGGGGCCCGAAACCCAAGATCAAGAAGGTCACGGTGCTGATCATCAAGGATCCCTCCGCGCGCGTCGCGGCGATCCAGTCAGGCCGGGTCGATTTCGCGCCTGACGTTCCGGTGCGCGAGACCACGCGGCTTGCCAAGCGCGCCGGTCTGTCGGCCGATATCCTGCCGATCTCGCGCGTGATCATGCTGCAGATCAGGAACGACAGGGCATTCCTCGACCAGAACGTGCGCCTTGCCGCCCATCATGCGATCAACAAGGCAGCGATCTCAAAGGCGCTCTTTGGCGGCCGGGCGGTACCGTTGTCGGTGGTCGCGACACCCGGCACGCCGGGCTATGTCGAGGGTTACAAGTTTCCCTATTCACCGGAAAAGGCCAAGGCCCTGCTCGCCAAATCGGGGTTCAGCGCGAAAAAGCCCGTTGCCATCGGCTTTGCGACGTTCAACGGCGTCTTCCCGGGCGACTACGAGATCGCCCGCGCCGTCGCCTCGATGTGGAAGAAGGTCGGCATCAAGGCGACCATCCAGGTCATCGAGCAACCCAAGTACTTCGAGCTCAACCGCGGCAACAAGCTGCCCGAGGCCACGCTCTATAGCTGGGACAATGCGGTGGGCGACCCGGAGATGTTCACCGGATACCTCATGCATCCCAAGCTGCCCTTCTCGGCCTGGAAGGACATGGCCATTGGCGGGCGCGTCATGAAACTTTTCGGCGTCGTCGACTACAAGGCCCGGGTCGCGGGCTACAGGAAGGTGAGTGTCGATGCGACCAACTCGGGCGCCACGATCCCGCTGCTCCAGGCGGTCACGACCATGGCGTATAAGAGCAATCTGAACGTGGTCAAATACGCCAATGGCTGGGTGCTGCCGCATAAGTGGTCGTGGAAGTAGACCGCAGCGAACGGACCATTGTCTCGCAGTGATGACACGGCCGGACCTCCTGATCGGGGGTCCGGCCGCCGATCACTGAAACACCGGGCGGTGTCAGCGGCGCTGAAGCGGGGACCCTGATGGGCAGTGAGATTCTCGGCGTCGTGCTGCGCCGCATTCTCGTGGCCATTCCGCTGATGCTGGTGGTCTCGGTTCTGGTTTTCGTCGTATTGCGGCTGATCCCGGCCGATCCGGTGTCGATGGCCGTGCCGCCCAACGCGACCGCCGAAGAGGTCGAGGCGGTGCGGCGCGAGATGGGCCTGCACCTGCCGATCGCCCAGCAATATGTGATCTGGCTCGGCCAGGTAGTCCAAGGCGATTTCGGCCGCTCGATCGCGTTCGGCCAGCCGGTGCTGAAGCTGATTGGCCAATCACTGCCGGCCACGATCGAGCTGGCGGCGCTGGCGGCGATCCTGGCAACGGTGATCGGCCTTGTGGGCGGGCTGGTGATGTTTCGCCTGCGCGGCGGCCCGGGCGAAGGGCCGGCCGACCTGTCCAGCATCCTCATCATGTCGGTGCCCGAGTTTCTGTGGGCGCTTTTTCTGATTCTGTTGTTCGGGGTTGCCTTCAACCTGTTGCCGTTCGCGGGGCGGCTCGGCCCCGGGCAAAGCGCGCCGGCGATCACCGGCTTCCTGCTGCTGGACTGCATCCTGACCGGACGGTTCGGCACGCTGGCCAGCGCGCTGGAGCACATGATCCTGCCGGCGGTCGCGCTGGCGCTCGGTACCGCGCCGCTGATCATGCGGGTCCTGCGCTCAAGCCTGCTCGAGGTCATCCACGAGGATTACATCGTCATGGCGCGCCTGCGCGGCGTGCCCGAACGGCGCGTCATCACCCGGCACGCCTTCAAGAACGCCTTCCTGCCGACGCTCACCCTGATGGGGGTGCAATTCGGCTTTCTCTTCGGCGGCACGTTGCTGGTCGAGGTGATCTATTCCTATCCGGGCCTCGGCAACATGATGGTCGAGGCGGTGCGCAACACCGATCTGCCGATCATCCAGGGGGCCGCGCTCATCTATGCGCTCGCGGTGATGAGCATCAATCTCGCTGTCGACATCGCCTATATCCTGCTCAACCCCAAGCTGCGGGCGTCGCAATGACGGGCCGGTTCGCGCCCGCGCGATGGCCGCGTCCGCTCCGCTCGGCGCGGGTGCTCGTGGGCGGCGGCATCGTGCTTTCGGTTCTGCTGTGCGCGATCTTTGCGCCGCTCATCGCGCCCTACGATCCCAACGCCCAGGATCTGCTCAACACGCTGTTGCCGCCGGCCTGGATGGAGGGCGGCAATCCCGACTTTCTCCTCGGCACCGACAATCTCGGGCAGGACACGCTGTCGCGGCTGATCTACGGCGCGCGCGTGGCGATGGTGGTGGCCATCGTGGCCGCCCTCGGCGCGATGCTGCTCGGGACCACGCTCGCGCTTGTTGCCGGCTATTTCGGCGGCGTGGTGGATTGGCTGATCTCGCGCGCCGTCGATCTCTGGATGTCGTTCCCGCCGGTCGTGCTCTCATTGATCCTGATCGTCGGGTTCGGGGTCGGGCTGTCGAACGTGATCCTCGCCATCGTTCTGGTCGACTGGACGCGCTTCTGCCGCGTCGTGCGCAGCGAGGTCCTGGTGGTGCGCCGATACGACTATATCGACGCGGCGCGGCTGGCCGGTTTCAGCCATTTGCGCACGCTCATGCGAGAGGTGCTTCCGGCGGTGGCGCCGCTGATCATCACGCTGGTCAGCCTGGAGATGGCGATCGCCCTGATCGTGGAAGCCATCCTCAGCTTCGTCGGCATGAGCGTGGAGGCGAACATCCCGGCCTGGGGCGTGATGATCGCCGACGCGCGCAAATACATGTACCAGACGGTCTGGGGCCTGGTGCTGCCGATCCTTGCCATCGTCGTCACCGTGATCGGCTTCAATCTCCTCGGCGATGGCTTGCGGCGCACTCTCGATCCCAAGCTGCTGCAGCGCGAGACGGTCGCGGCCTGATCATGCTGGCGGCGGAAAACCTCGCTGTGACGGCGAAGTTCGGCGACGGCCGGGCCGAGGTGCTGCGCGACATTTCCTTCTCGCTGGAAGCGGGCAAGCTGTTGGGGGTGGTCGGCGAATCGGGCGCCGGCAAGTCGATGATCGGCCGGCTCGTAGCGGGCATGCTGCCGCACGGCTTTGCCGTCTCCGCGGGCTCGCTTCGATTCGGCGGCGAGGATCTGACCAGCATCTCCCGGCGGCGTCGCCAGGCGCTGCTCGGCAAGGACATCACCTTCATCCCCCAGCATCCGCTGACCTCGCTGAACCCGGTGCGCTCGATCGGCACGCTGTTCGACGAGCATCTGCGGCGGCTCGGCGTTGCCGGGGCGGCCGAGCGCCGGGCGCGGGCGATTGCGCATCTCGACGATGTCCATCTCCCCGAGCCGGCGAGCCTGCTGCACCGCTATCCGCACCAGCTTTCGGGGGGCATGTGCCAGCGGGTGTTGATCGCCATGGCCTTCGCCGGCGAGCCCAAGCTGATCATCGCCGATGAGCCGACCACCGCGCTCGACGTCGTCACCCAGGCGCGCATCATGGGCGTGATCGGCGAGATGCGGGCGCGGCATGCCACGGCGCTGATGTTCATCACCCACGATCTGCGCCTCGCCGCCCAGATCTGCGACGAGATCATCGTCATGTATGCCGGCGAGATCGTCGAGCGCGGGCCCGCACGCGCCGTGTTCGCCGCACCGCGCCACCCCTATACGGCCAGCCTGGAGCTGGCCAATCCGAACCTCACCGGCGCGCCGCGCAAGCTGCTGTCGTTGCCCGAGCACATGCCCGGGCTGTCGGCCTATGCAGCTCTATCGGGCTGCCGCTTTGCGCCGCGCTGCCCGATCGCCGACCGGGCCTGCGCGGGACACCAAACGGCGCTCAGCGAGGTCGAGCCCGGCCGCTGGGTGCGCGCTGCCGGCACTTGTCTCGGTGCTGACCTGGGGGCTCGCGAAAGCGTGGCGCATGCCCTCGGCGGTCAGGCGCCAGATGAGACGGACGCGGCGCTGATGCGGGTGGAAGCGCTCGGCAAGACCTATCGCGGCCGGCGTGCCCTGCTCGGCGGCCGGCGCGGCGCGGTCGAGGCGGTTCGCGGCGTCAGCTTCGAGCTGCGCGCGGGCGAGTTCGTCGGCATTGTCGGCGAAAGCGGCAGCGGCAAATCGACCGTGGCTCGTCTGCTCTTGGGGCTCGAAACCCCTACGGCGGGACGCATCGAGATCGACGGCACCGACGTGACCGGTCCGTTCTCGCGTCATGCGGGTCTGCGGGTGGGGGCGATCCAGATGATCTTCCAGGACCCGCAATCGGCTCTCAACCCGCGGCGCCGGGTCGGCCGCCTGGTCACCCAGCCGCTCGAATCGGGCCGGCAGCCGATGCCTTGGCCGGAACGCCTGGAGCGCGCCAAGGAATTGCTCGGCCACGCCGGACTGCCGGTCGACATGCTGGACCGCTACCCCTCGCAGCTCTCCGGCGGTCAACGCCAGCGCGTCAACATTGCCCGCGCGCTGTCGACGGCGCCCAAGGTGTTGGTCGCCGACGAAATCGTCTCCGGTCTCGATGTTTCGGTCCAGGCCCAGATCCTCAATCTGCTGC
>Ga0224512_10004897_pt1 | contig 11174 bp, 9 predicted proteins | sample SF_May12_sed_USG_4_FD_169103 | JGI IMG/M metagenome (GOLD analysis project Ga0224512, IMG submission 169103) | Sediment microbial communities from San Francisco Bay, California, United States - SF_May12_sed_USGS_13 | ecosystem: Environmental > Aquatic > Marine > Sediment | place: USA: California...
CAGATAAGACACGTAGGGGCAAATGAGCATCGGAAGTCGTAGGCAACGCTACCGCATCCCTGCTATCGCTCATTACCTACATCCCCGCAGGCAACGCTACCGAGAACCAAAAAGAGCGTTTGTCAGGGACGACTGCCTATGACCACGGGTCGGCTGCCACGAGCACACGCGATCGCCTACGGCTTGCTGGTCGTTGCACCGTTTTGTATGGCGATGAACCCGGTGATTGGCCGTGCGGCCCGGGATTTGACCCCGCCAATCGGCATGTCGTTTTGGCGTTGGGTGATGGCGTCGCTCATATTACTGATATTCGCGTGGCCACAATTGCTGCGCCACCGCCACCAACTGTACCGCAACTGGCACATACTCGCCGTGTTAGGCGCACTCGGAATGGGGATTTGCGGCGCCGTTGTCTATATTGGTTTGCACCACACGACCGCCACCAATACGGGCCTGATCTACGCCGCATCGCCCGTATTAATTTTGCTTTTGAGCGCGAAGTTCCGCGATGACGCAGTCAGCAAGCTGCAACTGGCTGGCATCCCGATTGCCCTGGTTGGAGTCGTGGCGATTATCTGTCGCGGCGATTTAGCGACGCTCGCTGCACTGCAATTCAACCCCGGCGACATGCTGATCGTTGTCGCCTCGATATCCTGGGCGATTTACTCGGTAATGATCAAAAAACAAAGTCTCGCCGGTATTCCGACCATCACATTGTTCGCGGCTATCGCGATTTGCGGTACGGTCGTGCAACTGCCTTTTTATCTTTGGGAATCAGCCACGGTGCGCCCGGTTCCACTCGAACTAGCCGCTTGGAGTAGCATTGCGGCAGTGGCTGTCGTTTCGTCGGTGCTGGCATTCAGCTTTTATCAAAAAGGAATTGCCGTACTGGGCCCGTCGCGAGCCGGGCCCTTTATGTATTTGATGCCGGTGTACTCGGTTTTGCTGGCGGTCACGTTTCTCGGCGAAACGGTGAGCGCCTATCATGTGGCCGGACTCGTGCTGATATTAATCGGCATCGGCTTGGCGACCTGGCCGGTGCGGCAAATTCAGCACCGTCAAGCGTGATCTAGCATCCGCTCCATCGCGGCTCGCGTTTTTCTGCAAACGCCCGCGGACCCTCTTCGGCATCGGCTGATTTGCGCAATGTCTCGTAGGCTGGCGATTCACCGTTATGCATGACCCGGTAGCACTGCTCGATCGGAAGCGCGGCAGTAAGTCGCGCCATTTCCTTCACGGCGGCTACCGCCAACGGCGCCGCCGCGACGATCGACTGCGCCAATTTCCGAGCCTCCGGCAAAAGCGCGTCGGCCGCAACCACGCGATTCACCAAGCCCCATCGCGCTGCCTCATCGGCATCCATGTGACGTCCCGCCATGAGCATTTCCATCGCAATCGGTCGCGGTAACATTTTTGGCAACCGAAACGTGGCCGCATCCGGCAGGATGCTTACAAATACCTCTGGCAGAAAAAATTCGGCGTGCCTGGTCGCAACGATAAAATCCGCACACAATGCAAGTTCGAAACCACCGCCCACAGCCATGCCGTTGACGGCGGCAATAACGGGCTTATTAAGATCGTGCAATTCGGTGAGACCTGCAAATCCTCCCGGACCGTAGTCGACATCGGCCGCTTCGCCTTCACTGGCTGCTTTTAAGTCCCAACCCGCGGAGAAAAATTTGTCGCCTGCCGCCGTTAATATCGCGACCCGCAACGACGGGTCATCGCGAAATTCGCAGAACGTCTGGCCCATTAATCGGCTCGTCGCGTTATCGATCGCGTTGGCCTTGGGCCGGTCCAGCGTGATTTCCAAGAGTGCGTCGTTACGCTCAATGCGTACAGCCTCGCTCATGATTGTGCTCTCCAGTTGTGAATAGAAATTAGATGCGACGCGACATCGACGTAGGTCGGTGAGAGGCGCAGCCGAAAACCGGCAACCGGCGTGTGCGCCCATCCGGCAATCAGACGCTGGATTTCGTTTCGCTCTATCCGGCCTACATTTATTCCGTACACTGCGTTAAACGACGATGAACGATCAATCTGCCGTTCGCATGCGAATCAACGCATCGGCCGCCACCACACCTTGGCCGTTGGGCATCACGAACAACGGATTGATGTCGAGTTCCAAAAATCCATCGGCATTTTGCATCACGAGCTTTACGACGCGCATTACTGCATCGACCGTAGCGTCAATATCACCGGCCGGCTGTGACCGGTATCCCGCCAATGCTTTAGCGACGCGCAGCCGTTGCAGAGCAGTGCGTATTTCGGATTCGGAGACAGGTAATAAGAATGTGGCAACATCGTCGAGCAATTCCACCATCACCCCGCCCGCGCCGATCACCAGCACGAATCCGTAGCGCACATCACGCGTCACACCGATGAACATCTCGGCGACAGGATGTTCAATCATGCTTTCTATAAGATAGCGATCCGATAGTCCCGACATCGCATCGGCGGCTTCTCGCACCGCCGCCGCATCGTGCAGGCCGAGCCGCACCGCACCCGCTTCGGTCTTATGCGGCAGCTCCGCTGTGACGGCTTTTACTGCCACCGGAAAACCCAACCGCTCGGCCGCGTCCACGACCTCGTCTGCACCTACCAACATCCCCGCTGGCACAGCAATTCCGGCTTGCCGCAGCATCGCTTTTGATTGCCATTCGTCCAGCGCCGGTTTATCGAAATCGATTGACCCGGCTCCGATCAACGGTTCGATCCCATGCGCCACGCGCTGCCGCGCACCGATATCGGCGGCGGCCCGAATCGCAACCAAGCACTCGTTGATACCGAACATCGGAACAATGCCTAAATCGACAAACCGAGCGAGGAAATCCACTGGCAACGTTTCCGCCAACGTCATTACCAACACCGCTCGTCTTCCGGTAAATTTGCTGGCTGCCGCCAGTGCATCCAAAGCGGTATTCCAGCCCTCGTAGCGGCTGTCGTCTCCCGGCGGCGGAAAATCAAGCATCTTTAGCGTGATATCCTGATCACCGTCCAACACGGCCGAAAAGCACTCGCACTGCGCATCGCCATCACCCCAGATATAGGTGTGATAATCGAGCGGGTTGCTGAGCGTTACACGATCCCCCAAGGTTGCATACAAACGTTGGCGCTGCGAATCCGTCAATGCCGGTAGCTCCAACCCGTATTCCAGTGCACGATCGGCAACGAGGGCAGCCTCACCGCCCGAGCAACTGATGGATGCGATGCGCCGGCTCGGCAATGGACCAACGAGGGCGCAGAATTTAAGTGCCTCCAAAAATTCTGGAATACTGCGTACACAGGGGATTCCTACGCGCTCAAATAACGCATTATTCAAGCGCTCCGGACCCGCTAATGAACTGGTGTGACTTAATGTCACTTGCGCACCGAGTTCCGATGCGCCGGTTTTCAACACAAGGATCGGGATATTTTTTCGCAGCGCATTGATTGCGGCCCGCGACAATTCAACTGGATCCGCCAATCCTTCGAGATGCAATCCGATCGCTGTGATTCGGGGATCCTCAATTAGCGTATCGATGTACTCCGCGAGCGTCACACCTGCCATGTTGCCGACCGCAATCATGTAGGCTAACGGCAATGACCGCCGCTGCATCGTCATCGTCATCGCCATGTTGCCGCTTTGCGAAATGATTGCGACGCCGCGATCCAGGCGTCGCCCACCGTGCAGATCCGGCCATAACGCCGCGCCGTCCAGATAATTCAAAAGCCCATAGCAATTCGGTCCGACTACGGCCATGTCGCCCATGGCTCCAGCCAACCTGTTTTGCAGTGCCGTCCCGGAATCGCCGATTTCGGCAAATCCCGACGCATAGCACACCGCCCCACCGGCCCCACGTTGCGCGAGATCGGCGACGATATTTACGGTGGCGCTTGCCGGCGCCGCAATAAAGCTCGCATCGGGCGCGGCCGGCAATTCCGAAACCGAGCGCACGCAATCGCAACCCCCTAACTGCTCACGATGTGGATGGACCGGCCAAATTTCTCCCGCAAACCCGATCCGCCGGCATTGGCGAATCACTTCCCCGGCCTCGTCGCCACCGAACACGGCAATATGACGGGGCGCCAGTAGGCGTTGCAGTGCAGCTGCGCGGCGCGTAGTTATGCTTTCGTCATGCACGCCCAGTTACCGCTTGGTACAGCACCTCGTAAAACCGTGTCGAACCGGGTTCACCGCCCGGCAGAATCGCCGGACAACGACGCCTCATAAGTACTGAGCGTCGCACCCGCACCAACATCGTGCATTTGTAATGCCCGCATGATGTCGATCAAACACCGGTCACGCAATCGCTCCAGCTCCTGAATACTGCGCCCCGCTGCCTGCGCCTGGGTGCCGTCCACCATGCGATCGATAAGCTGTGGAGTCAATTCGGGGGCTTTGAGCTTGGTCCAGGGTAATTCCAACGCCGGGCCGAAATGTTCCAACATATGCCGCATGCCCGATTCACCGCCCGCCAGATGAAACGTGAGACAAGTGCCCATAAACGCCCAGCGCAGACCCGGCCCGTAAGCGATCGCGGCGTCGATTTCCTCGGTAGTCGCAACACCGTCGTTCACCATATGCAAGGCTTCGCGCCACAGTGCTTCCTGCAAGCGGTCCGATATGTAACCGTCGATCTCGTTGCGGACCCGCAGCGTATGCATGCCCAGCGATTTATAAAACGCGGTGGCTTGCTGCACGCTGTGATCATCGGTACGGTCGCCGCCAACGACTTCGACCAACGGCAGCAGATACACCGGGTTAAATGGGTGACCGATCAAGACCCGCTGTGGGTGTATACAATCGACCTGAATCCGCGACGGCAATAACCCCGACGAACTCGATGCAATAACAATTTGTGGCGCAGTGGCTGCATCGATGCGGGTGTGCAGTTCACGCTTCAAATCCTCGTTGTCGGGGGCGTTTTCCTGCACGAAGTCTGCGCCGGCACAGACGGCCTCGAGTTCCGATGTAAACACCAACCGCGACCGGTCGGCACCCGGTGCCAAACCGATATCGGACAAGGCCGGCCACGCATTGTCGATACTGGCTCGCATTTTGGCTTCGGCATTCACGCCCGGATCCGTCGCGATCACGTCCAAGCCGCGCGCCAAGCAGCGTGCCGCCCAACCTGCCCCAATAACACCAGCGCCGACAATACCAACCGTTTTTATATTACCCATCGAGATCCCCTAATTCATCGTTTGCTTGCGGTATTGGTCCGGGCATTACGAAAACCATAGCGTCAGCCGAACCTATACCAAAGGCGGGTGCGACGCTGTACCACTTCGCTACAAATTATCAAAATACTCCGAGTTCGCCTCGCCGAGAGGTGGATACGAATCGACCTCTTCACCTCGCCATTGCGGTGCAAGCGGTACCGGAAGTGCCGGCATTTGTTCGCCATCGAAGCCCTTTACTTCACAGCGTAGTAACTCGGACCCGGTCGCATGCAGTTGCTCGACGGCTTGTTGGAGTGTCGCCATCAGCGTACAACACACGTCGCGACCAGAAAATTGACGTTGCCAATGCGCCGCCGGATGCTGCGCGATCCGGGCCGTAACCGCCGCGATGCTGCGTTGCGGCTCGGTGCTGTCGTCACGGAACTCGGTTTCGAGTTGTATCGCATCGCAAAAGCTCTCCCAGAATTTTTGTTCGATAGGCGCCGCCGCAATGTATTGCGCGTCGCTGGTCGCGTAAAGCTGATAACGTGGCGATCCGCCGTTCAATAAACCGCGTGCGGGCTGCGGCCACGCCGCGCCACCGAATCCGTCTGCCAATCCGTTCACCATCCACGTCATCAGATTGTCGGTCATAGATATGTCGAGATGGCAACCGCAGCCGTTATCGTCGCGCGCGCGCAGCGCCAGCAGGATATTCATTACCGCAGGATACGCGCCGCCGCCAATGTCGGCGATCAGACCGGCCGGCAACTGCGGACGGCCATCGCGATCGGCACCTAACGCCAGCATTCCGGCCGCGGCGAGATAGTTTAGATCGTGCCCGGCTGTCCCCGCCCGCGGACCGGACTGCCCGTAACCACTGATCGAACAATACACAAGCCGCGGGTTCATCGTCTGCAAAGTCTCGAAGTCCAAGCCTAACCGAGCCATAACCCCCGGTCGAAATTGCTCCACCAATACGTCGCAGTCGCGCGCTAATTCACGCACCTTATTCCGCGATTCCGGATTTTTGAGGTCGGCGCTGACACTGCGTTTGCCACGGTTGAGCAACGCGAACCCGGCGCTGTCCTGGCCCCACGCCGGCGCGTAGCGACGCATATCGTCGCCGCCCTCCGGGCGCTCGATTTTAATGACTTCGGCGCCCGCTTCGGCCAATATCAAGGTCGCGAGAGGACCCGGCAACAGCGTACTAAAATCGACGACGCGCACCCCGGTGAGTGGCTGCATTACATACTAATCCTGATGCTGATCGTTGTTACGACGGTACGGTTCGCAAACCGGCCACGGCACCCTCACAAGGCGCGACACATTCCATCAACGTACGGTCGCCGCGGTTTGCCCGAATAGCACCCGTTTCGCTTCTTCGGTCATCGTCGATTCGGTATTGATGGCTTTGGCCTTGTCGTAGGCACGCACCGTCGCCGGGCGATTACGGATCGCGCCAAACCAACGCTGTAGATGTGGAAAATCGTTCAAATCCTGGCGTTGGCGTTCATGGGGAACAATCCATGGGTAACACGCCATGTCCGCAATCGAGTAGTTACCGGTAATAAACTCCCGATCGCGCAATTGTTTATTCAATACCGCATACAGACGCGCCGTTTCATCGACGTAGCGATTCATCGCGTAGTCGATGCGTTCGGGCGCATAGGTCACAAAATGGTGATTTTGCCCCAACATCGGCCCGAGCCCGCCCATTTGCCACATCAACCATTGCATGACATCGGCACGGCCCCGCGCATCCGCCGGCATAAATTGGCCGTACTTATCGGCCAAGTACCACAAGATTGCTCCGGATTCGAACACGGAAATCGGCTCACCACCGTCCGCCGGGTCGTTGTCGACTAATGCCGGGATACGGTTGTTCGGAGCGATCTTCAAAAACTCGCTTTCGAACTGCTCGCCTTTTCCGATATGCACCGGAATAATGTTGTATTCCAGTTCGGTCTCCTCGAGAAACATCGTAATCTTGTGGCCGTTCGGCGTCGTCCAATAATATAAATCCAGCATGCGTAATCTCACTCGATTGAAGTCGTAAGGTGCAGTAACCCGGTTAAGGCACGCTTTCAGTTTCCATCATGCGTTTCAGGTCTCCCCTGCGCAAGCCGACACGTTCTGCCGCACTGACAATCTCCCGCCAACTCGCCGCGTCGATGGGAATCCCTTGTTCAAGACGTTGGGCACGGCACACCCGTTCCGGCTCACCGGCCAGCAATACCAAGCCATGGCGATCGGCGGGTGTGGCATTTTTGACATAAGACACGAGCGCATCGATTTCGCGACCGAGCCAGCGTTCATCCACCAATCGCTGCGGATCGATGACGAAACCGAATACGTTGTTGATGATACCGTTCATGCGCGGATTTCCGGGCTGAATCGTACCGCCACCGGTTAATACTCCAGCCATCAGTTCGATCATCAGAGCAAGCCCCGACCCTTTGTATCCGCCGCTCGGGCACAACGCGCCCAACGGCTCCTCGAACAAAATTCGAGGATCGGTCGACGCGCGACCATTGGCATCGATCAACGATCCCTGTGGCAATTTCTTCTTCTCGTTGAACGCGACCCTGGCCTTGCCCCACGCGACCTGACTCGTCGCCATATCGAGCAACAATGGTGGTGTCGTGTCTGTTCCTGGCATCGCGATACAGAGCGGGTTGGTGTTAAAACGCGGTTGTTTGGCACCGAATGGGGCTACCCACGGCGGATGATCGGTGACATTGACGAACAAGATGCTCAGCATTCCGGCCGCAACGGCTTGCTCGGCATAACTCGCGACACGGCCGATATGGTGGGCGTGCCGCAGCGTGAGCAGCGTGAGACCCGTATCGCGGCAACGTCGTATGGCCGCGGCCATCGCCTCGCTCGCGACCCGCTGACCGTACCCGCGGCCGCCGTCGAACACCATGATCGCGGCCTGATCGCTGATGAACTTGACCGCGGTATTGGGTTTCAGTAACCCAGCGCGAACGTGGTCGATATAGGTCGGCAACATGCCGACACCATGGCTGTCGTGGCCACTCAAATTCGCGTCCACCAAATGATCGCCGACAATTTTTGCCTCCGCCACCTCGCTGCCTGCCATCGCAACGATCGAGTGCGCGACGCGACGCAACCCGTCGTCACTAACAAGAATCGACCGTTTGGAATTAAACATCGTGCTGCAAAGGCAGCGAGTCCGCTATAAAGTGCGTCGCTCTAATGACGTATGCCATCGATGACGTATTGCGGTAGCGCAAATGCTCCACAGTGCAGATCCGGTGTGTAGTATCGTGTCACCAATTGTCGCGTCGAGTAACGCTGCCGCAATGTGTCGATGGATACGGTGCGCAATGCCATGTCGTCGGTGGCCCAACCGAACAACATTATACCGCCAACATAAGTTGGCACCGCTGCGCCATAAAAGTGGGCATCTTGAAACAACTCCGAAAAATACTGTGCCGAAGGCCTCACTTCGTACATCTGTAGAAACGCGACGCCATTTTGCGTCACCAGCACCCCACCGTCCGCCAAACATCGCCGGCACCCGGCGTAATAGTCGCGAGAAAATAACACGGCCCCGGGGCCCACCGCGTCGGTGGAATCGGTAATAATTACATCGAATCGTTGATCGCTCGTAGCCACGTAATCGAATCCGTCATCGATAATGATCTCCGCCCGTGGATTGTCGAATGCCCCCTGTGAGTGGTTGGGAAAGTAGCGCCTGCAAGTGTCGATGACACCGGCGTCAATTTCCACCTGCACCACGTGTTCGACATCGGGATGGCGCAACACTTCGCGTAACGTGCCGCCATCGCCGCCGCCCACAATCAACACTCGTCGCGGCGCCGCGTGCGACATCAACGGTACGTGCGCGATCATTTCATGGTAGATGAATTCGTCCTTCTCAGTGGTCTGAATGATGCCGTCCAACGCCATAATGCGGCCGAACAACCGATTCTCGAATATAACCAGGTGCTGGAGGTCGGTCTTCTCATCCAAGATCACACGATCTACTGCGAATCCCTGAAAATATCCCGGCTCCAGTTCTTCAGTAAACCGATCCATCCTTAATTACTCCACGCGGTTGTTCTTTCAATTCCATTCGCTGCGGCAAAAACGCCTCACACAGCACATCGATCGCCCGCTCCGGTACCGCGTCGCCGCACATAAACACGTCGAACGCGGCGAAGCTTATTTCAGGCCAGGTGTGCACGCTGATATGCGACTCCGCCAGCACCGCGACGCCGGAAACGCCGCCGTTAGGAGTGAAATGGTGTAAGTGGATGTGCAGCAATGTGGCGCGCGCAGCAATCACGGCCCGGCGCAGGGCTTGTTCCACATAATCGAGTTCGCCCAGGTGCTGCGCATCCCAAAAATCCGCCAGCAAATGCATACCGGCGACGCGCATACCGTCGCGCTCGACAAAATGATCCTTTCGAGGCGGATTGATCTCGCAATCCGAATACACTGGCCAACGGCGCGGATTCGTTGCGGGTTGAACAGGTTGTGATGGCAGACTCGCCTGTTTATTGCACGGCATCCGACTAGCACTCCGATCGAGGAAGCGGTTCATTAATTAAATGCGCTACCCAGTAGATCGAGCAACGCGCGGTCAAATGTCCATAACCCTCCCTTGGGGGGTCACACCGGGGAACGCGATTTATAACGAATTTCTCAAAAAATTCAAGTAAATGACGCAGTGATTTATATTTTATCTCAGTTTCAATTGCGTGACCTGATCGAGATATCCCTCTTATCCGATTGTATTTATTATGAAATACCGAATATCGATTGCACGCAGACGGTGCACGAGGCACACCATACTGGATCCGGTGTTTTGGCTTGCGAGCAAACAGTAACCCAGGCTAGCGTCGCACGCTATCTACCCCTACACTCGCGGCGAATGAAAATACGCCAGTATTATCGTTATAGCCACGACCCTTGCAGGAGTGCCCAAACCCGATGACTATGCATCCCGACCCGCAACCCGGTAATTGGAATTACCCGGCACCGATTCGCTACGGTGTCGGCCGAATCGCTGAACTGGCCGACGCCTGTAAAGAACTCGGTATGACCAATCCGCTGTTGGTGACCGACCCCGGACTCGCAACCCTACCGCCGGTACAGGACGCGCTCAACCATTGCCATCAAGGCGGACTCGGTGCCACGGTATTCAGCGATGTGCAGGGCAATCCGGTTGAAGCAAACGTGAGTGCCGGGGTCGGTGCCTATCGCGATGGAAGACACGATGGTGTCATTGCGTTCGGTGGCGGTAGTGCACTCGATGCAGGCAAAGCGATTGCGCTGATGGTGGGCCAGAACCGGCCGATTTGGGATTTCGAAGACCGTGAGGATTGGTTTACCCGGGTCAACGAAGCCGGTATGGCTCCGGTCGTCGCCGTACCGACTACCTCCGGCACGGGGTCCGAAGTAGGACGCGCGTCCGTCATTACCGACCAACGCGACCACACCAAGAAAATTATCTTTCACCCCAATATGCTGCCGGGTCGCGTCATTCTCGATCCCGCTGTGACCGCGGGATTACCGGCGCACTTGACCGCCGCGGTCGGTATGGATGCGTTGTCTCACAATCTGGAAGCGTTTTGCAGCCCGGTCTATCATCCGATGGCACAGGGCATCGCACTCGAAGGCATGCGGCTCGTCAAAGAATGGTTGCCGACGGCCTGTGCCGACGGCGCCGACCTCACCGCGCGCGCACACATGCAAGTCGCATCGACCATGGGCGCAACAGCATTTCAAAAAGGTCTCGGTGCAATGCACAGTTTAAGCCATCCGTGCGGCGCTGTTTTGAATACGCACCACGGACTCACTAATGCGGTAGTGATGCCCTATGTGTTGCAATTCAATCGCCGAGTTATCGACGACAAGATGACAATTCTTGGGCGCTATCTCGGCCTATCTAAGCCGTCGTTTCAGTCCGTAGTGGATTGGGTGCTCGCGCTGCGTGAACAGATCGGTATTCCTCACACGTTAGGCGACATCGGCGTGGGTCACGAACACGTCGA
>Ga0224512_10004898_pt1 | contig 11173 bp, 18 predicted proteins | sample SF_May12_sed_USG_4_FD_169103 | JGI IMG/M metagenome (GOLD analysis project Ga0224512, IMG submission 169103) | Sediment microbial communities from San Francisco Bay, California, United States - SF_May12_sed_USGS_13 | ecosystem: Environmental > Aquatic > Marine > Sediment | place: USA...
CCTTATGCTGATGGCAGCGGTCTATGCAAAGCATTTGAACCAATGAAATCTCAATTTTAATTTGAATTGTAAAAGTGAACGTTTGTATCGATCAATGTGAAAAAAAACAATTTACCAAGATCGAACTAAAATTTTACAATGTGTAATATGATTATGTGTATACACATTACTTTATCATGATAGGATTATGCCAGAAATGCTATTCCTCAGGAGTTAAAGTGACACTGACTGCAATCAGTAAAAACGAGATCGGGATAACTGAGATTCCCCTTTGTGATGATTGCAGAGGTTAGATCAGGTTTTCCAACTGCATCGTAATTGCGATTCTCAAGGCATCGTTTCCGTGTTCAGATACACCATGTTTTATGAATTCTGGAATTATGATAATCTTTCCTTCCTTTGGCTCCATTATACGACAGCCATCAAAGTCTGGAAAGTATATGTGACCACTGTTCATCGGCACCTGCAGATAATACACCGCATGTGGCTTGTCGTGATCATGGACTGCAAATTTTCTACCTTTTTCGGCATAATGAACATAGACATAGCTGATTCTGGCTTGTGAGATTTTGAGCTTGTCAAAAATTGGCTGAAAGACTTTTTGCATTTCTTCATTGTCAAGCATCACATATCCTACATCCGTGCCATCATCTTTTGCACGGACAGTTTGCCCGTCAGATATTTTCTGGTAGATAAAATCCACAAATTTCTGTTTTTCAGGGATTTGGTTAACTGTTGTTAGAAATAATTCAGGTTTGTAAAGATCCTTTCCATTATGTTGCATCTCTCTCTACTCCAACAATCTTTGTTACAATTACGCCAGTTGCGCTACCACTGATTCTTTCAATGTTAAGATATTCATTTGCATGTAATATGAAAGGGGGGCTAACATAATTTCCATTAGTGGATGCAGAAGCGGTTGTACCAAATACATCTCTTGCACCTGTCTTTGAATCTTTTGTAGTGTTTGCCCAAATTTTAAAAGTAACTGATGCAAATTGACCCCCACCACTTCTTGCAGCTTCAAGATAACACATTATTTCTTTACTTGCTGCTGGCCTGTAATCTATTTCAGTTTCAGAGACTGGGCTATAATATTTTTGAGTTAAAACAGAAGTTCCAGTTACAGATACACCGTTAAAATGCCTTTCCCGTACATCGTCCTTGTCAGTGACACGAAGTATCATGCCACCCACATTTAGAAAATATTCTCCAGCTAAGAAATCACCGATATCCAATACATTGAACCACCAGGAAGCCAGCGTGCTCATTTGTCATTTCTTACCTTTCTTCATAATTTTGATACGTTCTTTCTTTGGGACTCTTTCTAGTGCTATTTTGAGTTGTTGCTGTAATGATATGATTTGATTAACGTAAGGTGCGATGATTGTCACATATTCGCTTGATGCCTGTGTTCCCTTTTGTATTGCGTATTGAGTCTTGCTTGATTCAATAAATTGTTCCAGAGTTTGATCAGGCAATGAATGATTTTTGAAAATTAGGATTAAAGGAAGTATTGCCTAATCTTGTATAGGATTATGAAAAATATTTTGTGCACACTAAAACTACAAATGACTATAAGCAGTGATGCATATTTTTATGAAAGTATGACATTAATATCATAATGACTATAGAATTTGCACAAATAATTAGTACACAAGACCAGAGGCCAGAAACAACAGAACCCGTACCAATTTTCATGGATCAAAATGACGCAATATCAGGAATAGGGCATTCAATTGAGCGTCCAGCTGACATCAATATTGAACAATCAGGTACCTATGTGCTCATAGCCGCACCACAAATTGGAAGAACATCAGGCAATGGAGCAAGCAGTATTGATTTTTGGTTGAGAAAAAACAACAAAGACATACCAAATTCCAACGTACGCGCAATGATTAGCAATGACGATCACAAGGATGTTATAGTAAACCAGACAATGATGCCGTTTCAATCAGGTGATGTTCTTAATGTGATGATGGCCGTTGAAAAGACAGGAGAAGGATTGGGAATCGAGGCAATCAAAACACAGGGCAGGCCACTGATCCCAAGCATAATCTTCTCAATGCACAAGATCAAGGATCAAGTGGATGGACACTGGGCCAACACAGGAAGAGGTACAAAGAAACTATGGGTAGAAGGTACCTAATCTTTTATTTTTTTAATAACCACAGTTCTAGGAAGTATGAGATAAAATGAGAACGGATTCATCAAAAAAAGGAAAAGAGATTGAAGAGCATTTGGCTGGTGTGAACATGGATCCTTGGTATTACATTTATGAGAATTACATCCAAAATGAACCAAAAGAAAAACTAAATCAAAGAAAAAAAGAACCTAGTGACTAAATTTACATAATCCTATCTAAGATTATGAATTATTTTGTTTTAGTGAGTTCTTCAGAAGCAAATTTACCACATAAGAATAACTGATTGACTTATTCTCTTTTTGAATCATTTTTGCCTGTAATAGTCTTATTTTCTTATTTAATTTGTCATCAATCATTATTGTTATTCTTTTATTCATACTCTACCTCTTTTTGATGACAGAAACATTTGCATTTAGGATCCTGACAAATATCATGTTCATTCATAATGCATTTAGAGCCAAAATCACTTAATGGTGTTTGATTCCATATGGAATTTTCTTTATTATCTAGTTTACCAACTTTTTCTAAACTGCCATATTTAGTATGCATAATGGTACTTACCTTTCATTAAATTAAAAGAAAGATCACATTTTCCTAATCTGGTTTCCACATGTGGAAATGCATTTACATAATCCTATCTAAGATTATGAAAAGACCTGACTGCACCAGAATGACTCCTCCTGGTTCCCAAAATGACTCCCCTATGCACAGTCAGGCTTTCATGGTCGGTATAACTAGTCAGTTAAACGGCATGGCAGATGATGCTTAACTTGATTTTCAATAAAATAATTTCAGATTAAAGGAAAATGCCACAAAGGATAGCAAGCCTTTTCTATCCTGAATTTTCATTTTTAGTGCTTTGAAATCTCTTTTTGTTTTAGCGTTGTTATCAGTTGTTTTAGTAAAATGACATAGTTGAAAATATCCTCAATTGTGGGCAATGAATGATTTTTAGAAATTACGTATTAGAGAAGTATTCCGTATTGTGTAATCTTGTATAGGATTATGAAAACGCTAAACAAATGTAAATGATTGAGAGATAGTTTTCAAATCTGCAGATATTTTTGGTGTGTTTTGAAGTTGATTTGAACTTAACTGAGTTATTGTTATAATGTAATGTTTTTTCTTGTGCAGATAATGTTTTTGTAAAGTGAATATATCCATAGTCTCAGTTTTAGTAATCATTTCTTGTGTAGCTACGTTTGACCATTCATCAATATTTTGATTGACTATGCAACCTCCCAACGTAAGAACTAGAATATTTGAAGCATTAACTTGTTGTATGAGATTGTCATATACTGCATCAGAAATTGCGATGTTTACACTTGGAGAAAATGGAATAATTTTTTCTTTAAGATTAATTACCATATCCATTCTTGCTCCATGTTTAGATTCCAAAGATCCCACGGTATTTTCAATTTTATTTATTACATTATCAAAACCTTTTTTCATTTCATCTTTTGACATAATTTCCCACCCATCAGGACAATAAATTTTGTATCCAGAACCACATTTTATGTGAGTATCATTTTCTTTTTCAATACCTAATTTGGATTGAATTGTTCCTATTTCTTCATAAAGTAATCTTACATTATTTCCCACATCTTGCAATTCATTCAAAATTTTTTGCTGTTTTTTCTGTAGCTTCAATACATCCAAATGTATTTCTGTTTGACCTATTTTTATTTCAACAAAATTCACATCATGTTTTTCTAATTGTTTGTAAATTGATGATGTTTCATTAGTTAAATTAGTTAATGAATCGTGTACATTAATTAACAAATTTTCATTATTTTTAATTTCTCTTGAGATCACTTCCAACGATTCAGAATTTAGTTTTTCAAGATTTTGTAATAATTGAATAATTTGTTCTGTTTTATTTTCTTCTTTACCTGGAGCATTTTCATATAATTTTACTAAGATATTGCCTATCACTGGAATATTTTCAAGAGCTGACTTTGCAACTACATCAAGATAAGGATTTTTTTTAATTTCAATTATTGTATCTGAGACTTTTTCTTTTACATCATCCCAAAATCCCATATTGAATTATTTTATTGATTATTGATTAACATTTTGTGCAAAATTGACCGTTTAAAATCTGATACAAGATATTATAAAATAAAGAAAAAATCATCACCTCCATTCCTCCATGGAATCATCCTCATCCTCCTCACCCAATGAACCAAATATTGAATCACGTCCCGCGACATACTCGTTGAGATATTCCTGCTTTGGATCCTCAGTAGTGCTTGCAAGCATTGCCTCAATTTCCTCTCGGGTGTAGAGATTACCCTCAGTCTCCCAGATGGAATATTTTATCTTCAAGAAGTCTCCACTGTTCTCATTGTCAATGTCGTAAAAGAATCCACGCGGTCCCTTGGGCGTTGATATCATAAATAAATCAGAATGGTTTGAGCGAACAATTGGCATCACCGCGTTCATTACCGGCCTGTCATCCCGCAGGTTCCACTTTGCAGCCTCATCCATGAGTATTGCCCTGATTTTGGTGAGTCCCATGATTGCCTCAGATTGTGCTGGGAGAGATATTATCTCAACTCCGTTTGCAAATATAATTGAATTGGGGCCAGCTGATTGCACGTAGGGTGCAAGATTCTTGATCAGCGTAGTGAGTCTTGCAAAGATGTCCTTGGTGGTATCCAAACGAGTTCCTGCCATGATGACAATCTTTCCTGCAGAATATTTTGTCATTGCATAAAACAAAAGAATGCGAATTACAAGCTCGGTAAATCCCATCTGTCGTCCCTTGTTGAGATGGTACTTGTGCAACAATGATTCGTCAATCTTTTTGAAAAAGTCCAACTGGTATGGAGTCAGACACATCTGTTGATGTGTTGCAGGATGTATCGGGTTTCCGATTAGCTCGTTGAACTTTACAAAGTCTTTTGGAATGTCAGGGTTTTCCTTTTGCTGTTCTTGTGCAATCATTGAATTGTATCCCAGTAGCTTCTTTGACGGTGCAAACGGATCACTGTTCAACGCATGGAAGTTGTCGTATTGCGGTTAGAGAAGTAATTTGTAGAAGAGAAGAATTATCAAACTATCACAAGCCTAAATATTGGAAATTTGGAGATTGGTTGCGTGCTGAAAAAAGAAAAAATAGCGATAGTCATGATCATCGGACTGTTTGCATTCTTACCAATTGCTTTTTTCATTACAGACTCCCGTTCGTCTGATGCTGACTCGATAACGATACTCATTGGATATATGGCAATTCCGTTTAGTGGTGCTTGGCTGCTTATGTCATTTATGGCAATTGGGGATTTGCTGATAAACGATTCAAGCAATTTAAGGGACAATGCAGGAATTGCATTTTTGTCAATTTTCATCTTATGGGCATCTTTTCCCCTGATGTTCAAAGTTCTGAAAGGTATTAGACTTTGGAGGAGAATTCTGCTCATGTGGATGTTTTCTGTCCAGTTGTCATGGCCTTTATTTTACATGTACATGACCATAACAAATACACCCATGTATTTTTAATGATGTGTCAATATCTTGTAGAAGAGAAGAATTGTTTTTGTTATGCAAGTCCTAGTTGCAGGAATACAGCAATCATAAGATCTTCCACTTCTTTTGACATTTTTCACAGTCAGTCTTGTCCTTGAGCCAATCACGACACATCTTCTGTACCAAAGATATGATCTGGTTGTTTCTCAATCTCTCATTATGATACGCCTTGATCAGACGGTTGTAACTAGGATGACCGTATGCTTCCTTTAGTTTCATATGCCAACATCATCCCCTTGATTTTCCAGTTGTCCCGGCTTGGGTAAGGTATGCAGATAGGCCTGCAATGCATTTGTGTCCTCCTGGACTGCCTGCATGAATTTTCTTTGCGATACTGAATGTAGTAAAATCTCAGAGAGTGCAACCTGTGACATGATAATCTTTTCCTTTAGCTTTTCATCTTGAGTTGATTCCAAAAGTTCCTGCAACTCGTATTGCTTCATTGTGATGTAATCGTGCTGCCTTGTGTATTCTCCTATGAACTCTAGTGCAGTTGATACTGCCAGGTTTTCATCATTGCGTTTTGTAATGTTGTTGTAAATTACTGATACCCAGCCTTGCGTTATTCCGAATTGTCTTGCTACTATGCTTTGTCGTTTTCCTCTTAGTACTTGCTTGTAAATTTCCAGTTCATCTTCTTTGGTTATCTTTTGGTTCAACTGTATCGCCTCAGCGATTATGTCATTAGGGAACTAGTCAATCGTGCAGCAACCCATACCCATCACATGTCTTGCATGGCTTGTGTTCGGCTCCAGGTTGTCGGCGCTTGCCGTCGCAGTTGGGACAGATCATTATGACGTATCATTCCTGAAGTTGATACACCCCGTTGAATTACAATTTTCAGTCAATGAAAATGAAAGTATATCATGACAAGAACAATCACATGACTTCTGACACTTGCCTTCTTTCTGTGCAGTGTGGATGTCGGTGCATCGGTCACATGACATGAAATGATTTTACAAAATGAAACTAAGAGAAGTGACAGGGTTACATAATCATATCTAAGATTATGAATCTGGTACATTCTACAAATGTACCAAATTAGATTAAAAGAAAAATTCCATACAACCATTATGCGACATACTAATACGGTGTTAGGACTGTCAATTGCAGCACTTTTGGCAATTTCAATAGTTTCAATAACCACTTTGCCAGATGCATTTGCCAAGAAACAACCAACACCAGACTTTGAAGCAAAACTTCAGGGAAAACAGCAAACCGTGCCTGAAGAAAGAGGTACCGGACATGGAAAAGCAAGCTTCTAGTTTACTGAGATTGAAGGTGAGCCAGCTCTAAAATATACAATTCAAGTCTCAAAAAACCTTGCAGCAGAATGGGAAGGTGAAACATCTAAAGGAAATGGTGATCCAATTACCAAAATTCACCTGCATAATCAAATTCCAGGCAAAGCAGGACCTCATGTTTTAAACATATTTGGCGCCCCAAGTGAAGACGATGAGCATTTGGTTGTAGATGTAGATGCAAGAACTTTTTCAGGAATATGGGATGACCTTGATGAAAACCTGTCTGCAGTAGATCCTGATATGGATCCAACTAATCCGCCCACAAGAGACGGTGGAGATAGCGTAGCATTGAACGATTATGATTCTTTGACTGGTGCTATTCCATTAGTTGAATTGTGTGCAGGAAATCTCTATGTGAACTTACATAGCGAGAATCATGGACCCGGTGCATTGAGAGGACAAATCATTCCAACATCTGATGCTTGCAGCGAATAACCACACAACCCTTTTCTTTTTTATTATTTCATAATCTCCATTAGGGTTATGAAAATGATCATAAATAAAAAATGAAACTAGGAAAAATTGTCAAGCTTGCCGCTACGTCCCAGCTTGGCCCTGTTGCGATACGTGATGATGTGGTATCGGATTATGTTTTTCAGCTTCTCCTCGACAGACAGCTCGTCCTCAATGCACAGTGTGAGAAAGTCCAGGTAATCCTTGTCCTTCAGATCAAGATTTATCTTTCTCAATTCAGCACTTGTATCCTGATGTGATTCCTATCTGTGGAGATTATCTTCGCATGATTTACACAAAACCTCATGATTTGCCTGCATGCGGGTTTTCTGTCACCATCCCCCTCAAAGTGCCAGAACATGACCTGTGTAAATGCCTCCGTATCGCAGCCCAGCATGTTACAAATCATGAGATCCTAAACTATGCGGATTCGAGCCTAAAATGGCAGGTTATTGCTCAATCAGAAAAAGTTATCCAGTTTAATCAGATGCGCGACATGCCACATGCACTTACGATAATACCAATGTTCATTCCTGATCCTGCATTAGTCAAACAGAAGGTGTCTCTTGCATAGGATGCAGGTAATGATCATGGTAGATAACTTGTTACTGTAAATTGGAGATTTTGGCTTAAGAGGGACTGGTTATTGTGAAAATAAAAAAATTATCACTTTTCGGACAAACATAAACCTGCAAAACCACAATCTTTGCAGCCCTTGACATCATCATAGTTTTTGCTTTTACACATTGGACATTCTTTATTATCCATTAAGGAAAGGAAATGATACATTAGATTAATGTCATTGGAATTAGAAAAAAGAAAAAATTATAATTTACGTTTGTCTGATTGTAATCTAATTTAAAGAAGATACCATGTTTGTATGTGCCAATCTATCATCAGTTTAATCCTAATTGTGATAGATCTGATTGCAATTGTGCTTTTTGCTGTGGAGTCATTGCTTCATCATCGTATGTTACTTTAACAAATGGTGAATCAATCTCTACTGTTTCAAGTACTGCTTCACTTGCATTGATAAGATCAGTTGCCTGTGATACTAGCAAACCAGTCTGTTGCAGATTGTTGTCCTGACTGACTATTGCCATTACTCTACCAACTCCCAAACTGTGATATGCGCATCTACTACTCCTGCACTGAAATTCTCATCAACTAACTCCAGAGTTGCTATGTCATCAACATACGCCTTGTTACCTGATATGATAGTGCAACTGTTACCCCAGAATCCAAAACCAACACACTTGAATTGTCCTTGAGATACTACTTTCTGAACATCAATTTCAACAGTTGCCATTCCTTTTAGCGTAGTAGTATTCATTGAATCCCTTGACAGCATCCAACCCTGCGTAAATTGTGAGCCGTCAGGATTGGACACCCTTGCGGAGATTTCTACGGTTCCCAGACCCATGTCCCCCTTGTAGATAACAGGTATCAAGATTATCATGTCATCAAGGTTTCTCGGATCCTGGGAGATTTCAATCTCACCAGAGTCAAAATCCCACTTGTTGTAGGGGGTAGGATTCTCGGCAAATGCGTAAGAAACGGCCAGTGAGATAAATAATAAAAAGATCAGTACGACATTATTCAAACGAAGCACTGTTTGTCTCCACGTAGGAATAGTAATTTTTTGCAAACTTTTTGGTTCTTTTTACATATTGTATGTTGTCTACTTGCATTCCACAGACACATGCAGATATCTGGATAGTGACAAAACTTTGTCCGCAGTAGGGACATACATTTTCTCGATCATTTGAAAATATCAAATATACCGGAGTTTCTTTTTTTTGTTGCGTTTTTTTCGGATTCATTTTTCATCAGTTATCCATCATCTCTGCAATTCCCAGTTTCTCAACTTTTGACGTCCCCACATAGAAACAGTATTGATTTTCTGCAAACCTTTCTGGATTATTTACATATTGTATGCTGCCTACTTGCATTCCACACATACATACGCCTTTCTTGAAAGGAATCAAACCCTGTCCGCAGCTATGACAGGACATCAAGTCCCGAATTACCTCCACTGTGAATCTATCCTCCAGACCCACTGCCATCAGCTCGACATTTTCATAAATTGATGAATTTACAATGAATGATTGTTGGGACTTGATGTCAGTAATTTTATATTTTGTACCGTAAGTCATTTCAAAAATCCCTCATCTTTACCATTGGCAAAATTAGGATCATCCCTGCATCTTGCACACAATTTGACGGTTGTCTTATTACCTTTACATTCAAAATTAAAACTAAAAACCTTTGGAGCGTCACAAAGACACTGTTGGATTTTATTCATTTCTGTTTTCCCACTCAGTTTTTTTTCTTGTGTCTTCTCAGGATTCATTTTTCAGCAGTATTCCTCATCTGACTTTTTCTTTTTCTTGCACCAGCAGTTAGGTGAACATACATCATCTAATGCCATTAGTCAACAATCCCCTCAAAGTCACAGTCATCCATTGCAAAGCTCGGATGATTCAAGTGCTCACCCTTGCCACATCTTTCAAAGAAATCTGCTGCTCTGCAGATTACTTTTTCTTCTTCTTTTGTATTCTTCATACATTAGTTTTTGATTTGTAGTATATAGGCTGCCTGTTAACTATGTTAACAAAGTTAACACTGATTTCATTCAATTTTGAGATTGATGTTCTTGAATAGATATGGTTTTCGCCATTAATTTTTTGAGATCACGGTCATGGTCACTCAGTGTTTTATCTATGACATCCCTTAACATTGCATTCTCCTTTTCTTTTTGTTCCAGTTCTGCCTGCTTTCTTGCAGTGCCGTCTGTTGTCAATTCTGGAATTGCCTTTACAAATTCTTTGAAAAATTCAACCCTGCTTGGTCTGAGATACACACCATCAAGTCCTTTTTTGTGAGCCATTAATTTCTCTGTAACATTGTCATTTACGTCATTGTTTAGTTTGAGTTTGGTGTTGAATCGTTTTCTATTTCCGTGAGTTAATTGGATGTCATATCGCCTGCCTTTCTTTACACGTGGTATTTTTGCACTCTCTACCACCCTTTTGAAAATTTGGGATACGCTGCCTCGGGATACCTGTTTTGCACGTGTAATCCCCAACCGGTATGTAGCCCTAAAGATCGGAGTATCAGGCGTAAAGATCTCACCATCATTTTCTCTTTCTTTCCAATATTCCAAAACCACTTTTGTTGCCTCAGGGGTCAGAAATCCCCAGCAGGTTGCCTCCTGAAAACTGCTCTCATCGTCTTGCTCATTTCTCATATCCATCTCATCAGTGTCAATGTCATAATCTCCATAAAGTATCACTGCCATACAATCAAGATTATCATCAAAGGTGCTGCTCATCATAACTGTGTGTTTTTTTAATAGCGGATGGTCACATACCCCCATCCTAGGACCTATGGAATTTTGAAATAGGATTATCGCTCTGTTTCTTGTAGAACCTGCATGAAATAACATTTTTTGAACATACTCGTTTGTGTATGGCGTGTATCCGCTTAATTTTACCTTGTGAGGAGATTTGTTCTTGATTGGTTTCCATTTGATGTCATTTTCTCTGTAGTTATTTTCCAGCGCGTTTTTAATTCCAGAAAACTTTTGGGACACAGAGTTGGGAGATAACTCACCATTTTTCACACGTTGTGCTAGAAACATGCAGTATCCCTCAAGATCTTTTTGCAATGTATCAGAAGGACATCTTATCAAATCCTCAAGATTTTTAACATAATTTGAATATCTATAGTAGAGATCAAG
>Ga0224512_10004899_pt1 | contig 11173 bp, 8 predicted proteins | sample SF_May12_sed_USG_4_FD_169103 | JGI IMG/M metagenome (GOLD analysis project Ga0224512, IMG submission 169103) | Sediment microbial communities from San Francisco Bay, California, United States - SF_May12_sed_USGS_13 | ecosystem: Environmental > Aquatic > Marine > Sediment | place: USA: California...
ATCTACGAGACGCCCAAGAACCCGGACCAGGTGGATCTCCTCCAGCTCCACCACCTGCGAGACGACGGGAGCGTGGAAGCGCTGCCCAATACCTACAGCCCGATCGACTTCGATTGCGAGCAGATCATTCAGGGCAACAGCCTCGCGGCGGACGCGTCGGCCTGGCAGCGGATGCGGCATTACGCCAAGGCCGGTTGGCGCACCCTGCGGAAGGCCGTCGCCCCGTGGGCGGCGCCGGAGCCGGCGTACGCCATCAACCGCGGGTTCGGCGGGCACACGGAGTTCACCAGCCCCTTCGTCTGGGCGCTCCCGTCCCAGATGGAGCGGGTCTCCTGGTCGAACCCGGTGATTGCCACGAGCGGCCAGACGGTGCAGCCAACCGTGTTGGTGACCGATGAGGGGCTCACGGACACGTGCGCGGACGGGACGCCGGGGTGTACGCCCGTCAACGTCCCGCCGCAGCCGGTCGAAGGCGCGCGCGTCTGGTTCCGGGTACTCCAGGGTGATGGTACCATCGGCACCGTGCCCGTGCTCACCGGGGCAAACGGCATCGCGCAGCTGCCGTGGACCTTCAATACCGGCGGTCTGCACGTGCTCGAGGCCTACGGGTACGGACTTGGCGTCAAGCCGCCCGCGGGGACCGGGCCGTACGCGGCGCACTTCCCGCCCAATGGCGTCCCCTTCGATGCGGTCGTGCCGCTCGGCACTGGCCGGCTGCCGTTCAACGGGGTCGTGTGCGACGCCAGCCAGACGCCCAACCAGGCGGATGGCAAGGTGAAGCTGGGCGAGTACGCCAACCAGACGTCGTTCACGGCCAAGGTGTCGGGTGGGGCCGCCAACGGGACGCTGTACTGGGGCAACGACTGCCACAATCTCTACTTCGCGCTCGAGGTGGCCGCCCCGTCCGAGTTGAACAACGAGCTGCGGCTGGTGTTCGACAACGACAACGACGGGATCGCCGAGGTCGGGGACGATCAGTGGAACCTGAAGCGCGACAGCAAGACGGGACTGTTCGAGATCAGCGACCGGTTCCTGAGCAGCAACTGCATTGGCAGCAAGCAGTCCGACTGCGGGACCGACGACACGGCCGACGGCGGCACCAACGATCTGCAGGGTGGGATCGTGGGCTACAACCCGGTCACGGGCATCACCACCTGGGAGATCCGGCATCCGTTCACGGGGGATGCGGCGCACGACCTCCAGGTGGACATTGCGCAGGGAACGACGGTCGGCGTCTACATCGTGCTCCAGTTGGGCAAGGGCGCGCAGGGGAACACGGAGTTCCCGGGATTCCGGCAGTACCTGCCCATCGTCATCCCGGTTCCGGGGGCGCCCGGGCCCTGAGCAGGGACTCCCAGGTCGCGACGCGCGGGCTCCCAAGGCGGGGGCCCGCGCGTCTGCGTTACGGGGCGGCGCCCGCCCCGCGCTTCCTGGCGCCGCCGCGTTCCGCGCCCCATGTTGGCTGAGAACGTCCTCGTGCGGCGGGAGGCCCCGTGACCGTTCCCCCCGGCGGCCGGCGCACCAGCCGACCGGTCTCGGCAGACATCGACGTGTTCGGCGCGACCGACACGGGCAAAAGCCGGCCGAGCAATCAGGATCATTTCCTCGTCGCCAGCCTGCACAAGCTGCTGCGCGCCCAGCAGACGAGCCTCGCCCCCGAGGAGCTCAGCGAGCTGGTGAGCGAGACACGCGGCTACATCTTCCTCGTCGCCGACGGGGTCGGCAGCCGTCCCGAAGGCCACCGCGCGAGCGGCACGGCGCTGCGCAGCATCGCGCAGCACGTCACGCACTTCATGGATCTGTACCGCCGGCTCGATCCCGACCGCGAGTCGGCGTTCCTGACCGAGCTCGAGCGTTCCGTGCACCGCAGCCACAGCCAGCTGCGGGACGAGGGGAAGCGCGAGTACGGTGGCGAAGGCCTCGCCACCACGCTCACCATGGTTGCCGTGCTCTGGCCGCGCGCCTATCTGGTGCAGGTGGGCGACAGCCGCTGCTACCGGCTGCGCGACGGTGAGCTCGAGCGGATGTCGCGCGATCAGACCGTGGCGGAAGCACTCGTCGCCTCCGGCGCCCTGTCGCCGGCCGATCTTGCCCGCTCCCCCTTCCGCAACGTGCTCGCCAGCGCGATCGGTGGGCCCGAGGCCGTGCCCGAAACCCGGGTCACGGACTGCCAGTGGAACGACGTGCTGCTGCTCTGCACCGACGGGCTCACCAAACACGTCACCGACGACGAGATCGAGGCCGAGCTCCGCGGCATCACGTCCGCCGAGGCGTCGTGTCGCGCGCTGGTCGATCTGGCGCTCGAGCGGGGCGGGACAGACAACATCACCGTGGTGATCGGCCGGCTGCGGGCGCGGCGGATGGGGTCTGGCACCTAGGTCCCGCAGTAGCCAGTTGTGCCCCGTTTCGAGTCAACCGCGTCGCATCCCTTCTTCAGAATCGATTCACACGTTCTTGAGAGTTCCTGCGCTAGGTACAAATACGGAGCGGATTGGTCGGCTCCGCCGTGGTGTGAGGGAGGCACTCCATGGCCCACACGCATCTACGATTGGGGACCTGGTCACTCGGACTCGCGCTGCTGCTGGCGGGCGCGGGGACTTCGGCGTGTCTGGATGACTGGACCCCCGACGACGACACGGTCCAGCCGCCCGGGCCCGGAGGGGAGCCCAGCTTCGGGCCGGTAGCTGGCGCGCTGCAATCACCCGTCCGGCTGGCGCTGACCCCCGAAGGGGCCGTCCTCGTGACGGACTCGCGGCTCGGGATCGTCGCCGAAGTGGATCCGACGTCCCTGGCCGCGGTCGCGGGTGCCGCGATCACGGGCAAGCCGCTGGCGGTGGGATTCCTCGACGGACGCATCTACGTGGGGAACGCCGCCGCCCAGACCGTCGATGTGCTCGATGCCCTTGGCAGCCCGGTCACCTCCTTCGGGCGCGGAACGGTTGGCCACCCCTCCGACCTGGCGGTGGACGCGGCGCTCGGCCAGTTGTTCGTGGTAGACGGGGTCGCTCGGGCGGTCAAGGTGTTCGATTCGAACGGCCGCCTGCTCCGCACCCTCGGCTCCGGGGCGACGTTCCAGGCCCCAATCGGCGTGGCGGTGGACACGGCGCGGCGCGAGGTGCTGGTTACGGACTACGGCAACCCGGACGCGTCGCTCCCCGCCGCCGTGAAGATCTTTGACTACGACGGGAACTTCCTGGCCGAGATCTCCGGCGAGGGGACGTGCGGCTCGCTGGGGTGCAGCGGCGGGTTCTCGCGACCGCAGGGCCTCGCCGTGCACGGCGGACGCCTCTACGTGGCCGACGGCCTGTTGGCCGCGGTGCTCGTGTTCGACCGCGCGACCCTGGCGCGGGATACCGTGCTGGGGGGGCGCGGCGTGCCGCCCAACCTGCGCATGCCGTCGGACGTCGCGATCGGGGCGAATGGCGACGTGTACGTCGTCAGCAACGTCGCGGGCCGCGTTGAGGTGTTCCGCCAGGGGGCGGCGCGATGACGCGGATCTGGTGGATCGCGCTGGGGCTGCTGCTCGTCGCGGCCCGCCCAGCGGTGGCGCAGGCGCCGAAGCACAACTGCGGCTTCTGCCACAACGTCCACGGCGGGTCGTTTGCCCAACTCACCGATTTCCCCACGTCCGAGGACCTGTGCCTGTCGTGTCACAGCGACGCCGGGCCAGCCACCGTGGACCGGGACGGCGTCCCGGTGACCATTCCGAAGAACGTGGCGATTCACAACGGGGCCAAGCACACGAGCCCCACCACGTGCCGCAGCTGCCATGACCACGAGGGGGAGAGCGGCGGGAATCTCGCGCTGGTGCCCCGCACGCTCGGCACGCCGAACAGTGGCGCCCGGACCGTGGTGTTCACGGCCCGGTCGGGCCCGAACTCGTTCGCCGACGGGGACGCGACGTACGACGGTGCGTGCGAGGTGTGTCACACGCTCACCGTGCAGCACCGCAACGACGGCAGTGCCGGCAAGCACAACGCCGCGGCCGACTGCCGGGCCTGCCACCAGCACAGGAGCGGGTTCCAGGGCCAGGGCGGGTGCACGCTGTGCCACAACCAGCCGCAGGACAACGGCGACAACGTCCCGCCCGGCGGCCGACGCGCCATCGTCGGCGAGTTCGCACGGCGCAGCCATCACGTCCAGGTGACGCCCGCCGACTCGATCCCGGACGCGGACTGTCTGACCTGCCACAATCTGGACCAGCATCAGCAGGGCCAGGTGCGACTCGTGAATGTGGACAACGCGTCCATCGTGACCCTGACGGGTGATCCGAACACCGTGAGCGCGGAAGCCGCGAAGCTCGCACCCTTCTGTCTCGCGTGTCATGACGCCAATGGCGCCGCGGGCGACGTGACGCCGTTCTCTGACAACGTCACCCGGCCGCTGATCGACTCGACCACCTGGGCCGCGGCCGCACACAAGACGGCGCCCGTCCTGGCCGGGTGTTACGGCGACGGGACCACCGGGTGTCACGCCACGGGGCACGGGTCGCTCAAGAAGGCGCTGCTGGCGCTGCCCACGGTGGCCCCGCTCTCGCCGGACAGCGTGTCGGAGCAGGAAGGGTTCTGCTACAACTGCCACGACGGGAGCCCGGCGACCACCAACGTGCAGGCCGAGTTCCAGAAGGGCACGAACACGGCCACGCAGGTTTTCCATCATCCGGTGAACAACACCCAACAGCCGGCGGGGCGGCCGGTGGAGTGCACCGACTGCCACAATCCGCACCGGGCGCGGGCCGATGCGGCGGCGCCGACGGCGCCCACGGCCTCCAACCGCCTGCTGGGCGTGAGCCGCGTCGCCGTCGCGAATGGCGCGGCAGGAACGGTGCCCACGTACACGTTCCGCTCCGCCACCGATGCGACGACGCCACGGGAGTACGAGCTCTGCTTCAAGTGCCACTCGTCGTACGTCACGCAGCCGGCGGGCCAGACGAACCTGGCGGTGGTGTTCAATCCCGCCAACGCGTCCTACCACCCCGTCGAGGCCGTTGGGAAGAACACGAACATCAGCGCCAACGCGTTCGTGAACGGGTGGACCGCGACGCGCACGATGTACTGCACGGACTGTCACACCAGCGACAACGTCGCGGTGCGGGGCCCGCACGGGTCGGTCAACCGGTACATCCTCAAGAGGCCCTACACGGCCAGCAGCAGCAGCCGCACGATGTCCTCGGGGGAGAGCTGTTTCGACTGTCACCGCTTCGACACGTACGCGAATGACAACGCCAGCAATACCCTGCAGGGGTACAGCCGCTTCAATCCCCCAAGTTGGAATCAGGGTCACGCGTACCACGTGGATCGTCGCAGTCGCCCGTGTTACGCCTGCCACGCGACCCATGGCTCGGCCACGCGGCCGCATCTCATCGTCACGGGGCGGAACCCGGGTCTCAATGATTACACCGAGACGGCCACGGGTGGGACCTGCAGCCCGACGTGTCACAGCCAGAGGAGTTACTCGATCAATTATGCTCGGTGAGCGGAGCGCGCGGCCGCGCGGGTCTTCCGGTCTTCGGGCAGCGGAGAGGGAGCTGAAAATGCCAACCAGGGGGAAGCCAATGCAGAAGCTGTTCGTCGCCGTAGCCCTTGGCCTCGCACTGCCGGCAGCCGCTACGGCCCAGACAATCTCGGGCACCAACCACGATCTGTCGGCGCGCGGGTGGGGCTCGACCGAGCTGTGCGTGTTCTGCCACACGCCGCACAATGCGACGACCGCGGTGACCGCGGCGCCGCTGTGGAACCACGGCGTGACCGCGGTCGCGAGTTACGGCACGTATGCGAGTGCCACGCTCAACGCGACCGTGGGCCAGCCCGGCGACATCTCCAAGCTCTGCCTGAGCTGTCATGACGGGACCGTGGCCATCGATACGTACGGCACGCGCACCGGCACCAACTTCATGACCGGCGGGGCGTTGGTCGGGACGAACCTGAGCAACGACCATCCGGTGGGCTTCACGTACGACGCGACGCTGGCGACGGCCGACGGCGGACTCAAGGACCCGACCACGCCCGCGACGATCGCGCCCGCCCGCCTGTTCGCGGGCAAGATGGAATGCGCGTCGTGTCACAACGCGCACTCGGACCAGTACGGGAAGTTTCTGCGAGGCAGCAACGCGGGCAGCGGGCTCTGCCTGGCCTGCCACTCGAAGTAACCGAGCCGGCATGACGGCCCGGAGCCGGACCGCGACGCACGACGACGCGGGTGGTCGACGCTGGACCTCCCCACGTGGGGTGGCGGCACTCGCCAGTGTGCTGGGAGTGATGCTGGGCTGTGCGACGCGAACGGGCCCGGCCCCCGATACGGGGCTCGTCGTCTTCCCGCCGCCGCCCGACACGGCGCGCATCCAGTTCCTCACGCGGTTCGGCACGGCGACCGACGTCGAGGGCAAGCGCGGCTCGTTCTGGCAGCGGGTCGTGGGGGCGGACGAGCCGGAGGCCGAGGACATCCGCAAGCCCTACGGGCTGGCCATGCGCGGCGGACGCATCTATGTGTGCGACACCATGTTGCCCGGCGTGGCGATCCTGGACCTCGGGGCGAAGCGGTTCGAGCAGTTTCAGCCGCGCGGCGAGGCGCAGCTCCGGAAACCGATCAACTGCAGCCTGGATCCGGCTACCGGCTGGCTCTACGTCACCGACACCGACCGCGGCCAGGTGGTCGTCTACGATTCGACGTTGCGCTACGTCGGGGCGTTCGGCGAACACGAGCAGGCGAAGCCGTCCGACGTGGTGGTGGGCGACGACCGCGTCTGGGTGAGCGATCTCGCGTCTGGCCGCATCCTCGTCTACGACAAGCGCTCCCGGCAACTGCTGTTCGTGTTCCCTGGTGAGGACGCCGACTCCAACGCCGTCCTGCGGCAACCGACGAACCTCGCGGTGGCCGGCGATCGCGTGTACGTGAGCGAGTTCACCGACTTCCGGGTGAAGATCTACACGACCGAGGGGCACTTCGTCCGGGCGGTCGGTACGCTGGGGACGCAAGTGGGGCAGTTCGCCCGGCCGAAGGGGGTGGCGGTGGACCGGGCCGGCCGGCTCTACGTGGTGGACGCGGCGTTCGAGAACATCCAGCTGTTCGACGCCGACGGCCGCGTGCTGATGCATTTCGGGGGCCCGTATGCGGGGCCCGGTGACATGTACCTGCCGGCCAAGGTCGTCGTGGACTACGACAACCTCGACTACTTCCGGGCGTTCGTCGATCCGCGTTTCGTGCTCGAGTATCTGATTCTGGTCTCGAACCAGTACGGACCCGACAAGGTGAGCGTCTACGGGTTCGTGCACCCGCGTGGAGGTGCCAGTGCGCGTCCCTAGGATGCAGGTGACCACCGCGGCCGCGCTGACCTTCGTCGTGGTGATCGGCGGGGCGTGCGCGTACGCGCTGGGGCTCCCCCCGAGTACGAGCGGCACCCCGCCGGCCGCCGCCGCGGCGCCCCGCACCGCCAGCGCGGCTACCGGTTCCCAGGATGGCCGGCGGCCGGCCATCGAGGCGGTGGCGGACCGGGACAGCGCGCTCGCGCTGCTCCCGCGCGACAACGCCGGTAATGTGGATTGGATCGCGGCGGTGCAGAATGGCACGATCCGCCCCCGCGCGGCGGCTCCGGGGCGGGATTCGGCCGCGACGACGGTCTTCGGGTTCGACACGTACTTGCGCAGCAAGCCCGGCACGTTCGAGGCGTACTTCCCGCACTCGAGCCACACCCTCTGGCTGGGGTGTCAGAACTGCCATCCGCGGGTATTCCGCACCACGGGCGACACGCTCTCGATGGCGGCCATCAACGCCGGCGAGCAGTGTGGCCAGTGCCACGGCAAGGTCGCGTTCGCTCCCACCACGTGCGAGCGGTGTCACGAGGCGCTCCAGATGGCGGCGGGCCGCGTGACGGCCACGTTGCGGGACGACCGGCCCCTCACCCGACTGCCCGGCGCGGTGGCGGCCGGACGCACGCAGTCCTATGCGCCGGCGAGCTTCTCGCACGCGGTGCACCGGATCCGCTACCGCTGCTCGGCTTGCCACGAGACGCTCTTTGCCATGCAGGCGGGCGCGGGGTCCATGCAGATGGCGGACATGGACAACGGCCGCGGATGCGGCGCGTGCCACAACGGCACTGCCGCCTTCGCCTTGGTCCGGTGCGCGCGCTGCCACGTCGCCGGGTCGTCGTCGCCGGGGCCGTGACGCGACCCGTCCTGCGCGCCGCGCTGGGCGCGCTGGTGCTTGGTATCGCGGCGGTGCCGCTCCCGGCGCAGGTGCTGCACCTCGACCGCCCGCGGCTGGAGGTGGGCGGCGATTTCGACGGGTCCTGGTTCAGCTATCCGCAGGCACCGTCCTCGAGGCTCGGCACGTTCCGCGAATGGTTCGGGATCGGCATCGGCGGCGGCATCCCGCACCCCGGCCTCTTCGGCTTCACCGCGACGTTCTACCCGCGCTGGACGCAACAGCGGCGCACCGAACAACTGCTCGATACCGCCGCAACGGCGAGCGGGACGTGGGTGGACTATCGCATCGGGGCGAGCCTGCTCGCGGCGCTGCCGGCCAGCCTCTCGGGGTGGGCCCAGCGGACGAGCGGGACCGAACCGGACGTGTTCAGCGGCCCGCGCGACTACGACGTGCGGGAGTTCGGCGGGCGGTTCACGCTGCGCAGTGCCTATACCCCCGTCAGAGTCGAGTATATCGATCGGTCGCTCGAGGAAACGTGGTTCCCCGATGGGCGCGACGTGCTCATCCGCGACGAGCGCCTGCGCACGCTGCGCGTCGATGGCCGCACGCGGACCATCACGCTGTACGGCGAACGGCTCGACCTCGAGGACCGTCGCGACGGTCGGGACTTCGTGTCCTATCTCGGGAATGCCGCCCATGAGTTGCGCTGGGGGTGGGGCAGCAGCATCCGCAGTGCCGTGCGCTACTACGACCGGACCGGGTTCCTGCCGCAGCAGCGCCTGTCCTGGAGCGAGTTTCTCCACCTCCAGCACGTCCCGACCGTGGGCACGGACTGGCACTACGAACAGTCGTGGATCGAGGCCGGTGGCGGGCGGCAGCGGTATCGGGCGGCGGGGGTGCAGCTGACGGCCGATCCCTCCCCGGTCCTGCGGCTCGGGGCCGAAGGGCGCGGACGGTGGAGCCGGTTCCCGACGGGCCTGCGCGATGAGTACGTGGCGACCCCGCACGTCCTTCTCTCGGTTCCACTGGCATCGCAGATCCAGTTCACCGCGCGGGCGTCGGTGGGCTACGAGTGGCAGCGGCTCGAGCCCACGGCCGATGGTCTCGTGGATGTCGTCAACGAGCTGCACGTCGTGGATGCATCGGGCCGGTTCACGCTGCGCGAGCCGTTCGCGGATCCCTTGACGGTCGTGGTGGCGAACAGCGACGAGACCCTCGTGTTCCAGGAGGACCTCGATTACCGCGTCGTGCCGCTCGGCGATCTGCTCGACGTGCTCGTGCTGCCCTCGGGCCGGATCCAGACCGGGGACACGGTGCTCGTGGACTACCGGTTCCAACTCGTGCCGGCGGCGCGGGCGAGCGGCCTGCTGGCGGCCTATGGGGCCGATCTCCGGATCTACAGTGTGACGGCGTACGCACGACGGCAGACGCGCAACCTCGACAGCCCCGACCCCGTGGGGGCGTTCGTGCTGGACTACGACGATTTCACCACCGGGGTGAGCATCCGCCAGCGGATCGGCCCGGGCTTCGTCGACCTGAACGGCGAATACCAGCGCCGTGAGCTGGCGGCGGACGCGTTCTCGACGTGGGCGGCGCGCGCCCACCTCTCCGTTCCGATCGGACTGGGCTTCCGGCCGAGTGTCGGCGGCCGGATCTCCCGCAGCGAGAGCGGCGGCGGCGCGCGCGAGTTTCGGACGGTCAGCGGCGAAGCGGCCCTCGAGTGGATGCCGACCACGGCCGTCCGGGTGCGCCTCCGGGGGAACACGTTCTGGTGGGAGGACACACCGGCGGTGTCGGAACGCTTCTGGGGTGCCGGGCTCGATGCCGAATTCCGCACGGGGCGGGCGCAGTTGCAGCTCCTCGTCGATCGCGGGGTGTGGACCGAGGGATTCGAGCGCGAGACGAGTCGCGCCGTGCTGCGGGTCCGGCGGAGCTTCTGACGTGCGCGTCCCGCCGCTGATCCCGTTGCTCGCGCTCGGCGCGCTCCCCTGCGTGGCGACCGCGCAGCACGGCGTCCTGGCCGGCGCGTCCGGGGCGGGCGACTGCGCCGTCTGCCACGCGTCCCACAATCAGGGGATGGGAGCCTACACGCTGCGGATGGGCGACGGGGCCGCCTGGTTCGGGCGCGCCGGCGCCGACGCGCTCGGCGCGCCGTCGCAATCGTGCCTGCGCTGCCACGGCGCGGCCCAGGTGCGCCGCCGCCAACCGGAGTTCTCCCGGACGGGGTTGCTCGACGGTCCCGAGCCGACGTACCTCGGGTTCGACTTCGCCGACGACCATCCGCTGGGCCGGGCCGGCCAGGTGCGGGCGTCCACCGCCCGCGTGCGCGACCGGTCCGCCCGGACCCGCCTCACGCCCGGTGGGGCGCTCGAGGTGGAGCGACGCGGGCTCGAGTGCACCCGCTGCCACGACCCGCACAGCCGGCGCGGCGCGACGCCGCGCCCCGACGACGAGCCGGCCCTGTGTGGGGAATGCCATGACCTCGTGGGGTTCCGACAGGGGCATCAGGCGCTGCCGTGCTCGGGCTGTCACCAGCTGCACGGCGGGGCGCAGGGGCAACTGCTCCGCAGCCTGGACACCGACCTCGTGTGTCGCACGTGTCACGATCGGGCGGCCCGCTCGATGCCCGGCGGTCGGGCCCTGCCGGCCGCGTATCTGGCGCCGCAGGCCCATGCGCGCGATCCGCGACCGCCCGCGGGTCGGTGCGGGGACTGCCACGTGGTGCATCGCTAGGGACGCTCTGCACACGTCGGACACGCTGGGTCCCGGAGGACGCGGCAGCGAGCACTGCCCGAAGTACCAGCCCGTGGGATTCGCGAACGACAGCGGCCCCAGGGGTCCGCCGCGCGACTGGTGAGCCGGCGCTAGAACCGGCGGCTCAGCTCCAGCATGAGTCGGTGCTGGGGTGGCCCCAGGGTCACCGTGGGAATCACGGTCGCGTCCTGCAGACTGCGGAACGACCAGTCGAGGTAGGCGTAGTTGAGCGCCGCCCGCAGCAACCCCGGCGCCCAGATTGCCTGCAGCGTGCCGT